>Ga0209797_10000023_pt1 | contig 74016 bp, 66 predicted proteins | sample DOMMetBare3Fresh_2_FD_187472 | JGI IMG/M metagenome (GOLD analysis project Ga0209797, IMG submission 187472) | Wetland sediment microbial communities from St. Louis River estuary, USA, under dissolved organic matter induced mercury methylation -... | ecosystem: Environmental > Aquatic >... | reverse complement strand
AACCGCGCGGCGAATCTCGAATCCATCGCCGATCAGCGCGCGACGGGCCTCGAGACGTTCGTACTGCCCTGCAACACCGGTCATTCGGCACACCTTCTTTCAATGTGGGGGTACCGACATCATGCGGTGAGGTGGCGGGCCCTGACAATCGGTAGTAGTCTCATGCCACCCTGCCTGCACGAGAGAGAGCCATGAAATTGCTGGTAAATGGCAAGCAACACGAGGTGGCCGCTCCCCCGGACATGCCGCTGCTTTGGGTCATTCGCGACCTGCTGGGGATGACCGGCACCAAGTACGGTTGTGGCATCGCACAATGCGGTGCCTGCACGGTGCATCTGGACGGTGCGCCCACGCGCTCGTGCATCACGCCAGTCTCGGCGGTAGGCGACCGGGAAGTCCTGACCATTGAAGGTCTGGATGAAAAGGGCGGGCACCCGGTACAGCGCGCCTGGGCTGAACTCGACGTCGTGCAGTGCGGTTATTGTCAGTCGGGCCAGATCATGTCCGCTGCGGCGCTGATCGCGCGCATGCCGAAACCGAGTGACACCGACATCGATCAGGCAATGTCCGGGAATATCTGCCGTTGCGGCACCTACCCGCGCATCCGCGCAGCCGTGCACCGTGCCGCGGCTCTCGCGAGGAGATGAACCATGAACCCGTTACCCTGGCTTTCGCGACGCGAGTTTCTGCAGACCGGTGCGCTGGTCGGCGGCGGCCTGGTCATAGGCTTCGTCGTTCCCGGGGCAGGGCGTCTGGCACAGGCGCAGGCCGCCGCGCCCGGGCCATTCATTCCGAACGCCTTCCTGCAGATCGACCGCGATGACACGGTCAGGGTCCTGCTGGCGCATTCGGAGATGGGGCAGGGCATCTGGACCGCACTCCCAATGCTGATCGCCGAGGAACTCGACGCGGATTGGTCAAAAATCAGGGTCGAACATGCGCCGGCGGCGCCCGCTTACGCTCATACGGCATTTGGCGTGCAGATGACGGGTGGATCGAGCAGCACCTGGTCCGAATTCGAACGCTATCGCCGGGCGGGTGCAACGGCCCGCGCCATGCTCGTGCAGGCGGCAGCCGCGCGCTTCGGGGTCACTGCCGGGGATTGCCGCACTGGCGACGGTCAGGTCATCTGCGGCGAGAAACGCGCACGCTACGGCGAACTCGCCGATGACGCCGCGAAGCTCCCGCTCCCCGATCCGGCGAACATCGTTCTGAAGGATCCGAAGGACTGGAAGATCATCGGCAAGCCGACGAAACGCCTCGACACACCCGAGAAGATTACCGGCCGCGCGCGCTTCGGCATGGATGTGCAGTTCGCGGGACTGAAGACCGCGGTCATCGCCCGCGCGCCGGTGTTTGGCGCCACGGTCAAGTCATTCGATGACAGTGCGGCCCGGGCCGTGCCGGGCGTCCTGAAAGTGGTGCAGGTCCCGAGCGGTGTAGCGGTCGTGGCCGAGCATTTCTGGGCCGCGAAGCTGGGCCGCGATGCGCTTTCGGTCGATTGGGACCTCGGTCCCAACGCCGCTCTCGACTCGGATGCGATGCGGGTGCAGTTCCGGCAGCTCGCTGAAAAACCGGGCGCCGTCGCGGCGCAGGCGGGCGATCCGAAGACCGCAATGGCTGGTGCCGCGAAGGCGGTCGAGGCCGAGTACTTCGTGCCTTATCTGGCGCACGCGCCGATGGAACCGCTCAATTGTGCGGTCCGGATCGGGCCTGATCGCTGCGAGATATGGACTGGCACGCAGTTCCAGACCATGGACCAGGGCGTGGCTGCCGGGATCACGGGCCTGAAGCCCGAGCAGGTTAGTATCCAGACGATGTTTCTGGGTGGCGGCTTTGGCCGCCGCGCGACGGCCGCCTCGGATTTCGTTGCGGACGCGGTGCACGTCGCCAAGGCTGCGGGTCTGCCCGTCAAGACGGTCTGGACCCGCGAGGACGACATGCACGGCGGTTACTACCGTCCGATGTATCTGCATCGCGCGCGCGTCGGCCTCGGCGCCGACGGCATGCCTGACGCATGGGAACACACGATTGTCGGCCAGTCGATCGCAATGGGTACGTCATTCGAGTCGATGATGGTGCGCAATGGCGTCGACGAAACCTCGGTCGAGGGCGCGGCCAATTCGCCATACCTGAAATCGGTCGAGAATCATCGCGTTGAGCTGCATTCGCCGGTGACCGGGATACCCGTGCTCTGGTGGCGCTCGGTCGGCAACAGCCACACGGCCTTTGTGATGGAGAGTCTCGTTGACGAGCTGGCCGCGGCGGCCGCCAGGGATCCCGTCGAATACCGCCGCGCGCTCCTGAAGAATGAACCGCGTCATCTCGGCGTGCTGAATCTGGCGGCGGAGAAGGCTGGCTGGGGGCAGCCCCTGCCGGCGGGCCGCGCGCGCGGCATCGCTGTGCATTTCTCATTTGCGAGCTGGTTCGCCCAGGTGGCGGAAGTCTCGGTGAATCAGGGTGCTATCCGCGTACACCGCGTGGTTTGCGCCGTGGACTGCGGCGTCGCGGTCAATCCCGAGGCCATCCGCGCGCAGGTCGAATCGGCCGTGGCCTTTGGTCTCAGTGCTGCGCTTCACGGCAAACTGACATTCAAGGACGGGCGCGTGCAGCAATCGAACTTCCATGATTTTCCTGTATTACGCCTCTCCGAAATGCCGGACGTCGAGGTCCATATCGTTTCCAGCAGCGAGAAGCCGGGTGGCATTGGCGAGCCCGGCGTGCCGCCGGTCGCGCCGGCGGTCGCGAATGCCGTGTTCGCCTTGACCGGAAAGCGCCTGCGCGAAATGCCCTTCAGGCTTGCGGGCTGACGAGCCGGCGATGCCTGCGAATGCCTGCATGTCAGCGCGGGCCGTGCCACCGAGTACATCGAGGCAATCGTCGAACGCGACGACGGTCGCTGGCTGATTTCGCCGATGCGATCCCTGCTGATCCTCGCGCTCTCGCTCGCGACTGCCTACCTTGGTCTTTGTGCATGGTTCTTTCTCACGCAGCGCTCCCAGATCTACTTTCCGGTGCCGGAATCGAATCCACCCGGCACGCGATCGATACGGCTGAAAAGCGGCGATGCGACCATCAAGATCTGGGTGGTCGAGCGGCCGGGCCCGCGCGCCCTGATCTACTTTGGCGGCAATGCCGAGGACGTGTCCGCAAATCTGGCATCCTTTTCTTCCGCGTTTCCGCAGCATTCGCTGTATCTGGTGAATTACCGTGGCTACGGCGGCAGTACCGGCGAGCCCTCGGAATCGGCGCTGGTCGCCGACGCGCTTGCCGTCTACGATCAGCTGCATGGCAGGTATCCGCATATCTCGATCGTGGGCCGCAGTCTCGGCACGGGCATCGCCGTTCAACTCGCAGCAGCCCGCGAAGTGCATCGCCTCGTGCTGGTGACGCCCTACGACAGCCTCGCCGATGTTGCGGCGGCACACATGCCGATATTTCCCGTTCGGCTGCTGATGCGCGACCGCTATGACTCTGCAAGCCGGGTGCAGGCGGTAGCGGCGCCGGTGCTGGCCGTTATCGCCAGCGATGACGAAATCATCCCGCGTGGAAGATCTGAGGCCTTGGTGAATGCGTTTCCGCGGTCGCAGGTCCGCGCAGTACTGCTGGATGGCGCGACCCACAATTCCATCGATTTATACCCGGGCTATTTGCGGGCGATCGGGGATTTTCTTGCTGCGGACTGAGTCATAGATGTGCCACGCCGCTCGCCATGCGATCATGCACGGAGGGTCCACGGATATGCACTTGCCGTTCGGAAGCCGGGCGTGCCTCGCGATACTGGCGGCTGCCTTGCTGGCATCAGGCTGCTCGGTGCAGCGGTTCGCCACCAACAGGATCGGTAACACGCTCGCCGCGTCCGGCACGACTTATTCTGCTGACGAGGATCCTGAACTGATCGGTGCGGCGCTGCCATTCAGCCTGAAACTGATGGAAAGCGTTCTGGCGTCCACTCCCAGGCACCGCGAGCTGCTCGCGGCGACCGCCGCCGGATTTACGCAATACGCCTACGCTTTCATACAGCAGGAGGCCGATGCAATCGCACTCGATGACACGGATCGCGCCTGGGTCGCATGGAATCGGGCGCGGAGGATGTATCTGCGCGCGCGCGACTATGGGCTGCGCGCTCTTGATGTGGCGGTGCCCGACTTCAGCGCGACCCTCCGGACCGCGCCCGCCGCGGCAGTCGGCAAAGCCGGCGCAGCTGAGGTCGATCTGCTCTACTGGACCGCCGCCTCCTGGGCAGCAGCAATCGGACTCGGTAAGGATGATCCCTCGTTGGTCGCTGATCTCGCGCTCGTGTCGGCACTGATCGACCGGGCACTCGCCGTGGACGCGGACTGGGACCGTGGCGCCATTCATGCCTTCCTTGTGACTTATGAGATGGCGCGGCCCGATGCAACAGGGAACTTTGATGACCGGGTCGCCAGTGCACGGGTGCATTTCGACCGCGCCATTGCCTTGTCGCAAGGCAAGGCCGCGGGTCCGTATGTTTCCTGGGCCGAGTCGGTGTGCCTGCCAAAGGAGGATCGCGCATGTTTCGAGCAGATGCTCCAGGCGGCAATCAAGGTCAATCCGGACGACGATCCGGCCACGCGGCTGGCCAACACGATAATTCAGCGCCGTGCCGCATGGCTCCTGGCCAATGTGGATCGCTGGATCCTGCCCCCGCTGGACGAGACCGAAGGTCTAGAGGAACAACCATGATCAGCAGCTCAGTCTTCTCCACGCGCCTTGTAGCCATGGTGCTGACAGGATTGGCCTGCGGCTTCGGAATCATCGGCGTTGCGGCGGGAGGCACGGAGCTGCGCATCGCGACCGTCGCACCGGCCGGTTCGTCCTTCCACAAACGCCTGCAGGCGCTCGGCAACGAATGGGCGCATGGCGCCGGCGGTGTATCGATGAACATCTATGCCGGCACGCAGGGCGGCGAACTGCAGATCGTCAGGCGCATGCGCGTCGGGCAGCTGCAGGGCGCGATGCTGAGTGCGGTCGGTCTCGCCCAGATCGAGCGCTCGGTGACGGCGCTGCAATACATGCCGCTGATGTTCCATGACTGGAGCGACGTCGATCTTGTGCGTGAGCGGCTGCGTCCCGACCTGGAAAAGCGCCTGCGCGACGCCGGCTATGTCGTGATGTTCTGGGCCGATGCCGGCTGGGTGCGATTTTTTTCCAGCAAGCCCATCAGGCGTTTCCAGGACCTCAAGTCGCTGCGCGTGTATGCGAGTTCTGGCGATCCGCAAAGCGTCGAGCTCATGAAGGCCTACTACACGCCCGTGGTGCTCGAGCCGGATCAGATCCTGCTCGGCTTGCGCAATGGCATGATCGACGCTTTGCCCGTGCCGGCGTTCCTGGCGAACTTCGACCAGGTGCCCACCTATGCGCCCTACATGCTGGATCTGCACTGGGCTCCGATCACCGGCGCGCTGGTCATCACGGAGAAGGCCTGGAACAAGCTTGACCCGGCGGCCCAGGCGTGGCTGCGCGAGGCTTCCGAGCGCGCCGGCGACGAGATGCGCCGCGCGAGCCGCGCTGAGGACGAGCAGGCCGTGCAGGCGATGAAGGACAAGATGGGCCTCAAGGTCATACCGATGACACCGGAAGCCGAGCGCGAATGGCGCGCCGAAGTCGCTCGCATCTATCCGCGCATCCGCGGCACGCTGGTTCCGGCGCCCATGTTTGACGCGACAGTCGAAACGCTGAAGGCCAAGCGCGCAGCCGGCAAGTGATGCTGCTCGTCCATCGCGCCGAGAATCTGCTGCTCGCGGCGGTGCTCGCATTGCTGGTGCTGCTGGGCGTGGCCGGCGCTACGGCGGCGTTTGCAAATGCCGATGAGCTGATCCGCCACCTGACATTGCTGGTCGGCATGCTGGGCGGCATGGCAGCCGCCCGCGACGGCAGGCTGCTGTCGATGGGAACCATTGCGCTGGCGCTTCCACACCACTGGAAACCGGCGATTGACGCCTTTACCGGAGTGGTCGGCACGACTGTATCCGCGATCCTGACGCTTGCGGCCTGGCAATTCGTATCCGGGGAGGCGGAGTCCTCCAGTGTGCTCGCGTTCGGCGTGCCGCGCATCGCGTTGCAGGCCGTGATGCCACTGGGATTTGCCTTCATCACGCTGCGCCTGGCGCGTCACGCGGCAAGCAGCAATGTCGCGCGCGCGATCGTATTCGTTGTGGCGGTGGCTTTGACGGTTGTTGCTTCGCAGCTCGACGGAGGCGTGGAGGGGCTGCGCACCCCACTCCTGGTTGCGCTCGCCATTGCCATCCTGTGCGGCGCACCGCTCTTTGTCGGTCTTGCCGGCATTGCGCTGATCTTCTTCATCAGCGTGGGGGATCCGATTGCGTCGGTGCCGCTCGACCACTACGACCAGGTCACCAACCCGCTGCTGGCGACGCTGCCCCTGTTCACGTTGGCCGGCTATATCGTGACGTCCACCGGCGCGGCCAGGCGTCTGGTCCGCCTGTTGCGGGCCTGGACCGGCCACTTGCGCGGCGGACCTGCGGTCGTCACCGTGTTCGCCTGTGCATTTTTCACGGCATTCACCGGCGGTTCCGGCATCACGATCTTGGCGCTCGGCGGCCTGTTGATGCCGATCCTCATATCTTCGCGCTATGGCGACCGCAACGCGCTTGGCCTCGTGACCGGCGCGGGATCGCTTGGGGTGCTGTTCGCGCCCTGCCTGCCGCTGATCCTGTATTCGATCGTGGCCCAGGTTTCCATCGAGGAGATGTTCCTGGGCGGGGCGCTGCCGGGATTGCTGATGGTCGTGCTGGCCTGCGCCTGGGGCATTGCGATGTCGCCCCGCATGAAAGTGCGCCCGCGCTTCAGCTGGCGGCGGGTCGCCGTCACGACCTGGCGCGCGAAATGGGACTTGATGCTGCCGGTCGTGCCGCTGGTGCTGATCTTCGGGGGTTACGTGCTGCCGGTGCCCGCAGCGGCCCTCACGGCCGCCTACGCTATCCTGGTCGCGGCCATCATCAATCGCGACCTGCCACGCGGCGAAAAACTCGTTGCGGTCATGTGTGAGTGCGGATTGCTCGTCGGCGGCGTGCTCCTGATCCTCGGCACGGCGATGGGCCTGACCAACCTCTTGATCACCGAACACGTGCCGGACCGGCTGACCGTCTGGGTCGGCAGTGCAATCGATGCGCGCTGGGCGTTCCTTCTGATGCTGAACCTGATCATGATCGTGCTCGGCTGCCTGATAGAGATCTTCTCCGCGATCATCGTGGTCGCGCCGCTGATAGTGCCGGTCGCAGCGGCCTTTGACGTCAATCCGGTGCATCTGGGCGTGATCATGCTGGCGAGCCTCGAGCTCGGATACCTGATGCCGCCGATCGGATTGAATCTCCTGATGTCAGCCACTCGCTTCCGGCGCCCGATGCTCGAGGTTGCACGCGCGAGCCTGCCGATGCTGTTCGTGCTGGCGATCGGTGTTGCGTTAATCACGGCATTTCCGCAGATGACCCTGGCGTTGCCGCGATGGCTCCTGTGACCGGGCGCCATGCCGTGGAGCAGCGGTGCAATGCATCTGCGCGGCGCGGCTGATTCCCTTATCGCTGATCCTGGCCCGTCTCCCGGTGAGCCGCGCTCTGCAGCAGCGCAAACGCTTCCTCGACGACAGCGTCTTGGCCCTCGTTGGTCAGGATCGTGAACCTGAGGACCAGGCCACCGGCCTGCAATGCGCCCTGGTTCATGTACCTGAATTCCTCCGGTCCTGGCTCGCGGTCCGTGGCGACGAAATAGAAGCCGACACCGCTTGCGCCCTGCAGCCGGCGGATTTCCAGGCGCTCGTCGACAAACTGGTCGCGAATTCGCTCTGCCGCACGCCGCACTGTTTCACGGAGCGTTTCCGCGTCCGGGACGGTTTCATCAGGGGCATCCGGCCAGTCGGGGGTGATGTAGACCTCGAAGGGCGCGCCCTCCCTGGGGCTCAGCCGGATGGTAGGAGGCCCGCCATCCTCAGGCTGGTCGACGCGCGAGTCCCAGGCTGGGGGCACAACGAGCTCCAGGCTGTCCAGATTCGGCAAATCGTAGCTGTGCGGGGTGGCGGCCTCGGCTCGCGCAGGCGATTGCCAGGCCAGCAGGACCAGGCACGGCACAATGACAGTGACCAGGCGACTCATGGCTTGGGTCTCCGAGAGCAAGAAGGGCCAGCAATGCCGGCCCTTCATACGGTGTCACTCCGCGCTGCGGCCGGATTCGCGTGCCGCGCTAGAGTGTAGGGGCCCCGCCCGATACGAAGCCGACCTTCTGCAGTCCGCCGCGCTGCAGGGTGAACAGCACATGGGCGACATAGACGTAGGGCGTGCGCCGGTCGGCATCCACGTGGATCTCCGGTTGCGGATCCTTGGCGTTTTCGATCGCGACGTAGTCCCGGAATGTCGCGTCGTCGATGGGTGACCCGTTCCAGAGAATGGTGCCGTCGAAATCGACGTAAATCTTCATGACAATGGGCTCTACGAGCGGCGGGTTCGGGTTATCCCGCGGCAGGTCGATCTTGACTGCGTGTGTCATCACCGGGATGGTGATGATGAAAATGATCAGCAGCACGAGCATGATGTCCACGAGCGGAATGACATTCGGCTCGACCATCGGATCTGCGCTGTCGCCCTTGATCGCAACTGCCATGAAATTCCCCCGCCGGGCCTTTGCCGTTGTCTAATGACCCGTTGAGGCCGAGTTTGCCCTTCATCCCGGCGGGGCGCAAGTCGCCGGTTTCGGTGCTATCCTTTTCGAAAAATGCGCCAGGCGCGCGGATAAGCGAGGGATTTGATGACCAGAGCGACCGGCGACATTCGAAACATTGCACTGGTAGGCCATGCCGGGGTGGGCAAGACCCTGCTGGCGGAGGCGCTGCTGTTCGGCGCAGGCAGCATCCGCGCCAAGGGCAGTCTGGTCCGCGGAACAACGGTCTGCGACCATGACCCGCAGGCCCGCCGGCTGCAGCATTCCGTCGATGCCACGATCTGCTGGCTTGAAAGCGGTGGGGCCCATGTCAACCTGATCGATACCCCCGGCTACCCGGATTTCATCGGCCGCACCCTGCCCGTGCTCGAGGCCGTCGAGACCGCGGCGGTCATCGTCAGCGCCGTGAATGGCGTCGAGGCGATGACCCAGCGGATGATGGACATCACCCGGGACCGCGGTCTTTGCCGGATCATCATCGTCAACAAGATCGACGCGCGCGAGGCCAATGCCGAGGCCACGCTCGAGGAGATCCAGGACCAGTTCGGCAAGGAATGCCTGCCGGTCAACCTGCCTGCAGGCAAAGCCAGCAAGGTCGTCGACTGCTTTTTCCATAACGAAGGCGAGGCGACCGATTTCTCCTCGGTGGCCGCTGCTCATACCGAGATCATCGACCAGGTCGTCGAGGTGGATGACGACCTGATGGCTCTTTACCTCGAGCAGGGCGAGGAGTTGCGGCCGGAACAGCTCCACGACCCCTTCGAAAAGGCGTTGCGCGAGGGCCATCTGATCCCGGTGTGCTTCGTGTCGGCCGAAACCGGCGCCGGCATCCCGGAATTGCTCGAGATGTTCGCGCGATTGATGCCGAATCCGGCGGAAGGGAATCCGCCGCCCTTCATGAAGGGCGAGGGCGAGGGCGCCGACCGCGTGCAGATCGTGCCGGATCCGGCGCGCCATGCGATCGCGCACGTCTTCAAGGTCAACATGGACCCCTTTGTCGGCAAACTGGGATTGTTCAGGGTCCATCAGGGAACCATCAGGGCCGGCGCGCAGCTCTTTGTCGGCGACGCCCGGAAACCCGTGAAGATCGCTCACCTGTTCCAAATGCAGGGCAAGGAGCACAACGACATGACGCTGGCGGTGCCTGGCGACATCTGCGCGGTGGCCAAGCTCGATGAACTGCATTTTGACGCTGTGCTGCACGACTCCCACGACGAAGACAATTTCCACCTGAAACCGATCGCCTACCCGCCGGCGATGCTGGGAGTCGCGATCCAGCCGGAACGGCGCGGCGACGAGCACAAGCTGGCCGAAGCGCTGCACAAGCTGGCGATCGAGGATCCCTGCGTGCGTGTTGAACACGCGACCGGGCTGAATGAAACCGTCCTGTACGGCATGGGCGACCTGCACCTGCGCGTCATGATCGAGCGCATGACCGAGCGTTATGGCGTCGCGGTCAAGACCCGCCCGCCCAGCATTCCGTATCGCGAGACGATCACGCGCCCGGCTGAGGGGCATCATCGCCACAAAAAGCAGACCGGTGGCGCCGGGCAATTCGGCGAAGTTTACCTGCGGGTTGAACCGCTGGCGCGCGGTACGGGTTTCGAATTCGTCGATGACGTGGTCGGGGGCGCGATCCCGAACCAGTTCATACCGGCCGTCGAAAAGGGCATCCGCAACGCGCTGATCGAAGGCGCGGTCGCCGGATTCCCGATTCACGACATCCGCGTGTCCGTTTATGACGGCAAGTATCACTCGGTGGACTCGAAGGAGGTCGCATTCGTCGCTGCGGGCCGCAAGGCGTTTCTCGATGCCGTGAGCAAGGCCGGCGCGACGGTGCTGGAACCCATCGTGCACGTCGAGATAACCGCGCCGGGCACCGTAATGGGCGACATCACGGCCGACCTCGCGACACGGCGCGCACGCATCAATGGCAATGAAGCGCGCGCACGGGGGCGCATCGTGGTCTCGGCCTATGTTCCGCTTGCGGAAGTCATGGATTACCAGACCCGGCTCAAGGCGCTGACCGGCGGCGAGGGCAGTTTCACGCTGGAACTCAGCCACTATGACCCGGTGCCGCCGCGGAGGCAGCAGGAACTGGCCTCAGCCTGGAAACCCGCCGCCGGGGAGGAATGAGCCGCACATGGACAACCGATCGGACACAAGGATCATGGCCGTCTTCTGCGACTTCGAGAATGTCGCGCTTGGTGTGCGCGACGCGAAGATCGCTTCGTTCGACATCCGCAAGGTGCTCGAGCGCCTGCTGCTGAAGGGCAACATCGTCGTCAAGAAGGCCTACTGCAACTGGGAGCGCTACAAGGATTTCAAGGGCGAAATGCACGAAGCCGCCTTCGAGCTGATCGAAATTCCACATGTAAGGATGTCCGGCAAGAACTCCGCTGATATCCGCATGGTCGTCGACGCGCTGGATCTGTGCTACACGAAATCGCACGTCGATACATTCGTGATCATCAGCGGCGACTCGGATTTCTCGCCACTGGTCAGCAAATTGCGCGAGAACAACAAGACCGTTGTTGGCGTTGGCGTCAAGAATTCGACCTCCGACCTGCTGATCAGCGGTTGCGATGAGTTCATCTATTACGATGACCTGGTGCGTGGGGAGGGTCACGGGCGCAGCGCGAAGCGCGAAAAGACCGCGAAGGCCGCGACCAAGTCGCCTAGCACGCCGGATGACCGGCGTCAGGAGGGGATCGATCTCGCAGTCGAGACGGCCGAGGATCTTTTTGCAGAGCGGGATGCCGAGGAAAAGGTCTGGGGCTCGATGGTCAAGCAGGCCATCAAGCGGCGCAAACCCGGATTCAACGAGAGTTACTATGGCTTCAAGACCTTCGGCAAGCTGCTGGAAGAGGCCCGCGATCGCAGGCTGATCGATCTCGAATTCGATTCAAAATCCGGTGGCTACATCATCACACGCGTCGCGGCGGGCTGACATGGGACGGCACGTCGTTTGCCGTGCCGATGACCTGCCGGTCGGCAGCATGAAGGCGTTCAAGAAGGGGGAAACACGCGTCGTCGTGTACCACCTGAAGAACGGGTTTTTTGCGACCCAGGCATTCTGTACGCACACATTCGGGCCGCTTGCCAGAGGAGAAATCGTGAAGGGCTGCCAGGTGGAATGCCCGCTGCATCGCGCGCGCTTCGACATCGCAACCGGCGCGGTCGTGCGCTGGGCGAATTTTCCGCCGGGCATCCAGCTACTGGATGCGTTGCGCGGCGAAAAGGCGCTGCGCACCTATCCGGTCTCAGTCAGGGACGGGAACGTGGAGGTGACGTGGTGAATTGGCGCAATACGATGACACGATGGTGCACATTTGCGGCGATGGCCGCGGCGGCCGGTGCCTGCCAGGGGCAGGCCGGGTTGTCGCCGACCTACAATGAGCGGGTCCAACTGACGACGGTCGCCCGCGGGCTCGAGCATCCCTGGAGCCTCGCCTTCCTGCCGGACGGACGCATGCTCGTGACCGAGCGCCCCGGGCGCCTCCGCTACGTGACGATGGATGGTGAGGTTTCGGATCCGATCGCAGGCTTGCCGGCCATTTATGCCAAGGGGCAGGGCGGTCTGCTGGATGTCGCCCTGGATCCGGAGTTCAGCGCGAATTCCACCATTTACCTGTCCTACGCCGAACCGGGTGACGGAGATCAGAACGGCACGGCCGTCGCTCGCGCGAAGCTCGATGGCGCGCGGCTCACCGATCTGAAGGTCATTTTCCGGCAGCAGCCGAAGGTTGCGAGCACGCACCATTTCGGGTCGCGGCTCGTCTTCGGCCGCGACGGCAATCTGTTTGTCACACTGGGTGAACGCAATAGCGAACGGGACAGCGCGCAGGATCCTGGCACGCACCTCGGCAAGATCGTGCGCATCACGAAAGACGGCGCGGTGCCGCCAGACAATCCATTCGTCGGCCGCGAAGGCGCATTGCCGGAGATCTGGTCGCTCGGGCATCGAAACGTGCAGGGCGCGACGCTCGATCCTGCGACCGGCCGGCTATGGGCTGTCGAGCATGGCCCGCGCGGTGGCGATGAAATCAACCTGCCGGAAGCCGGCCGCAATTACGGCTGGCCGGTGATCACCTATGGTACCGAATACAGCGGGCCGGCGATCGGTGAGGGCACTGCGAAACCCGGCCTGGAGCAACCGCTGTACTACTGGGTGCCGTCAATCGCGACCTCCGGCATGACTTTCTACACCAGTGATGTCTATCCGGCCTGGAAGGGAAATCTTTTTGTCGGCGCGCTGGCGGCGCAGCTGGTCGCCCGGCTTGAAATCGGCGCGGATGGCAAGGTCAAGTCCGAGCAGCGCATCCCCGTCGGTGAGCGTGTGCGAGACGTGCGTCAGGGCCCGGATGGCGCCCTGTATCTGCTGACCGATGAAGACGCCGGCCGGTTGCTGCGCCTGACCCCGGCGAAGTAAGCGAGTGGACCGCACCGAACGCTTCTACAAGATCCGGCGTCGGCTGATCGAGAAAGGCGCACTGACGCGGCGCGAGGTCGAGGAAGAACTCGAGATCTCGCACGCGACCTTCAAGCGCGACATCGAATACATGCGCGATCGGCTCAATGTGCCGATCATCTGGTCACGCGAGCGCGAGGCCTACCTGATCGATCCCGATGCCGATGTCGCGGAACTGCCCGGCATCTGGTTCAGCCCCGCCGAGATCTATGCGCTGCTCGAAATCGAGCACCTGCTCGAACGCCTGGAACCGGGCCTGCTGGGCCGGCAGCTCGATCCGTTGCGCACGCGGCTGCGCGCGCTGCTTGAGCGCGGTGATCGCGGTCACCGCGAAATCCGCAGGCGCATCCGCGTGCTGGCAATGGGGAGCCGCCGCGTCAATCGCGAGGTCTTCGAGGCACTGTCGGTCGGGCTGTTGGGTCGCCGGCGCATTCGCATCCGGCACCTCAACCGCGGCAGCGGAGAGATCTCCGATCGCATCGTGTCGCCGCAGCGCCTGGTCCATTACCGATACAACTGGTATCTGGATGCCTGGTGCCATGTGCGCAAGGACTTGCGCGTTTTCGCCGTTGATGCAATCAAGAGCGCCCAGGTCGTGGACGAGCCGGCGCGCGAGATCGCGGACGAGAATATGGACCGGGTGCTGGGCGCTGGTTACGGGATCTTCTCCGGTGCCGAGACGCAGACCGCGGTGCTGCGCTTTACGCCGGAACGCGCGCGCTGGGTGGCCGATGAAGTCTGGCATTCGCGCCAGGCGGGCCGCATCGAGGCCGATGGCAGCTATGTGCTCGAACTGCCCTACAGCAAGCAACCGGAACTCGTCATGGATCTGCTGCGTTATGGCGCGGGCGTCCGCGTGCTCGCGCCGGAGTCACTCCGCGCCACGGTTGCGCGCGAACTCGCCGAGGCGGCGCGCCAATACGCCTGAGCGCGAAGCTCGTGTACCGTAGCGTCCCATGAAATCTCCATTCGCATGCTGGCTGGGTCCGGTGCTCGCGTCAGCCTGGCTCGCGGGCTGCCTGTCCGAGCCCGATCCGCAGGCGCAGGTCCCGGTCTCCGCAAGTCATGCGACCATAGCGGATCTCGAGGCAGGTTTTGCTGCCGCCTCGCGCAAGCTTGGCGCCAGGGCGGCATTTCTGGAATTCCTCGACGAGGAATCGATCGTGCTGCAGCCCGGTCCGACCTGGGGGCGGGCGGCCTGGACCGTCAGCGAGGAGCTGCCGGGCACGCTCGACTGGTCACCCGACCGTGCCCAGATATCGGCCGATGGCGATCTTGGATTTGCCTCGGGCCCCTGGATACTGGAGCCGCGTGATCCGCAGGGCCACCGGGTCGAGGGCCGCTATGTCACGGTCTGGAAGAGGGGTCCCGGGGGCTGGCGGGTGTGGTTTGACGGCGGCTTCGGGCGCAAACCAGCGGGCGCCTGGGAAACGCGCAGCGAGGACCCGGCGTTGGGCCCATTCAGATGCGAACGCGGCCCGGTGGTGCCGCCCGGCGAACTGCAGTTGCTGGATCTGGCTGGCTCCGGCATTCAGGGCGGCGAGACGCATGCGCAACGCCTGCTGGAGAGGCTCGATGCGGATGCCTGGCTGTTCCATCCGCCATCGGTTGAGGGTGCGGGCACGGCCGCCTCGCGCGAAGCGGCGCTCGCCGCGTTGCCGGCAGCGCTGCAGTACTGGCCGATGGGCGCCGGGATCGCCTCATCGGGCGACCTCGGCTACAGCTACGGCCTCTCCGCAGCGGATCCAGCGGCCAGCGCCGATGCCAGTTATGTCCACATCTGGTGCCGGCACGGCGGAGGCTGGCGTCTGGCGCTGCAACTGCGGACCAGTCTGCCCACGGGCTGAGCCCGGTTGCGACGGGACGTGCCATTGGCGGGCCAGGGCGTTGTGCCCACCCGCGCCGCATGAATAAGCTGAGCCGATGAATTTCAGCGCCCTGCGCGGCAATCGCAACCTCCAGTTCTGGTCCCTGCATACGATCGGCTGGATCGCGTACGGGCTCGCGCTGTATGTGGGCTCGGCCGTCTATGTCAAGGAGCCCGGTTACGAAAAGGTGATTGTTGTCGCGACCGCCAGCGGCTTCCTGTTGTCGGCTCCGCTGCGATACCTGTACCGGCGCCTGTGGGACAGGGGGCTGCGCGTGATCCTGGCGGGTTCGGTGGTCGCATGCTGGCTGCTCGCGCTCGCACGGGCCGCGATCATCAATACGTACATCATGGAAGTCCTGAAGCCCTCGTGGGCCATGGATCACGAGCCCGTGCCGCTCGAGATATTCGCCAATACCATCTATTCGATGCTGTTGCTGCTGTGCTGGAGCGGGCTGTATTTCAGCGTCAAGATCTATGAACGACTTCAGCAAGAGCGTGAAGCGACTCTCGCGGCAACTGCACTGGCTCAGGAGGCGCAACTGAAGATGCTGCGCTACCAGCTCAATCCGCATTTCTTGTTCAATACCCTGAACGCGATTTCCACCCTGGTGCTCGACGGCCAGAACCGCATCGCCAATCTTGCCGTGTCCCGGCTGTCGGAGTTCCTGAGATACACGCTGGATCAGGATCCGATGAAGAAAGTCACGCTCCGCCAGGAACTGGACGCGCTGAATCTGTATCTCGGCATCGAAAAACTGCGCTTCGGCGAGCGCCTGAATCTGGAGTTTGACGTGGATGAGCGCAGCGAATCGGCACTCGTTCCGTCGCTCTTGCTGCAGCCGCTGGTGGAAAACGCCATGAAATACGCCATCGCGCCGCGCGAGGAGGGCGGGTTGGTGACCGTCATTGCCGGCATTGAAGGCAATGAACTGAGACTTGCCGTCGTGGACGACGGGCCGGGACTGCCCAAGGGCTCGAGCACGGGCAATGGCCGTGGCGTCGGGCTGCGCAATACCCGCGAGCGCCTGGAGGTACTATATGGCGACGCGCATCGTATCGAGGTCGCGAACGCGGGGCCGGGCCTGCGCGTTGAAATGCGGTTGCCGCTGGAAATCTGAAGGCCATGGGAAGCCAGATTCGTGCGATTGTCGTCGACGACGAGCCGCTGGCGCGCCGCGGCCTGGAATTGCGCCTGGCGGGATTCTCCGACATCGAAATTGTCGCGCAATGCGCCAATGGACGGGAGGCCGTGGATGCAGTCGCGACCCATTCGCCGGACCTGATGTTCCTCGACATCGAGATGCCTGGCATCGATGGATTCGAGGTGCTGCGCCGGATTCCCCAGACCAGCATGCCGATGGTCGTGTTCGTGACGGCTTTCGACCGCTACGCGATCGAGGCTTTCGACGCGCATGCCCTCGATTACCTGCTGAAGCCGCTTGTGGATGAGCGTCTCGACCGTGCCATCGTGCATGTCCGCGACCAGTTTGCCCAGCGCCGCTCGCTGCGCCATCGGGAGCAGCTGGTGGCGTTGCTCGCGAGCGTGACAGGCGAAGGCCAGCTCGATGCGGAGGACTGGCTGGCCAGGGGCGGGGACGGAGTGGCGCGACGCTGGCCCGAGGTGTTGCCAATCCGCCTGGGTCGGGAAACAGTGCGGTTGCAGGTCGAGGAGATCGACTGGATCGATGCGGCGGGCGACTACATGTGCGTGCACGCACAGGGCCGCACCCATGTCGTTCGTGCAACCATGAAACAATTCGAAGATCGCCTGAACCCGAAAGACTTCCAGCGTGTGCATCGCTCGACAATCGTCAACATCCGGCGGATCCGCCGGCTGAAGCCCCACACGAATGGCGAGTATTTCCTGACGCTGGAGGGCGGACACGAACTCAAACTGAGCCGCAGCTACCGCGATCGGCTGGAGCGGATTCTGCAGGAGCGCTAAGGGAACCGCGGATCAGCGCTGGCTGTGCGTTTCTTGTCCGGCCGGCGCTGGCCCGGGCTCCGGGTAGCCGCACCAGCCGAAAAACAGCTGGAATATCACGATCAACATGGCTGCCACGGATTCCATATGTCGATTCTAGGACCCGGTGCCGCCCGCCGGAAGCGGGGCGCCTGCCGTTTCGCCGCGGCCCGAGGGCATTTCGTCTCATGGCGGCAGCGTTATTGCGCCAGCACCCATTCGATGACCGCACCCTGGATCAGTTCACCGACGCCGTTCTGCACGCCCGGATGATCGATATAGACAACTACGGCATAGTGCTTCCCCGACTGGCCCGTAACGTAGCCGGCGATGTTGCTGACATCCTTCAGCGTGCCGGTCTTCATGCGGATGCGACTCGGGTCTTCCATCTTCTCGAAGCGCTCGCGCAGCGTGCCGTCGAGGCCGCCCAGGGCGAGAGATGCCAGGAACTCTGGCGCGTAACGGCTGTTCCAGGCGCTGATCAGCAGCCGCGCCATGCTGTCGCCGGAAATGCGCGCTTCCCGCGAGAGCCCTGATCCATTGCCGACAACGAGCTCCGGAAACTCGAGTCCGCGGCTCGCGAACATTTCCTTGATTGCCGCTTCACCCGCGGCAGTCGTCGCGGGCGTTCCGCGGGATTCGGCGGCAATGCTCAGGAGCAGCGAGCGCGCCATCATGTTGCTGGAATACTTGTTCGTGACGCGCACGATTTCGGCCAGCGACAGGGATTCCTGTGTCAGCAACAGCCGGGCCGTCGGCGGCGTGGGCGCGCGCAGCATCCCACCGCTGAATTGGCCGCCCTGCTGGCGCCACAGCGTCACGAACGTGCCGTAGGCATATTCGGCTGGCTGCATGACCGCGCGGTGGAACGTCTGCGGTTCGCAATTCTCGGACAATTGGCCTGACACGACGACCCGATCCATTTCATCGTCAGCGTTGGTGATCGCGATGCGGCGATTGCGGCCGGCGCAGCGCCCGTGCGCGAGCGCCACGTGATTCTCCACGACCAGTCCCTGCGGATAGGGCTGGATGGCGACCTCGACGCCACTGCCGTCATCTGCCGGCCGCACGACGAAATCCGCCGACTGCCAGTTGACCAGCAATGCATCCGGCAGCACGTTGTAGGTCCGCCAGGGCCGGCCGTCAAAATCCTCCGGCCGCTCGTTCAGCGGCGCAAAGCGGCTCTGGTCGATGACAATGTCGCCCTCGATCACCCTGAGCCCCGTCTGGCGCAGGTCGGTGACGAATCGCCACCAGCGTTCGATCGTCAGCAACGGATCCCCGCCGCCCTGGAGGTACAGGTTGCCCTTCAGTACACCCTTGATGACCGGCGCATCGGACCAGGCCCGGGTCTTCCAGGAATAGGCGGGGCCCAGCAGCTCCAGCGCCGCCCAGGTTGGCACCAGCTTGATCGTCGAGGCCGGCGGGCGCGGCATCGTGGCATTCAGTTCGACGAGGCTCGCGCCGCTTGCAACTTCGCGCACGATCACGGTAACGGCCGAGTCGGGCACCAGCTGCTGCTTCAGCACCGCACGTGGGCGCTCGGGGAGACTATCGGCATGGGAGACCTGTGCGGCCAGCGGCAGGCAAAGTATCAGGCTCAGGATTCGGCGGATCATTTGGTGCAATACTAATGGGCATGATTGCAACTTGCAGGCATCGAGACAGTCAGAGTGCGGCATCGGTTCACAATATCGGAGGCTCAATGAAGAGACTCATGCAGTTCCTGTGGCCAATGGCTCTGGTCGTGGCCTTTGCGGGTTGCGGCGCGAAGGCGCCGCCGGCCATGGATCTCGCCAGTGCGCCGGGCCCTGCCGTGACCGACGCGGCGCCGGCGACCACGGCGCCCGCGATCGTCACCGGCTTGCCCGATTTCAGCGGGCTGGTCTCGGCCTATGGTTCGGCAGTCGTCAATGTGACGACGGTCGCACAGCGGGAAATCAATGACGAGGCGCCGCACGGTCTCAGCCCGGACGATCCGTTGTACGATTTCTTCCAGCGCTTCGGCTTTGGGATGCCGCATGGCCAGCCACCGCCGCTGGCGCGCGGCGAAGGGTCGGGGTTTCTGGTCAGCGCCGACGGCTATATCCTGACCAACGCCCACGTAGTGGACCGCGCCCGCGACGTGACTGTGAGGATGACGGACCGTCGCGAATACAATGCGAAAGTGGTTGGCGTCGACCCCCGCACCGATGTCGCCGTGCTGAAGATCGACGCGGATCGGCTGCCGGTCGTCCGCATCGGCAGTCCGGCGGCGCTGAAGGCCGGCCAATGGGTCGTCGCGATAGGCTCGCCATTCGGCTTCGAAAACTCCGTGACCGCTGGCATCGTCAGCGCGACCGCTCGCTCGCTTCCGGGCGACGCCTACACGCCGTTCATACAGACGGATGTTGCCGTGAATCCCGGCAATTCCGGCGGGCCGCTGTTCAACCTGCAGGGCGAAGTGGTCGGCATCAACTCGCAGATCTACAGCCGCACCGGCGGTTATCAGGGCGTGTCGTTCGCGATCCCGATCGATGTCGCCATGCAGGTCAAGAACCAGCTGATCACCACCGGACGGGTCGAGCGCGGGCGCATCGGCGTGACGATCCAGGACGTCAACCAGGCGCTGGCCGACTCGTTCCGCCTGCCGCGTCCCTATGGCGCACTGGTCAGCCAGGTGGAGGACCGTGGTCCGGCGGACAAGGCGGGGCTGAAGGCGGGTGACGTGATTCTCGGTGTCGATGGCCGCACGGTCGAGCGTTCCAGCGAATTGCCGGCCATCATCGCCGGCATCAAGCCGGGCGCCGAGGCGACACTCGAAATCTGGCGCGACAAGGGGAAGCGCAACGTCAGGATCAAGGTTGGAGAACTCGAGGACGATCCTGCGGTCGCGTCGCTGCAGCCGGCACGGAACACCGACACGGACAAGCTGGGACTCGCGGTGCGGTCGCTGTCACGAAGTGAACGTCAGCAGTTGCGCACCGAAGGCCGCATCGTCGTCGAGCAGGCGGGCGGCCCGGCAGCGGAGGCGGGTGTCGAAGCCGGTGACGTGCTGCTCGCCGTCAATGGCGCCCCGGTCACATCGATCGACGAATTTCGCAACTCGGTGACGAAATCCGGCAGCACAGTCGCGTTGCTGATCCAGCGCGGCAATGCCCAGATCTACGTACCCGTGAGAGTGGCTTCTTGATCCTGCGCCGGGCGGCGACATGTCTGCTGCTGCTCGGCGCGGCGAGCGCGCTGCAGGCAGCGGAAGTGACGCGCGCGCCGGGCTCGGAATTTCGCGACTGCGAAACCTGTCCGATGATGGCGGTCATTCCCTCCGGCAGCTTCGTGATGGGCGCACCGGACAATGCATCGCTGGTGATTCAGGTATCGCATGCGTTTGCGCTGGGCCGCCATGAAGTGACGCGGGCCGAATTTGCGCGTTTCGTCGCCGACAGCGGGCATGAATCGCCATCTGGCTGCCGCACCTGGGATCCGGCGCTGGTGCGCTTCAATGACGACGCACGGCGCGGCTGGCAGAATCCTGCGACCCCGGCGGCGCCGGCGGATGATCACCCGGTGACCTGTGTCAGCTTTGCGGATGCACGCGCCTATGTGGAATGGCTCGCGCGCAAGACGGGCGAACGCTATCGGCTTCCTTCCGAGGCCGAATGGGAATATGCGGCCCGCGCTGGATCGACGACGCTGCGCCCCTGGGGCGATGCGGCGGAGGAAGGTTGCGAATTCGCGAATACCTATGATGTGACCGCAGACGCCGCTTATCACCTCGGCTGGCCGCATGCAGGTTGTCGCGACGGCTTTGCTGACCTCGCGGGAGTCGGTCTCTTGCAGGCCAATTCCTTCAATCTGTACGACATGATCGGCAATGTCCGGGAATGGGTACAGGATTGCGCGACGGACAGCTATGTCGGCCGGCCGCGCGATGCACGCGCCTGGGAATGGCTGGGCGGCTGCAAGCGCCGCATCCAGCGCGGTGGCAGCTGGCTCACGCCGCCCGACGCCAGCCGCAGCGCCTACCGCGCGGCCGTGCTCGAGGGCGATCGATCCGATGACGCCGGTTTCCGTATTGCAAGGGACCTCGATCAGCGCGCCGCGCGTGAGGAGGCGCATTGATGCGCCACCTCATCCTGCTGACGCTCGTCCTGTTAGCGCCCGGCGCATTCGCACAGCAGGCGGTGCCCGCGCCGCCGCCTGCAAGCCGGGACTGCCCGGCCTGCCCGGAACTGGCACTGGCGCCACCTGGAAGGTTCCTGATGGGTTCGGCGCCCGATGCGGCGGAACTCGATGCAACCACCGGCGAGTCACCGACGGTCGCAGTTTCATTTACCAGGCCGTTCTATGTGTCCCGCCGCGAGATAACGGTCGCCGAATTCCGTCGCTACATCGAAGCAGCCGGCGCGGAACCGGCGCCCGGCTGCCGTATCTGGCTCGGGGGTCAGTGGGTTTTCGAGCGCGATCGCAGCTGGCGCGATCCGGGATTCGCGCTGCCGCCGCAAGACGACGAACCGGTGGTCTGCGTCAACTGGGAGGATGCTCGCAGTTATGCCGAATGGCTTTCGAAGGAGAGTGGCAAGCATTACCGCCTGCCATCCGAGGCGGAATGGGAATACGTCGCGCGTGGTGGCACTTCATTTCCGCGTTTCTGGGGCGAGCGCGACTCGAACGAGGATACGGTGTTGTCGCTGGCCTGCGATTTCGCGAATGTCTACGACTCATCCGCCGTCGACGCCAATCGCTTTCCCTGGCCCAATGCGCGCTGCAGCGACCGCCATGCTGCGCTTGCACCGGTCGGCCAGTACAAGCCGAATGCCTTTGGCGTATTCGACATCATCGGCAATGTCCGCGAATGGGTCATGGACTGCTACACGGCGAGCTACGCTGGGCGGCCCGAGGATGGGCGCGCGTGGACCTGGCAGGGTGGCTGCGAGTTGAAGGGCGTGCGTGGAGGATCCTGGGCGAGCAGACCGCGCAATGCGCGCGCGCCGGCGCGTGGTGCCGAAAAGACCGCGGTGCGGCAATCAGACCTGGGCTTTCGGGTGGTCCGCGATTACGACTGAAGTTTGATGCTGCGCCAGGCGCCGTGACGCCAGCGTAGCCAGAGCGCCAGTGCAACCGCCAGACTGTAGGTAAGCAGGGCCAGCCAACCTCCGACAGCGCCGAGGCCGAGGCCGGGCATGGTTGCGAGCCAGCCCTGGCCGGGCGCAAAAGTCAGGAAATGTGTCAGCGGTATGAAGAGCAGGGAGGCGAGCGACACCACGAGTACCGCGGGCACGTGCACGTCGCCGGCGCCGCGCAGGCAGAATGCACTTGAGAAGCCGACGCCGTCGAAGAACTGGAAGGCCGCGGCGATCCACAGGAGCGTGGTGCAAAGCGCGATGACGGCGGGGGCGTTCGGATCCGCGGGATTGACGAATGCCGGCGCCAGCCACGATCCCAGCAGCGCCATCGCGACGCCGAGCCCGCCCATGAAGCAGGCCACGACCGTGATGATGCGGTTGCCGATGCGCTCCGCCCAGTCGCGGTCCCCGGCGCCTATCGCCTGACCGACCAGTGTCGTGCCGGCGAGCGCAATGCCGATGCCCGGCATGTAGGCGAGCGAGGTGAATACCATGACGATCTGCGTCGCGGCGCCGTCGACGATGCTCATGCGCACCTGCATCAGCTGGAACACCGCCGCGGCGCCGATATCGGCCGAGGCGGTCATCGCCATCGGCAGACCGATCGCGACGAGGGCAACGATGCGACCGGTCCTGGGGCGCCAGGTCAGGCGCGCGCGGAAGCGCAGAGGCTCCAGACGCAGGATCATGACGATTGCCAGCAGGACGCCGATGAGTTCCGCGAAGGTCGTCGCCCAGGCGGCCCCCGCTATCCCATAACCGAGCTGGAAGATCAGGACTTGATTCAATGCAATGTTCGCGAGCGTGACGACCAGGCCGATGGTGAGCGGAATACGCGTGCGGCCGATGCCGTTGAAGTACGCAACGGCCGCCCACAGCGCAGCAGCCAGCGGCCCGCCGATCATGCGCGGTCCCCAGAAATCGAGTGCCAGTGACTCGACATTGGCTGGCAGGCCGAAGACGTGAAACATCCGCGGCGCGATCACGATGGTCAGGATGAACGCCGGAATCGTCAGCAGCGCGGCCCAGAGGCCCATCCAGGCCATCTGGCTGGTGCGACGATAACGGCCCGCGCCGTAGGCCTGCGCCACCAGCGTCTGGACACCCATCGCGACACCGCCGATCAGGAACAGCGCCAGCAGCGAAAGCCAGTGCACGGCCGAGATCGCGGCCGTGGCCGCAGTTGACAGCCGCCCGATGAACCACGTGTCGGTCAGATTCAGGATCGCCTGGACCGTGCTGTTCAGCACGAGCGGCAGGGCGAGCGCAGCAAGCGCCCGCATGTCGATGTGGCGGTTTCCGTCGGCGCCGATTCGGATCGCTGGTGGAGTCGGCGCGCGCCGTTCCGGGTGGGCCATGGGGTGCAAGCCTATCATCGGCTAGAATGCCCGCCCCTGACGCCATTACGCGCAGGCCGCCCCCGAGGGACCCTCCGTGAGCGAAGCCGTGAATCGCGATGCTGTCAGCACCGAATGCCTGATCGTTGGCGCGGGTCCGGTGGGCCTCTTCGCAGTCTTCGAACTGGGGCTGCTCGGCATCAAGTGCCAGATCGTGGATTCGCTCGCGCATCCGGGCGGACAATGCACCGAGCTCTATCCGGACAAGCCGATCTATGACATCCCGGCCCTGCCGGTCTGCGGCGCGCAGGAACTCATCGACCGGCTGCTCCAGCAGATCAAGCCATTTTGCGCGGGTTTTCACCTGGGCCAGGAAGTCGCGGAACTGGCGCGCCGCGCGGATGGACGATTCAACGTCCTGACGAGCACCGGCACGCGCTTCGACGCGGGCTCCGTGATCATCGCGGCGGGGCTCGGCTCCTTCCAGCCGCGCAGGCTCATGGTGCCGGAGGCGGAGCGCTTCGAAGGCAAGCAGATCCACTATCGCGTTCGCAACGCCGCGGATTTCCGTGGCCGCGACCTGCTGATCGCTGGCGGTGGTGACAGCGCGCTCGACTGGACACTGGATCTCTGCGGCAAGGCGCGCTCGATCACGCTGGTCCACCGGCGCGCTGAATTCCGCGCCCAGCCGGCGAGCGTCGCGCGCATGAAGGAACTCGTGGCCGCGGGCCGGATGCGGCTGCTGGAAGGCACGGTCAATGCGCTCAACATCGAAGGCGACCGTCTGGCTGGCGCCAGGATCATGGGTTCGGACAAGGCGCTGACCGAAGTCGCCTGCGAGCAGCTGCTGGCATTCTTCGGGCTGCATCCGAAACTCGGGCCGATCGCGAACTGGGGCCTGGCATTGGAGAAGAAGGCGATCAGCGTCGACACCGAAAAGTTCCAGACCAGCGAGCCGGGCATCTTTGCGATCGGGGACATCAACACTTACCCCGGCAAGAAGAAGCTGATCCTGTCGGGCTTTCACGAAGCCGCACTCGCGTCATTCGGCGTGCAGCACTACATTTATCCCGATAAGCGCCAGTTCCTGCAGTACACGACCACGAGTCCGGTCATGCGGCAGCGACTTGGCGTGGCGCCGCCGGATTGAGCAGCACCAAGATGGACGAGCGTCTGGCAGAACTCGTGAGCCTGCTCGATCTCGAGCGCCTCGAGGACAATCTTTTCCGCGGTCAGAGCCGCGACGTCGGCGCACCGCAGGTATTCGGCGGGCAGGTGCTGGGCCAGGCGCTGGTGGCGGCATCACGGACCGTGGACGGCCGGTTCGTGCATTCGCTCCATGCCTATTTTCTGAGACGCGGCGATTTCAATGCCCCGATCGTGTTCGAGGTGGATCGCAGCCGTGACGGCGGCAGCTTCACGAGCCGCCGCGTCGTTGCGATCCAGCACGGCCAACCGATCCTGACGATGTCGGCGTCATTCCAGATCAGCGAGCCAGGCATGGATCATCAGGCGCCAATGCCGGCGGCACCGCCGCCGGAAGGCCTGCGCGACCTCGGTGAGATTGATGCGGAGATGCGCGATCAGGTGCCGGAAAAGATGCGCTGCTACTTCGAGCATCAGCGGCCATTTGAATTCCGGCCCGTCAATCCACCGAATTACCTCAAGCGGGTCAAGGCCGCGCCGTCAAAACAGGTCTGGTTTCGGGCACTCGACCGGCTGCCGGACGACCAGCCGTTGCACCGTTGCCTGCTGACCTACGTTTCAGACTACCACCTGCTGGACACCGCGACACTTCCGCACGGCGTATCGTTCCTGCAGTTGCAGATGGCGAGCGTTGATCACGCGATCTGGTTTCATCGCGACTTGCGCGTGGACGAATGGCTGTTGTACGTGATTGACAGCCCGAGTGCTTCGGGCGCGCGCGGCTTTGTCCGCGGCTCGATCTACTCCCGCGACGGCACACTGATCGCGAGCGTCGCCCAGGAAGGCCTGATCCGCCAGCACAGCGAATGGACGAGCCCGGCGGGCCAGCAGAAGTGACGCGGCAGCGGGGCCTGATCTAATCCGGGGCGCCCGGTGCGAGCACCTTGCCGGGATTCATGATGCCGAGCGGGTCGATCACATCCTTGATGCCGTGCATGAGCGCAAGCGCCACGGGATCCTCATAGCGCCGCAGTTCCGCGATCTTCAGCTGCCCGATGCCATGCTCGGCGCTGATGCTGCCGCCAGAGGCGGCGACCAGGTCGTGAACTGCGCGCCGCACTTTGTCAGCGGCCGCAAGCAATGCGTCGCCATTGCGTCCGGCAGGACTCAGGTTGAAATGCAGGTTGCCGTCGCCCAGATGCCCGTAGGCGACCAGCCGCGCCCCCGGGACGATGCGCGCAATCAGTGCGCTGCCTTCATCGATGAATACCGGCAAGCGCTGCGGCTCGATCGAAATATCATGCTTCAGGCCGGCGCCTTCATGACGCTGCGCCTCCGGGATCGCCTCGCGCAGCCGCCACAGGCCCCGGCGCTGCGCTTCGGAAGTGGCCGTCACGGCATCAGCTGCGCGCCCGGCTGCGATTGCATCAGCCAGCAGCCTCTCGAAGCGATCGGCCAGGTCAGAGTCCGGTTGCTGCAACGAGATTTCCGCAAGCACATACCAGGGATGCGGATGGCTGAATGGATCACGGCTGCCTTCGATGTGGCGGCAAACGAACTCGAGTGCGATACGCGGAATGATCTCAAAGGTCGTGACCGCTGCGCCGAGTGCGCTCTTCAGTCCGGCCAGCAGATCGAGTGCGGCCGCCGGCGATGACAGCGCCACCATGGCGGTCGCCAGGCGGGCTGGTTTCGGGAACAGCTTCAAACACGCGGCGGTCACGATCCCGAGCGTCCCTTCGGCACCGATGAACAGCTGCTTGACGTCGTAGCCGGTGTTGTCCTTGCGTAGCGCCCGCAGCTGGTCCAGCACGCGCCCGTCCGGCAGCACCACCTCGAGGCCCAGCACCAGATCGCGCATCATGCCGTAGCGGAGCACCGCCGTGCCCCCGGCATTCGTAGAGACGACGCCACCGAGCGTGCAGGAACCTTCCGACCCCAGCGACATCGGCAGCAGCCGGTCTGCGGCCGCCGCCACCTGCTGCAGTGTCTCGAGCACGCAGCCGGCTTCGGCAGTCATCGAATCGTTCAATGCATCCACGGAGCGGATGCGGTTCATCCGGCGCAATGAAACGACGATCTCGTTGTTGCCTGAGCGAGGCGTCGCCCCGCCGCAGTAACTCGTGTTGCCACCCTGGGGCACGATGCCGATCTCTTGTTGCGCGCAAAAGCGTACAAGTTGCGCAACCTGGCTAGTCGATTGCGGCAGCGCAACCAACGGCGTCCGCCCGCGATGGATGCCGCGAAAATCCACTTCAAATGGCGCGCGGTCCTGTGCGGATTCGAGATAACCCTGCGGTCCGAGCAGATCCCTGATGGATTGCAGGCTGGAGGGGGCGATGGCCTTTTCGGCTGGGTTCAACGCCGGCGCCGCAAATCAGCCCAGCGGCGCGTTGCGAAGGGCCGCGATGCGCTCATCGAGCGGCGGGTGACTCATGAAGAGCTTCCTGAAACCCTGGCCCACGCCGCCGGCGATGCCGAATGCCGCCATGCGATCCGGCAGCGCAGCCGGATGACTGCGCTTTAGCGCCTCGAGCGCGCCGATCATGTTGTTGCGGCCCGCGAGCCGCGCGCCACCATCGTCGGCGCGGAACTCGCGGCGCCGCGAGAACCACATGACGATCATGGTTGCGAGGAAAGCGAGCACCAGCTCGGCAACGATCGTCGTGATCCAGAACGCCGGACCATGGCCCCGCTCGTTGCGAAACACGACCTTGTCCACCACGTTGCCGATCACCCGGGAGGCGACGAATACGAAGGTGTTCACGACGCCCTGTATCAGCGTCAGCGTCACCATGTCGCCATTCGCCACGTGACTGATCTCATGACCAAGGACGGCTTCGACCTCCTGCCGGCTCATCCGGTTGACCAGACCGCTGCTGACGGCGACCAGCGCACTGTTGCGCCTGGCGCCGGTTGCGAAGGCGTTGGGTTCCGGCGATTCGAAATAGCCGACTTCCGGCATGCCGATACCGGCCAGTTGTGCATGATGGCGCACGGTCTCGAGCAGCCAGGTCTCGGTCTCATTGCGCGGCTGCCCGATGACCTGCACGCCCATCATCTTCTTGGCTGTCCACTTGGATATGGCCAGCGAAAAGAACGCGCCCCCGAAACCGAGCAGCGCGCCGAAAACGAGCAGCGAATTGAAATTGATCCCCTGCTGAGTCAGCCAGGGCTCAAGGCCGAGCAGCCTCAGCGTGAAGCTTGCGACGATCAGGATCGCGAAATTGGTGAGCAGGAAAAGCAGGATTCTGTTCATGACACGCCCAGATGGATGCGATGTCCGGCTGATTCAAGTGCCGCCCCGAGGCGCAACTCAGTACCCATGATGATTTCGGTCTCCGGTGCGTAAAAACCCTATTTAATTCAGTCAGTTACCGGCGGCGGCCGTCGATGGTCGCTCGGCCCGGTCTGGCTGCCTGTCCCGGCGGCCACTGGATAACCACCTTGCGCGGCTTCGCCGTCTTCTTTTCAAGCAAGGCAGCAAGGCGCTCGTCCGTCAGCCGCTCGAGCTTCATCACCCGGCAGCTTTCCAGGCGCCCGAACTGCCGGTAGGCAATATCGTCGCGCCCGTAGCCGCAGATCCGTCCATTGCCGTCGCAGCACAGGCTGACAAGAGTGCAATCGGGATGGCCAGCAGGGGGAGTTCCATGGGGATTCGCGGTCAAGCCGATGCCGCTTCGACTGGCGGAATCAGCGCGAGTTCCCGCATCAGGACTCAGTAGTCGTCGCGGTTATCGTAATCCTCGTCGTCATCTTCCTCGTCGTCCTCATCATCATCATCGTCATCCCAGTCGTCATCATCCTCATCTTCCTCGTCGTCCTCGTCATCTTCTTCTACGGATCCCGACCAGCCCTCCGGTTGCTCGGTCAGTTCGAGGTCGAGTTCCTGCCAGGTCTCGTAGTCGATTTCCTCAATGTCGCCATCCTCATACTGCAACTCGATGAGTTCCGCATCCTCGTCGATCGAGAGGACCAGAAAGACCTCCTCGTCCTCGAGGCTCTCGTACCACTGGCCGGGTACCGGGTTGTGATCGCGGCCCATCTGGCATCCTCGCTGCGGCACAGGCGCGGGCTAAGCGCCGGATCTGTCCCGATATTACGGTTGTGGGCTAACCCGAAGCAACGCCGGCACCGTTTTCGCCTTGTGTTGGCCGTGCCAGCCCCCATTCACGCTTCCGACGCCATCACTTTTGCACGGAGGTACGGCAATGACACTGATTCGCTGGGAACCGTTCAGGGAACTGGACGATTTGATTGGACGCTACAGCCCATTCTTCGGACGCCCGGCCGCCGGCAGGGCAACCACGGTAGATAACGGGCAGCAGGCTGCGCCGGTCTGGGCGCCTGTTGCCAACATTTCCGAGACCGACGCCGAGTACCTGATCAAGGCGGAATTGCCGGAGGTCAGCAAGGAGGACGTGAAGGTCACCGTGGACAATGACGTGATCACGGTCAGCGGGGAACGCCGCAACTTGCTGGAGCACAGCGGTGAGAAGCTGCACCGGGTCGAGAGCCTCTATGGCAGCTTCTCGCGCAGCTTCCGCCTGCCGGATGACGCCGATGTCGGGGCCATCCGGGCCGAGAGCAAGAATGGCATCCTGACGGTCCGCGTGCCGAAGCAGCCAGCTGCACGCCCTAGGACGATCGAAGTACAGGTAAACTGAAGGGACCCGGGGGCGGCGGCACCATGAGTGCCGCCGTCCGCTGGCAGGTGCCAGGAGGTCCCATGGCGACGGAACTTGAAGAGATTCGGCGGAAACTCCTGCAACACAAGCAGGAGTTGCTGATGCGCGCCGCCAAGGTCCGCGCCGACATCACGCGCTCATCCGGCCCGCTGGACAAGGACTTCGCCGAGCAGGTGGTCCAGATGGAGAATGACGCGGTGCTCGCCGGGATAGGCGAAGCGACGAAGCAGGAGCTTGCGCAGATCAATCGCGCGCTTGTGCAGCTCGACCAGGGCACCTACGGCCACTGCAGCTCCTGCGGCGAACCGATCGGTGCGCGCCGCCTGCAGGTGCTTCCGTATTCCGACCTCTGCATTTCCTGCGCCGAAGCGGCTGGCTGAGCGGCTCCGCAGGCGCGATATCCATGCCCCAGTACAAGGTACCTCTGCGTGAATTCCGCTTCGTGCTGCACGAGGTGCTGCGCGCGGAACAGCATTACCACGAGCTGGGCCGCGAGGACGTCAACCGGGACCTGATCGACAGCGTGCTCGAGGAATGCGCGCGATTTGCCGAAGACGTCATTGCGCCGACCAATGAGCCCGGTGACCGCATCGGTGTGCAGCGCAGCGACGATGGGCGGGTCGTGACGCCGCCGGGCTACATCGAGGCCTACCGGCGGTACGTCGAAGACGGCTGGGCCGCGCTGTGCGGTCCGGCCGAATACGGGGGCCAGGGCCTGCCGGACAGCTTCGGCGGCCCCGTCGGCGAGATGCTCGTCTCGGCCAACATGTCCTGGAAGCTCTACAGTGGCCTGACCGACAGCGCGGTCCTGTGTGTGGCGACGCACGCGAGCGACCATCTTCGCAAGCTGTACCTCCCGAAGATGATCCGCGGTGTCTGGAGCGGCACGATGTGCCTGACGGAATCCCACGCCGGAACGGATCTCGGCATCATGCGTACGCGCGCTGAGCCGGACGGTCAGGGCTCCTACCGGGTCAGTGGTACGAAGATCTTCATTACGAGTGGCGAACACGATCTCGTCGAGAACATCGTTCACATGGTGCTGGCCAAGCTGCCCGATGCGCCTGCCGGTTCGCGCGGCATCAGCCTTTTTCTCGTGCCCAAGTTCCTGCCGGACGCGGAAGGCAAGCCTGGCGCCCCAAATGGCGTCAGCTGCGCGAGCATCGAGCACAAGCTCGGCATCCACGGATCGGCAACCTGCGTGATGAATTTCGAGAATTCCCGTGGCTGGCTGATCGGCGAACTGAATGGCGGGCTCAAGTGCATGTTTACGATGATGAACCATGCGCGGCTCTGGGTCGGCCTGCAGGGGCTCGCCCAATGTGAGCGTGCATACCAGTTCGCGCTCGCCTATGCGCGCGAACGCCGGCAAGGCCGGACTCCGGGCGGGGGCGGCAGCGCCGGCGCAGATCCGATCATCGGTCACCCGGACGTCCGTCGCATGTTGCTGACCCAGAAGGCGCTGATCGAAGGCGCTCGCGTGCTGACCTATCTGGCCGGAATGCAGATGGACCGGGCGCTGCAAGATCCCGATCCTGCAAGGCGCCAGCACGCTGACGGCCTGCTCGCGATCTTGACTCCGATCGTCAAGGGCTTCGTGACGGACATGTCGCTGGAATGCACCAGTCTCGCGATCCAGGTGCACGGCGGCCATGGCTATGTGCGTGAAACCGGCGTCGAGCAGTGTTTCCGCGATGCACGCATTACAGCGATCTATGAAGGCACAAACGGTATCCAGGCCCAGGACCTGCTGGGCCGCAAGGTGCTCGGCTCCGGTGGCGAGCTGGCACGCCTGCTTGGCGGCGAGATCGGGGGCTTCTGCGAGCGCCATGCGCGTTCAGAGGAACTTGCTGAATTCGTGACGCGTCTGACGGGCCTGCTGAAGGAATGGAGCGAAGCGACCGAGAGCATCGCCCGACGTGCAACCCGCGACCCGGACGAGACTGGTGCGGCCGCCATGGACTACCTGCAGTTCACGGGCTACCTGTGCCTCGCATGGTGCTGGGCCAGGAGCGCTGCGGTCGCCGTCGCGGCGCTGCACAAGGGCAGTGCCGATGCAGATTTCTACAAGGCGAAACTCGCGACCGCGCGCTTTTATTTCACGCGCCTGCTGCCGCGGGCCGAGGCGCACCTTGACGCGCTCAGCGCGGGATCGAAATCATTGATGGAACTTCCAGAAGGGCAGTTCGCCTCCTGAGCCCGCATCAGCCCTGCCTGGCGAGCCCGCCGCGCAGGGACCAGACATTGCCACGCCCGCCTGCGCGCAGCAGCTCAGCCGCTGCGCGGCTGCGAATGCCGTGTGCGCAGACCAGCAGGTAACGCAGACCCGGGTCCAGGGCCGCGGCGTTGTCCAGCAAGCTGGGAAGCGGAATGGCGTCAAAAGCGCCGAATGATAGCGGCGCACTCGCGCATTCCTCGGGATTGCGGATGTCGATGATCCGGAAACCGAGCGCCGCAGCCTCGGCCAGCGGCAGAGCAACCTCAAGTTCCTGGACCGGCGCGGCCACGCCGACGGAACTGATGCGCGCACAGAGATCAGCGCATTCGCGTGCGCGCGGTGCGGCAAGCCGGCGTTGGCCGGAATCCAGCAGATCGACCAGCAGCACTTCGTCCCGTAGCTGGCCCGGCAAGTCGAGCAGCAGCTTCAGTACCTCCATGGCCTGCAGATTGCCGAGCACGGCAGGCACCGGACCGAGCACACCGGTCTGCGCACAGTTGCCGACCAGTCCGTCGCGCGTGGCCTCTGGCCACTGGCATCGCAGGCAGGAACCACGGGCATCGGCACGTACCACCTGGAGCTGCCCCTCATACTGATAGACGCTCGCGAGCACGGCCGGGCGGCCGCAAAGCACTGCGGCATCGTTGACGAGGAATTTCGTGGCGAAATTGTCGCTGCAGTCGACCACGACATCGCATTGCGCGACGAGATCTCCCGCATTGTCGGCGGACAGGCGGACCGGCATGGCATGCAGCCGGATCGCCGGGTTGTATGCGGCCAGGCGCGCCGCCGCGACTGCCGCTTTCGGCCGGCCGATATCGGCCGGCGTGTACAGCGGCTGCCGATGCAGATTCGCGGCCTCGACGACATCGTCGTCGACGATCACGATCGTCCCGACTCCGGCGCCGGCGAGACCCGATAGCACGGCGCAGCCAAGACCGCCGGCCCCAATGACGAGCACGGACGATTGCGCGAGGCGCTGCTGGCCGGCCGAACCGATCTCCGGCAATGCGACCTGGCGCGAATAGTCGAAATCGGGCATTTGCACCGCCTCGGCACCATGCGTGCAGTTCACCCAACCGCTATCTCCGCCGGCGTAATGTTCCTTCTTCCAGATCGGCAGGCGATGCTTGACCTCGTCGATGATCTCCCGGCATGCGGCAAACGCCTCGGCGCGGTGCGCGGCCGCGACGCCGACCCAGACCGCCAGCTCGCCGACCGCGAGCGCGCCCAGTCGGTGCACGCAGCGGGCGTGCAGGGCGCCGTGGCGCTGCAGGGCTGCGGCCACGATGCGTTCGCCTTCGCGTCGTGCCAGTTCCTCGAATGCCTCGTATTCCAGCCGGCTGACGACCCGGCCTTCATTCCTGTCGCGCACCCAGCCCTCGAATGTCGCGAATCCCCCGGCTGCGGGATCGGCGAGAGTGGCGGAGAGGGCCACCGCCTCGATCGGGTCATGCGTGAATTCAAATGTGTTCATCCGCCCGCCACCGGCGGAATGAACACGACCTCGTCACCATCCGCAAGCGGGTGCGACCAGTCAGTGAATGAATCGTTGACGGCCACTTTGAGCTGGGTCTGCGCCAGGCGGAATCCATGCCGAGCGGCGAGTTCCGCGTACAAACCCCCTGGCGTGAGTGCCGCCGTCTCGACCGTCTCGGCCTGACGACCCGCCTGCTCGCGCAGCAGCGCGTAATAGCGCAGGTGGACGCGGGCCATCAGGCGGATTCCCGCGCGGCGAGCGCCGCGCGTGCCGCCGCAAGTTCTTCCGGCGTATTGGCATTGGCGAGCGCCCGCGGGCTCGCCGGCTTCAGCAAAGCGGCGTCGTGGGCGATCAGGAATTTCCTGGGGCAGGAACCACCCTTGGCCACGAATCGCAGGATTGCGTCACGGCTCGCCGGCTCATAGACCGCACACAGCGGCTCCGGCAGGCCGTCAGTGGCGCTCGCAAATGCGGTTGCCAGGCGCTCCTTGTCCCGCTCCGCGAGCAGATGCGCCAGCGTCGTGGAATCCAGCAGCGGCAGATCGCAGGCCACGACCAGCCAGGCGGCCTGCGGATGCGCCGCCTGGGCGGCCATGATTCCGGCCAACGGGCCCGCGACGCCCGGACCGTCGACGATCTGGGGGAAAGCGGCGCGCAACGGATCACTGCGCTGGTCTTCGCGCACTGACACAAAGACGCGCGACACGAATGGATTCAGCAGCTCGAATGCCAGTTCGAGTTGCGGCCGTCGATGAATGGTGAGTGCCGCCTTGTCCTCGCGCATCCGGCTCGAGCGGCCGCCCGCCAGCACCAGTCCGTACAGGTCATTCACGAATGCGCGCCCGCTCGATAGTCGCTCTTGCCGCCGCTCTTGCTGAGCAATCGCGTCTCGCTGATGACGATGTCGTGGGACAGCGCCTTGCACATATCGTAGACCGTCAACGCGGCAATCGTGGCGCCGGTCAGCGCCTCCATCTCGACACCGGTGCGATGGTGCACGGCGGTCGTGCAGCGTATCTCGAGGCCATCAGCGTCCGCCTCGATGGTGATTTCGCAACGCTCGAGTCCAAGCGGATGGCAGAACGGAATCAGCTCGTGGGTGCGTTTCGCCGCCATCGTGCCGGCGACGATTGCCGTGCTGAATACCGGACCCTTCGTCGTTTCAAATCCCGCAGACCTGAGCCGCTCGAAGACCGCAGCTGGAAATTGCAGGCGGGAGACAGCGGTCGCGACGCGCAGGGTCTCGTGCTTGGCCGTCACGTCGACCATTGCCGGCAACCCCGCGTCGTCCACGTGGCTCAGGACTGGTTTTCTCTTATCCGCCAATGTAGTGCATCTCGATCTTGCGCAGAGGCTGCGCAGTGGCGGCGCTGCGCCGCAGTTCACTGTAGCGATCGTCACGCCGCCGCCAGTTGCCGCGAATCCGGTCCAGGAGCGCATCATCGCTCGCGTCCTGGCGCAGTGGCGTGCGCAGATCCGTACCATGCGTTGCGAACAGGCAGGTATAGAAGACGCCGTCGGAGGACAATCGCGCGCGCGTGCAGTCACCGCAGAATGGCTGGCTGACCGAGGAGATGAAACCAATCTCGCCGGCGCCGTCCTCGTAGGTGTAACGCTCGGCAACTTCGCCGCGATATGCGCCTGCGACGGGCCTGAGCGGGAACTCGGCCATGATCGCGTCCCGCAGCTCGCGGGACGGCACGACTCGGCGCGTATCCCAGTCGTTGCGGTTGCCGACATCCATGTACTCGATGAAGCGCAGGATGATCCCGGTGCCACGAAAGTGGCGGGCAAGATCGAGTATCTGGCCGTCATTGATGCCGCGCTGGACCACGGTATTGATCTTGATCGGCGCGAGACCCGCTTCGCGCGCTGCCCGGATGCCGTCCTGCACGCGTTCGAGCCCGTCGAATCCGCCACTCATCCGGCGAAAGGTCTCGTGATCCAGCGTATCCAGGCTCACGGTAACGCGCCTGAGGCCATTGGCCGCAAGTTCTGCCGCGTGCTGCGCGAGCAGCACGCCGTTGGTCGTCAGCGCAAGGTCTTCCACCCCTTGGATCGAAGACAATTCGCCGACCAGGTCCGCGAGACCCGAACGCAACAATGGTTCGCCGCCGGTCAGACGCAGCTTGCGAACGCCTTCCGCGACAAACAGCCGCGCCAGCCGCGAAACCTCGTCGAATGTCAGGCGCTCCGTTGCCGAAAGGAAACGGTAGCGGTCATCGTAGGTCGCGCGCGGCATGCAATAGGGACAGCGGAAATTGCAGCGATCCATGACCGAGATGCGCAGGTCGGAAAGCGGACGCCCACGCATGTCCGTCGCCGCCTTCGGCTCGGCCAGTGCAATCAGTTTTCCGGATCCGTCTTCGTGCATGGGTTACCAGGAATAGAAAGGAACCACCCGACCGTCCGGGTGGATTGCGGGACCCTGTGGCAGTTCGACGAAGCCGTCGGTCCCCGCAAGCGATATGAAGTCGCCGGAACCACCGGTCGGCCGCGGCACAGCCATCGTCCGCCCCTCCGGATCGTACTCCAGAGACACTGGCAGGAAACAGGTCAGCGGGGCCCGGAACTCATATGACCGGGCCAGCGCGACAATCCGCCTGGAAACGGCCGCCGCGCCGGCCGCGGCCGAGAGCGCCGGTATGACGTAACGTGCCAGGCAGACCAGCACCGACACCGGGTTGCCGGGCAGGGCAAAGACCATGACGCCCCGATCGTTGACCCCAAACCACAGCGGCCGGCCCGGGCGCTGCGACACGTGGTGAAAGACGCGTCGCACGCCGATTTCGGCGAGCACCGACGGCACGTGATCGTAGCGGCCTGCAGAGACGCCGCCGCTCAGCACAAGTACGTCGTTATCCTCGAGTTCCTGCTTCAGCCGTTCAAGCAGCAGGGGCCGCTGGTCCGGCAACTGCAGGTCCTTTGCCGGCGGAAATCCCGCGAGCTGCAACGCCCCGGCCAGACCATAGGAATTCGAGCGACGTATCTGGTGATCCAGCACGGGAAGCCCCGGCTCGATGAGCTCGTCGCCCGTGGAGATCACCGCGATGCGCGGCAGGCGAGTGACCTTGAGCATTGGCAATCCGGCGGAAGCGGCAATCGCGAGCTCGGGACCGCCGAGGCGCGTTCCGACAGCAAGCAGACGCTCTCCGCGCCGGGCATCAGCCGCGCGGCGGTGCACGTGGATCCAGGCCTCAGGCAGATACGTGGCTTCGATCGTCGCGATACCGGCCGCGATGCTGACGCGTTCGACCGGGATGACGGTATCGCAACCCGCCGGCAGCGATGCGCCCGTCATGACCTCGATGCAGGTGGCCGGCGATTCGAGTGACATGCGCGGCTGGCCTGCGGCCTGCGTGGCGGCAATGCGGAAATCGCGGCGGCCGCCGCGAAACGCCGCGATCGATAGCGCAATGCCATCCATTGCCACGCGATCGAATGGCGGCGCATCGCGTTCTGCATGGATGTCCTGGCGCAGGACCCGGCCCGCACAGGCCGGCAGCGTCAGTGCCTCCTCCGGGAACTGCGCCAGGTGGGCGGCGATCGCCGCATCAGCCTCGGCGGGCGTCAGCATCAGGCCACACGGTCAATCTTTCTTGTCGCGGGCCTTGAAGATACGCAGCTGTTCGTTGAACTGGTCGGCCACTGCCTGCACCTCGTCGACGGCAGCATTGTTCTTCTTGGCCTGCATGGCACGCAGCTCCAGCAGGCGAGCCTCATCAAACTGGCCGCTCTGCTCGAAGGACAGCATTTCCATGTCGAGGCAGGCGTTGTAGGCGGTGACGTCCGCATCGAACTGCTTCACGGCCTGCTGCGCGGTGATCATCTCTTCAAGTGTTGCGATCTTGCCGTCCGGGATGTGCTCCGGCGCGCGTGGATAGATGCATGCCGCCTGGGCGCTCCCGGTGGCAAGGCAGGCGACCAGCGCGGCCAACACGAACGTCTTCCTCATCATGACTCGGTCTCCGTGGCGTACGCCGATTCTAACCTACCAGGCAATGACTGTCGGTGTGCCGGGATAGTTCCATCGCCGGGAGGGACTTATGGTCCAATTGGCACGCGCGCGCTGGTCTTCAGGGTTTCGAGCACGAGGCTCGAGCGCACGTCACGCACGCCGGGCAATTTCAGGAGCTGGTGGAGTGTGAACTGCCCCAGGGCATCAAGATCCGGCACGACCACCTGCAGCAGGAAATCCATTTCGCCGGTCATCGCATGCGCCGCAACGACTTCGGGGCGCTCTTCGAGCGTGCGCCGGAAACGCTCGATCACATCATCGGTGTGACGCTCGAGCTTGATCTGGATGTAGGCTGACACCTTCTGGCCCACGCGCTTCGGATCGACGATTGCCGCATAGCCGCGAATGATGCCGGCCTGTTCCAGGCGCCGGACGCGTCGCGTGCAGGGCGTGGCCGAAAGGCCCACGCGTTCCGCGAGCTCGACATGGCTCAGCCGGCCGTCACGCTGGAGTTGTTCGAGGATCCTGACGTCCGTGCGATCAATGGCATCCATTGGTGATAACCGCCTTCATATCGTTGCTTGTTGGAGATTATCACTAAAATACCTGAAATCAGGCAATAGAATAGCTAAACACGCCCGGCATGCCTGTGTAGGATGAGGCGGGTCCCAGGGCGCCCGGAGGTCTGCACGATGCCCGCCAGCGCGAGAATGCCTGCGCAAGCAATTTCCCTCCCGACGGTTGACTGGCGCCGGGTGCTGCACACCACATTCCTGTCCCGCGCGCTCGACCAGCTCGAGGAATCCCGGCTGGTGCCGGAGCGCAAGGTGCTCTATCAATTCTCGGCGCGGGGGCACGACGTGACCCAGGCGCTGCTTGGCCTGCAGTTGACCGGCGCGCGTGACGCTGTTGCCTCGTATTACCGTTCACGGCCACTCGCACTGGCAATCGGACTTTCCGCCGAGCAGGCGCTCGCTTCCACGATGATGCGTGCCGAGGGCATGTCGGCCGGGCGTGACATCGGGGTCGTCATCAACCTGCCGAATCGCCAGGGTCCCTGCATCCTGCCAGCCTGCGGCGGTGTCGGTTCCCAGTACACGCCCGCGACTGGGTGGGCGCAGGCGCTCGCATACCGCGTGCGCGTGCTGGACGACCTGCAATGCGCGGGCAGCATCGCGGTGGTGCATGGTGGCGATGCGTCAACGGCAACCAATGGATTCTGGGCTTCGCTCAATATTGCGACGACCGGGCGTTTGCCACTGCTTTATTTCATCGAGGACAACGGCTTCGGCATCTCCGTCAGGTCTGACCGCCAGACTCCGGGCGGCGACATTGCCGCGAATCTGGCTTCGTTCCGTAATCTGCAGATCATGGATGGTGACGGCTCGGATCCCGTCGCCGCCGCCGCGTTGATTGAAAAATCGGTTGCCGCGGTCCGTGCAGGCGAAGGGCCGGTGTTGCTGCGGTTGACCGTGCCACGCCTGTCGGGGCATTCAGGACAGGATACGCAGGCCTACAAGACGGCCGAGGAAATCGCCGCCGAACGCGCACGCGATCCGCTGCTGCGACTGCGCGCACAGATCGTCCCGCAGCTCGTTGCCGAGGCTGAGTGGAAGGCGCTGGAAGCCGGGGCTCAGGCAGAGGTCGATGCGGCGCTTGCGCGCATCGAGGCACGGCCGGCGGCCGATGCGGGCGCAGTGGCACGCTACACATTCACCGAAATCCGCGATGACGGGTCGGCGGAACTTCAGCAGCAGGGCGGCATGTTGACTGAAGGCGTCCTGCCTGCGGCGGGCAGCGATATTCCGCGCCCGGACGGGCCGCGCATCAACATGCTCACTGCGATCCGCCGGACGCTGGAGCGCGAGCTCGAAATCAATCCGCGCGTGCTGGTCTTTGGAGAAGACGTGGGGCGCAAGGGCGGCGTGCATGCGGCAACAGTGGGCCTGCAGGAACGATTCGGCGAACTGCGCGTCTTTGATACCAGCCTGTCCGAAGAGGGCATCATCGGACGCTCGGTCGGCATGGCGCTGGCGGGCCTGGTGCCAGTCCCGGAAATCCAGTTCCGCAAGTACGCGGAACCTGCCACGGAGCAATTGCATGACTGCGGGACAATGCGCTGGCGCACGGCCAACCGCTTTGCCGCGCCGGTGGTGGTGCGGATGCCGGGCGGCTTCTTCAAGTGCGGCGATCCCTGGCACAGCCAGTCCAACGAGGTGGAATTCCTGCACGCGACCGGATGGCGATTGGCGATGCCGTCCAATGCCGAGGACGCGGTGGGTCTCCTGCGCACGGCGTTGCGGGGCAATGACCCGGTCATCTTCTTCGAGCATCGTTCGCTGCTCGATGGCGCTGCCGCAAGGCGCCCGTATCCGGGCGACGACTTCATGCTGCCATTTGGTGTCGCGCGCACGGTGCGAAACGGCACCGAACTCACGGTCGTCAGCTGGGGCGCGATGGTTGAGCGTTGCGAGCAGGCGGCCGGCGAATCCGGCATCGATGTCGAATTGCTCGACCTGCGCACGCTGTCGCCCTGGGACCGCGAGGCCGTATTGGCATCGGTCAAGAAGACGCGGCGCTGCCTGATCGTGCACGAGGACACCATGACCGCCGGTTTCGGCGCCGAGATCGCCGCGGTGGTCGCCGAACGCGGCTTCTTCGATCTCGACGCGCCGATCGGGCGCCTCGCGATGCCGGACGTGCCGAGCCCGCACAGTCCCGCCTTGCTGGATGCCGTGTTGCCTTCCGTCGAGCGCATTGTCGCGACCATGCGCCGCATCGCGAGCGTCTGAGCCATGTCCACGACAATCGATGTGCTGTTGCCGGTTGATCAGGCCGAGGGCACTCGCTCACAGGTGCTGCGCTGGTTGAAGGCCGTCGGCGAGCCGGTAAAACGCCACGAGCCACTGGTCGAGATCGAAACGGACAAGGTCACCGTCGAGGTACCCGCGCCGGCCGATGGCGTCCTGCAGGAGATTTCTGCAGCGGAAGGCACGGACGTGGAACCTGGCGCATTGCTTGGCCGTGTTGCGCCCGGCGCAGCCGCTCCCATCCTGGAGTCCAGCGCCTCTGCGGTCGCCGCGGCTCCCAGCGCGGCGCCCGGCCCGCCAGCAGCCGCGGTAACCGGCCGCCGCGCATCGCCTGATCGCATGAGTCCCGCCGTTCGGCGGCTGCTTGCGGAGCACGGACTCGATGCCGATGTCGTCAAGCCGAGTGGTGAAGGGGGGCGGATCACGGTCGACGACGTACTGGCGGCTGCCGCGCGGCGCGCGGCGCCGACTGCGACGATTGCGCCAACGGCTGCAGTCGTGGGGCCGGGTGGCATCCGCCGCGTGCCGCACACGCCAATGCGCCGGCGCATCGCCGACCACATGGTCGAGAGCCTGCTCAGAACGGCCCCGCATGTGACGACGGTCTTCGAGGCGGATATGGCGGCGGTGCTTGCGCACCGTGCGGCGCAGCGGCAGGACTATGAGAAGCGCGGCGCTTCGCTGACTTTGACCGCCTATTTCATCGCCGCCTGCGTGGACGCGATCCGCGCCGTTCCCGAAGCGAATGGCCAGTGGACCGACGAAGCGGTGTTGCTGAACGAGCAGATTGACATCGGAATCGCAACGGCCCTGGAGGGCCGCGGCCTCGTGGTCCCCGTGATCCGGAATGTTGCAAGTCTCGACTTGTTCGGCATCGCCGCGGCACTTGGGGAACTGGTGGAACGCGCACGCGATGACCGGCTGACAGCGGCTGAACTGCGCGGCGGCACATTTACGATCTCGAATCACGGCGTCAGCGGCAGCCTGGTCGCGGTGCCGATCGTGATCAACCAGCCTCAATCGGCGATCCTGGGCGTCGGCCGCCTGGAAAAGCGCGCCGTGGTCGTCGAGCGCGACAGTCGCGACGAGATCGTCGTCCGCCCGCGCTGCTACGTGACCCTGACCATCGACCACCGCGTGCTCGACGGTCACCAGGCCAACCGGTTCATGGAAGTGCTGGTGCGGCGGCTGGAGGGCTGGAGCTAGCCTTGATTTTGGCGGTGAGCAGCAGGGGCGCATAATAGCGGCATATTTCTGTGTCACAGTGGCGATCGATTCGCCGCCATCCGGAGACTCTCGTGTACACGCAGGGGCTTGATTCACTGGGGAATGATTGTCTACGCGACGAAGCGCAGGATATCGGCGCGCTCGAGCAGCGCTTTCAGGCGCGGATCGACGCCGAGGAGAAAATCGAGCCCAAGGACTGGATGCCAGAGGCCTATCGCCGGACATTGATCCGGCAGATTTCGCAACATGCCCACTCGGAAATCGTCGGCATGCTTCCCGAGGGAAACTGGATAACCCGCGCGCCGTCCCTTCTGCGCAAGTCCATCCTGATCGCAAAGGTACAGGACGAGGGTGGGCACGGCGCCTATCTCTACAGCGCGACCGAGACGCTCGGCGTGACCCGCGACGATTTGATCGGGCAGCTGCTGGATGGCAAGGCCAAATACTCCAGCATCTTCAACTACCCGACGCCGACCTGGGCCGATATTGGCGCGATAGGCTGGCTCGTGGACGGTGCGGCGATCATGAACCAGATCCCCCTGTGCCGCTGCTCCTACGGGCCTTATGCGCGGGCCATGGTCCGTATCTGCAAGGAAGAAAGCTTTCACCAGCGGCAGGGGTACGAAATCATGCTGCGCCTTTCGCGCGGCACGCCGGCACAGAAGGAAATGGCGCAGCAGGCGCTGAATCGGTGGTGGTGGCCTTCGCTGATGATGTTCGGTCCGTCGGACGCCGATTCGAAGCACAGCGCGCAGTCCATGCGCTGGAAGATCAAGCGTTTCTCGAATGACGAGCTGCGCCAGAAATTCGTGGACTTCACGGTGCCGCAGGCCGAGTTCCTCGGCCTCGCGGTTCCGGATCCGGCACTGAGCTGGGACGAGGCAACGCAGCACTACCGGTTCGGTGCGATCGAGTGGAGTGAATTTGAACAGGTGCTGAAGGGCCACGGGCCCTGCAATCGCGAGCGCCTCGAGGCGCGGCGCCGGGCCCATGACGAGGGCCGCTGGGTGCGGGAAGCGGCCGTCGCTCATGCCGCGAAACAGGCCGCCAGGAAAGATTCGCGCGCCGCCTGAGCGCGGGAGGACAGCATGACCGACAGTTCACGCGACTGGCCGCTGTATGAAATATTCATTCGTGCCAGGGCTGGTCTCGATCACAAGCACGTGGGCAGCCTGCATGCCACGGATGCCCCCATGGCGATCGAACACGCGCGCGATCTCTACACGCGCCGCCAGGAAGGCGTCAGCATCTGGGCCGTGCGCTCGAGCGACATTGTCGCGTCGGATCCGACGGACGCCGATGCGTTGTTCGAGCCTGCGCGCGACAAGGTCTATCGGCACCCGACGTTCTACGAGATCCCCGAAGAAGTAAAGACACTGTGACGCCGCACTGCCTTTACGTCCTGCATCTCGCGGATACGAGCCTGATCCTCGCGCAGCGACTCGGCGAATGGGTCGGCCATGCGCCCGCGATCGAGGAGGACCTCGGTCTCGCAAATATCTCGCTCGACCTGCTGGGCCAGGCGCGGATGCTGCTGTCACATGCCGGAGAGCTCGAGGGCCTCGGACGCAGCGAAGACGACCTCGCGTACCTGCGCGAAGAGTCCCAATTCCGCAATGCAACGCTGGTCGAGCAGCCGAATGGCGATTTCGGCCAGACCATCGTCCGCCAGTTCCTGGTCGACGCCTGGCAACTCGAACTCTACGAACGGCTGCAGGAATCGAAGGATCCGCGGCTCGCGGCAATTGCCGGCAAGGCCATCAAGGAGACGCGCTATCACCTGCGTTACAGCACCGGATGGCTTGTTCGTCTGGGCGATGGCACCGATGAGAGTCATGCGCGCGCACAGGCCGCATTGGAGCGCCTGTGGCCACTGGCGGGCGAATTGTTTGTCGCCGACGACGTGGATCGCGAGGTCTCGCAGGCTGGCATAGGACCGGAACCCGAGTCCCTGCTGCCGGGCTGGTCGGCGCGCATCCGCGCAGTTCTTTCCGAGTCCCGCCTTGCGGAACCTGCGATGACGCTATTCGGCTGGCATGGCAAGCGTGGGCAACACAGCGAGCACCTCGGCCATCTGCTGGCGGAGATGCAGTCCTTGCATCGCGCTCATCCCGGCGCCTCCTGGTAGAGCGCCGGTGACTGCCGCACCATCCTCGACCGAGGCCACGCCGCCGGCGGAGACCCTCGCACGCCTGCGCGAGCTGCTTGCGGGTGTCCCGGATCCCGAGATCCCGGTGCTGAGCGTGCTCGACCTCGGCGTGGTCCGGCACCTGCGCGAAGTTGCCGACGGCACCATTGAAGTCGGCGTGTCGCCGACCTACACGGGGTGCCCGGCCACGCGGGTCATCAAGGCCGACATCGTCCGGGCGCTGGAGCGCGGCGGGTATCGCGCGGTTGCAGTCGATGTGCTGTCGCCGCCGTGGACCAGCGACTGGATCAGCGATGAGGGCCGCCGGAAGCTTTCTGAATTCGGCATTGCGCCTCCGGCGCAAGTCGTCACGAGCGCGCGCCAGCTGCTGCAGCCGGATCTCGCCGTCGCGTGCCCGCGCTGCAATTCGACAAACACGGCGAAGCTCTCCGAATTTGGCTCGACGCCCTGCAAGGCGCTGTATCGATGCGAGTCGTGCCTCGAGCCGTTCGACTACTTCAAGTGCATCTGAAACCGTGCTGAAGTTTCACCCCCTCAAGCTGGCGGAGCGAACGGCGATTGCCGACGATGCGGTGGCAATCGGCTTCGCGGTGCCGGATGAACTCCGGGCGGAGTACAGCTTCAGGGCGGGACAGCACATTGCCGTGCGCGCCATCCTCGACGGACGGGAGGAACGCCGGACCTTTTCCATCGTCAGTCCTGAAGGCTCCCGACTTCTCCGGATCGGCGTCCGCGTGCAAACGGGCGGGCGCATGTCGCAGTACCTGGCGCGTGGGCTGCATGTCGGCGACACGATCGACGTGCTGACACCGAATGGCAGTTTTCAGCCGCATATCGAGCCGGCACGCGCCAGGCGCTACGTGGCTTTCGCGGCGGGAAGCGGCATCACGCCCGTGCTTTCGATTGCGGCCACTGTGCTGCAGAAGGAGCCGTCCAGCCATTTCCAGCTCTATTACGGCAATACCAGCGCGGCTCGCGCAATGTTCCTGGACGAGGTGCTTGCATTGAAGGACCAGTTCCTGCCGCGATTCTCGGCATCATTCTTCATGAGCCGCGAGCCGCAGGAAATCGAGCTGTTCAATGGCAGGATCGATGCGGCGAAGGTGCGCGATCTGGCGCGCCACGAATTTGACGCGGCTGCGGTGGACGAATTCTTCATCTGCGGGCCCGGATCGATGACCGACGACATCCAGGCCGCGCTCGCCGGTCTTGGCGCAAAGGGACGCATCCACGTCGAGCATTTCTCGGCGGCGGCGGTTGCTGCGGTGGCTGCGCCGGCCAAGCCAGCGGTCGCCGCGGCGGGCACGCCGGCGCCCGCCGCAGGCGGCGCGACCATCACGGTGGTCATGGATGGACGCCGGCGCGCATTCAGTATGCCGATGCAGGGCGAAGTGATCCTGGACGCCGCGGAGCGGGCCGGTCTGGACCTGCCATTCTCATGCCGGGCGGGGGTCTGCTCGACCTGCCGCGCGAAGCTCCTGAGCGGCACGGCCGCAATGGAGCACAACGTCGCGCTCGAGGAATGGGAAGTCGAGGCCGGCTATATTCTGTGTTGCCAGGCAAGACCGACGAGCGCTGCGCTCGAGATCAGCTACGACGAGTGACGGCCGCCACCGGAGTGCAGATGCATTACACCTCGATCAAGTATTCGGTGGCAGACGACATTGCGCGGTTGACCTTGAACAGACCTGATCGGCTGAACAGCCTGAATGCCGCGATGCACGAGGAAATCCGGCGCGCGCTGGCGCAGGTTGTTGATGACGGCGCGCGAGTGCTGGTGCTGACCGGTGCGGGTCGCGGATTTTGCGCGGGGCAGGACCTTGGCGACCGCGTGGTCGTGCCCGGCGGCAGGGGCGTAGATCTCGGGGAATCCATTGAGCGAAACTACAAGCCGCTGGTACTCGCATTGCGCAACCTGCCGATGCCGGTCATCGCGGCGGTCAATGGCGTTGCCGCGGGGGCGGGCTCCAGCATCGCGCTCGCCTGCGACATCGTGATTGCGGCGCGCTCGGCGGTGTTTGTCCAGGCATTCTGCCGTCTCGGACTGATACCGGATAGCGGTGCCACCTGGTTCCTTCCACGTCTGGTCGGCAATGCACGCGCCACCGGACTCGCAATGCTGGGTGACAAGCTGCCCGCGCAGCAGGCAGCGGACTGGGGGTTGATCTGGCGTTGCGTGGATGACGCCGACTTCGCGCAGGTCGTGGACCGGCTCGTCGCGGAACTTGCGGTTGCGCCAACGACCGGGCTGGTTCGCACCCGCCAGGCGATGCAGGGTGCCTGGCAGCATTCACTCACCGAGCAGCTCGACATGGAGCGCGATCTCCAGCGAGAGCTCGGCTGGTCGTCCGACTTTGCCGAGGGCGTCGCGGCATTTTCCGAAAAACGCCCGCCGCGTTTCAGCGGCCGCTAGGGGATTGCATGGATCGCAGGCAGCGCATTGCGCAACTCGTGGCTGACAAGCTCTATGGTTCGGATCAGGCTTCGCAGATGCTCGGCATGCGCATCGAGTCGGTTGTACCCGGATGTGCGCGCGTGACAATGCGCGTGCGACCCGACATGGTCAATGGCCATGGCATCTGCCACGGCGGGCTGATATTCACGCTGGCCGACAGCGCCTTCGCGTTTGCCTGCAACTCGCACGGCCATAATACCGTCGCGGCCGGCGCGGCCATCGAATTCCTGGCGCCGGCGCGTGAAGGCGACCTGTTGACGGCGAGCGCGACCGAGCGTTGGCGGGCGGGGCGCAGCGGCATCTATGAGATCGAGGTGCGCAACGATCGTGACGAGGCCATCGCGCTGTTCCGCGGCCGTTGTCACCAGATCGCCGGGAGGGTGGTCGATGAATGAAGCAATGATCTGCGACGCGATCCGCACGCCAATAGGCCGTTACGGTGGCGTGCTGGCTGGAGTGCGGACCGATGATCTCGCAGCACTGCCAATTGCGGCTCTGATGCGACGCAATCCGTCAGTGGACTGGCAGGCGGTCGACGATGTCGTGCTTGGTTGCGCAAACCAGGCCGGCGAGGACAATCGCAATCTGGCGCGGATGGCGGCATTGCTTTGCGGTCTTCCGGTCACGGTGCCTGGTGTGACCGTGAACCGCCTCTGCGGTTCGGGTCTCGACGCCGTTGCGATCGCGGCACGCATGATCCGCAGCGGCGAGGCCGATCTCGTGATCGCCGGCGGTGCGGAGAGCATGAGCCGGGCTCCATACGTCGTATCGAAACCGGATGCGGCGTTCTCGCGCACCCAGCAGATGTTCGACACGACGATCGGATGGCGTTTCGTCAATCCGCTCATGAAGCAGCAGTACGGCATCGACTCGATGCCCGAGACCGGCGAGAACGTCGCCTCCGAGTTCGGCGTGTCGCGGGCCGACCAGGACGCATTTGCGCTGCGCAGCCAGCAACGCGCCTTGCGCGCGCAAGCCGACGGCACATTTGCCGCCGAGATCACGCCCGTGACGATTCCGGCGCGCAAGGGTGATCCGGTCGTGGTCGATCGCGACGAGCACCCGCGCGAGACGAGTCTCGAGGCACTCGCAAGGTTGCCGACGCCATTCCGCAGCGGTGGAACCATCACGGCGGGCAATGCCTCCGGCATCAATGACGGAGCCTGTGCGCTCCTGATCGCGAGCGAACGCGCGGCAGCGCGCCATGGCCTGACGCCACGCGTGCGCGTGCTTGGCGCCGCGGTCACCGGTGTCGAGCCGCGCATCATGGGCATTGGCCCGGCGCCGGCCACGGAGAAGCTGCTGGCGCGACTGGGATTGCAACTCTCTGCAATGGACGTCATCGAATTGAATGAGGCATTTGCCTCGCAGGCGCTCGCCGTGCTGCGCCGGCTTGGGCTGCCAGATGATGCAGCACAGGTGAATCCGAATGGCGGCGCCATAGCCCTCGGCCATCCGCTGGGCATGAGTGGCGCGCGCCTGGCGGCCACTGCCACCTGGCAACTCGGGCGTACCGGGGGCCGTTATGCGCTTTGCACCATGTGCATCGGAGTGGGGCAAGGCATCGCGCTCGCCATCGAGCGGGTCGGGTGAACGCGCCGCTTGCGATCGAGCGCGACGGCAGCGTCGCGGTCATCGTGCTCGATCAGCCACCCGTGAATGCGCTCGCCCACCGGGTTCGCACCGCGCTGCTCGCGGCAATCGAGCGCCTTGATTCCGATCCGACCGTGCAGGCGATCGTCCTGCATGGAGCGGGGAAGAATTTCATCGCCGGAGCCGACATCTCCGAATTTGACCAGCCCGCCCAGCCGCCGCTGTTGAACGAACTGCTGTCGCGACTCGAGTCCTGTGGCAAGCCGGTGGTCGCCGCGCTGCATGGTGCGGCGCTCGGCGGGGGGGCGGAAACCGCGCTCGCCTGTCACTACCGTGCGGCGACACCCGACCTCAAGATCGGGTTCCCGGAGGTGACGCTGGGACTCCTGCCGGGCGCGGGCGGCACGGTGCGGTTGCCGCGCCTGGTCGGATGGAAGTTATCGCTCGAACTCATGACCGGTGGCAAGCCGATCGGCATGGATCACGCGGTGGCGATCGGGCTCGTGGATCGCAGGATCGAAGGCGATGCGCGCGCTGGTGCCGTCGCCTGGGCGCGTGAACTCATTGCCGGCAGCGCCGGGCCGCGGCGGCTGCGCGAACTGGCGGTGCCGGTTGCACCGGCGAATCTCTTCACCGAATGGCGTGCTGCGATGCCCGGCGCGGCGCGACGCCTGCTGGCGCCCGGACGCATCGTGGACGCGCTGGAGGCGACGGCGACGCGACCCTTCGACCAGGCCCTCGACCGCGCCCGGGAACTCTTCGAGGAGTGCCGCCGCTCCAGCGAGTCGCGCGCGCTGCGTTACCTGTTTTTTGCGGAACGCGGTTCAGACGCGGATCGGGATGCGGCGTCCCGGGTCGAGAGCGCGGGCGTCATCGGCGCCGGCACGATGGGCGCCGGCATCGCAATCAGCCTCTCCACCGCGGGCATTGCGGTGACGCTCGTGGATTCGAAGCCGGAATCGCTGGCCGCCGGGCTTGCGCGCGTCGCCTCGACGATCGAGGGGCTGGCCCGCAAGGGTCGCATGACGGCGGCGGAATCGGCGGCTGCGATCGCGCGCGTGCGTGGCGCAGCGGATCTTCAGGCACTTGCCGGCGTGGATCTGGTGATCGAGGCTGCCTTCGAGAACATGGCGGTCAAGCGCGAGCTGTTTGCGCAACTCGGAAAACTCTGTCGGCCGCAGGCCGTGCTTGCGACCAACACCTCGACGCTCGACGTCGATGCGATCGCCGCGGCGAGCGGCCGCGCAGCCGATGTGGCAGGCATGCACTTCTTCAGCCCCGCGCACGTGATGCGCCTGGTCGAGATCGTGCGCGGCCGCGAGAGTTCGCGGGCGACGCTTGCAACCATTCGTGCCGTGACGAAGAGCATCGGCAAGATCGGCGTCACTGTCGGCAACTGCTACGGCTTTGTCGGTAATCGCATGCTGTACGCCTACGGCCGGGAGAAGGAACTGATGCTGCTGGAAGGTTCGACACCCGAGGCGATCGACCGGGCGCTCGAGGAATTTGGCATGGCCATGGGACCCAATGCAGTCGGCGACCTGGCTGGCCTCGACATCGGCTATCACGCGCGGCGTGAATGGAAGGGCCGCCCCGTCGATCCGCGCTTCTACCGCGTGTCGGATCGCCTGGCCGAACTGGGGCGCTTCGGCCAGAAGACCGGCCGCGGTTTCTACCGCTACGACGGTCCGGAATACAGGCGCCTGGTGGACCCTGAAGTGGTGGAACTGATCCGCGCGGAGGCCCGGGCACTTGGCGTTGTGCAGCGTGAGGTTTCCGACACCGAGATCGCCGAACGTTGCATCTACGCACTGGTCAACGAGGGCGCGCGTGTCCTCGAGGAGGGGATTGCGGCGAGCCCGGCAGACATCGACGTGATCTGGTGCAATGGCTACGGGTTCCCGCGCCATCGTGGAGGACCCATGTTCCATGCCGATACGATCGGGCTCGCAGAAGTAATGGGCGCGGTGCGGCGCTACCAAGTCGAGCAAGGCACGCGATACTGGACACCGGCGCCCTTGCTCGCGCGTCTCGCGGAGCGGGAAACCACATTTGCAGGCTGGCAGGCCGGTCGCGCAGGCGGCGCCTGATGCCGGCCGGGGACCTGCGGGGGGCAAGACATGCAGTTACAGAGCTATCTGTCCGGGCGTTGGCAATCTGGCAGTGGCCGGGCCACCCAGCTTCGCGATGCGAGTACGGGCGAGGTGATCGCGCAAGCCTCGAGCGAGGGTCTCGACTTTGGCGGCATGCTTCATCATGCGCGCGCCGTTGGCGGGCCGGCGCTCAGAACCATGACCTTCCATCAGCGGGCCGCGATGCTGAAGGCGCTCGGCAAGCGCCTGTTCGATTTCAAGGACGAGTTCTACGAGCTGTCCTACCGGACCGGCGCGACGAAGTCCGATTCCTGGATCGACATCGATGGTGGCATCGGCACGATGCTCGTATTCGCGAGCAAGGGCACGCGCGAACTGCCGAACAGCGGTGTCTACCTGGACGGAAATGTCGAACAGCTGTCTAAAGGCGGCACATTCATCGGCCAGCACATCTGCGTGCCGCTCGAAGGCGCTGCAGTACACATCAATGCCTTCAACTTCCCGGTCTGGGGCATGCTCGAGAAACTTGCGCCGACGCTTCTCGCCGGCGTGCCCGCCATCGTCAAGCCCGCGACTGCGACCTGCTACCTGACGGAACTCGTGGTGCGGCGCATCGTAGAGACGGGGCTGCTTCCGCCGGGCACGCTGCAGCTCGTCTGCGGCAGCGTAGGCGACCTGTTCGATCACCTGGGTTGCCAGGATGTCGTGTCATTCACCGGTTCCGCCGCCACGGCGGCGCGACTGCGGACACATCCGGTCGTCGTGCGCCACTCGGTGCGCTTCATTGCCGAGACCGATTCCCTCAACTCCTCGATCCTGGGTCCTGATGCCGGGCCGGGTACGCCGGAATTCGATCTCTTCATCAGGGAAGTCGCCCGTGAAATGACGGTCAAGGCCGGGCAGAAGTGCACGGCGATCCGCAAGGCGCTGGTCCCGCGCGGGATGAGCGGCGAGGTCGTCACGGCGCTTCAGGCAGCGCTTGCGAAAATCGTCGTCGGCGATCCGCGAACCGACGGGGTCCGCATGGGCCCGCTTGCCAGCCTGGCGCAACGCGAAGAGGTGCGCTCACGCGTATCGGAATTGCGGCACGAGGCGGAACTGGTATCCGGCGATCCCGCACGCTTCGAAGTCAGCGGCGCGGATCGCGAGCGTGGCGCATTCCTGCCGCCCCTGCTGCTGCTGTGCCGCGACGGCGATGCGGCGCGCGCCATTCATTCCGTCGAGGCTTTTGGTCCCGTGGCGACGATCATCGGCTACCGGGACATTGCCGATGCGATCGCCCTTGCGCGGCGTGGCGATGGCAGTCTCGCCGGGTCCGTATTTACCGCTGACGATCGCATTGCGTCAGCGGTCGTGCTGGGTCTCGCCCCATATCATGGGCGCATACTCGTCGTGAATCGTGATTGCGCCAAGGAGTCGACCGGGCATGGTTCGCCACTTGCGCACCTCGTCCACGGCGGACCAGGTCGCGCCGGCGGCGGGGAGGAGATGGGCGGCATCCGCGGCGTCATGCACTACATGCAGCGAACGGCCGTGCAGGGCTCGCCCGAGACGCTCACGGCGATCGGCGGACGCTGGATTCGCGGTGCCAGGCAGCGCAACCCCGGCGTGCATCCGTTCCGCAAGCCATTCCACGAGCTCATGATCGGCGACACTTTCAATTCCGCCGAGCGCGAGGTCACCGTGGCCGACATCGAGCGCTTTGCCGACCTGTCAGGCGACGATTTCTACGCGCACATGGACGAGTGCGAGGCAGCGCGCAATCCGCTGTTCGGCGGTCGTGTCGCGCACGGCTATTTCCTGATTTCCGCGGCTGCCGGCCTTTTTGTCGAGCCGCATTACGGCCCCGTGCTCGGAAACTACGGTCTGGACAATCTGCGATTCGTCAAGCCCGTGAAGCCGGGGGACAGAATTCGCGTCAGGCTGACCTGCCGGGAGAAGACGCTGCGCGCCGAGAAGGGCTGGGGCGAGGTGAGCTGGGATACTGAGATCACGAACCAGCTGGACGAGACGGTGGCATCCTATCAGGTGCTGACGATGGTCAGCATTCATGCCGTGCCGGATGCGGCGAAGGAATAGCTCGTGACAATCGATCTTGCGCGTTACCGCCGTGATTATTCGAGCCTCGGATTCGAGGGGCTGGAGCCGGGCATCCTCGAGATCGTGATTGCGAATGAAGGCCGGCAGAATGCCGCCACTGAATCGATGCACCGGGACCTTTCGCTGGTGTGGCGTGCCATCGACGCGGATGACGCGGTCCGCGTGGCACTGGTGCGCGGGGCCGGCGAGCATTTTTCATCGGGCGGCGATTTCACGCTGATCGAACAGATGATCGAGGACGAGGCGACGCTCGTTCGCGTCTGGAAAGAGGCCAGTGATCTCGTCTACAACCTGATCAACTGCTCGAAGCCGGTCGTCTCGGCGATCCGCGGCACTGCGGTCGGCGCGGGTCTCGCCGTGGCACTGCTCGCCGACATCTCGGTCGCCGGACGCAATGCGAAGATCCTCGACGGGCACACGCGGCTCGGCGTGGCGGCCGGCGATCATTCGATCATCATCTGGCCGCTCCTCTGCGGTCTCGCGAAGGCGCGTTATTACCTGTTGACCAACCAGCCGCTGTCGGGCGCCGAAGCCGAACGGATCGGGCTCGTGGCGCTCTGCGTCGAAGATTCCGATGTTTGGGCGACGGCGCTCGATGTCGCGAGAAAGCTCGCGGCGGGCAGCGCGACCGCGATGCGCTGGACCAAGCACGCGCTGAACAACTGGTTGCGCCTGGCCGGACCGAGTTTTGATGCGTCGCTCGCGCTGGAATTTCTGGGCTTCCGGCTTGCAGATGTGCGCGAGGGGCTGGATGCGGTGCGCGGCAAGCGCCCCGCGAAATTCAATCCGCCCTGACCTTCCAGGCTGCGGCGGCCGGCTACTTGATCGACTAGAGGGTCGCGGTGATGACCACGCCGCCGGTCGTGTGCACGCGCCAGACGATGCCCCCGTGTTCGATCGACGTCCAGTATTCGTTCGGTTGCGATCCGCAATTCGAACGCAGGTTGCGGGCCCAGCAGAGCGGGTCGGATCGCCCGGCGGGGCAGCAAGCTCATGCGCGGGACGATACGCCGCGGCCTTCCATCGCGGCAGCTGCCATTGCGACCTGCGATCTTCGCCGCTAATATCCGTATGGCCTTGGGGTGGTCTTGAAGACCTGAGACGCCGGTTGCCTGCAGGCGCACCGACGAACCCGTTGAACCTGATCCGGTTAGGACCGGCGTAGGGAGCAGGCGTGTTTGGCAAGTCAGCCCAGTTGATGATTTCGGTGCTCGCCGCGGCCTGGCAGCCACAGGTATTCGCGCAAACAGCTGCGCCACTCGCTGAAGTCGTCGTCACGGCGAGTCTTCGCTCGACGACCGCGAAGGACCTGCCGGCGAGCGTCTCGATCATCAGCGGGGAAGATGTCGCGAATGGCGCGGTCCAGCACCTCGAAGAGCTGTTGCCGCAGATTCCTTCGCTGTCCTGGGCCGGCGCGAGCTCGCGACCGCGATACTTTCAGCTTCGCGGCATCGGCGAGCTCGAGCAATACCAGGGCGCGCCGAATCCCTCCATCGGGTTCCTGGTGGACGAGATCGACTTCAGCGGTATCGGCATGATTGCCTCGCTGTTCGATGTCGAGCAGGTGGAGGTGCTGCGCGGCCCGCAAGGCACCCGTTACGGCGCGAATGCGCTCGGGGGCTTGATCAAGGTCAAGACCCGCGATCCTTCCGCAGTGCCGGAAATGCATGCCGAGGCCGGCGCGGGCGAGGATGGCCTGTGGATGGCGGGCATCGCCGCGGGTGGCGCGCTGGGATCAGGCGACAGCGGCGCGGCCAGCTGGCGCGCTGTGCTGCACCATGCCGTCAGCGACGGATTCCGCCACAACAGCTATCTTGGGCGCGACGACACGAATGGCCACGACGAACTGACGGCGCGACTCAAGTTTCGCCTGGAGTCGGACAATGACTGGCGCGCGGATCTCGGCCTCATGTTCGCGGATTTCACCAATGGCTATGACGCGTTCGCCGTCGACAACAGCTTCACGACGCTATCCGACCGGCCGGGTCACGACGCGCAGGAATCCCTTGGCGCGTCGCTGGATGTCAGCTATTCAGGATGGGACGGCGTCATGTTGCGTTCGATCAGCGCCTGGGCCGACTCGGACATTGAGGCAAGCTTCGACGCGGACTGGGGCAACGGGCCCGGCTGGGGTGCGGCAGGCCCTTACGATTTCTTTTCGAGAACCTTGCGTCATCGCCAGACCATGAGTCAGGATCTCCGGCTCATATCCTCGGCTGCTGCGGGCTGGTCCTGGCTTGCAGGAGCCTGGATTTCGCGCCTCGAGGAATCCAACCAGATCGCCGATGATGGTGTGTACCTGGATGATGCCTTCTTGCGGCTGCTCGACAGTCGGTACCGGGCGACCAGCGCGGCGGTCTTCGGCGAAACCGAATGGGCCTGGACGTCTGCAACGAAGGTCGCTGCGGGCCTGCGACTCGAGCAGCGCAATGCGAACTATCACGACAGCGACGCCATCCAGTTTGATCCGCGCGATCGCATGTGGGGCGGCAAGTTGTCGCTTACGCATCGCCTGGATGAGACCCAGAGCATCTGGGCGTCGCTGTCGCGCGGATTCAGAGCCGGCGGATTCAACATCGGCACCTCGGTTCCGGCCGAACGCCAGTCATACGATCCGGAATATCTGTGGAGCGCCGAATTCGGCTGGAAGGGCAGCGACCTGGCGGAACTGCAATCCGGTGACGTCAATCTCTTCTACACGCGCCGCGAGCACCAGCAGGTTGCAACTTCTCTGCAGCTCGATCCTCAGGATCCGCTGACATTCCTGTACCTGACCGACAACGCGGCGAGCGGCGAGGCCTGGGGGCTCGAAGCCTCGGCGCGCCGCCAGGCGACCGTGCAAATCGAACTGAGCTCGACGCTTTCGCTGATGCAGTCGCGATACCTCGACTACCGTTTTGGGGACCGGAATCTCGACGGGCGCGCCTGGGCCCATGCGCCGGACTGGAAGATGGCGCTGACCGCGACCTGGCGGCATCCGGCCGGGTGGATGGCCAGGCTGGATCTTTCCGGAGAGGACGGCTTCTATTTCGACACCAGCCACGATCAGCGCGCCGCTGCGCGCTTCTTGACGAATTTTCGCGTCGGTTTCGGGGCCCGGCACTGGTCGCTTGATGCCTGGGTCCGCAACCTCTTCGACGAACGGTATCCGGTGCGCGGATTCTACTTTGGAAACGAGCCGCCGGATTTCCAGGAGACTCTCTACCTGCGCTGGGGCGATCCGCGCCAGCTCGGCCTGACCGCCCGCTACCAGTTCTGAGGTGCTTCCATGCGCATCGCCGTCGAAATGAGTCTCTATCCGCTCGCGGAAGATTTCGTCCCGCCGATCCTCCGATTCATCGAGCGCCTCAAGACCCACCCCGGGCTTTCCGTCACCACGAATTCGATGAGCACGCAGGTGAGCGGCGAACTGGACGAAGTCTTCGATGCTTTGCGCGCGGAAATCGCCGCTAGCTTCGCGAGTCCGCGGCGCTCCGTTTTCGTCATGAAGGTCCTGGGCGGCGGTGACTGAGTCGGTCTCCGCCTGGCTCGCCGCATTTGTCGGGGGAGCGCAATCGGCAGGCCCCGCGGAACTCGCCGCGGTGGCACTGGGCCTCGTCTACATCGGGCTCGCAATTCGCCAGCACCGGGCCTGCTGGATCGCGGGTGGCGCCAGCACGGCCATCTACATCGCGGTGTTCCTGAAGGCCGGCCTGCTTCTCCAGGCCGGGCTGCAGGTCGCGTATGTCGCGCTTTCAGTGTATGGCTGGCTGGCGTGGGGGACCGGGGGCGATCCGTCTTCGCCGCCCAAGTCCTGGCCGCTTTCGAAGCACCTGCTCGCCCTGCTTGCAGTCTTGCTCGCAACCGCTGCGAGCACGCCGTTACTTGCGCATTTCACGGATTCACCGGCGCCATTCGCGGATTCGCTGGGCACCTGGGCAAGTGTCGCAGCAACCTGGTTGCTGGCGCGCCGCATCCTTGCGACCTGGTTCTGGTGGATGGCGATTGACTCCGGCCTGACGGCACTGTTCGCGAGCCAGGGTCTCGCATTCACGGCAGGGCTCTATCTGGCCTATGCCGTGCTGGCCATTGCCGGCTGGCGTGCCTGGCGCCGCAGCCTGCCGAAGAACGCATGACGTCGATCACCGCCATTGCCGAGGAACTGGGCTTGCGCAATCCCGAGATCACGCCGCTCCCTGGCGGCCAGTCGAATCGCTCATGGCGGCTGCGCGATGCAAGGCAGGACCTGGTGCTGCGCCAGTCCGGTGAGCGCGCGGACCTGCTGGGCGCGAATCCTCGCGCGGAACTCGCAATGCAGCAGATCGCAGCGGTCGCCGGGCTGGCGCCGGCGATCGTGCTCGCGCGGCCGGCTGAAGGGCTGCTGGTCACACGCTTCGTCGACGGACAAGTGCTGTCCCGTGACGGGGTGCGCCGGCCTGAGATGCTTCTGCGAATCGGCAAGTGGTTCGCGGGACTCCATGCGCTCGCGCCGCCGCAGGGCCATGCAGGCATCGACTTCGGCGCGCGTGCTGCGGTTGGCCTTGAATCACTGCGTGGACAGTTGCCGGAGGCATTCCGTCAGGACCTCGGGAGCGGTCTTGCCAGACGGCGCAAGTTGGCGCCACCGCCCAGCCAGCTCGTGGCCTGTCATCACGATCTGCATCACCTGAACCTCGTCGACCGGGGCGATGCACTGATCGCGCTTGACTGGGAGTACGCGGGCCCGGGTGATCCGGCCGCGGATCTCGCAGCCTGCATCTGCTATCACGACCTCGATGCGGGGCAGATCGACTCGTTGCTCGCCGGTTACGGCGGTGAATCACCACCGCTTCGCGACCGGTTGGCGCCACTCCTCTGGATCTTTGACTGCCTGTGGCTCTGCTGGCTGGAAATTGCGGCGCAACAGGGCATCGCGATGGATACGGTACGGCGCCGGCGCCTCATCGAACGCCTGTCGTCCTGACTGGTTGCGCTATCGACTGTGATTCACGCAAGATGACGCCCCTTTATGGCCGAGATCATCATCACCGATCGCGATGGCGGTGAGCACCGCGTGGCTGGGCGCGTGGGCGCCAGCCTGATGGAAACGCTGCGCGAGTTCGACTATGGCGTCGCGGCGATCTGCGGCGGCATGTGTTCCTGCGCGACCTGCCATGTTTACGTAGCCGAGCCCTGGCTGGACAAGCTTCCGCCGATGCAGGGCGACGAAAAAGAAATCCTGCAGGAGCTCGAAAGCTATCGGCCGCGCGGATCGCGGCTTTCCTGTCAGATCCCGTTCGAGCAGCCGCTGGATGGCATCCAGGTCGCTATCGCGCCGGAAGAGTAGGAACGCCGGCTAGCGGCCTTCGGCCTGCCGCGCGACCGCGAGCGCCGCCGCCTCGATTGCGGCGGCGTCGCCCAGAAAGCGCCGTGGCGCAGCCGGCCGCAGCTTCGCATCGAGATCGTAGACAATCGGCACGCCGGTCGGGATATTGAATCCGACGATTTCTTCGTCGCCCATGCCATCCAGCATCTTGACCATCGCGCGCAGGCTGTTGCCATGCGCGACGACCAGGACATTGCGGCCGGATGCGAGTGCGGGCGCGATGCGATCGCGCCAGCAAGGCTCGACCCTTGCGAGTGTGTCCTTCAGCGACTCGGTCGCCGGCAACGCGGCTTCCGGGACAGCACGGTAACGCGGATCGAATTTCGGATGGCGCGGGTCATCCGCAGCGAGCGGGGGCGGGGGAATGTCGTAGCTGCGCCGCCAGATCTTCACTTGTTCGGCGCCGAATTTCTCGGCCGTCGCCGCCTTGTCGAGCCCCTGCAGCGCGCCGTAGTGACGTTCATTCAGGCGCCAGTCTCGCTCGACCGGGATCCACATGCGATCCATTTCGTCCAGCATCAGCCACAGCGTGCGGATTGCGCGCTTCAGAACGGATGTGTAGGCAATTTCAAATTCGTAATGCTGTTCCCGCAGCAACCTGCCTGCGGCCACGGCTTCGGCGCGACCCTGATCGGTCAGGTCGACATCGGTCCAACCCGTGAACAGATTCTCCAGATTCCAGGTGCTCTGGCCATGACGGACCAGGACTAGCTTGCCGGCCAAGGCGGAACTCCAATGCAGAACGCAGGCGGCGTTATATCACAGTGACGCGCGAATCCCTCTGCGCTGCGTTATAATGTGCCGCCCGGATCAGCAGTCCGGGGTCGCTGATCTCCCCCATGTCAACTTCATCGCAACTATCGACGCGCACTCTCGCACTTGGCGCGCTCGGGGTGGTTTACGGGGACATTGGCACGAGTCCCCTGTACGCCTTTCGCACCTGCTTCGTGGGCCTGGACGGAATCACCCCGACGCCTGCCCATGTACTGGGCATCCTTTCGCTGATCTTCTGGTCGCTGACGATCGTGATCTCGATCATGTACGCCGGCATCATCCTGCGCGCGGACAACCACGGCGAGGGCGGCGTCCTCGCGCTGATGGAACTGGTGCTCGCGAAGCGCTCCTGGCTGCCGGCAACGGCGACCATGACGCTCGGTCTGTTCGGTGCGGCACTCTTCTTCAGCGATGGCGCAATTACCCCGGCGATCACCGTGATGTCCGCCGTCGAGGGATTGTCCGTCATGAGTCCGGCATTCAGCGGCGCGGTGATACCCCTGGTGATCGTGATCCTCGTGATGCTGTTCAATTTCCAGAAGCGGGGCACGGGCAAGGTCGGTGGCATGTTCGGCCCCGTGATGGTCATATGGTTTCTGACGCTTGCCACACTCGGTATCAGCTGGATCCTGCGCCAGCCGGCAGTGCTCGCCGCGGTCAATCCGAGTTACGCGGTCAATTTCATTATCGAGCACCGCGGCGAATCACTGTATGTGCTGGCGGCCGTATTCCTGACGGTTACCGGCGGTGAAGCGTTGTACGCGGACATGGGCCATTTCGGCCGCCGGCCGATCCGGCTTGCATGGTATGGCCTCGTGCTTCCGTCGCTGCTATTGAACTACTTCGGCCAGGGCGCACTCGCTCTGGCGAATCCCGCGGCTGTGCAAAGTCCCTTCTATCTGATGGCGCCGGAATGGGCGCTGACGCCGCTGGTGCTGCTGGCAACAGCCGCCGCGATCATCGCCTCGCAGGCGGTGATTTCCGGCGTCTATACGGTCGCTCATCAGGCGATGCAGCTCGGTTTCCTGCCGCGGCTGACCGTGATCCACTCATCGGACGAAGCGGAAGGCCAGATTTATGCACCCGCCGCGAACTGGATGCTGATGTGGGCGACCATCGGACTGGTGCTGGCTTTTGGTTCCTCGGATGCATTGGCGGGAGCCTATGGTGTCGCGATCATCGGCGCGATGCTGGTCAACAATATCTTCGTCATCGCCTGGCTTGGCGCGCAGGATGAGCGGCGTGCGCGAGTCATGTTGATGATGGCGTGTGTCGAATTGCTGATTGAGCTGACCTTCCTGGCGGCCAACAGCCTGAAGATCCCGGAAGGCGGCTGGCTGCCGCTGACTGCAAGCGGCGTGCTGCTGACAGTCATGCTGACCTGGCGAGACGGACGAGAAGCCGGTGTCAATCAACTGGCGCGGCGCCAGATGCCGCTGCGCGCGCTGGTGGCGCTGGTGACGGAGGAAGGGCTCAACCGCGTTCCGGGCACCGCCGTCTATCTTGACAGCAGCGGTGGTGGCGTGCCACGCGCGCTGCAGCGCATGATCGAGACGCACAAGACCATCCACGAGCGCATCGTGCTGCTGACCGTTGAGACCGGCGATGAGCCGCGATCCCGGAAGGGAGAGCGCGTGAACGTGCGCGAGCTGGCACCGGGCCTCTATCGCGTCGTCGCGCGCTACGGGTTCATGGAATCGCGCAGCGTTCCTTCACTGCTCGCGGAGGCGGAGGCCGAGGGCCTGCCATACCGACCGGCCGACACAATCTACGTACTGGGTCAGAAGAACATCCTGGTGACCGGGCGCTCCGACCTCGCGCGGTGGCGCAAGCGCCTGTACTCGCTGATGGCGCGCAATGCTCGGCCGGCGGTCTACCACTTCGGCCTGCCGCCGGGGCGCGTCATCGAGATTGGCGAGCAGCTCGAGATCTGAGCGAGCCCCATCATTCGGCGAGGCGGCGTACCGCCTGCAATGCAACCGAGAGCGTCGGAAAATCCGAGCTGCCAGTGCCACGCATTTCCCGGACGGTGCGGCTCAGGCTTTCGGCGGCGCCGCTCCGGTCGGCCAGCCACGCGCGTATCGCGACTGCGGGATCCCGTCGTCCGCCGCGCGCGACGATGCGGTCGCAAAGACGTCGTTGCAGCGAATAGGCGTCCTCCCGGAGCGTCCCCCGGGCAAGTGCCTGCCAGTGACCTTCGACCGTGAGGCGCTCAATCTCACCGCGGATCCAGTCGAGACCGATCGCCGCGCCAAGGCCGAAGTAGACGCGGGCTGCATGCGCAATGGGCGCACGACGTGCCAGGGCGACCTCGACAATATCCACGCCTGAATGGATCGCACCGAGACTCGCGGCACGCCGCGCGACGCGTGCTGGCACGCCTTCCACCGAGAATCGCTGCAGCGCACGGTCATAGCGCTCAACCTCGATGCCCTCGATCAGTTCCGGCAGGTCGCCGAGCAGTTCCTGAACGCCCGGGCGCAGCCGCGAAACGGCACGTTCAATGTCCAGGCGCGGGCCGAGATTGCGCAGCACCCAGTAGGTCAGCGGGCGCAGCAGGCGCGTCGTCTCGTGCCCCAAATCGTACTGCAAGGACGTCGGAACGCGGTCGTCGAGATCCTCGATATTCGCCCACAGCCCGCGCATGTCCGTGATCTCGCGCGCGATCGCGAACGCTCGAGCGATGCTGCCTATGTCCGCGCCCGTATCTTCCTGCGTGCGGATCGCGAACACCGGCCCCATGCGGTTGACCAGGCTGTTGGTCGTTGCGGTCACGATGATCTCGCGACGCAGCTGGTGGCCCAGAATTGCGCGCGGATACAGGCGTTGTACGGGCCGCGGAAAGTAGCGCGTGAGTTCTCCGGCGAAAAAGGGATCCTCGGTGATGTCGGATTCCATCAACTTTCCCGACAGCCAGATTTTCGAATACGAAAGCAGCATGGCCAATTCGGGGCGCGTCAGGCCGAGGCCCTTGCGGTGGCGTTCCTCGATCTCGTCGTCGGACGGCAGCGCCTCCAGCGTCCGGTCCAGCGTCCCGGCACGCTCGAGCGCGCGGATGACGTGGCCAAGTTCGAAAATACGCTCGACGGCCCGCGCCTGCAGGCCCGATATCGCGAGGCTCTGCAGATAATTGTTGCGCAGTACCAGCTGACCGACCTCGTCGGTCATCCGCGCCAGCAGCCGGTTGCGTGCCGGTCGCGTGAGCTTGCCGGACTGCATCATCGGAGCGAACAGGATCTTCAGGTTGACCTCGACGTCGGAGCAATTGACGCCGCCGGAATTGTCGATGAAGTCCGTGTTGATGCGACCGCCGTTCATCGCGTATTCAATGCGCCCGCGCTGCGAGCAGCCAAGGTTGCCGCCTTCGCCGATCACCCGGCAGCGCAGTTCATCGCCATTCACCCGCACCGCGTCGTTGGCGCGGTCGCCGATCTCGGCCTGCGTTTCCTCCCGTGCCTTGACGTAGGTGCCGATGCCCCCGCTCCACAGCAGGTCGACGGGCATCTTGAGGATCGCGCGGATGACTTCGAGTGGAGGCGCGGAAGCAGCCTCGATGCCGAGCATGGCACGTGCCTCGTGCGACAGCGCTATCGCCTTGCTTTGGCGCGAATGCACCCCACCGCCCCTCGAAAGCAGCTTCGGGTTGTAGTCGTCCCAGCCCGAGCGGGGCAATTCGAACAGGCGGCGGCGCTCGGCGAAGCTGCGCGCCGCGTCAGGTGACGGATCGAGGAAGATGTGCCGGTGATCGAATGCGGCGAGCAGCCGGATGTGCGGGGACAAGAGCATGGCATTACCGAACACGTCGCCTGACATGTCGCCGATGCCGGCCACGGTGAAATCCTGCGACTGGATATCCATGCCGATTTCACGGAAGTGTCGCCGGACCGATTCCCAGCCACCACGGGCGGTGATGGCCATCTTCTTGTGGTCGTAGCCGGCCGAGCCTCCCGAGGCGAAAGCGTCGTCGAGCCAGAAGCCGTACTCCGCGGATATTCCATTGGCGACATCGGAGAATGTCGCCGTGCCCTTGTCCGCGGCCACCACAAGATAGGGATCGTCACCATCCTGGCGCACGACCGCGATCGGTGGCACGACCTTGCCGGACACCACGTTATCGGTGATGTCGAGCAGGGCCCGGATGAAGGTGCGATAACATTCCGTGCCCTCGCGCTGCGCCTCTTCGCGAGTTGCCGGCAGGCGTCGTGGCACGAAGCCGCCCTTGGCGCCGACCGGCACGATGACGGTGTTCTTGACGTTCTGCGCCTTCATCAGGCCGAGGATCTCGGTACGGAAGTCCTCGCGACGGTCCGACCAGCGAATGCCGCCGCGCGCAACGTGCCCCATGCGCAGGTGCACCCCCTCGAGCCGCGGCGAATGCACGAAGATCTCGAACATCGGCTTTGGCAGCGGGACCTCCGCGACCTTGCGCGGGTCCAGCTTCAGGGAAAGATAGGTCTTCGGCTGGCCATCAGCCGCCTGCTGGAAATAGTTCGTGCGCAGTGTCGCGTCAATCGCCGCGAGGAATGCACGCAGGATCCGGTCGTCGTCGATGCGCGTCACGCGGGCGAGCAGCGCATCGAGTGCGCGGCGTTGGCGCGACTCGGCCAGGCGCCGTTCCGCCGGCTTCAGTTTCGGGTCGAAGCGCGCGACAAACAGCCGGAACAGCCTGCCGGCAGCGGCGGCATTGCTTGCGAGCGCCTCTTCCATGTAGGTCTGAGACAGGGGCAAGCCGAGCTGAGCGAACCACCGCGCGTAGGTCCGAAGCACCATTGCCTCGCGCCAGCTCAGGTCGGCGGCCAATACCAGGCGGTTGAAACCGTCATTGTCGGCTCGGCCGCGCCACACGCTTTCGAATGTAGACGTGAGGCGCGGCCCATCGCTGTCGAGGTCGATGCTGACCCCACGCGGGTGTTCGAGTTCGAAGTCCTGGATCCAGATGCTGCCTGCGCCGGACTTGACCTCATAGGGGCGTTCACTGATCAGCTTGAGCCCGAGATTCTCGATGGTCGGCAGCACATCCGAAATCGGAATCGGCCGCTCTCGGCGCAGCAATTTGAACTGCACCTTATGCGGCGGCTGGCCAGCGGCGCGATAGAGAGTCATGCGCAGGCCGGAAGTCCCCGCGGCCAGCGCCTCGAGGCAGACGATGTCGCCAAGGGCGGATTCGATCGGGGTGTCTTCCTGGTAGGCAGCCGGAAATGCATGCCCCCAGTTGCGGTGCAGGCGCAGCGCCACCGTCTCCTCGTGCTTCTCCAGCAGCCTGTCCCTCAGGTGGTCCGCCCAGGTTCGAACCGTCTCCATGATGCGGCGCTCGAGCTCTGCCGCGCCGACATGCGGGCTGTCATCCGGCGGCGTGCGCACCAGGATATGCAGTCTTGCGAGCACGGATTCGGAGAGCTGTACCTGCGACTCGATGGCCTGACCACCGAAGGCCTCCATCGCGAGCGCCTCGATGCGTTTGCGCACCTGCGGGTTGTAACGGTCGCGCGGCACGAATACCAGGCAGGAGTAGAAGCGCCGGAACGCATCGCGGCGCTCGAACAGCCGGACTTGCGCTCGCTCGTAGAGGTTGACGATGCCGCGTACGATCCTGACCAGTTCCGGGACGCTTGCCTGGAACAATTCATCGCGCGGGAATGTCTCGAGTACGTGCACGACCGCCTTGTTGTCGTGGCTCAGGGGGCTCAGGCCGAAATGATCAATGACGCTCTGCACCTTGTGCCGCAAAACGGGGATATCGCGCGGACTGTGGTTGTAGGCAGACGATGTCCAGAGCCCGATGAACCGCCGCTCGCCGGTCACATTGCCGGCGGCGTCGAATGTCTTCACTCCCACGTAATCGAGGTACGTGGAACGGTGCACGGTTGCAACCGTGTTGGCCTTCGTGATGATCAATGGTTCGCTGGATCGCGCGAAGTCGCGCACGTCTCCAGCAAGCGCCACAGATCTCGACCTGCGATGGCGACTCGCGCGCATCAGGCCGAGACCCGATTTCACGACTGGCTGAAGCAGATCGCGGCGCGGGCCGCGCCGCAGGCGGTACTCGCGATAGCCAAGAAACGTGAAGTGCTGATCCGCCATCCATTCCAGCAGCGCTTTGGCCTCCGCGACTTCACTCGCATGCAGCCGGACTCGCCGCTGACCAATTTCCATGGCGGCTTCGCGGGCCGCTTTCCGCATGCGCTGCCAGTCGGCCGTCGCGCAGCGCACGTCATCGAGCGTGGCGCATATTCGTTTCTCGAGTGCCGCCAGCTGCTGCGGGTCGCCTTCACGATCGACTTCGATCAATTGCCAGGATTCATGTCGCGCGCCAGGCGGAACATCACCGAGCAAGATATCGGTCATGCGGCCGCGCCGGTCGCGGACAACGGCAAATACCGGGTGCGCAAGCAGGTGCACGGCGAGCCCGCTCTTTGTGCAGACCATACCAAGCGAATCAACGAGAAACGGCATGTCATCCGTGATGACCGCGATCACTGTGTGCGCCGAAGCGAAACCATCGCGAGCCGGGTCGGGATTGAAGACCCGGACAATCGGCCGTCCGGGCTGCCGGATGCGCCCCATGGCAAGTTGAGCGAGTGCCGCAGCTGCGAGATCGCTGTCAGCCCGCTGGACAAGGTCCAGCTCTGACACGCCGTGATAGAAGAAGCGGACGAACTTGCCGGGCGCGACTGGCAGTCGATGACCGCGCCTGCGGCGCGCGCGCGAAGCGATGCGATCGATGATTTCCTGACGGGCGGCCGGGATTTTGCCTAGCATCTGGTGAAATTATACACGCGCCGCACCAGCCGGGCCGAGCAGGTCCGCGCGTTTCTGCAGGCGGCTCAATACGGCGGCGAACAGTGACTGCTCCGACGGCGCCAGCTCGGCCAGCAGGCGTCTCTCATACTCAAGCGCATAGGGCACGATGCGGGCGTAGACCTCGCGCCCGCGCGAAGTCAGCGTCAAGACGGAGCGGCGCCGGTCGCCTGTGGCGAGCGCCCGTCGCACGCGACCGGAGCCGACGAGACCGGCCACCGCGCGGCTGACCGCGACCTTGTCCATCGCCGTACGGTCGGCCACGGCGGCCGCGGAAAGCCCCGGTGTGCGGGCCAATACGGCGATTACGCGCCATTCCGGGATGGTAAGCCCAAAACGGCGCGCATAGGCTCCGGCCAGCGCCGCCGAGACGGTGTTGGAGAGCACCGACAGCCGATAGGGCAGGAATTGCTCCAGGTCCAGGGCCGGGACGGCGCTCGCTGCTATGGCCATTTGCGGTTCCTTGGAGGTCAACGTCCAATTATAGTTACAATTGTAACTAACGCGGGAGCTGATCATGGGCGAGCTGTTTGAAAACCCGATGGGGACCGACGGCTTCGAGTTCGTCGAATACACGGCCGAGGATCCCGAGCAGTTGCGGGCCCTGTTTGCACGCATGGGCTTCCCGGTTGTGGCCCGGCACCGCAGCAAGAACGTTACGCTGCATCGCCAGGGCGACATCAATTTCATCATCAATGCGGAGCCGGAGAGCTTTGGCCAACAGTTCGCCCGCGCGCACGGCCCGTCGGCCTGCGCGATGGCCTTCCGTGTCAGGGATGCGGCCTACGCATTGCGCCGGGCCGTCGAACTGGGTGCAAAGCCGGTCGAAGGCAGGGTTGGCCCCATGGAGCTCCAGATCCCCGCCATCGAGGGCATTGGCGGCAGCATCATCTACCTCGTTGATCGCTACGGTGACCGCACGATCTACGACGTGGATTTCGTGCCCGTGCGGGACGCGCAACAACCGGCGCGCCAGGCCGGACTGAAACTGATCGACCACCTCACGCATAATGTCCGGCGCGGCAACATGAATGTCTGGTCCGGTTTCTACGAGCGGCTGTTCAACTTCCGCGAGATCCGCTATTTCGATATCGAAGGCAAGAAGACCGGTCTCTTCAGCCGCGCGATGACGAGCCCCTGCAGCAAGATTCGCATCCCGATCAACGAGTCGCAGGATGACAAGAGCCAGATCGAGGAATACATCCGCGAGTACCAGGGCGAGGGTATCCAGCACATTGCGCTGTTCACGGACGACATTTACGGCAGCGTCGATGCGCTGTGCGCCAATGGCATCGAGTTCCAGGATACGCCGGATACCTATTACGAGGGTGTCGACGCACGGGTGACCGGCCACCAGGAGTCGCTGTCGCGAATGAAGGAACGTCGTATCCTGATCGACGGCAGCGCCAAGGATGGCATCCTGCTGCAGATCTTCACCAAAAACGTGATCGGGCCGATATTCTTCGAAATCATCCAGCGCAAGGGCAACGAAGGCTTCGGCGAAGGCAATTTCCGCGCACTGTTCGAGTCCATCGAACTCGACCAGGAACGACGCGGCGTGATCTAAGGGATAGCTGCTTTAGGGCGTTCTCCAGCGCCGGTTTCATCGCCATCCGTTCGCTTCGGCGGCGCTACCGAGCCGGCGTAGAAGACTTCGCACTTTCCGCCAGGAAAGATGTCCCGCGCCTTCTTGAGCAATTTCATCGCAGGCCCGGCGAGGACCTCGAGGAAGTTCGGCTGTTCCACCACCGGTTTCTGGAAGCTGCCGTGTATGCTTTGCTTCACCTTGGCACAACCCTTGGCGTCGATCAGTGCCGTGGTCACGCCGACAAATTGACCGTTGGCCAAATCGAGTCCGCCCTGGAGAGCCATCCGGTTCTTGCTGGTCGCAAACGCAACGTCCTGCGCCTTTGCGACTCCCTGCTCGACTCGCCATTCGGAGACGATGGTGTGGATGGTGCTGCTGCCCCCTGAACCCTTGAAGATGCCCGCAAAATCGTAGCCTTTTGTGACGACCAGACCCAATGGTCCAGCAAAGAAGAACGCACCGCCATCCATGAGATTGAATTTCTGGCTGGCCGTGTACTGGGAGAACTCCTTGTCGAGGTCGGTTCCCTCAAGTGTAAGGTCCTTGCCACGCAACGAGATGCGGCCCGCCATCGAGTGCTTCATCTCGCTGACAGAATTTCCCTGCATCGCCAGGTCCGCCTTGAAATCCATCAGCCCCCTTGCGATCTTGCGTGGCGATCGCGTTTTGAAGAATTCCTCAATGTGGAACTGCGGCAGCGAAAAATGGAAGTGGTGGAGGGGCGTCGCTTTCGTATAGTCCGCTTCGATGACCCCAGAGCCCTGCGCGCCGAAGAGATGCATTGCAATCGGCGCGACACGGAAGATTCCGTTATCGCCGGCGACGGAGAACTTCAAGTCAGATAGCGGCTGGTATTTTCCCTGGAATTCATCGCAGGCTGCGTCAGCCGTGATGGAAAGGCGTTTCATGAACTCCTGGCCGCTGCCCAGGAGCTGCAGGCGGTGTACGTCCAGGCTGCAATGCCGAGCTTCAAAAATGTCGGCGGATTGCTGGTTCGCGTAGCTCAGCGTCGCGTCTGAAATGGTAACGCTTGCCAGGTCCAGTGCAGGCAACGAAGCGACGGGCGACCCCGGCTTCTCGAAATTGTATGTGCCATCCAGGGTCCGCTCGATTGAAATGCCGGCGTGTGACAGTGAAATTTTCCCGAACCGCACTTCATTCCGGAGCAGAGGGAGGTAATCGATCCAGATCTGCGCCTCTTTTGCGGTAGCGAGGCTCACTTTTCGGTTGCGGATTTCCACGTCCTCGAGCGTGACATGCAGACTCGGGAAGATGCCGGTTGCCACCCGTCCATCAATCCTGACCTCCATGCCCAGGGCTTTCGAGGCTGCAGCCTCGATCATCGGCTTGGAGACCTTAGCACGCACATAGAGAAGCGCGGTCGCCATCAAGATGACCAGGAGAATTGCGACCGCGCAGGCGATCTTCAGCGACTTGGGCATTGGGCTGATCGGGGTCTCCTGACGATTCTACCGCCGTTCGGTACAAATGGGATAATCGCCGGGAGCCGCTCGTGACGGGCCACAACCCAGCGCATCTGCGTCGAATGCGAGGTCAGAAGCAATGATCGAGAGTTCAGCTGTGCAACTTTACCGTTGGGTTGACATTCCGGAAGAACCCCTGAAAGGCACCATCACGCGAAGGCTGATAACGGCTGAACGCATGATGATTGCGCAGGTATTTCTGAAGATGGGCGACGACGTACCGAAGCATTCGCATCACAATGAACAGATCAGCTACATCGTCGCCGGCAAGCTGCGTTTCGTGCTCGGTGAAAACGGGGAGCGCGAGATCATCGTGGGCGCGGGCGAAGTGCTGGTGATTCCACCGAATCTGCCTCATGCGGCTCTGGCGCTCGAGGACACGCTCGATATCGACGTTTTCTCGCCACCGCGCGAAGACTGGCTGAATAAATCGGACGCCTACCTGAGAGACAACACCTGAGCCTGCCGCCTGGGCGGCGATCGCACACCTGCAGTCAAAGAAGCGATTTGCGGCGGCGCGTCAGATTCCCCAATGGCTCCGTTTGCCGAACGCAGTCACGAACAGCGCCCCGGCAATCGGCGCCGCGCGCCAATCGTGCAGCCAGGCCGCATGTTGCTGGACCCAATCGGCGATCGCCGGGTCAGTCACCATGATGTCGCCCGCGATCCAGCCGATCAATGCCGCGCCCAGCGCGATGATGAGCGGGAATCGGCGCATGACCTTCAGCATTACCACGCTGCCGAATATGACGATCGGGATGCTGATCCCAAGGCCAAGGACCAGCAGCACGTACCTCATGTTTTCGAGATCAGGAGTTGGTGCGGCTGAATTCGCCGCTGCGGCGACTGCAATCACGTTGTCGAGGCTCATCACCAGGTCGGCTATCAGAATGGTCCTGACCGCTTCCCATAGCCGGTCGCCTGCCGGGAATTCGCCACCATCTTTCTTCGGCACCAGCAATTTCACGCCGATCCAGAGCAGCAATGCGCCACCGACGAGCTTCAACCAGGGCTGGGCCAGCAGCGCGGCTGCGAAAATCGTGAGAATCACGCGCAAGGCGACGGCCGCGGTGCTGCCCCAGAACACTGCGAGCTTCTGCTGCGCCGTGGGGAGCGACCGCGCGGCAAGCGCGATCATCACGGCGTTGTCGCCGGAGACCAGCAGGTTGATCCAGATGATGGCGCCCAACTCGACCCAGAAGACAGGCAAACCCAGCATGTCCATTACGGAATTGTAGCGTGAGCCGGCACGTGCACCGCGACTCACATCGCAATGCAGCGGACCTCGCGCGGCAGCAAGGTCTTTGAGATACAGTAATTGCGTGGCATCGGTCAAGAAAGGCGCACCGCTCTGGTCCTCACGCATTGCCTTCTATCTGAGCGCGGCCGGTGCCGCGGTCGGACTGGGCAGTATCTGGCGATTTCCCTATCTGGTCGGCAGCAGCGGCGGAAGCGCATTTATCTTCGTCTTTGTGCTCGCCTGCCTCCTGATCGCCGTACCCCTGCTCGCTGCTGAGTTTGCAATCGGGCGCCACTCGCGCAGAAGCCCGCCACAGGCTGCGGGTTTCGTCGCGCAAGCTTCGGGATTGTCCACACGCTGGAATGTCATCGGTGTGCTGGGGACCCTGGCGACATTCATGATCATGTCCTTTTACACGGTTATCGCCGGCTGGGTGCTCGCTTACACCTGGAAAGTCGGGGCGGGCGCGCTTTCCGGTCTCGAGCGTCCCGAAGTCGCCTCATTGTGGCGTGGTTTTCTGTCGCGGCCCTGGGAAGTCGGCGCCTGGCATCTGGCATTCATCGTGTTTGTCGCATTCATCTCTGCGCGCGGTGTGGGACGCGGAATCGAAACCGCCAACAGGATTCGCGCCCCGGCGTTGCTTACGCTGCTGCTAATCCTTGTCGCGTATTCGCTCGCCACCGGCGACGTGGTGAACGGCCTCGCGTTCGCCTTCGCTCCGAATTTCGGCGCGATCACGCCACAAGTCGTGTTGGCCGCGATCGGGCAGGCTTTCTTTGCGACCGGTGTTGGCATGGCAATGATGCTGGCCTACGGATCCTACGTTGAGCGCGGCACTTCGCTGCTGCGCTGTGCGCTCATTATTGTCGGTTCGATCCTGCTGGTTTCGCTGTTGGCGACATTGATGATATTTCCGCTGGTGTTCGCCTATGGCATGGATCCCGCACAAGGCACGGAACTGGTATTCGAGGTGCTGCCGACGCTGTTTGCCGAGATGCCCGGTGGGCGCCTGATCGGGACGCTGTTCTTCCTGCTGCTGATATTCGCTGCGCTGACCCCCTCACTCGCCGGCATCGAACCGCTGGTGGCATGGCTTGAACAACGGCGCGGATTCAGCCGGCCAATGGCGGCCGTAATCGCCTGTGGAGCCAGCTGGCTGCTCGGCATCGGCTCGGTGCTTTCGTTCAACGTCTGGTCAGGATGGCGGCCGCTCGGCGCCATTCCGGCATTTTCCCAGTTCACGTTCTTTGAGGTGATGGACTACGTGTCGTCGAATGTCCTGCTGCCGATCGGTGCGCTGCTGATCAGCCTGTTCTTCGGATGGCGCGTCAGCCGGCAAATCGTGGCGGAGCAACTCGACGAAACCACGGCCTTTGGCAGGCGCATGGTGATGTGGCTGCTGAGGTACGTATGCCCGGCTGCGCTGGTGATTATTCTTGCGGCTCTTTTCGTCTGATGCCAGACGCGCCGCCTCGAAACTATTCGAGGCCGAGTGCCGCATCCGTCAACCAGTCCTGGAGATATTGCGCCGCCGCCCGATCGACGACGAGTTCGAAGCGCGAGGACACGGGCTTGCGGATCAGCACCGGCAATTGTGCCAGGCGGGTACGGGCGCAGGCCCGGATGCCGAAAACAGCCTCGCGCAGGTCGAGCCCGCATCCGCGCATGAGCACAGCGCCGGCATCGGGACCTTCAAGCGCGAGTGTCACAAGGGCATCCGAGAGATCCGTCACGGCGCAGGGCAGGTTCCTGCACTCGGTTTGCACCCGGGCCGCAAGGCCGTCGCCTTCGCGCACGGACTGGATGAGCCACGCATCGGGGGATACCCACCAGATGAAAGGATCGCCTCCGGTCCAGGTATTTGGCTGACTGGGCAACGCTGCATCGCCAATGGCAATGGCGACGGGCAAGGCGCGGGCCGAAACCTGCAGCCTCACGGAAGCGCGTGGCGTCAGCCGGGCGACGAACTCAGGCACGCAGTCGCTCCCCCTTCGGGTCATAGAATGGCGTTGTCACGACGCTCGCCACGCAGCGGCGGTCGAGATCGTGCACGTTCACTGTCTCGCCAAGCCGGCGACGGCCGCCACGCAACATCGCAAGGGCGATAGGCCGGGCAAGCGCGGGCGACACGGCGGCCGACGTCACCCAGCCGTCACTGCCTTCCGTCGTGTCTGACAGCCGCAGATGGGCGCCGGCCACCAGGACCTCTGGATCGTCTGCGGAGAGACCAACGAGCTGCAGCCGATCGCCGCGCAGGTTGTCGCTGCGACTCAATGAGCGCTTGCCGACAAAGTCCGCTTTCTTCCTCATCGCGATTTCGCCCCAGCCGACGTCTGCGGGCGTCGTCGTGCCATCCGTGTCCGCACCGACATGCAGGAAGCCTTTTTCAAGCCGCAGCAACAACAGGGATTCGATGCCAAATGGAACGACGCCCAGTTCCTTGCCCGCCGAGAGCAGCTCGCGCCAGAGTCTTGCGCCCTGGCCTGCCGGCACATTGATCTCGTAGCCGAGTTCTCCGGAGAAGCTGACGCGATAGAGTCGCGCAGGAGCGCCTGCGATGCGGCCCTCCCGGACCTGCATATGCGGCAACGACTCACGGTCGATGGCGATATCGGTATCGACTTGCAGCAGCAGCTCGCGCGCGTTCGGTCCCGAGACTGCGATCGTCGCCCATTGGCTGGTCGCCGGCGTGACGAACACCTCCAGATGCGGCCATTCGCACTGGCGCCATTCCTCGAACCATTGGGCGATGCGACCGGCGCCGCCGCTCGTTGTCGTGACCACGAATCGCCCGGCGTCGAGTCTTGCGATCGTGCCGTCGTCGATGATGACGCCTTGTTCGTTGAGCATCAGGCCGTAGCGGATCCGGCCCGGCTCCAGGGTCAGCACATCATTGATGTAGAAGCGGTCGAGAAATTGCGCTGCGTCGGCCCCCGTGACTTCGATCTTGCCGAGCGGCGAGGCATCGTAGATGCCAACGGCATTCCGGACGGCAAGCGACTCGCGCTGGACTGCATCGTGCACCGACTCATCGGCAAGCGGATAGCAGGCCGGCCGCATCCAGCCCCCGGCTTCCCACCAGTGCGCACGCAAGGCTTCATGCTCGGCATGCGCGGGCAACAACCGCCTCGGCGCATAGCGATCGCCCGTCTGCCGCGCCGCAAGCGCGCCGAGTGTGACGGGCGAGTAGGGCGGTCGGTAAGTTGTCGTGCCGATGTCCCCGGCTTGCCCACCCGTCAGTTCCGCCACGGTCAGCAGCGTATTCAAGTTGCCGGTTTTGCCCTGATCCACGGACATGCCGGCCGCCGTGTAGCGCTTGAGATGCTCGATGTTCTCGAAACCCTCGGAAATGGCGAGCTCCACATCGGCGACCGTAACGTCGTGTTGCAGGTCCAGCCATTGCCGGCTCGTTCGGCCAGCAGCCGTGCGGCGCACGAGTCCGGCCTCGGCGCTCACTGGCAGTTCTTCGATCGCCGGCATTGCCGAGGGGCCCGCAGCCCTGCGGAGCGCATCCGCGGCGCTGGCCAGCGTGTCGGCGAGCGTGGCGGCGCCGCTGACCGATCCGGCGCACAGCAGCGGCGCCGTCCCGCCGTGCGGCAGGAAGCATTGCCGCAGCTTGTCGAAGTCGAGACTGCCGCGCGCCTGGGAGAAAAGGTGCACGGTTGGCGACCAGCCTGCGGACATGCCGAGCGCATCGCAGGCGATGTCGCCCGCATTGGTGACTGAGCCGCCGGTCGCGATTGTGCCGACGCGCAGCGTGCGAAGCCACCTGCCTCCGGACGCCTTGATCACGACCGCGTTGGCACGGACCTCGACCCCGCGCGTGCGCAATGCACCCACGAAGGCCGCGGGCGGATTGGCGCGGCTGTCGAGCAGCAGGGGCACATCGATGCCGGCGGTTGCCAGGTCGAGTGCTGCGAGGTAGGCAGAGTCGTTGTTGGTCGCGAACACGACGCGCTGGCCGGCCGCCACCGCAAATCGATTCGCGTACTGGCGCACGCTGCCAGCCAGCATGATGCCCGGCAGGTCGTTGAATTCGAACACCAGCGGCTGCTCAATTGCTCCCGTGGCAAGCAATGTCTGTTTCGCACGCACGCGCCAGTAGCGCTGTCGGGTTACTTCCCCCATGCCGGCCAGGTCGAGCCTCTGCAGGAGGCCCGCATTGCCATGGTCGTAGAGACCGAACGCAGTCGTTGCCGTGAGCAGCGTGACATGGGGCAGGCCGCTGAGCTCCGAGACGATGCGCCCGACCCAGTCCATCGCGGGCCGGCCGTCGATCGTGGCATTCGAGCCAAGCAGTTGCCCGCCGCATTCGAAATCCTGCTCGGCAAGAATCACCGTCATGCCGGCACGGGCTGCGATGGCTGCTGCATGCAGGCCCGCGGGTCCTCCGCCGACAACGAGCAGGTCGCAATGCGCATTGACCGCCTCGTAGCGCGCCGGATCCGGTTGTTGCGGGGCGGGGCCGAGGCCTGCGGCGCTTCGAATGAACCGCTCGTAGAAGTGCCACGACGGCCACATGAAGGTCTTGTTGTAGAAACCGGCCGGCCAGAGCCGTGATGTCGCATCGAATATGCGACCGAGATCAAAGTCGACGCTCGGCCGGCAATTCTGCGCCTGCACTTCGAGTCCTTCGTGCACGGGTATCATCGTTGCGCGCGCGCTCGGCTCGATCTCGGCGCCGCGGCCCAGGGTCACGAGTGCATTGGGTTCCTCGATGCCTGCCGACAGGATTCCGCGCGGCCTGTGGAATTTCATGCCGCGGCCGACGATGCGCACGCCATTTGCGAGCAGCGCCGATGCGATGGTATCGCCGGCGAAGGCGGGGAGTGCGCGATCATTCCAGCGGAATGTCAGCGGGTGCGAGCGGTCGATGCGGCCGCCAACGGCGAGCCGGTACCCTGCGCCGGGGAATTGCGAAGGCATCAGTGCGCCACTCCCGACGCTGCGCCTTCATCGACGAGTGCGCCGCTTGCAAATCGCCCGAGGCCGAATGCCGTAATCAGTTCATGCGGACGATCATTCGCTATGGTCCAGGCCATCGTCTCGCCGCCGGCGGGAATGGCCTTGTAGCCACCCGTGCCCCAGCCCGCGCTGACGTACAGGCCCTGCACGGGTGTCAGCCCCATCACGGGACTGGTGTCCGGCGTGATGTCCACAGTGCCGGCCCATTGGCGCATGACTCGCAGGCGGCCGAGGGAAGGATAGAGCTCGACGGCCGCCTGTGCGTTGGCCTCGAGAATGGGCAGGCTGCCACGCTGCGCATAGGAGTGGTGGATGTCCGCGCCGCCACCGATGACGATTTCACCGCGATCCGACTGGCTGATGTAGACATGAACTAGGGCCGAGATCAGCACGTGATGCAGCATCGGCTTGACCGGCTCCGTGACCATGGCCTGCAGCGCCATGCTGTTGATCGGGAGTGATATGC
>Ga0209797_10000021_pt1 | contig 75603 bp, 61 predicted proteins | sample DOMMetBare3Fresh_2_FD_187472 | JGI IMG/M metagenome (GOLD analysis project Ga0209797, IMG submission 187472) | Wetland sediment microbial communities from St. Louis River estuary, USA, under dissolved organic matter induced mercury methylation -... | ecosystem: Environmental > Aquatic >... | reverse complement strand
CGAGGCGCACGAGCTGTGCGGCTGCTCGCGCGTGTAGGCCTAGCGCGTTATTGATGCGAACCGTCCGTTCAAGCATCCTTTTTCATCTTTCGCGGCTCAAGCAGCATTCCCGCCTGACAAATGGCCTCTTTCCCTTGGGCCTCGACCTCGGTTGCAAGTTCCCGCAGCGTCATTTCCTTGTTTACCGTTGCGACCTTGATGACCATAGGCAGATTGACGCCGGTGACGATCTCAACTTCGTTTTCCTTTAGGAACATAGCCGCGATATTCGTGGGCGTGCCGCCAAACATATCCGTCAAGATCAAAACGCCGTTGCCGGTTGAGACGTGGGCTATAGCGCGCCTTATCTCTTCCTTTGCCATCTCGACGTCATCGTGCCAGCCTATCGAGACCGCCGCTATTTGACTGAGATCGCCCACAACCGCCTCTGCCGCAGCCACAAGTTCGTTGGCGACTTGTCCGTGCGACACGATCACACCACCGATTCTATTCATATCGAAACTCCTGCTTTTACAGCTTATCTTATTACATCGCGATGGCTGACGGTTGCGTCAAAGCCGGCGTCCTTCAGAGCCCTACGCAGGCTGTTGGCCACCATAACGGAACGATGCCGCCCGCCAGTACATCCAATGCCGATCGTTACGTATGATTTACCCTCGCGCTGATAGCGCGGCAAAAGGTAAAGCAAAAGGTCGGTAAATCGATTGATCGTCTCTGCAACCTCGGGCTGCGCGTTTAGATACCTGATGATCTCAGCGTCCTCACCTGTTAGATGTTTAAGATCTTTCTGAAAATAGGGATTCGGCAGATGCCTCACATCAAATAAGAGATCAACGTTACGCGGGCCGCCAAATTTATGGCCAAAACTCATGACCTCCACCTTTACCGGAACCCCGTCCTCAAATCCGCTAAATTTCTGCACGATCAAATGGCGAAGCGTGTGTACCGTATGATCGGACGTGTCGATAATGAGGTCAGCCTGTTTACGAATGTCCTTTAGCGCTTTGCGTTCGGCACGAATGGCCGTCATCAATCCTTTGCCGCTATCAGCCGGATGCGGACGACGCGTTTCAGAAAAACGGCGCAGCAGCACCTCGTCCGACGCCTCGAAAAAAACTACGAACGGCGCAAGATTCTTTTTGGCAAGTTTCTTGAGCTCGCCCGGAAACTCAGCGAGAAACTGACGCTCACGGATGTTTATAACAAGCGCCGCTTTCTCGATGGAGGGGTTACGGCGATCCGCGGGAATAAGTAAACGGCCAAAGGTCGAGAGCATTGTGAGCGGTAGATTATCGACACAAAAGTAACCCAGATCCTCAAGCGAGTCCGTTGCCGAGCTCATACCCGAGCCGCTGAGGCCCGTGATGATCACAAAATCAGGCAGGTCCCTCTTTTCAGTCTTTTTTGGCGCCATAATCGACTAATCTCAACGCGTGGTACCGGAATCCGCCCGCCCAACCGCCAAATCGTGAGCGGCGATCAAAGCGGCTTCCGCAGCAGAACCGTCATTTTGAAAATATCTAACAGTGGTTTCCAAGAGCACCGGAAGATTGCGTCCTGCTCTGACGCCAAGGACAAATTTTGGTATTGTCACTCCGAGATTCTCGTACACACACGGTTCCGCTCCTAAGCGGACGCTTTGATCTTCGCGGCCCTGGTCTTGTAGCTCGATACAAACATCGATCTTATGATTTGCGACAAAAGAACTGACTCCGAAAAGCTGTCTGACATCAAAAACGCCCAGATCGCGAATCTCGATGATACCCTCGAAACGCTCTGGCGGAATCCCAAAAAGGTTTTCCCCCTTTCGATTTATCACGACGACATCGTCAGCGACCAGGCGATGGCCGCGCGTGATGAGCTCGAGTGCGCATTCCGATTTCCCGACACCCGCGTCGCCGATTATCAAAACGCCTGCATCGGCAACGCTGACCAAAACGCCATGTACTGACACTGCCATTGCTGTTACGGCTGTATTAGCCCGTAATCGCCATCTTTCTGCTTAAAAAGCACCGCAATCTTATTACTTTCGGCGTTTCTGAATGCAAGAAATTGATGCTTGCCGTCCTGGAGCTCGATCAGAGCTTCGTCAACAGACATGGGTTTAGCGCCAAGACTATTGTATTCAACGATCTTCGGCATTCTGACGGCCTTTTCCGATCGGTCTCCGAGCGTCGATATTACCGACGCTTTAATAGCTTTATGAGATTTATCGATGACCTTGTCTTTTAGGCGCCTCGCCTGCTTTTCAATCTTGCCGATCGTCTGCGAAAGCGACAGGTACATATCGGAGATGCGCGATTCCGCCGTCAAAACTTCGTTGCGCCAGTTAATTATGATCTCAGAACGATGCCGACCGCGTTCTACTTCGATAATCACATGCGCCTTTGCAGGTTTGCCGTCAAAAAGGTGCTCTATTTTTTTAAAATGGTCTTCAACGTGCGCGCGGAGCGCCGGTGTGACCTCCATATGCCGTCCGGTAAATTCAAGTTTCATATAACAGTTTTCCGTTCCCGTGAGCCGGGTATGTTCATTTGGTCACGGTACTTTGCGACCGTGCGACGAGATAATTTTACTCCCTCTTTACTTAGTACTCTTGCGATCTGATCGTCGGTGAGAGGGGATTTTGTATCCTCGTCCTCGACCATCTTCTTAATTCTCAACTTCAGAATCCGGGTAGATACTTCTTCACCCTCTTCGTTCAACATTCCCTCGCTAAAGAAACGCCTTAATTCTATAACTCCTTGTGGTGTGTGAGCATATTTACGGTTAACGACCCGCGAAATTGTCGAGAGGTGCATGCCGATATCCTCGGCGACATCCTTTAACATCATGGGCTTGATGCGCTCGACGCCATTATCCAAAAAATCGCGCTGTCGGGAAACAATACATTCGACAACGCGGTAAATCGTTTGGCGGCGATGCTCAATGTTTCGAAGCAGATCGACGGCTGAGCGGACCTTGTCTTTGATAAAGTCCTTGGTTTCTTTGGTCGTGTCTTTTTGATCGAGCATGCTGTGATATGTGGGGCTGATACGCAGACGCGGGCTGCCGTCGTCAGCGAAAAAGATCACATAATCGTCGTCAAGCTTTTCAACATAAACCTCGGGTGAGACAAAGACAGCTTCTTCCGCCGAATAGCGCCGGCCGGGAAACGGATCAAGCTGGCGTATTTTCTCGATCTCCTTATCAAGGACATGTACGTCGATACCAGTCGCTTTTGACAAGTGCTGCAAACGGTGCGGTTGAAGGTCCTCTAAATGTTCGACCACTAAACGCCGGGCAAGACTGTCGCCTTCACCGATCGATTCAAGCTGTGCAATAAGACACTCGCTGACATCATATGCCCCGCATCCAACCGGTTCCAACTGCATCACGGCACGTCGAGCCGCTTCAACTTCCTCAACCGAACAGTCGCAAGCCTCTGCGATCTCATCAACCGACGCCGATAAACGTCCGTCATCGTCTAGATTTCCGATTACCTGAATCGCGATCTCTTCGACATTTTCGCCTAAACTCAGTAAATTCAACTGCCATTCGAGATGCTCGCTAAGGCTGGGCGCATGGGACAGAAACTGTTCAAAACTCGGCGCGTCGTCCCTGTATTCGATCTCCTGCGTTCGGTATCCCGGATCAAGATAATCCTGAAACTCTCTTCCGAAATCGATCTCGTCGAACGAGTCAGATGATTCCGCGACCGTTTCATCGTCTCCCTCCGCTTCACCTGCTACTTTTTCTTCGTTGCCGTTGAGGGAAACACCGTCGGGAATCTGAACTTCGAGGTTCGTTCCCGACTCAAACCCGGCATCGATGCTGGTCTCAGCGGACGACTGGGTTTCATTCTCTAATCCGTGGTCCTGGCCATCCGAATTTTGGTCGAGAATGTTATCACCGATCTCCTGCACTTCGTCACCGGGTTGAACCTCCTCGAGGATTGGATTGGCTACCATCTCCTGTTCGATGAGTTCGCTTAATTCGAGCGAATTCATTTGCAGCATCTCGATACGCTGCCGCAATTGCGGCGTAAGTACCATTTTTTGCTGCAACTGGGTTGTGAGGCGTAAAGACGACATTCGCTGTACTGGAGTCAAAAATTACAACGGTCGGAACCAGTCAAAGCAATTACCGTTCCTAAAAAAGAGTATAACGATATTAAAAGAAAATTGGAAAACTTCAGATGGCTACATCGTAAATCTTTCGCCAAGATAAAGCCGGCGGACATCGGCGTCTTCGACAAGGTCGCTTGGGCTGCCGGCTCGTAGAATTTTACCATCGGAGAGAATATAGGCACGATCCGTAATATCGAGCGTCTCGCGAACGTTATGATCAGTTATGAGAATCCCGATCCCCTGTTGCTTCAGGTAAAGAATAATTTCACGGATATCGTCGATCGCAAGCGGATCAATTCCGGCAAATGGCTCGTCCAGCAAGATGAACCGCGGCTCTGTCGCGAGGCACCGCGCAATCTCGACGCGCCGGCGTTCACCGCCCGAGAGCGCATCGCCGCGAATGTGCCGGACGTGCTCAATGCCGAACTCGTGAAGAAGTTGATCAAGCCGCGCGATTCGCTCAGCGCGTGTCATCTTCATCGTCTCGAGCACCGCGAGAATATTTTGCTCGGCAGTCAGCTTTCTAAAAACTGACGGTTCTTGCGGCAAATACCCAAGCCCAAGCCGCGCCCTTAGATAAACCGGCAGCGCTGTAACATCTTGGCCATTAAGCGATATATTTCCCTTCTCGGTCTCTTCGAGTCCAACGAGCATGTAAAACGTAGTGGTTTTGCCCGCCCCGTTGGCCCCTAATAATCCGACGATCTCACCCGGACTTACATTTACGCTGACGTCATCGACAACGCGCCGGCCACCATAAGTCTTTTGAACGTGATTTGCCGCCAGCGAATCGCTGGTCGCTATCGAACCCGAACCATTCGACGCAGTTTTATCTAGTTTTGAATCAGAGTCGTTCATTAATTACTGGGCAGGTTTTACTTTATATACCGATCGTATTCGTCCCGACGTATTCTGTTTCGATTTTCCCTCGCTCACCACTTGGTTATCCCGCATGTTGAACGTCAATTGGCCACTTTGTGATGAACCGTTTTCAGCATCGCTGATGGTCGCCGGATTTCCGCGTATGATCGCGACCTCATCAACCGTTGTGTACTGTACCCAGTCGCCCGAGGCTCGCCGGCCGGGCTGCGTGATAACGACATTCGTCTCGGTGATCGTTTTAGAAACCTCGTTCTTTTCGTTAAGGTAAATGTCAGCCGATCCTGCTGTGACACGATCAGTTCCCTGTCTGATATCGACCGCTGTCCGGTACTGCAAAAGCCGCTTTTCGCGGTCGTATGTCATCGAATTCGCCGTTGCAAATGTGGGTACGACGCTGTCTTTCCCTTTCTGCTTCAGTTTTGCATTGTAAAGCAGGCTCTGAACATTACCGTCGGCAAAGAACTTTCCTGCAGCCTGATCAACAAATATACGGTCTCCGCGAACGTAATTATTATCCTGCCATCCGCGAGCATTACGATTGTATACGGCCGTTTCGGCAACGTGATCGAATTCTGCGCTCTCGGCGGTGATAAACACGGGCTTCGACGACGTTGCAAAAGGCGCAGAATCCTTCATCTGTTTAAGACTGTAATAAGTCGTACTTACAGAACCGTTTAGGCTCGACCGGTTATTTAGAGTGTCCCAATTGATTTCCTTCGCCTTGGCCCGCGCCCGCGAATCCCAAACCGTAGGCTCTCCACCACGGAGTCGCACAACCTCGTCCGCTTGTGTAAACGTCATTTGAGCCGCGATAGCATTTTGATCTCGCTCGGTGAACTTTGCGTTTCCTGCCGCATCCAGGCTTTCAACGTCGTTCGACTGTGCGCTGAATTGGGCCGTAAGTTGATCAGCCGTTATCGTCTGAGTTCCGCGATTCGCGGTCGCGACAGTCGGGACCCGCGTCGCCTTTGCTTTCTTGCCGCCGACACAGATCCTTGCGTTATTTCCGCTCGGATAGAATTCGCAGTCGAAACGCGGCGCGTTTACAGTAGTCCGGTAATTTTTCTTGCTCGCGATCAGGGGCTCGACGTAAAGCTCGGCATTGCCAATCGCCTCGGCCCGCTTGATGTCTTTGCCGTTCGCATTGAAAACAGTGGTTACGGTATCAGCAGTTACTCGCTTGTTGGCGGCGTCCGCGACTCCGTTTGCAGCATTGAGCTGGATGGTCGTGCGGCCATCCGTCCGCATACTGTCAATGAGACCCTCGCCTTTAAATATCACGCCGATGCCGCGTGCTGCTGACAACGAAACCTGCGAATAATCTTTGTTTTGATTTGGTATGATCTGGGCGTTACTTTGGCCGATCGCATTTGCATCCTTTAGCTGACGAGATTGATCGAATGCGGCGTTCAGCTCCGGAGCGGCGATGGTCGTCGTGCGCTCAGGTGTTGTCTGTCTCACAGACGCGTTACCACGGATAACGGCGTCCTTAAGTTTGTTATCGGAATATAGATTTGCGTGCAAAGTGTCGCCTTTCAGATAATCGCCGCCCTGTGTGATCTCGGCACCGCCAGTCATTGCGAGTTTTCCGCCCGATCTCTCGAAGATAATCTCCGACGCTCGAATATCCGTCGGCTTATCGTTCGCCGATGTGACGATATGGGCTCCATTCTTTAGCTCAAAACGATCCGCGCCTTTGTCATAAAGAGCATAACTGCTGTCGATATTTGTCGGCGACGCGCCCTGCTCGACCGAGACGATTCGAACGTCATTAAATAGCTCAAGTTGCTTTAGCTGGGGTGACTTCGCGTCCTCGCCGGTGAAGTTCACAAGCGCCCGACCCGCGTGAACATCGGTCGTTTGCGGATTTCCCGACGATTTACTTTTTGAAAGGATCGCGATCGCGACGTTTTCATTTAGACCAATACTGTTCGAATTCTGATCGTAAAAGGCTGAAACTGAGTTTATTTTGGCATATCGTATATTAGACCGGGCGAGTTCCGGCGTCTCAAAGATCTCGATCTCGACGTCCTTCAATAATTCGAGCCGCCGATCGGCTATTCTTACAATCGCACCCAACGATTTTCCGCGAACGTTTTCGCGTTCAAATTCGACGGCCTCATCGGCATCGGCTGTCTCGGTTTTCTTGCTGTAAGCAATGTTATTCGTCTTAACCTTAAGAGAGTCACGGGTTTCGATGTGCACATTGCCTTTCAGATAGGCTGTAAAATTCTTTTCCGGTTCCGGAATATACAACGCTGACTCGGCGACCATCTTGTCCGCTGACTCACCCGTTTGGTCGAAAATCTCGAGATAAACATTCTCTAATTCCTGATGGTTATCGGAAAAAGTTTTGGCGTTGTCGGCCTTGATGTAATATTTCGTGATGCCGCCATCCGTTTCCAGACGCTCGTAGCCGTTCACTTCGGCGACGACGTCCGTGGAGAGCTGAGTATGTTCGCTTTTTAGCTTAAAAGGCGACTTTGAACGTGCCCGGTAAAATCCGGCAGCAACCACAAAGATGGTGATCGCAATTGCACCAAGGGCGGCAAAACGAAAGTATCGCGGCAATTTTGCACGCAATAAGAGTTTACTCTGGTTATAGGTATCCCGTTCAGGCACTTGGCTTAATTATCCGCTCTTAAATCCTCCACGACAAGCTGCAGGCGTGTATTTCCCTGCCACGTGTTGGACTCAGCCACGTAAGCTAATTCGATGCTCGTACCCGGATTGAGAGTTTGCCCCTTTGATCGCTCGACGCCATCCCACCAAACGGCCTCAAACTGCTTGCCGCTCGCGTCCCCGAGCTTTAACTTAAGGTGCTTATCCTTCATTACAAATGGCTCGTCGCGGAGAACCAGATCCCGTGTGACGAATATTGGTTTTGGGTTACCGGCTCCGAACGGCTCAAAGGGAGTCAAACTCTCGACCAGTTCTAAGCTTAGCGACTGACTTGTTACCAGCGCATCGATCTTGAGAACAGGAACCAACTCATCCGCCGAGAGCGTAGCCGCGGCGTACTCATCAAGCCGCCTTTTCACCGCCAGTATATTCTCCTCTTTGATCTTCATACCCGCAGCCGCAGCGTGGCCACCGTATTGTTCGAAAAGGTCCCCACAGGTATCGAGCGCGTTCAGCAAATGAAACCCTTCAATGCTGCGTGCGCTGCCGTGGCCGACGCCGTCTTTTAGCGAGATCACAATCGTCGGCCGATAAAGCTTTTCGGCGATTCGCGACGCCGCAAGGCCGATCACGCCCTGATGCCAGCCTTCGCCGGCAACTACGACAAAATGCTGTTCAAGAATGTCATTCGTCTCGAATAGGGCCAGCTCCGTGATGTTCTGCTGTACCTGTTGACGCTCGCGATTGCGGCTATCGAGCAAACCGGCTAATTGACGTGCACTTGCGGCGTCCTCTGCCTCAAAAAGCTCCACCACGTGCCTTGCGACGTCCATTCGACCTGCCGCATTGATACGTGGCCCAATGCGAAAACCAATGTGATAACTGGTCATATCCGAACGACAATCCGCGACGTCCATTAACGCTTTTAGCCCCAAATTGCTGGTGTTGGGTAGATCGAGAAGCCCGAGCGCGACGATTGCCCTATTCTCGCCCGTCAGATTCATTACGTCCGCGACCGTGCCGATCGCGGCAATTTTCAGAAAACTGGGAACGTCGTGCTCGAGGCCTTTTTCACGCAAAAGCGCGTGAGCGAGTTTGAACGCAACTCCGACCCCAGCGAGATTTTTGTCGGGATACGGACAGCCGGGCTGATTCGGGTTGATTATGGCGACAGCGGGCGGATTGCCGCGAACTTCGTCGGAAAGGTGGTGATCGGTGACGATTACATCGAGGCCGTGATCTTTCGCCCAAGTCAACGGCTCAAAGCTGCGGATGCCGCAATCAACACTGATGACCAGCGAAACGCCGTCTGCCTGAGCTTGTTCGAGAGCCGGGATATTTATGCCGTAGCCTTCTGTAAAGCGATTTGGCACGTTAAACGTCGAGTCAGAGCCGAGCAGAGACAGCATTTTGCGAAGTAAGACGGTTCCGGTGGTTCCATCGACGTCATAGTCACCCCAGATCATTACCTTCTCTTTGTTTTCAATCGCCGTTTGGATCCGATCAACGGCCTCACGCATTCCCTTCAAGAGGAAAGGTTCGTGCAATTGTTCGGGTGACGGATTGAGAAATTCGAAGGCGGAAGCCGCTGTGTCATGACCCCGCGAAATTAGCAACGCGGCAACCAGTGGTTGAACATTGATTTCACCTGCCAGTTTTGCAACCGCTTCGGAGTCGTGTTTTCGTATGTTCCAACGTTTTGCCACCATGAGAAGTTGGCACTAATTAACAACTGGGCTGATAACGCCTTGCCAAAGTAGAACCAATATTACGGAACCCAGGATAATGCGATAGATAATAAAAATCGCGGTTGTATTGCGTCGGAGAAATGCGAGCAGGAACCAGATAGAGAGATAACCTACGATACCGGCAATTACGGTTGCGGCAATCAACGGCACAAAACTCTCGGACGGCAGTATCACTAACGCCTTTCTAAGTTCAAGCAAACCGCTGGCGGTGATCGCCGGGATCGAGAGCAAAAACGAAAAGCGAGCGGCTGTTTCGCGTTTCTCACCCGCAAGAAGTCCGCCGGTGATGGTCGAACCCGACCGGCTTGCACCCGGCATCAACGCCAACACCTGAAAAAGACCGACCACAATCGCATCAACAACGCCGAGGTGTCGGATCTCTTTTCGCTGCTTTCCTACAAGTTCAGCAATTGCCAGAAAAACCGCGATCGCGATCAGCATAATAGCAATAATCCAGAGATTTTTCGTACCGCTGCTCTCTATGAAATCTCTAAACACAAAGCCGACCGTTCCGATTGGAATCGAGCCGATGATAATCAGCCATCCGAGCCACGATTCGTCAGAAAGCCATATCGGCCTAACGCCATCAGTGCCCGAAAATCGCATACCGCGTTTCCCCGTTAACAACGCGAAATGATCTCGTATAAAAGCTACGCCAATGCCCCATATATCCGCCGCGAAGTATATGAAGACGGCTGCGAGAGTTCCCAATTGGATCACAGCCATCGTCGCCGTGATCTGCTCTGCATTACCACCATAGAGATTTGTAAAACGGCTGGCAAAGACAAGGTGCGCCGTCGAACTGATCGGAATAAACTCGGTCAGTCCCTGGACGATACCGAGAATGATTGCCTGAAATAGATCCATAAAAGGGGATTACTTTTTCGAGGATTCAGAGAATCAGCATGAAAGTGTCGAATACATAATCTAGCACAGTTAGGAGCCCGCGGACTATTCGCGGTAACGAGCCTTGGCTGCGACCCGGTCGTACAACCAAGCGGGCAGAAACTTACCGGCTCGAACGACTGTTGCGAGCTGCCAAGGGAAAGCCGCGAATCGTTTTTTCTTTTCGATAGCTTTGATAAAGAGCGGGATTGCGTCGTCCAGCTCCATGATAAAAGGCATCTTCGCCTCGCGACCACTAGTTAAAGGCGTTTTGATAAATCCCGGCTGAATGATCGTGACATCGATTCCCTGATGTCTGACATCGAGCCGGACGCTTTCAAAAAACGCGGTCATTCCGGCTTTGCTCGCCGAGTATGCGGCGGACCTCGGCAACCCTCGAAAGCCGGCGAGACTTGAGATCGCGACGATCTGTCCGGAACCAGCTTTTAGCATTCGTGGCAGGACGGCATGAACCGAGTTGACCGCTCCCATTAGATTGATATCGATGACTTTCTTAACAGCCAGCGGCTGCAACGCCCGCGTTTCCTTGTTGTTGCCACCGATTCCTGCGTTGGCGATCAGAATGTCGATTCGATTGAATTCAGCGTACATCTCGTCTGCTGCCGCGAGAACGGCATTCTCGTCGGTAATATCGCACGCAAATACACGAGCGGTGCCGCCGACCTTTTCACATTGCTTCTTAAGCTTTTCGAGGAGTTCCTTTCTACGCGCGAGTAGCCCGATAATCGCTCCCTTTTTTGCCAGTGCAATCGCAAGAGCCTCGCCAATGCCGCTCGAAGCTCCAGTAAGTAAGACGATCTTATTCTGCCACGTCATTATTAGTTAGCAAGTGCCCGGCTCGTTCCGACAGCGAACGGAGATGATACCGATCAGAATAGCACTGCCCACCGCAGCAGCTGCGATACCGATCCAGGCACCCGTATTCAACCCGCCTCCGCGCTTCTTTATCCGATCAACATCGGCGAACAAAATGTCTCGCAACGTAGACGTCTTCTCGTCAACAAGCGAGAAAGAATCATCATCTACCGAGCCGATATGACCTTTCAACGTGCTTGCGTCGCGAAGTTTTACCTCAACCTTTGCCTTTGTGCCGGTACCGATCTTGGCCACAGACTGCCTGGCTTTCTCCGCGCGGGTGTCAGGGAGAGTTTGACCGAAAGTAGTTAGCCCGAGGAACATACAAATCAGCAGGAATGCCGAAACTTTGATTTTCATATGAATAAGCATAACGCCAAAACACGGATAAACCAATCAACTGAAGGATTTGCGCAAAGCAGTAAACTATGACACCAAGACAACCTTCTGAAAACTCAACCTTCGACTACGGCGACGTCTTGAGCAAGGACTTCGAGCAACGTATCAACAGTCTTCAAATGCGTTCGAAAGGCCAGGCAGGCAAACCGCAGCGTGAATTCCCCGTCCAGCATGGTCGACGAGATGAACACGCGACCGTCGGCGACAACCGATTCGAGTATCTGCTTGTTAAAGATATTCGCGTCACCGATCGCGGGAATGTATCTGTAAGTCACGACCGATAGTTCGGGCTCGATCTTGCTCTCGAAGCCAAGCTTTTGCACCTCGGCGTGAAAGTATTTCGCGAGCAACAACTTTTCCTCGAGACAAGCGCGAAACGGCGCGAGGCCGTGTAGTTTTAACGGCAGCCACAGACGCAGGCCCCGAAAGTGTTTTGTCAGCTCGGGCGACAATTCGGCGGGCGAAAGTTCGTCGGGCGCCGCAAAAGCGTCCTGCATATAACTCGCCTGAAACGCGTAAGCGCGTTTTAGATGTTCGACATTTTTTACCAGAACAACACCAAGACCGTACGGCAGAAACAGGCCTTTGTGCGGATCGATTATGAGCGAGTCGGCAAGTTCAAGACCGCGCAGCTTTTCGCGGCCTTCGTCGGTAAGAATAAAAAATCCGCCATACGCAGCGTCGATGTGATACCACAAGCCGTGATGCGAGGCGATCTCGCCGATCTCGATAAGCGGATCAATAGCACCGACATCGGTCGTGCCCGCCGACGCGACGACTAGGAACGGATTCAATCCCGCAGCTTTATCCGCCTCTATCTGCGCGGCGAGGTCGTCGGGTCGCATTTTGTATTTGTGATCAAGCTCGACATACCGGACTGGACACTCGGCGAGACCGGCGACGTTGATCGCCTTCGCGACGGAGTGATGCGTTTGTTTTGAAAGATAGATGACCGAGCGCGGAATGTCGGCGGACCTGATACTTTTTCCATCGCGAGCCACGACGATCGCGATCATATTTGCGAGCGAACCGCTAGTCGTAAGATTACCGTGCGATTCAGGGCCGTAACCGACGAGATCGCACATCCAGCGGATGAGCATATTCTCTAATCTCACCGCGCCCGGCGATGCGTAAAAAATCCCTGCGTACCGATTAAACACGTCCGCAAGATAATCGCCCAAAGCCGCGTAGTAAATCCCGCCGCCCGGAATATATGCGAGATGTCCGCCGCTCGCCGGATTCAGCCCCGGCTTGTCGACGTTTTCGCGAATAAGAGAGATCGCCTCGTCGATTGCGATGCCGTCTTCCGCTATCGGCGAATCGAAAATTCCTTTGCCCTTGTCTTCGGTGACATTGAACGCCTTGAGTGAGTGCACATTGTCGAGAAAATCCTCCGAATAGTCGACAACGCTGTTTCGAACGGACTCTCTAACCGCAGCGGCCGGCTCGAGAAGTTTCGCAGATTGTTCGAGTTGGAGAAGTCGGTCTCTCATTTTCTGGAAAAAGGGGGATTAGATTTCAACGATGGTCGTCACGATAACTGGTTTTGTGCCTATCTCTTTTTGCACAAATCGTTTCAATAGGATCCTGAGATTTTCCTTGAAGAAATTACGATCGACAATGTGTTCTTTCTTCATGTCGCCAATTGCCGTGCGAATGGCGGACCGGGCGCCCGCGGCAAACCCGTTGGTCGGGTCAATGCCTGCAACACCCTGAAACGTTATCTGCGGTTCGCCGGCGAGTTCGTGTGTGGACTTGTTGATGGTTACGACGAGCGAGATGGCACCGCCGTAAGCAAGTTTCTTGCGTTCGCGAACTACGTCGTATTCGATTTCTCCGAGTGATTCCTCGTCGATAAAAGTTTTGTGTAGTTCGCGCTTTTCGACGACCTTAGCAGCAAATTCGTCGACCTCGAGGACATAACCATTTTCGATCAAAACGATGTTGTCGTCGGTGTAGCCTTCGACGTGATTTTTCACAAATTCCTTGTGGCGGAATAACATCCTGTATTCGCCATGTATGGGCACGAGGTATTTAGGTCGGGCGGTTTCGACCATTATCTTGATATCCTCTTGCGACGCGTGGCCGCTGACATGGACGAGACGTCGTTTTTCCTCGATGATATTCGCGCCGCGTTTATATAGATGCCCGATCAGACGGCTGATCGATTTGTCATTTCCGGGAATAATGCGAGCGGAGAGCACGACCGTATCACCCTTTTGAATCTCCATTCCTTTGTAGGTCGAAGTCGCGAGATTCCACAATGCGGCGCGATTCTCGCCCTGCGAACCGGTGACCAAATAACAGATCGTGTCGTCATCTAAAGCTTTTGAATCTCCGAAGCTGATCATCGTGCCAAACGGGATTTCGAGCAATCCCTGCTCCTCGGCGATCTCGACATTCTTTTGCATCGAACGACCAAGCACGCAGACCTTTCGCCCGAATTCGTGGGCAATGTTGAATATGATCTGCAGGCGGTGCAGCGACGAGGAGAAGGTCGCGACAAACAGGCGGCCCTCAGTTTGCTCGAAAATCTCTTCAAAAGCCGGTATGACGGCGCGTTCGGAAGGCGTTCGGCCGGGGACGGTCGCGTTCGTTGAGTCCCCGAGCAACAGCAGCACGCCCTCGTCGCCAATGCGACTCAATGTTTTGAGATCATATGGCTTGCCGATAACCGGCGTGTCGTCGATCTTATAATCACCGGTGTGGATGATCGTCCCGAGCGGCGTATGTATCGCAAGCGAAAAGCAATCGACCAACGAATGCGACGCGTGGATAAACTCAACACGAAAGCTGCCGATCTCGACAATGTCATTTGCCTTAACCCTGTGGATCAAAACATCATCGAGCATCTTGTGTTCCTCAAGACGTTTTTCGGCCAAACCGATTGTGAAACGAGATGCATAAACCGGTAGATTGAACTTCTTTAGGATATATGTGAGCGCACCGATATGGTCCTCGTGGCCGTGCGTTAGGATGATTGCCGAGAGATCGTCGCGATACTCTTCGAGAAAGTCGAAATTTGGTATAGAAATATCAACACCGTAAGGAGTTTCCTCTGGAAATCCCATTCCTGCATCGATAACGATCATTTCGTCGGCAAACCGGATGCCCATGCAATTCATCCCGAACTCGCCGATGCCGCCGAGCGGAATTATTTCGATTTTTCCTAAAGACACTGCTGAAACTCCTGCATATTGAAAAATGGAGTATAGCACATGACGGGTTCATCGGCGTTTAGCTGCAGAAACGTCGAGAAATTGAAAATATGTGAAACCGTCGGGTAATTACGCGCGTCTTTTACCTGACGCGAGAATTTTTGGAGTCAATAATATGAAAAGAGAGCTTTCGGACGAACAACTCGACAAATTGATGCGTAAATTCGTGAAAGACGCATCGGCTGACGATTCAACGATCGACGAAGTTGTGGACTCTCCGGCGCTTTGGTGGGCCGTTCAGCGACGCATTAATGCTGAGGCGTCATCGACATCTTCTCCGTGGCCGCCGAATATTATTTGGCGTTGGCTGATGATCGGTGCTCCGGCTGCCGCAGCTCTCGCATTGTTAATTTCGTTTATCGTGTTTCGGCCCGCTGGATCCGGCGTGGAGCGAGTCCAAAATGCGGTTACGCCGACGGCGGCGGCGACAATTGCAAACAAAAGGGTTCAGCCATCCTCCATCCCTGTAATAGATCCGATAGATTCACAGGAACGGATAGCCAGTAAAATAAGCCGCACGACGATCAAGGACCACAATGCCATCGCAAAACAGAAGCCAAAAAAGATTAAGGAACCCACGACCGATGAAAAAGCGTCGGTGATCAAAACGGATTTTATCGCTCTCTCATACGCTCGTGATCCCGAGAGCGGGCAGATCGTGCGGGTTAAGGTACCGCGTTCGATGATGGTGACGCTGGGACTCGTAGCAAGTGTCGAAAAGCCAGCTAACCTTGTGGATGCTGAGATCATTTTAGGCGACGACGGGCTGACTAGGGCTATCAGATTTATTCGTTAAGTTCCCAGATATTAGGAGTTTATTATGAAGACGAAGGTTTTAACCGCAATTTCTTTAAGTTTATTTATTTCGACCGCAGCATTGGCACAGCGCCCGCCGGGAGCTGGCGGACCGCCGCCGCGGGACGGACGCCCGCCGATTGGCGGCATGGGTCAGGATCGACCCGGCGAACGGCATAAACCCGATTGGGCGAGGCAAGTCGATACAGACAAGAGCGGCACGATCGAACGTGAGGAATTTTCGGCGGCGATCACGGCATCATTCGGAATTTACGATCGTAACGCTAATGGCAGCGTCGAGGCAGACGAAGTTCGGCCACCAAAACCGATGGGTGACGCACTAAAAGCACCGGACGGACCAAAGAATAAGGCCCCGCTGCCTCCATTCTTCTTCGGTGATCGAATCGAACCGGGTATGGCAGTAACACGTGTGCAGTTCGAGCAGATGGCACTAGAGGTTTTCAATGAAATGGACGTGAATCGCGACGGCAATTTAACGCGCGAAGAATCGAGACCGCCGAAAAGAGTAGACGGCCCGGGCCGGCCAGACGGGCCGCCCGACCCAATGCGGGCGCCCATGGCTCCAAATGCACAGTTTATTGGTGCGGAATTGCGATTCGGCGACAAGCTGGTAAAAGCAAAGCCCTTTTCCGCCGATATCGTTATCGAAGACACGCGACGTCTTTTTGACGGATCGACCGTTACCAAACAAAATCGCGGAGCTGTTTACCGAGATGGCGAAGGTCGTACGCGACGTGAACAGCCGCTCGAGATGATAGGCGGCATCGGGATCGTGGGCAAAGATAACAAGCCGCAGACGCTTGTTTTTATCAATGATTTTCCCAGCAGGTCGCAAATATTCCTCGATCTAAATAATAAGTTCGCCCGAAAGGGACCGATCGGCGAGGGGGCGGGACCACGCGAGCCGGGATCTCCGCCCGACGCTAAGTCAGAAGCTCTTGGAAACAAAATGATCGAGGGCGTGTCAGCCGAAGGAACGAGGGTAACTTTCGAGATACCTGCCGGCCAGATCGGAAACGATAAACCGATGCAAGTTATTTCGGAGCGTTGGTTCTCGAACGAGCTGCAAGTGGTCGTTTTGTCGCGTCATCTCGACCCTCTTTCCGGCGAACACGTTTTTCGATTAGTTAATATTAAGCGAAGTGAGCCGGCGTCGGATCTATTTACGATCCCGAACGGGTTCAAGATTGAAAACCGGCCTGGTCGAGCACCTGAGAGGCCTTAGTCGCTCCGAATTGCAAATCTGGCCATTCGACTAGAAGATAATGATCGAAGAGGTATTTAGAATCAGCTTGGGGACGAAAGCTCAATTATCGACTGTCGATCATACTGACAGGTCGCAGGTCACTGACGAAAGCTTGGTGACAGGCGTTTTGAATGGCGACGAGACAGCGTTTGCCGAGATCTTTGAACGATACAAACGGCCAGTGGCGAGGGTCGTTGGACGATATTTTCGCGAGCGAAGCGACATAGAGGAGTTCGTGCAGCAGTCATTCACAAAGGCGTATTTCTCGATTAGGAAGTTTCGTGGCGGCGAGGATAAAGCGTTTGCCGCATGGTTGACTCGGATCAGTATTAACGTCTGCTACGACGAATTTCGGCGAAGACAACGAAAGGGTGAAAGTCTCTTTTCCGAGATCAACAGCAACGAAGCCGAGTATGTCGAAACGATCATGGACGGCCGTCAGCCGAATGTAGAAAGCTCGCTGATCGCAAAGCAGTTAGCTGAAAAACTCTTATCGTCATTGGAGGCACGAGACCGGATTGCTATGGCGTTGGTTTATACAGAGGACTATTCTCTGGATGAGGTGGCCGAAATGATCGGTATTTCAAACAGCAATCTGAAGTCCCGACTTTTTCGATGCAGAAGTTTTTTGCGAAAGCGTTTTGGAAATCGTTAGTTGTATAGTAAATTTTTCGTTTTGATTCAATAGTGGGGGATATGGAATGAAGGTAGTGAAAATATTGATTTGTTTCACTTTTGTACTGGGATTTGTCGGTGCCCAGCTTTACTCGAGCGAAGTCGCTTCGGGTCAGGGTGGCGGTACTTCGCTCACCGTGCCCACGGGTCTTACCGCAACGGATAATCTTTATAATTCGAAAGTCGGACTTTATTGGGATACCATCCGTGGAGCGACGAATTACCGAATATTCAGGAATAGTATCAACGATACCTCAACCGCGACCGTGGTCGGAGTTACACCTGCCAATTCATTCTTTGACACCTCGGCGACCGCAGGCCAGACATTCTTTTATTGGGTAAGAGCGGAAAACGGTTCGACCGTCAGTTTATTCAGCGCGCCCGACCTGGGAACGCGGACCAATACGGTACAGCAAGGCCCTCTTCCGCCGCTCGGGCCCCCGCCGGTGCCGCCCGGCAATCCAATGACCGCCACAAAAATATACTTGGGCAAGACTCTGTTTTGGGACGAGCAAATGTCTTCGACTCGCACGGTTTCATGCGGGACGTGTCACCATTCCGGCACCGGCGGCACCGATCCCCGTACCGCGGCGGTGCTCAATCCCGGACCGGACGGACTGCCCAACACGGGTGACGATATCGCCGGCTCAACCGGCGTACCGGTCAATAATGCGAACGGTACCTATGTCTTTACTGCACCCTACGGCCTGGATGCGCAGGTGACTGGCCGCAAGTCTGTATCGTACGTTGACGCCGGATATTCGCCGGAGCTGTTTTGGGACGGCCGGGCGACGGGAACGTTCAGAGACCCGATAACGAACGCGATAATACTTAATAATGGCGGAGCACTCGAAAATCAGGTCCTCGGGCCGCCGGTGTCCTCGGCCGAGATGGCACACGGAGGCCGGAATTGGACCGATGTCGCGGCGAGAATTTCGGCGTCAAAACCGCTTGCGCTTGCACCGACGATCCCCGCGCCGCTTAACACCTGGCTGAACGGCCGCACTTACCCTGAGCTTTTCCAAGAGGCATTCGGAACTCCCGAGGTCACACCGGTAAGGATAGCCCTGGCAATTGCCACCTTTGAGCGGTCGTTATACAGTGACCGAACGCCGTGGGACCTTGACGCCCAGGGCATCACGCAGTTGACGCCGGCGGAAAATCGGGGCCGCGGAATATTCAATTCGCCCGCCAACAATTGTACTGTTTGCCACGCCGGAAACCGTTTTTCAAATAACGCATACTTTTACATCGGCGTAAGGCCAGAGGAAGAGGACACGGGCAGGATGCAGGTCACAGGAATGCCGGTCGACCGCGGAACTTTTCGTGTTCCCGATCTCAGAAATCTCGCATTGCGCAAAACTTATTTCCATAACGGAAGATTTACGACCATACGTCAGGTCGTCGATTTTTATGACCGCGGCGGGGATTTTGACGGAAACAACAAGCCGAACCTCATCCACCCGCTCTTCCTGTCCGAACAGCAAAAACAGGACCTAGTGGCATTCTTGTCCCGGCCTCTGATCGACCCACGGGTCGCGGCCGAAATCGAACGATTTGACAGGCCGCAACTATACACGGAATCTAATCGTGTTCCCCAAATTACAGGCCTTGGACGTGTCGGTTCCGGCGGTTTCACTCCGGCGATCAAAGCGATCTCGCCGCCTATTGTTGGTAACCCAAATTTCACGGTCTCCGTCTCGAGTACAATTGGTAACGCAAATGCGGTGCTTGTGGTCGACGCTGCCGATCCCGGCGTTGGTACATCGATACCAGCCACCGGATCCTTTGCGCGTGTTACCTCAAACACCCAAAATACCGGTGCCGGAAATGGTTGGACCTCAGTCAGCATTGCAATTCCCGACAACGCAGCTCTCGTTGGTCAAACATTTTTTGCTCGGTGGTATGTAGTCGATGCGGGGGCGGCAAATGGTTTCTCGGTATCGCAGGCCGTACGATTTACGGTATTTGGCCAGGCGAGCACCGTCAGTCGGGCCGCATTTGTTGATTTCGACGGTGATAGGAAGACCGACATATCTATCTTCCGGCCGGCGAATGGCCAGTGGTGGGTGTCGCGAAGCTCGGATAATCAAACCAACGCGCTTCAGTTTGGCTCCGGTACGGACAGCATTGTTCCGGCTGATTTTACGGGTGATGGAAAGACCGATATTGCGGTGTGGCGGCCCTTGACAGGCGAGTGGTTTATATTGAGAAGCGAGGACAATAGCTTCTATTCTATCCCGTTTGGCTCGAACGGCGATATTCCCGCACCTGGGGATTTTGACGCCGATGGCAGAGCTGATGCGGCGGTTTTTAGGCCTACGACCGGAACCTGGTATATTCAAGCTAGCACGCTAGGAACCCAAATCCAACAGTTTGGAGCGAATGGCGACATTCCGCAGACTGGTGACTACGATGCCGACGGGAAGGACGATATGGCGATCTTCAGACCGTCTACCGGTCAATGGTGGATCAGCCGCTCAACCGCTGGGTTAGCGGTTGCGCAGTTTGGTATTTCGACTGATAAACCGCTGGCTCAGGACTATACTGGTGATGGGAAGACCGACATTGCATTTTGGCGACCATCGAGCGGCGAGTGGTTTATATTGAGAAGCGAGGATGCGAGTTACTTCTCTGTTCCGTTTGGAATCGCGACAGACTTGCCGGCTCCTGGAGATTATGACGGGGACGGCGAATCAGATGTTGCGGTCTTTAGGCGTTCGACCGGAACCTGGTATGTAAATCGCTCGACTCAGGGGGCTCTGATCGCCGCTTGGGGAGCCGATGGGGATCGGCCAGTGGCCGGAGCCTTTGTCCCCTGATTATTTTTCTTTTTAACTATTTGGCCGGGTGCCCAAAAGGGCGTCCGGCTATTTTTGTCGTAAACAAACTGTAGATTCCGAACCATTCTTCGAGCGTAAGAGTTTCGGCCCGACGACGTGGGTCGATGGCGGCATCGGCCAAAACACTAGCGGCGTCCGCACGAAGGTGTTTCAGGTTATTCAGGATCGTCTTGCGCTTTTGCGAAAAAGCCGTGCTTATAAGTTCGCGGAACGGCGTCTCATCTCCGATGGAATTGGGTTTTGGCCTAAGTGCGACAACCGAGCTCCAGACCTTGGGCTGCGGAATAAAAGCTTCTGGCGAAACGTCGAACAGCCGTTCGATCTCAAAGGCCGCTTCAGTCAAAACCGTCAAAAACCCTCTTTCACTGTTACCCGGCTTGGCTGTAATTCTGTCGACAACCTCGCGCTGAAGCATCAAGACAATTTCGGAGAATAACAAGCGTTCGTGCGCCAGTTTTTGCAGGATCGCAGTCGAGATGTAATACGGAAGATTGCCAACAAGCTTGGTTTTGGCGGGATCGGCACCCGCCAGAATATCGGCGAGTTCAGTCGCGAGGAAATCAGCAGCAATGATGCGGAAATTTGGCGCAAAGCGGAACTGGGTCTGTAAAATTGCGGCGAGGTCACTGTCGATCTCGACCGCGACAACATTTGTCCCGGAGCTGAGAATCATGTCCGTCAACGCCCCTCGGCCGGGACCGATCTCGAGCACAGTGTCTTCGTCGGTGAGCTCGAGCGCATCGCCAATTCGACGGATCACCTCAGTATCCCGTAAGAAATTCTGCCCAAGTGATTTTTTCGTCCGCATAGTATCAGGCTTTAGGATAACCGGTGATCTCTATATCGTCGCCGTAGGTATGAATCGAGATGTCCGTGAGCCGAATTGCGTCTGCGAGCGAATCCGCTCCAGCCCCGCCAACGGCGTTAGGAGCTTCGCGGCCGCCGATAATGAGCGGCGCGGCAATAAACGTCACCTTATCGACAAGCCTTGCGTCGCAAAATGAACCGCCGACCTCGCTCCCGCCCTCAACGAGGACGCTCTGAATATCACGGCTCTTTAGTTCCGCCAGAACTCCGTTCAGGTCGCGACCGCCCGACTGCGATTCGATGACTTCCACGCCGACGGCTCGCAGGGCCGCTATTTTCGTTTCATCGCGGCTGTTTGAAAAGATAAGCGTTGGTGCATCCGCCGCCGTCGTTGCCAACGTGGAATCCGGCGGCGTACGAAGCTGATTATCGAGGACGACGCGAACAAGCTGGCGACGCCGTGGCATGCCACTGCGATCGGTCAGGTTAGGATTGTCGACAACCGAGGTGTTGCCTCCGACCAGAATTGCGTCGTACTCGTGCCGAAGCGCTTGCACCCGCTCGCGTCCGCCGCTGCCCGAGAGCGCCGTCGACACGCTATTATCAATCGAAATGCGGCCGTCTATCGACATCGCGAGTTTCAGATGAACAAACGGCCTTTGCTTCTTGTGCCAGCAGATAAATTTTTCGTTTTGCTTGGCGGCCTCGTCTGCAAGAATTCCAGTCAGGACCACTACACCGGCATTTCGCAGGGCCTCAAAACCTCGTCCCGAAACAAGCGGGTTCGGGTCCTCGATCGGGCATACAACTCGCTTGATCCCTGCGTTTATGAGTGCTTCGGTGCAGGGCGGTGTCTTGCCGTGATGCGAATGTGGTTCGAGCGAGACATACGCCGTCCCGCCACGAGATTTTTCTCCAGCTTGCTCAAGTGCAATGACCTCAGCATGGGTGACGTTGTCGTAGATGTAAGATCCCTCGCCGACAACCTCGCCGTCAGCCGACACGATCACGCATCCGACAAGAGGGTTCGGAGATACTAGTCCGATGCCTTTTGCCGCAAGATCCAACGCATGCTTCGACGGATTTAGGTCATTAGAAATGTCCGAGCCGTTCATCATTATTCGTATATCTTCCCGGCATAAAATATCTCTGCCATTTCCTTCCAAGTAAGGCTTGCCGCGTTCGATTCGATTCGAAACTCTGGCGGCTGATCCTCAAGCCATGCTGCGGAAGCATCGAGAAAATTTCCAATCGTTCCGTTTTCCCAGCCAATAACGGACGTGTAAAGATATTTCTCCGGATCGGCTTTTTGCAGTTCGTCAACCATATCAGACTCTTTAGACAAAGCCCTCAAGAAGCGAAGAAACGAGTCTTTGTCACAGACGAGTTCGAGTAATTCTGAAGGCGAGGCATTAGTTGAATAATCCATTGACATAACTCCCCGCATCAAAAACCATAAGATCGTTGACCTGCTCGCCGATGCCGACGTAGCGGATGGGCAGGTTTAGCTCCTTTGCGATGGCCACGGCGATGCCGCCTTTGGCAGTGCCGTCGAGCTTGGTCAGGACGATGCCGGTGACGTCGGCGGTTTTCAAAAACTGCCGGGCCTGTTCGAGTCCGTTCTGGCCCGTGACGGCGTCGATGACCAGCAAAGTCTCGTGCGGCGCGCCCTCGACCTCACGCGAAGAGATGCGTTTCATCTTTTCAAGCTCGGCCATCAAATGCGCTTTGTTGTGAAGCCGTCCGGCGGTATCGACTATCAACACGTCACTGTTTCGTGCCTTTGCTGCGGCAAGTGCGTCAAATAAAACCGCCGCCGGGTCGGTTCCCTGCTTTTGTTGAATGAGCTGCACACCGGCGCGTGTCGCCCAGATCTCAAGCTGATCGTTTGCCGCGGCGCGAAACGTATCGGCGGCGCAGATAAGAACGTCATTTCCTTCGTTCCTTATCCGCTGCGCGAGCTTGCCGATGGTCGTGGTTTTACCGACGCCGTTTACGCCTACGACCATCAGGACATACGGCTTGATCGATTCGTCAATTGTGCGTTCGTCGGCGACGCCCTTTTCCTCGGAATGGTGCAATATATCAAGCAGCTCGCGTTTCATCGCCGCCTTTAGAGCGGCGAGATCGTTAATTTCCTGCCGCGAAACGCCCTGCCTGACGCTCTCAAGGATCTGCATCGTAGTTGCAACTCCGATGTCGGTCGAGATGAGCATTTCTTCAAGCTCGTCGAGAAAGGCCTCGTCGATCTGCTTGCGGCTCTCAAAGATCGTATCGAGCCGATTGTTTATCGAATGCCGCGTTTTCTCGATGGCCTTTGTAAAACGGACGGCCAGCTCGCGCTCGACGGCCTCTTCCTGAGCTTTTAGCTCCTCGACCGATTTATCGAGGCCGAGCACCGAGCTTGAAAATGTATCTTCCTTTTTCCTACGCCAAAAAAACGCCATACAAATTGCCTAGTAAGAACGGTTGCAAGCTTTAGAGTATAAAAAAATACCGCACTTATAAGCAAAGTGCGGTATCTGCGGAATAGAATGCCTTTGGCTTTACCTGTAAAGGTCGAGTCTGTCAGCCGCTTTGAAAAGCGCGAAGCCGATCATGCACGAGAATACGACCGAAAAGTAAAAGCCGAACAAACTGCCGATAGCCTTTGCCGGTATATTTCCCACGCCAGGCATATCAAATGGAGATAGTATTGTGCTAAGCGCTCCTGCGACAACGCCTGACATAATTGCGATGGCTACCCACATCAGCAACACTTTTACGTAGTCACTGCCGAGTCGACGGATGGTATCTAACCCAACCGTCGGGTTAAGCGTTGCGCGGAATGAACGCGTGTAACCAGCGACGGCACATGCGGCAGGAAAATAGAAAATGCCCCACAACAGCGTGATACCGCCGATCACGATAAAGACCAAACCGAAGCCGAAAATTTTCGAAATAAGAGCTGAGCGTTCTTTCGCAACGGTTTCCGGCGTTTTGCCGACAGCTGCTTCCAGTTGGGCCTTACGCTGCTGCTGGATAAGCTGATTCATCTCCTCCATATTATCGGCATTAAATTGTTCGGCGTCTTTAACCGCCTCTCTGTTTGGTAACTCATTCGTCGGGACCTCGCCGGACTCCATCGCTTCGACGCGCCGTTTCTGTTCGTCGGCATCCTTCTTTAGGATCTCTCTGACTCGTTCGCTCTGCCGTGCGGCATTTGCGGCATACGGCAGTTCGGGATTGACCATTCTCGCCGCGTCAGATTGGACGCCATTCATCGCGGGCTTTACCGCTCCTGCTACCAAGAAAATTGCCACTACCATAACGACCAGAAATGGGCCGAATGACGACAAATAAACGCCGATGCTCAGAAAAAACGGGTGCACGACATCATCCCAGAGCGCGAATTCATCAAAACTCGGCATAAAATTCGCGTCAGTCTTGCCTTGCGAAAAATTATCGACCGTATTCGCCAAGATGCCAAACGTCAGCATATTAGCGAGCATAAAGCAGATGATCGCCGCGCCGAGCATAAATATGCCGCCAAAACCGACTGCAGACTGCCCGATCGAAAAAAACATAAACATGATGGCGCCAGCGATCAGACTGGTTTTGAACCTTAAAGGATAGGCGAGCGACTTCGCAAAGTCGCCCAAACCAAACCCTTCTCTAACAGCAGACGAGTAGACTGCAGTTTCCGTTCGGACCTTCGCGATCTCAACCAAGGACCTACACATCGCGCCGCACAGCGGGCAGATTTTGACGGTGCTGCCGTAAGATTTCGGACAAGCCTTGCAGAATTGGTTCGAACAAGTGTCGCAAAGATACGATGCCGGAACGTCCGCGTGGATGCTGCAAATCGGTTCCACTGACGGCGTCGTGGCCTTGCCGACGTTGGGAACGGTTGAGTTAGCGGGCATTGGCGATAGATTTGGGGGATTTGCCGAAGCCTCGCTTGCGGGCAACGAAGGGTTGACATTCGTGGTCGTAACGATTGGCGGTGTTAACGGCTGGCCGTTGTCCTTTGCGTTAAAAATAGTAACCAACGGCGGGACCTTTCCGGCTTCGATCCAGCGCAGATTTCCTTTGCGCACCTTGTCCTCGCGGAGCAACGATCCGTCGTTGATCCACTCGGTCATTTCAGAAAAATTCGTTTCGAATATCTTGCCGTTGGCATCAACCTGCCAAATTTCCTGACTGATCTCTGATTCCATAAGGTTCTACGCGACAATTTCAAGCAATATTGTCTCTTCCTCTAGCTCCTCCTCGGCCTTTGCCTCTGCCTCAGCAGTACGAATTGCGGCCATTTGGCGAACGATGCCGTTTGCGACCTCGCCTGCATTACACGCGTCAACGAGCGCCTCTACAACATCCGACTGGTAGCGCGTTCCGACAAAACTCCTGAGTCTTTCCAGTGCCGATGGCAGATCCATCCCTTTAGAATATGGGCGGTCGATGGTCATCGCGTCGAAGGTATCTGCAACCGACACGATCTTTGCCTGCAGTGGTATCTGATCGCCCGTAAGGCCCTGCGGATAGCCTTTGCCGTTAACCATTTCGTGGTGCATATACATGCCGGGCAGAAAGTCCTTCATTGCCGGAATTTGCGACATTATCTTGTAGCCTTTCTGCGGATGAGTCTTCATGATCTCGAATTCTTCGTCGGTTAAAGCAGCCGGTTTTTTGAGTATCGAGTCGTCGATTGCGATCTTGCCAATGTCGTGCAGCAAAGAGCTCATACGGAGCGTTTCGAGCTCTTCGTCGCCCATTCCCATGCGTTTGCCGATTGCGACCGATATGCGCGAAACTCGTTCCGAATGACCGCGTGTGTATTTGTCTTTGCCGTCGATAGCGGCCGACAGAGCCTTTACGGTGCCGACGAATAATTCACGATTTTCCTCTGCAGCCTTTGCGAGGTTTGCTATCTGCTCCTCGATCCGGTCGGTCATCAGGTTAAAGGTCTCACCGAGTGTTCCGATCTCTGTAATATTTTTAGTTTCGACCCGCGACGAAAAATCGCCGGCCGCGATCTGTTCCGCAGCGCCAACCAGACGCAGCAGCGGCGCGGTCATTAATCGCGTTCCAATAAAGCCAACAACGAGAGCAAGCACCGCAAACGCCATGCTGATCAGCCATGTTTGATCCCGCATCTCGCCGACCGACGCGAGCGCCCGCGCCTCGTCCTGCATTGTTATAACGCCGACGTTATAACCGTCCGCCAGCTGAGCGGTCGAATATGCACCGATCATTTCGTGAGTCGTGCCGTTAAAGGTCGCCGCGAACGGCACCAGTGCCGACTGAACCTGCATTCCCGTTTCAAGCCATTCCTGAACGATCTTGAGATCGCCCATCGGTTTTCTGTTCGCGGTTACCGCCGGATCAGGATGAAAAATCGTCTCACCCGCCTGGTTAACCACAAAGACGATAGGAAGTCCGCCACTCCAGAGATCCTCTTCCTTGGTCTGACTGATTCCTACAACTCCCTGCGAAACCGAATTGAGAGTTGCTATCGCGACAATGGTCGCAGCACTCGACCCGTCAATACTTACATCGGTTGCAAATGTCATCACGAACTGGCCCGAGCCCTGGATCTTGCGGGGTTCTCCGACCGATAGCTTCCCTTTTGCCGGTAACACCGTTGTCTCGGAAGCAATGGTTTCAACATCGTTTCGGGTGAGTGTTTCGGGACGAAAAATTGTCAGTGATTCAGCGTTAACGGGCTTAACATAAATTGCCGCGAGATCGCGGTTTTCCCGTAATATCGAGCCCAATTTCTCCGATGTGGCGGCTGACGAGATAACGGCGGGGTCTCGTGCAAGCTCAAATGCCGTCGAGAGGCCGGAAACAACCGAGCTGTAACGCCGTCCGAATATCTCGATTTGCCGAGCCTTCTCCTGTACAAGTTGTATCTGATACCGGTTCTCAGCCGAACGCAGTTCGCTTCCGCTCTTATCCGACAAAAGCCAGCCGGTCAAAACGAGCGGCACCAAGCCGACAAGCAAAAGCGTGACGATGATAAAGAAAATGAGACTGACTTTTCTGGGTCGCGTGGGCATCGGGGGGTCGGCAGAATTACAACACCTCAATAATTTTAGATCATTGAAAGTCTTATGGTCAACAAGTTTTAACGTTTTATACGAAAAACCGGAGCGCGAGATCGGCTACTTTTTCTTAACGATAACCAATGTAATATCGTCGTTTGCCGGGGCCGTGCCGGTGAAGTCTGAGAGAGCGGATTCGACCTTGTCGCGGATCGCGGAGGCAGATTGGCCGATGTTCGTCTGGATCACCGCTGTAAGGCGATCCATTCCAAACTCTTCCTCGTCGAGGTTGTTTGCCTCGGAAACACCGTCGGAATAGATCACGAGCACATCGCCGCTATTCAAATTCGTGTTTCCGACCTCGTATTCTGCAAGAGACATAATTCCGAGAGGAAGCCCGCCGGGTGGCAGCAGTTCTATCTTGCCGTCGGTTCTGGCGATAAGGGGAGGATTGTGACCCGCATTAATGAACGTGAGAGCGCCCGATGCGGGCTCGAGTTCGGCAACAAATAAGGTCACAAATCGGTTTGCGGGCGTATTCTCGGTGAGGTACTCATTTATCGAGATGACGGTCTGCTCAAGCGGAGTTTTGGCCGCGACCTGACCATGAATTGCGGCGTGAAGACTGGACATCAACAGCGCCGCTGCAGTTCCCTTTCCCGAAACATCGCCGAGTGCGACAAGCATTTTGCCGTCGTGACGCTCTATAAAGTCGTAGTAATCTCCGCCGATCTCATAACACGAGAACGATATGCCTTGAAATTCATACCCTTCGACCACTGGCGGGCCGGATGGCTGAAACCGCTGCTGGATCTCGATGGCGAGGGCAAGTTCGCCCTCCATTCGCTCGCGGTTGATACGCTCGTCGAGCAAACTTGCGTTCTCGACCCTTATAGATGCGACAGATGCCAAGGTTGTAAGAATATCGAGATGCTCACTCGTGAATGTGACTTCGTTAGTGGGCGAATCGGCGTAGATCAATCCAAAAACGTGCCGTTCATCGACGCTCAGCGGAACAGCCAAGACAGAGCGAATCCCCTGCAAAATAAGCGTTTGGGTCGCGAATCGCGGGTCCTGCTGTGCGTCTGAGGTAAGGACGGATTGTCCGTTTTCCATCACCTCGCTCATTATTGCGCGGCTGATGCGAACCTCTTCGATCGGGATATCGCTGCCACGAACGCGGGCGACCTTGATCTGCATCTCGCTGCCGCCTTCATCGTCCCTGAGCATTATCACGACACGTTCTGCTGGTACTGCCTCGAACACAAGCGACGCAACATTGTTGAGTGTTTCGTCCAATCCGCTGGATGAAAGCAACGCGACCCCAACGCTGCTGATCAGCCCAAGCAGATCCGTGCGGCTGGTAAGTTCCGAATTAAGGAATTCTTTCGTCGGTATCCGGCGGCTCTTAAGGGAAATGGTTCGCGTCGGATCGAGAGCATCGGTAGGTTCCGAAATGAGAGTCGAACTCGGACCCTTGATCTCGTGAAGGTCACTCAGAAACAAGATCTTAGTTTCGCCGATCTGAACTTCACTTCCCGATAGCAGCGGAGTTGCCGCCGTCACAGGCAAACCATTTAACCGCGTCCCATTCGCGGATCCCAGATCAAGCAGCCAGAATGAATCACCCTCCTGCCTTACCTCCGCGTGCAGGCGGGACGCAAACACATCGGGTATACAAACGTCGCTGCGGGCGGAGCGGCCGATCGTGGTCCGAAGACGCGCCAGCGGAAATTCATCTGACAAACCGCTCGAGTGATTTACGACCAAGTGAGCCATAATTGCAGCTAAACAAGTTTCTTGCGTCCCTGTATCACGACGGTGCCAGCGATATAGTCGTGCAGCGAACGCCCGCTGTTATTCACCGCCGAAACCAGAAAGCCTAATCCGAACGACATAGCCGTTATCAGATAACCAAGTACATTTCGAACGAGCAAACCCATAAGATGCACCGGTGTGCCGTCCAATTTGACGATCGTTAGTCCGAATAACATTTTTCCGATAGTTTGGCCGCTAAAAAGCGGCAGTAGCACGAAATTGATCACGAAGAGAATACCGCCGAGAAACCACATTGAGTTGCCCAAAACGAAATTTCCGCCGCTTCCACCGAACAATTTAGACAGGCTGAGCCATCCGATCGGAACCGCAAGCAGAAACATGTAATCAATAAAAAGCGCTGCGCAACGCAAAAGAAACGGCGCCCTTAATGCATACGGCGAAAAACCGACTACCGCTTCTTTAACGGATACTTGTTTTGTCAAAACTGCTTGATTGGCCGCTGTAACCATATTATTAGGTTTGAGTCTCTATCCCATCAGGAAATGTAACGTCGTGTCCCCGACGCGGAGGCGGTCACCGTTTGTCAGTGCGTGCGGCTGACGCGGCTGAAGGCGAACAGTGTCATTACTGCCCGGAATAAGGATCGTACCATTAGACGATCCGAGGTCCTCGACCAAAAAATTACCGCCCTCACGCCAAATTCGCGCATGTCGTCGCGAAATTTTCGTCTGAGGGTCATACTTCGAAAGATCGACCTCTGGGAAAATATTCGACTGCGGGTCGCGTCGCCCAACCAGATTCTCATTCTTTTCGAGCGAAAATACCGGCGTATCCAGTTCGCTCGTTCCGTCTATAACGAGTTTCGCAGTTGCTGCGGACCGCGTGTATATCTCAGCGTGAACGCCCTGCTGGGCGATCGGCTGTTTAGCTCCGCAAAATGCACAGAACAGATCGGTCGCCACGATCCGTTGTCCGCAAAAACCGCAGAAAACGCTTTGATTCGCGAGACTGATCGATGCCGGGGCTTCACTGACACCGTATGTAATATTTCCGGTTTTCAGATTCTCCAGATGATTGCTCAAGACTTGTTTCATCTCGTCGGCCGAAGCGAAGCGACCGTCTGCGTTATATTCGACCGATCGCATCAGGATCCGCTCCATTTGATCAGAGAGCTGCGGATTTATCTGCCGCGGCCTCGGATTTTTCTGAAAATCGAAGATCAGAAGTGGATTATTCTGCGGATCCGCTCCCGTGAGCAGATGGAACATTGTTGACCCGAGACTGTAAATATCTGATCGCGGTTCGACCTGACCCGAGAAAAGCTCTGGCGGGGCATAACCCATCGTTCCAACCGCCGTCACGCCTTTTTCTTGTGATTGATTGATCGATCGTGCAATGCCAAAGTCGATCAACATTATACGACCCGTGTTGCCGTCGATCATTACGTTCGAGGGTTTTAGATCCCGATACACAACCGTTGTAGGCAAACTGTGAAGATAAGCAAGTACGTCTGTTATCTGCAACGCCCATTCGGCGACGGTCTTTTCGTCGATTCGTCCAGCCGGTGATGATCGCAATCGGGCCGCGAGATCGCCTCCGGATATATACTTCATCACCAGATAAAAACGCCCCTCGGGCTCGTCAAAGAAAAAGTCGTAGATCGTCGGAATTGACGGATGATCGAGCGTAGTCAGGATCGTGGATTCGCGCCTAAAATCCTCGATGGCTTTCTTTTGCTGTTCTTCCTCAATGCTCGATTGGACCATTTCCTTAACGGCCCGCTCGATGCCGCCAAGATTCTGATCTTGCGCGAGGTAAACCGCTCCCATTCCGCCGCCGCCGATCTTTCTTACGATCCGGTATCGATCGTTGAGCAAGATCCCTTCGGACAAGGGCTTGAGCCCCGCTTTCTTGCTGTCGGTCTCCCGGCCTACGGGCCTTGCGGTCTCATTTAATGCGGGTGAGGTGCCACCGGCGGCCACGATCTCGGGCATGTGTACGGGATGTTCGTCTGCATCAACTTCAAAGGTTTCAGGAGCGTCATCCGCTGTTTCGGTGGGCCCAACCGCGTCGGCAACGTGATCCTCATCGAGGAGCGAAGCGGCCCAACCGCTCTCGATCCATTCCGCATTGTCATGGGCCGACGCATTGGCGGAATCATCAGCTGGCGCAAGCGCAGCTTGAACCATACCGCAATCGGGGCATTTTTCCTGATTGTTGGCGATCTCGCCCCCGCATTCGAGACAATGGGTCATTTTCTTTCCGAATCTCTTAAAGGTCCCAATCTATTGGGTTATATGAAAACGCAAAAAAGTCTTTCCAACTATTACTTCATCACCATCGTTTAACATTTGTGAATTGCCTGGCAGCAACCGGCGCCCTCGGTTAATGTAGGTTCCATTCGTCGAACCTAGATCCTCAACGAAATATCCTCCATCTTTTCGGACGATTCGAGCGTGCCGTCGCGACACCTTCGCATCAGAGTCATGGGCGTCGAGATCAACATCCGGGAAAATCCCGTTGTCGGCATCCCAACGCCCGATTATCGATTCGTCGTTGACTAATCTAAATTCGGTTCCGGGTTCCCCACCCCGTTCGAGAACAAGGGTCGCATGCGACGGCCCCGCGCTCGGTTCGATCTCGCCTGAAACTGGCGACATTGGCTCCGGCTCGTAAGCAACTGGCGGTATCCCAAATGACGTAATGCTCGCCGGCTGCGGCGTTGGACTCGACGGCGGCGGCACATAGGCCGGAGGCTCCGAAAGTTCCACGGAACGAATCGCCGCAATTCTGCTGCCGCATTCGTCACAAAATCGGGATGTATCGAGATTTGCCGTCTGGCAAGCTGGGCATCTGATCATTGTTCTTCTACTCGTTGCCTTGGAGCAAACAAGCTTTAAATTTACAACTATTCCAACACTAAGTATTTTACCTTCTCACAAGCGTAACGTAAATCGTAAGTCTATCTAATATTTACGTCAAACTGCTAACATTCGTTCAATCTCGTCCACAGCCCTAGCTCGATGATCCCGAATTGTTGAAACAATGCCCAAAAAGAAGTCGTAATACCCGCTTGATATAACAGAACCAGTAACAATCAGATATACTTTGAATTTAGATACTTTTGTTTGAGAGGAACAGATAAAAATGGCCCTAAGCCGTAAATCAAAGATCATCGCCGGGATCGTTGCCGCCGTCCTGATATTGATCATCATAATCGGAAGCGTCCTGGCGACCCGAACCGACACTCCCGAGGTTACCGTCGTAAAGGTTGAGACCAGAAAAGAATTACGCTCGACCGTGACGTCGTCCGGCGAGGTTCGCCCAATTCAATTTATGAACCTGACCAGTGAGGTTCAAGGACGGATCGAGGAAATATATGTTAAGGAAGGTGATCAGGTTACAAAAGGCCAGCCGCTTGTGCGCCTCGATCCAAACCAGCTTCAATCAAATACTGATGCTCAAACGGCAGCAGTTCAGGGCTCTCAGGACGAGGTGCGTATTTCTCAGTCGCAGGTCACAGCGGCCCAAAATCAGCTCGCTCAGTCGCAACAGCAGTTAAACGTTGCTCAGGTCGCCATCGATACTGCGCGTCAAGGCGTCATCAGTGCCCAAACCGATGTCGACAAAGCACAGGTCGAACTAAACGCTGCCAACCGTGAATTGAGACGCAATGCTCAACTTTTAGAAAGCGGTGTGATCTCGCGCCAATTATATGACGAGTCGAAGGACCGCGTAGATAATGCTCAAGCGTCTGTACAAACGGCGAAAGCCAATCTGGATTCCCGGAGACTTGCTATTAAGGACGCTACTGCCCGAGTTAATCAACAGGCAGTGGCCGTGCGGGATTCGAGACGCGCGGTTGATACCGCGAATCTGAATGTCGCGTCGAGCCAGTCGCGAGCTAATCAGCAATTAGCCGTGCTGCGCGGGTCGCGAAATCAGCGCGACAAAACGCTGCAGGTCGCACCGATAAACGGTGTGATCGCCGAGATCCCGTCAAAAGTCGGCACGTTCGCAGTCGCCGGCCTTTCGACGACCGCCCTCTTGACCATTGCCGATATGTCCGCGATCAATGTCGAGGTAAAGGTCGACGAAACCTCGATTGATAGGGTCGAAGTCGGTCAAAAAGCTAAGATCAAGGTCGACGCTTTTGGCGATAAAGAGATCATTGGCGAAGTCAGACAGAAGACACCGCTGGCCGTTGGAAAGTCACAGACGAGCGGAGGGCTGCAGACAAATATAAACGTTCAGGAAGCAAAAGAATTTCGTGTTGTTATTGAACTTAAAGACCTGCCAGACGAGATCCGCAACGGCCTTCGGCCCGGAATGAGCGCAACTGCCGAGATCACAACCAAAACGGTCGAAAACGTAATTGCGGTTCCGTTACAGGCTGTGATCGAAAAGAAGCCCGATGCCTCGCCGTCACCAACTTTACAGGGCGATTCGCCTCCACCGTCGGATAAACCCAAAATGGTCACCGGTGTTTATGTCCTCGATGGAAACAAAGCGAAATTCGTTGAGGTTGAAACCGGCATCATCGGCGAATCGGACCGTCAGATCATAAGCGGTCTTAGCGAGGGCGATGAGGTCATCACGGGCCCAAGCCGTGTTTTAAACACGCTAAAGGACGGCGCCGTTGTTAAAAAACAAACTAAGAAAGAAGGCGAGGCCGCAAATAAGTCCTAGGTATGTATCGGTTTATGGAAGACGAAAACGGCAATTCAGCGGTGCGCGCGACCGAGGTGAGCGATGCGATCATCCACATGCGGAACATCTGGAAGACTTACCAGATGGGCACTGAGGAGCTGCACGCGCTACGCGATGTCTCTTTCGACGTTAAGAAGGGCGAATACCTGGCGATAATCGGCCCATCCGGATCCGGTAAGTCCACCTTGATGAATCTGATCGGATGCCTCGATTCGCCGTCAAAAGGCGAGTATTGGATCAACGGCAATCTGGTTTCTGATATGTCGGATGATGAGCTGGCGAGAATTCGCAACAAGGAAGTCGGGTTTGTGTTCCAAACCTTTAATCTCCTCGCTCGAGCCACTGCGCTTCACAATGTTGAGCTCCCGCTTATTTACGCTGGGATGCGTGCTGCGGAGCGTCACGACAAGGCCCAGGCGGCTCTCGCATCAGTTGAGCTCGGCGACCGCGTAATGCACCGGCCGAATGAGCTATCCGGCGGCCAACGCCAGCGCGTTGCGATCGCACGCGCACTTGTCAACCACCCGTCTATACTTCTCGCGGACGAGCCGACCGGCGCCCTCGATTCGAAAACCAGCCAGGAGATCATGCTGCTTTTTGAAAAACTTCACGACGAAGGCAACACCATTATCGTCGTCACGCACGAACCTGACATCGCGGCCCGTGCCAACCGTATCATCACCATTCGCGACGGCCGTATCGAGTCTGATGAACGCGTAAGATGATCGTTCCTGCGATCGACACATCTTCCGCTTCTCGTCGTTTAAAGCGTGCAGTTAAGCCACGCTTGAAACTCTATCGGAATCAACCGTCGTGGTGCGCTTTTTGTTTCGGACTACTCTATAATTGAGGAGTAATGGGTTTTCTCGGCACCTTACGCCTACTCAACGAATCGTTCCGACTCGCGCTTCTAAGTCTCAGGGCGAATAAGCTGCGCACGTTGCTAACGCTGCTCGGCGTTATCGTCGGCGTGACCTCAGTGATCGCCGTTATCACCATCATAAGCGGGCTTGATAAGACGGTTGCGACAGCCTTTTCGTCGCAGGGCTCGACGGTATTCAGTGTTTCAAAACGCCCGCTCGTTATCACCTCGCGCGAAGAGTTTATCAAGACGAACCGGCGTAAGGACGTGACGAAAGAGGATGCGGCCGTGATCGAGCGCCTGTGCGGCACCTGCGACCATCTCGGTATGGCCGTCAATGGCGTCGGGCTGATCAAGTTTGAGGAGAATAAGTCCGAAAACGTTAACGTGCGGGGATTAACGCCGCCGATGTTTGATATTGAGAATACGACGATACAGGCGGGGCGCCGTTGGACCGATCAAGAAGGAGTCGGTGGTCGCAATGTATGTGTCATCGGCGTCGACCTGCTCGACAACCTGTTTAACGGGCGGTCGGCGGGCTCAGTAATTGGTCAGGAGATTCGCGTTGACGGCATTCCCTTCCAGATTTTAGGCGTCGCCGATCCGTTTGGTAAGGTTTTGGGCTTTTCTCGCGACAATTTTGTTTACATACCCTTTGAGGAAGGTCAGAGGCTTTTTGGAGCGCGCGACTCGATAACGATACACATTCAGGTCGCGGATTCGTCCGATTTTGAGGCTGCTAAAGACGAGGTTAGGTCGATAATGCGAAATCGCCGTGGAAAGATCTCAGCCGATGACGACGATGGCTTTGCCGTCGAGTCTCAGGATGCGTTCTTATCGATCTACAAGAGCGCGACCTCGGGTATCTACGCGGCAACAATCGCCGTTGCTGCGGTTTCGCTTGTGGTTGGCGGCATTGTCGTTATGAATATAATGCTCGTCTCAGTGACCGAAAGAACAAAGGAGATCGGCCTCAGAAAGGCGGTCGGCGCAAGGCGTCGTGACATCTTACAGCAGTTCCTGATCGAGGCCGTGACCGTAACCGCAGTCGGCGGTGCGATCGGGGTTTTTGTCGGCTACGGCCTAGCTTATCTCTTGTCGTTTGCGATGGGGTTTCCGGTGTCGATCCGTCTGCAGTCGGCTGTTATGGGCGTCGGAGTTTCGCTTGCCGTTGGAATTACGAGCGGACTCTATCCGGCTATGCGGGCGTCGAGACTTGACCCGATCGAGGCGATGCGGAATGAGTAAAGATCGGGCTGAAAGTATGTGATATGACGTTGACGATTTTTAGAGAATCAGCAAAAATGGCGATCGAAACGCTGCGTAAAAATAAGCTGCGCTCGTCGCTGACAGTCCTGGGTGTGACTGTTGGTGTTGTCACGATTCTTGCGATGGTGTCGATCATTCAGGGCCTGAATCGCTCGTTCTCTGATCAAATCGAATCACTTGGCTCGAATACGATCTTTGTATCAAAATTTGACCCGAGCTTTGGCAAACCTCCGGGGCAAGAGGAGCGCCAGCGAAAAGAACTTACAATTGCGGACGCCGACGCACTACGGAATGATGTCTCGACGGCGATCGGGGTGTCCCCCATTCAGCGGGAGATCGCTGTCACGATCCGCTACAAAGATAAACAATCGGACACCCCAATTTTGATCGGAGCCACGCCATATTACGAATTCACACATTCCCAATATATCGGTCGCGGCAGATTTATTATCGACAGCGACATGAATGAACGTTCGAACGTCGTTGTGCTCGGACGCGATCTCGTCAAGGCACTGTTTCCGAACGACGAAGAACCGATCGGTGCCGAGGTCAAAATAGACGGTAATCAATTTCGCGTTGTGGGTGTAATGAGCGTATTAGGGTCCTTTTTTGGCCAGTCTCGCGACAATATCGCTTTTATCCCGCTAACTACCAGCCGGAAATACTATCCGCGTATCGATCCGCCGGGCACCATTTTTGTCATCATAGTTCGGCCACGAACCCGGGCCGATGTCAAGCAAACAATGGATGAGGCGCGTGACATCCTGCGAGCCCGCCGCGAGGTTAAAAACGGTGAGAAGGACAATTTTGGGATCTCATCGCAGGATGCGCTGCTCGACATTTACAACCAGCTCACGGGCGCGACCTATCTTGTTTTGACCGCGATCTCGGCCGTAGCTTTGATGATCGGCGGAATCGGCGTGATGAACATAATGCTTGTTTCGGTGACTGAAAGGACTAAAGAAATCGGTATCCGCAAGGCTGTTGGTGCGACCCGTTCAGGCATCTTGTCGCAGTTTTTGATCGAAGCAGTGATACTAACGGCGATCGGCGGAAGCATCGGCGTCGTGATTGGTGAAATTCTGAGCTTGCTCATCAACGCATATTCTCCACTGCCGGCCTACATACCGATATGGGCGATATTACTTGGCGTGTTGGCGTCGGCCGGAGTTGGAGTCGTGTTTGGCGTTTTCCCGGCGTGGAAAGCAGCAAATCTCGACCCTATAGAAGCTCTCCGGTATGAGTGATCTAGAACCAGAGCGAAACTTTAACGTAGCGTAACTCGTATGTTATAAATCCCTTTGGATAGACTGGAAACCAATGAATTTCGCCGAAACTCTAAAACTTGCCTTCTCCGCTATCTGGGCGCATAAGCTGCGTTCATTCCTGACGCTCTTGGGGATGATCATCGGAGTTACGGCGTTTATGGTCGTACTTTCGCTGTTACAAGGCTTTAACTCGTACGTCGATGAAAAAATAGCGGGAATCGGATCTAATTCCTTCACGGTTCGCAGATTTAGCTTCGATGATTTTAAGGATACCGACACTATCGCCGCCGCCCAGCGCCGTAATAAAGAACTGACGTTTGACGAGATGGATTTCATTCGCGAACGCGCGCAACTGGTCGACAAGATAGGTGCTAAGGCCGGCAACACGTCGCGCGAGATCAAACGCGAAAACGAAACGCTTAGAGATGTCCAGATCGTCGGCGCCGAACCCATAATTGCCGAGATTGAAAAGCTTGACATTGCCGAGGGGCGTTACTTTTCCACCCCTGAGAACGACAACGCGACTCGTGTCGCATACGTCGGGATGGATGTTGCGACAAAGCTGTTTCCGCAAGGCGATGCCGTTGGCGGGGAGATCACGATCCAGGGGATTCCCTACCGTATCATCGGGACGCAAACGGCAAAAGGCACGGTATTTGGCCAGCCGCAGGATAACTTCGTTCAGTTGCCGCTTAAGACATTTGGCGCCGCTTTCGGCGGCTTGACACGTCAGCGGGCGCCCTACTTTGTCGTAACGGCCAAGAACGACAAGGTTTTTAATGACGCTGTCGAAGAAGTGCGAATGCTAATGCGTATAAAACGGAAGCTCGCATTCGGCGAGAAAGACACATTTGGTATTCTGACGCCCGACGCGATCACCGGCATACGCGATCGTATTCTTGGGCCAACATTCCTCGTGATAATTTTAGTTCCGACGATCGCATTAGTGGTCGGCGCGATCGTGATCATGAATATAATGCTCGTCTCCGTGACCGAACGGACAAAGGAGATCGGCATCAGAAAAAGCCTTGGAGCCCGTCAGGCTGATATCTTGAAGCAGTTTCTGTTTGAATCGGCGACACTCTCGGCAATCGGCGGCACGATCGGGCTTATTATTGCCGAGTTGCTTGGCATAATTATCACCCAGTTCGTATTTCAAACGCGCATACCGCTTTGGTCGGCCTTTTTTGCGATCGCGGTGTCGGGCGGCGTAGGAATTCTTGCAGGTCTATTTCCGGCGTGGAAGGCCGCGAGACTCGATCCGATCGAAGCTCTCCGGGCAGATTAAACCCAATGAAGTTTTTGACCAGTTCATTTTACGAGAATTTCAAGATGGCGTTCGACACGATACGCGGCAACAAATTGCGCTCGTTCCTTACGATAGTCGGAGTTGTTGTCGGGGTGATCACCGTGATGCTCATCTCGTCGATAATCAGCGGCATAAACGTGGCGGTCGAGAAAGAAGTTGAGTCTTTCGGTACGCGGTCGATCTTTCTCTACAAATTTGATATCGGTATTCGCACATCGGCTCCAACTCGCGAGGAACGTATGCGCAAACCGCTGACAATGGAGGACGCCGACGCTATTTCACAGCTTTCAAGCATCGAACTGGCGATTCCATACCTCGATATCTCTAACAATTTTTTTGGCCAGAAGATCAACGTCACCGGCAAGAATGGCAAGACATCGAGTTCTGTGCAGCTAAACGGAACGCTGCCGGACGTCGAGCGTGCACCGGGCGAGGTACTTGTCGACGGGCGCTGGTTTTCGCAAGCGGAGAACGAAGCAAAGGCGAATGTGTGCGTAATCGGCGATTTCGTTAAAGAGGCTTATTTTCCTTATGAATCGCCGTTGGAGCAAAATATTGAAATTGGCGGTCAAGAATTTCGCGTCATCGGGATGCTGCAAAAGCGTGAGCAGCTGTTCGGCGGCGGCGGCGGCAATAACGATCAGACCAATATTATTTATATGCCGATGGGGGCGGCTCTAAAATTAAAGCCAAACGCAGATGACCTTTTTATTTTGGCCGTTGCACGCGAGGGCCAGCTTGAAAAAGCTAAGGACGAAGTTCAGGATATTCTCCGCATTCGCCGTGAAGTTAAATATGGCGATAAAAACAATTTTGCAATGGAAACGGCGGCGAGCATTATCGATCAGTTTAAGGCGATCACCGGCGGCGTATTCCTCGCGATGGTCGTCATTTCGTCGGTCGGCCTAATGATCGGCGGCATCGGCGTAATGAATATCATGCTTGTCTCCGTTACCGAACGAACCCGCGAGATCGGCATCCGAAAGGCCATCGGAGCAAAACAAAGCGACATCTTACTTCAATTCCTGATCGAGGCGGCGACATTGACTGGGTTTGGCGGGATACTTGGCCTGCTCATTGGATGGCTACTGACGTTCGGAGTCCGCTTAATAATGCCGTCGTACGTGCCGATTTGGGCGCCGATCGTAGGATTTGGAGCAAGCGTGGGTATAGGTATAATTTTCGGGCTCTGGCCTGCGTGGAAAGCAGCCCGCCTCGATCCGATAGAATCTCTACGATACGAATAGAAAAAGCCCTTTTCAGCAAAGGGCTTTGCACCTTGAACTGATTCCGCGTTTTAGCTGATAAAGCCTGGGAACAGTGCGGCCATAGTAACGCCAAGCAGAACCATCAAAATAAAAACGCCGATACTTGCGCTCCAGGCGATAGTTCCAGTGACCTTTTCGCCGGCATTCTTTAAGCCCGTCGCGTTTAACCAAATCCAGTAAAAACTCAAAAGGCTAAACGAGCCAAGCAGCGTGAAGAGGATCGGGTTCTCAGATGGCAAAAAGAGGAAGCTTAAACTGTCTTGAACAAGGGATTGTTGACCGAGGATCGGGTGAATATCGGTTGGATCCTTAATGAAAAGGATTATCGTACTTAACACGGAACGTAAAATACTCACCGGAAAACTCGCGTAAACCGTCGCTGAAAACGCCTGCCAAAAATTCATCTTACCGCCCATCGCCATTGCAAAGAGCATAAAAATCACGGCAAGAAAACAGTAGCCAAATACCGAACCGCCAAAACCCGTCACTGCCTGGCCCGCTCGCGTCACAGGGTTCCTCGTCTGTTCGATCGCGTCAGCCCGACCCGCCTCGACCTGCTTTTTAGCCTCATCGTTCATTATCGGCATCTCAAGTGTCTTGTCGATCGCAAAATTCGCCACCCGCTCCGGTCCTAAACGAAACAAAAAGAGATTTGAATACACGGCCGAGAGAACGGACATGATCAATAAAGCAACCAGCCATCTCGGATGGCGACGAAGGTTGCGGAACACATCGGTCGGGGCAAAGAAGATGTTTGCGAGCGTGCCGCCGGTCGACATACGCTCGGTTCCTTCGCTTTCGGGCCCCGAGACGAAACTCAGTCCGATTATCAAGCCGCCAAAAAGGATCATCACGACCCCGGTTTGCGTAAGGTGCGGCAGGATCTTTGTGATACTGAGTATGGCGATAACGAGACCAAGTGCCGCAACGATAATTCCAGCTATACGATTCATATTGTCCTCATTAAATTAAGTTGTGAACTTCACCGTCGATTTACGCGTGAACGCCTGCGATTGTTTCAGATTTTGGGGCCATTGGCAATGCCGTCTCGTATCCTTCAGATCTGATGCACGCGGCAAAATGCCCAGATGCTAATTCGCGCAACTCTGGCTCGACACCAGCACATTCATCGATGGCAATGGGACAGCGAGTTCGGAATCGACATCCAGATGGAGGATTTATCGGCGTCGGCACATCTCCCTTCAGTACGATCCTCGCGCGTTTCTGATTGGGGTCGGGTATCGGTATCGCGGATAGCAAAGCTTGCGTGTACGGATGCAGCGGGATTTGATAAAGCTCCTCAGAGCGGCATATTTCGACGATCTTACCCAAATACATTACCGCAACCCGATCAGAAATATGCTCAACTACGGCAAGGCCGTGTGAAATAAACAGATATGTCAGCCCAAACTCTTCCTGCAATTCCTGTAACAGATTAACCACCTGTGCCTGAACCGAAACATCCAAAGCCGAAACAGGCTCGTCGCAGATGATAAGTTTTGGATTAAGAGCCAATGCCCGTGCAATACCTATGCGCTGGCGCTGTCCGCCTGAGAATTCGTGCGGATAGCGTTCGGCAAATTTAGGGTCGAGACCGACCTTTTCCAACAGGTCCGCGACGCGGCTGTTTTGCTCGGCCTTTCCGCCAGTTCCGTGTATCTTCAATGGTTCCGCAACCGTCGAGCGAATGGTCAAGCGCGGATTAAGACTGGCGTATGGGTCCTGAAAAATGATCTGCATCTCACGCCTTAGAGCCTGCATTTCTTTATTCGGCAATCCGACTATGTTTTTGCCCTCGAACAAGATTTCTCCACTTGTAGGTTCGTGCAAACGCAGTAAACACCGGCCGACTGTAGACTTTCCACAACCTGACTCGCCCACCAGACCAAGCGTCTCGCCCCTAATAATGTCGAACGAGACATCATCGACAGCCTGCACGACATCGTCGCTATTATCCACAGGGAAATGTTTTACAAGGTTCCTAACCTCTAACAATGCTTCCATTTTAGTTCTAACTGCGGCGTTCTTCATTAAACGTCCGCAGCGAGGGTTTTCTGCCGTGCAATCTCAAATCTCTGAGTTTCGTCGTGCAAGACGCACCGGACCCTGACGCCGTTGGGCATTTCGGTCAAAGGGATTTCGCCTTCCGTACAAATATCCATCCGGTGAACGCAACGCGGCGCGAAATGACAGCCAAATGGTAAATTTGTCGGGCTCGGCACGGTGCCCTCAATCGTTTGCAAGCGCTCAGCCTTGGCAAAACCCGTCTCAGTCAGTTTTGGAACGGAACGGAGCAGTCCCCGCGTGTATGGGTGTTTAGGATCCGCGAAAAGCTCATCGACGCCGGATTCTTCAACGATCTTGCCGGTGTACATTACGCAAACGCGGTCGGCAACCTCTGCAACGACGCCGAGATCATGGGTGATTAACAAAACGGCTAATTTGCGGGTGCGGCGAAGTTCATCTAATAGCTCAAGTATCTGTGCCTGAATTGTTACATCTAAGGCGGTTGTGGGTTCGTCGGCGATGAGCAATTCAGGGTCGCACGCCAATGCCATCGCTATCATCACGCGCTGCCGCATTCCACCGGAAAGCTGATGCGGATAGTCCGAAACACGGCGCTCGGGGGACGGGATCGAAACCTCTTTCATCGCCTCTATCGCGGCTGCCCACGCTTCCTTTCGGTTTAGGTTTCGATGAAGACGAAGCGCCTCTGCGATTTGTTCACCGACGGAAAAGACGGGATTGAGAGACGTCATCGGATCTTGAAAGATCATAGCGATGTCGTTGCCGCGAACCTCGCGCAAACGTTCATCCGAGGCCGTTGTTAGCTCCTCACCCTTAAATTTTATCGAGCCATTCGTAATTTTGCCGGGCGGCGATATCAGACGCATCACGGACAGAGCCGTGATCGATTTTCCGCAGCCCGATTCGCCGACCAGACCGAGCAACTCGCCTTCGCCGAGAAGAAAACTAACGCCGTCGACCGCTTTCACCAGTCCGGCTCGCGTCGGAAATTGTGTTCGAAGATTTGTGACCTCGAGCAGTTCTGCCATATACCCTGTTTGATTATCTAAGGCAGTTTACTCTTGTTCGGATCAGCAGGCCGCTTAGGCAGCTTGACTGGCGTCGCTAGTTTCTTCATCAACTCGGTAATTGCACGCTCGAGCTGTGGATCACGACCCAAAAGAACAGATTTTGGATCGTTTTCCACTTCGATGTCCGGATCGACGCCATAACCCTCGATTATGTATTCGCCCTTAGGGTTAGCAAGCGCCGATTGCGGGACATTTACGATCCCGCCGTCAATCAGAGTACCGCGATTACTGATACCGACGACACCGCCCCAGCTTCGTTTTCCGACCAGCTGTCCAAGACCTGCTTCGCGAAACATGTACGGGAAAATATCGCCGTCCGAGGCAGAATTCTCGTTCAGTAACGCAATCATCGGCCCGGTGAATGCCCCATCGGGATAAGTGTTGCCGTCCTCGTTTACGCGGCTGTAATTGATACCGAGCACTTTCCGCCGAAGTCTCTCGATCAGCATACGCGATACATTTCCCCCGCCGTTTGCACGCACATCTACGACTAAACCTTCTTTCTTAAGTTGCGGGTAATACCACTTAATAAATTCGCGCAATCCTGGAGCTCCCATATCCGGGATATGAAGATACCCGAGTCGGCCATTGGACATCTGGTCAACTCGTGCACGATTTGCCTGGATCCAGTCAAGATAAATGAGATCGGATTCGTTCGTCAACGGCCGGAATGTCACCGTTCGAGCGCCCTGCGTAGACGGAGAACTGTTGACCGTTAGGTTTACCGTTGGGTCGGCTTTCCCTCTAAGATAAGAAAAAATATCACGATCGGCAGTAACGTTTTCGCCATTGATCGCAAGCACGTATTCGCCAACCTTCGCGTCATTACCAACCTCGGTTAGCGGCGAGCGGTAAATGTCTTCCTCGTTCTGCCCGCCAAATATCTTGCTGATCTTATATCGATTTGCAGACTTATCAACCTCAAATCTCGCTCCGGCCAATGCCACACGAACCCTCGGAGGCAGGTTAAAGTCGCCACCGTCAATGTATGCATGCTGAACGGTCAGCTCGGAACACATCTCGGAGATCACATAGTTCAGATCGGAACGATGTGCAACATATGGCAGCCATTTTTTATAGTCCTCGCGGATCTTAACCCAGTCGAAGCCATGCATATTGCCCGCATAGAACCAATCTCGATATTGTCGCCAAACCTCGTTAAATATCTGATTCCACTCTGCAACCGGATCGATCTCGGCAACCAGTCCGGACGTCGAGACGTTTTTTCGTGAACGCTCCCCGTTGGGATTTGCGTCCAAAACCGCGAAGGTTCCCTGTGAGGCGGCGATGAGTTTGAGGCCGTCCGCGGATAAAGCGTATCCGCTAGCGGGCGTGAGAAGCGTCGTTTCCTTACGGTCCTTCAGCGAAAAAATCCGCAAAGAATTTTGTGTTTCCGCCTGCCTACCGTTATAAAACGGCGCCAGCACAACGTAAACCAGATGTCCTTTGATCGCCGACAAACCGGCATAATTATCAGCTGGCAGAGGAGCTTTGGCCGCCCGCGTCTCGATCCGGTCAAAATCGATTCTCTCTGATGAAGGTGTCGAAGCAGGCGATGGCGTGGGCGTCGGCGTTGGCGAACCCTCTTTTCTCTCCTCTGTGACTGCAACTTCGTCGCTTTCCGCCGGGAACGGGTTTTTAGCGTCTTTAGTTAGTGCGAGCGCATAGATCTGATCCATTCGATTTGTCGCATAGTTGAATTCGGAGTTCGAGATCAGGGGTGCATACTCGCGAGAGCTTATGAAATAAAGATAGACGCCTGCGGGATCCCAGGTTGGGTTGTTTGCATCGAACATCTCCGGCGTTACGCGATAATTCTTATTCTCCGCCGCGCTCCAAACATAAACGGCGGACATACCAGTTGGTGCCTGCATCGAATACGCGAGAAAGCCACTTTTGGGCGACCATTCATAATCCTGAATAAGGCCGTTTGGCGCATCGACGACCATCTGAAGCTGTTTTGTCGCAATAGTTAGTACATATACTTTACCGTCTTTATCGCTAAAGGCGATCTTCTTGCCATCCGGCGCCCACGACGGAGCGTAACGTTGGCCGACTCCTCCGGTGGTAATTTGCTCCGCTGGCATCGTACCATCTTGCGTTACGAACCAGACCTCGTCCTCGCCGCTCTTGTCTGACATGAAGGCAATTGTTTTGCCGTCAGGTGACCAGGCTGGGTATTTATCATGAGCGTCCGAAGATTTTGTGAGATTCCGCGTGCCGCCTTTTTCTATCGGGGCGGTAAATATATCACCGCGTGCCTGAAACAGGGCCCTTTCACCTTTTGTACTGAGAGAAAAAGAACTAATCAGGCCTGCGACCGAGGTTTGGCGTTTGCGTTTATTGAGGCCATCGTCCGGGACGTTTATCGTGAGCTTCGACGTCCGTTTTGATCCGACATCGAAAATTTCCAATTCGCCATCACGCTCGTAAATTATACGACTCTGTTCATCCGATCCGGGCCAGCGAATGTCCCAATCACGATTGCGGGTTACCTGCGAGGTTTTGCCGCTGCCCGTGTCGTAGGCGTAAAGGTTAAACTTTCCGTCTTTATCCGAATTGTAATAGACCGTGTCGCCGATCCACATCGCGTCCCGGCTGGCTCGAGGGCTGTCCGAGATCAATTGCGTATCGTTGGTGCGAAGGTCGTAGATATAAAGTTTGTTTGCCTGGCCGCCGCTGTAGCGCTTTTCGGGGCGGAAATCACGAAAGCGAGGCGAATAAACCATTTTGGTGCCGTCCGGAGAATAGGAACCCGAACCGGCCTCAGGCATTGGCAACGCCTCAGCCGCTCCGCCCGTCGGTGATACGGCATAAAGTCGCGCGATCGGGAGCGACCACGAATCTCGCTGACCGCGAAAAAATACGCGGCCGTCCTTCGTCCATCCAATAACCTGATTGTCATAACCCCAACGCGGCGCCAGCGGACCACGCGACGGATAAAATGTTAACTGCTTCGGCTCGCCGCCGCCTGACGGCATGACATACACCTGTTCGTCACCGTCATATTGGCCGGTAAAGGCTATCCATTTGCCATCGGGCGAAAACTTAGCATAAGTTTCGACGCCCGGATGTGCCGTAAGCCTCGTTGCTGTCCCACCGCTTACCGAAGTCGTCCATAAGTCGCCGCCGTAGGTAAACACGACTCTATCGCCCTGAATATCGGGAAAGCGAAGCAGCTTTGTCTGCGCCGAGACAGCGATAGCCAGTAATAGGCAGACAGCGGCCATAGACAATATACGATTTAACATTAAAATTCCTCCAAAAACGGGTTCGTCAAGATGCTCAAAGTTTAACCTAATACTTTACGCGAGAAAAGTTAGCGGGTTTCATTCTTTCACCTCGCCCGAGGCAACTAATTTCATCGCTTTTTCCTCAAATGGATGTTATTCTTTTTTCTGTGAAACTTGGTCCATACCAGATTTAGTCCAGGAGATCCGACATTTTGAAGCAAAGCACAACTCGCCTTTTCGCCTTAATTGCAATTCTTTTTATCTCGACGATCGGATTTGCCCAAAACCCCTCGACGACGGCTAAGGTCGACGTGGATTCGGGCAAAGACTCGTCGGTCAAAGCGTTACCCGCAAAACCGGTCACGGTAAAGATGATCCAGAGCGATATGACAGAGGCTCTCTCTTTGATTCAGAACAACTTCGCGGGGTCGAAATCGTTGGATTACAACGAGATCTTCAAATCGTCGATCGATACGATGCTGCACACTCTCGACCCTCATTCAAACTACTTCGATGCGAAGGAGTTCGATCAATTCAAAATGGATCAGAGCTCGAGGTATTTCGGCATTGGGGCGACTATCGGAGACCTGAGCGATCCGGAAGGCAAGGTGATTGCGACCTATATTAAGGCTACGTTCGAAGGGGCACCTGCAAATCGGGCGGGCCTGCGATACGGCGACAAGATCGTCGAAGTTAACGGCAAGCCAATGCTTGGCAAGCCATTCAACGAAGTGCGAGATTTCCTTCGCGGGCCACAGGGCACAACGGCAAAGATCATTGTCGAGCGGCTCGCAACTGGCAAAAAGGAGACTGTCGAAATCGTACGTGATTCGGTTCCCCAGCCGTCAATTAGTGAGGCCTATATGATCAGGCCGGGTGTCGGATATATGGCGATGCGCGGCGGGTTTAACCAGACCACATACAACGAATTCCTACAGGCAATGCGCGATCTTAAGTCTGAGGGAATGCAAAAGCTTGTTATTGATCTTCGAGACAACGGCGGCGGCCTTGTCGGGCAGGCGTACCGCGTCGCAAATGCATTTCTTTCCGACGGTCAGACGGTTTTTACTCAGAAAGGTCGCATCGAAGGCGTTAGCGAAAGGTATCCCGCCCAAAATCGCGCACCTGACAAGTCGCCCGTCGTAGTGCTGGTCAATCGTAATACCGCCTCGGCGTCCGAGATCTTGGCGGGTGCCCTGCAAGATCACGATCGCGCCTTGATAGTCGGTGAAAGCACGTTTGGCAAGGGGCTGGTGCAAAATCCATTTCCACTCGAATACGGCTCGATGTTGTTGTTGACGATCGCTAAATACGAGACCCCTTCCGGCCGTTTAATACAACGGGACTATTCGAATGGAGAGCTTTATAATTACTATACCGGCGGCGGAAGTTTTCGTACCGAGGACAGCGAGTCATCTAAACCAAAAGGGCCTGAGAGCAAGACCGACACCGGCCGAGCCGTCTATAGCGGCGGTGGTATTGATCCAGACATTCTTGTTAAACCCAAAACGATTACGATCGAGCGAAACCGCGTCCAGCAAAAGCTGGCGAATCCGGTTTTCGCATTTTCCCTCGAAATGGTTAGCGGCAAGGTCAAAGGTTTTGAGAATTATAAGATCGAAAGCCCGATCTTATTCGAACACGACATCAGAGCAACTGACTTTCCAGTGACGGAATCTGTGTATTCGGCCTTCAAGCAGTTTGCGCTCGACAAATACAAGGTGAAACCCGTTGATGTAGATTTGGAGCGAACGTTTGTCGAACGGACTTTAAGGTCTGAGTTTATTACTTCAGCTTACGGCTCTCAGACATCGTTTCAGGTATATAACGAATATGACGACCAGCTCTTGAAGGCGATCGAATTGCTCCCGCAGGCAAAACAACTCGCGTTGCAAAGCGAGCGGACCAAAGCCGGTTCAACAAAGCAACGGAATCCAGCAAATTAGTATCGTTTTCGAGACGATTTAGGTTGGAAAGCACAAGCTCTTAGTTTGTGCTTTTTGATTTTTGTCTGAAATGGCAATTAGGAAAGCCAACGGATCAGGTAGTAAATGCCGAATCCAACGCCTGTCAATGCCGCGATCAGCACGATTATCGCGCATGCGACGATCAACTTAAATTTCTTATATCGATTCTCGTCCGGCGGCGAAAGCTGGTTTTGAGGAAAATATGGTGGTGGACGGTTTAGCATAATTGTCGGAAATCAGTTGTTCGTTGGTAAGAGTATGCTCTATCGGCCTTAAACTCTCAACTCCTGACTTATAAGTCAGCATCGATAATCTCTACTTGGCGGTTTTATACAGTCATTCAGCGCGGTAAAGGTTGTTCCAGATTAGCAAGGCCGTACGCAAGCACGACCATTACAGAACCGAGTTCGGAGATCTCTTTTGGATTTATTTTGTCGAAAGTATCGGCCGCAGTATGGTGATAATTAAAGTACGTTTGTTGGTTAAACCAGGGCGCGAACGATGGCACGCCACCCTGAGTAAGCGGTGCGATATCGGCTCCTACTCCGCCCGGTTGCAGTTGAACCTGATTGGCACCCTGAGAAAGCAAGATTCGCGAAATCGGCGCGAAATACGGCATTGCTTCGGCCTTGCCGCTAAAATAAAACCCAAGCGGGTGCGACGCTCCGAGATCGCTCTCGATAGCCGCAAACTGATTACCTAGATCACCTTTAACTTCATCGAAATACCCGCGTCCGCCGGCTCCGCCGTTCTCTTCGTTCATGAACGCAACGACACGGATGGTGCGTTTAGGTCTCAATTTGAGCCGTTTGATCAAATAACCGACCTGCATAGATACAGCTACACCTGCTGCGTCATCGAGTGCTCCGGTTCCCAGGTCCCACGAATCCAGATGCCCGCCGACCGCGACGATCTCGTCAGGCTTTTCACTGCCCTTAAGTTCACCGATAACGTTGTAACTGGTCGTGTCGGGCAGCGTCCGGGGCGTGAGGGTGACGCGTACCCGAACTTTGCCCATGGAGGCAAGATAGGCAAGCGTCTCGGCGTCCTCATATGAAACGGCCGCACCCGGGATCTTTGTTACGTTTGGATCGTAACCCATCGAGCCGGTGTGTGCGAGACGATTTTGCGAGCCGCCCGCAGAACGCACTAGCACGCCGATCGCACCGAAACGGGCTGCGGCCATAGCACCACCAAAACGAAACTGCACCGCTTGTCCATACGCCGCTCCACCAAATCCACTCGATTGCATATCGCGGTCAAATTTATTATTAAAAAGGACAATCTTACCCGCGATCTTGCTACGGCCCAGCTGGGCGAGTTCCTCAAAGCTCTGAACAACGACGATCTCAGCCGTGAGGCCTTCGGCGGAGGTTGCGATAGTGCCTCCGAGCGCCGTCAGAACTATCTTCTGCGTCGTCCCCGGAGCCATGCCGGTGAATTCGACGATCTCGCCAGTTTCCACCCCACGAACCCAATGCGGCACAGTCAATCGCTGCAAACGCACCTCGAGTCCCGCTTTTCGCATCTCGTCGGCAACGTATTCGACGGCACGAGCCGCCTGCGCGGAGCCGGTCAGACGCGGGCCGATGTTGTTCGACAGATAGCGAGTTTGGTTATATGCGTAATCGCTTGCCAACGCGGCCTGCTGGAGGCGCGACATCTCGCTAAGGGTCTTTTCGGAATACAGAATTGGTGTTGGGCTCGGTTGTTGTGAAAAAGCCGTGGCTGTCAGTGCAAACGCAAAGAAGACAACAATTGATTTCATACATTCATCTTATCCGTCGCATTCAAACTTGCAAAATTCTATGCGATAATAGAGACGTTTTAATTCAATCTATTCGCAGGAACAAATATGAAACGCATAGTATCGCTTTTAGGTTTCGTCGTGTTGGCGGCGTTTGTCGCATCGGCTCAACTTACGTTCAATGTTAACGATCTCCTCGGTATAAAACGGGTCTCTGACCCACAGCTTTCGCCTGATGGAAAGACGATCGCATTCACTGTTGGAACGGTCGATAAAGCTGCTAACCGGACGGTCAACCAGATATTCACCGTTGACGTTGATGGCACGAAACAGCGGCAGATCACATCGGGGCCGACATCGAGCAGCGGCCCACGATGGTCGCCCGACGGCAAACGAATCGCGTTTACGACCGGCGGTCAGATCTGGACGATGAAACCGGATGGCAGCGATCGAGATCAGGTCACGAAGATCTCGACGGGCGCAGGCGGCCCTGTGTGGTCGCCAGACGGCGGCTTGATCGCCTTTAGCTCGGATGTCTATCCGGAATGTAAGACGGACGATTGTAACAAGGCAGCTGACGAAAAGATCGAGAAGAGTAAAGTTCAGGCACGCGTAACGGATCGATTGTTGTTTAAGCACTGGGTCGAATGGCGTGACCGCAAGCGGACTCATGTCTTCGTAGTGCCAAGCAAGGGCGGTATTGCGCGCGACGTAACCCCCGGCGACTTTGACTCGCCCCCATATGCAGCAGCCTCAGGCGTTGATTATGCGTTTTCGCCGGATGGTTCGAGGATCGTTTATCTGCGTAATCCGGACAAGGTCGAGGCCATTTCGACGAACAGCGACATTTATGTTCAGCCGGTTTCGGGTGGTGAAGCTAGGAATATTACGGCCGCGATGAAAGGCTATGATGTTTCGCCGATCTACACGCCGGACGGCAAATATCTGCTGTTCCGTTCACAGGCGACAGCGACATTTGAGGCTGATCGCTGGCGAATTATGCGATACAACCCACAAAACGCTGAAATCGTGGAGCTGACAAAGGGCTTTGATCAGCAGGTTGACGAGATGGCCGTATCGCCGGACAGCAAAACCATATATTTCACGGCCGGTGAGCGTGGCAAGGCGCCGATCTTTACTGTTCCCGTCGAACCCGATCTTCGGCTGAAGACTGGAACACACGTTAAAAAGCTCGTCGAAAAGGTTTTCGCGAGCAATCTGAATGTATCCGCTGACGGTAAGTCGCTTATATTCGCCGCAAGCACAATGTCGTCACCTGCTGAGGTTATGCGTGTAAATTCCGACGGCAGCGGTCTATCATCTGTTACGTCAGCGAATAAAACGGCGTTGGCATCATTCGGTCTGCAAAAGGCTGAGGAAATGGATTGGAAAGGTGGATTGGGCACTAACGTCCACGGCTTCCTCTTAAAACCAGCCCGATTTGATCCTGCAAAAAAATATCCGTTGATCGTTCTTATTCACGGAGGGCCGCAAGGTGCGTGGAGCGATAACTGGGGTTACCGCTGGAACCCTCAGATCTATGCAAATCAAGGCTATGTTGTCTTCATGCCAAATCCGAGAGGTTCGACTGGTTACGGGCAGAAGTTCGTTAACGAGGTCTCGGCCGATTGGGGCGGCAAGGCATACGTCGACATTATGAATGGCGTCGCAGCGGTCATCAAAAAGCCTTTTATTGACAAATCACGCATCGGAGCGGCAGGAGCAAGTTATGGCGGATACATGGTTAATTGGATACTCGGACACAACAACGATCCGAGATTTAAGTTTAAGGCGCTCGTCTCACACGCAGGTGTATACAATCTTGAGAGCATGGCCACCGCCACCGAAGAGCTGTGGTTCGTGAACTGGGAATTCAAAGGAATGCCATGGGAAAATCCTGTGAATTATAACCGGTGGTCACCCAACAAATTCGCTAAGAACTTCGCTACGCCAACGCTTGTTACAGCCGGCGAGCTGGATTATCGCGTTCCGGTCGATCAAAGTTTACAGCTTTTCACGACCCTCCAGTTAAAGGGTGTTGATTCTAAGTTGGTAATATTCCCGGACGAAGGGCACTGGATCCTGAAACCGCAAAACTCTGAATTCTGGTATGGCAACGTGCTCGACTGGTTCAAAAAGTATCTTAAGCCATAGTCTCTGATTATCTATGAAATCTACAAGATGTTTCTCATTTTTGAGCTTGGCCGCGACTCTCTTGATTGCGGCCTTTTCAGCGTTCGCGCAGGTTCCGCGACTGGACTTCAACCGGCCGCAGACTTTTGACGTCCAACACTACATCATTAGGGCCAGCTTCGATAGGGCCAAAAAGAACGTTTTTGGGGACACGACCGTCTCGCTCAAACCCCTGAAAGCTGATTTTAACGTGGTCGAACTCGACGCGGTCGATCTCGCCTTCGAGTCGATTAAGCTCGAGCCGTCTGGCATTGACCTTCAGTATAAAGCTAGCGCGGGTAAGGTCGTAATTGACCTTGATAGAACCTATAGCCCAAATGAGTTAATTTCGATTCGAATTAAATACAAAGCGTCTCCAAAGAAAGGCGTGTATTTTGTTGACGCGGACACCAACCCTGAGCGTGCACATTCCGCTCAGATTTGGACGCAGGGCGAGGCCGAAGAGGCGCGGCATTGGTTTCCATCATTCGACTTCCCAAGTGATAAGGTCACGACCGAACAATACTTGACAGTCGAAAAAGGCGAAACTGTCATCGGTAACGGCGAATTTCTTGGCAAGTCCGAGGATTCAGGCGGCACAGAAACTTGGCATTACAGAATGCCGGTTCCACATTCGACATATCTTGTGTCTTTCATTATCGGTAAATACGTAAAGGTTGAAGATAATTACAAGGATATTCCGCTCGGCTTTTATGTATATCCTGGGAAGGAGGCTACGGCCAGAAAGGCGTTTGGCGACACTGCGAAAATGATCGGTGTCTTCGAAGAGTTAACTGGTGTAGCTTATCCGTATAACAAATATGACCAGACGATTGTCGCCCGCTTTCAATTTGGCGGTATGGAAAATATTACCGCGACGACGATGGCAGATACCGAGATATTTTTCGCCGACTTCGATTTCGGCAAAAGCGTGGTGACCGATCTCGTTTCGCATGAGCTGGCACATTCGTGGTTCGGCAACCTGTTGACATGCCGGAATTGGGCCGAGTTGTGGCTCAATGAGGGTTTTGCGACCTTTATGGAGGCAGCGTACCGAGAAAAGGTGTTTGGGCGCGAGGACTATATGCGAAAAATTAAGTCTGACGCCGTTGAGTTTCTTGTCGACGATTCGATCAACAGAAAGCGTCACGGGCTTTATAACTTGAGGGCGAAGGATGTTGACGCTCTCTTTGATAATTCCTCAGTAACTTATCACAAAGGCGGCGCGGTGATACATATGCTCCGCGAACAAGTCGGCAATGAGGTGTTTTGGAAAGCGATCAATATTTATCTGAACCGTCACAAATTTGGCTCTGTCGAATCGAGTGATTTGAAAAAGGTGATGGAAGAAGCGTCCGGTCAGGACCTTGCGTGGTTTTTTGACCAATGGGTCTACCATTCGGGTGCTCCTCACTTGACAGTCAAGCAGACCTACAAAGCCAGCTCGAAGCAGTTAACTTTAACGATTACGCAGACGCAGACCGCGGACGCTATAACACCTGGCGTATTTCGGTTGCCGATGGAAATTTCCGTAAAGACCGCGACCGGTGAAACAAAACAGAACCTTCTGATTAATAAACGTTTCCAGAGCTTTTCAATCAAGACGTCGGGCAAGCCAAATGCACTTGGCGTCGATCAAGATGAAAAAATCCCGTTAAAACGCGTGAAAGTTCTGGGATTATCTACTATCAAATAAAAAAGTTCCGCTAATTGCTTAGCGGAACTTTTCTCTTTGAGAAGACCGGATGTCTGCTTCAATTGTTGAAAAAGCAGAAAGGCGAAGCACATCGAAAATCTCGCCATTTCCGGCTTAATCCTTTGCTGTAACTTCTTTGCCACACCTACGAGGTTAGCTGCCGGGCTAGGAACGAAAGATTATCCCTTCGTCAATATTAACGATTCGCCCCGTTTTAGTGAAAACTCACTAAAAATTGGTTCCCCCGCGTCGTTTCACGTGAAACGGCTTCGGTGATCAACTTTTCAACAACGAAATAATAGCATCAATACCGCTCTTATTTCAAGGGTTAGACGCCACAAATTAACGAAAAGTTGGCAGGGCGTCATCTTGCCGGATAAATTTGGTACAGAAGAACATATACGATCACACCGGTCACGGACACGTAGAGCCAAATCGGAAACACAAGGCGTGCCATCTTTTTGTGCTTGTCATACAGTCCCTTGAGCCCTCGTCGGAGCGTTACGATCACAAACGGGCCGATGACGGCCGCAAGTATCGTGTGCGACGTAAGTATTGTGAAATAAATGGGTCGGATGATGCCTTCGCCCGTGAATTTTGTCGGGCCGAGGCCAAAATAATAGGTGCGTAGAGCGTGATGAGCCAAATAACTGACGAGAAAGAGAGCTGACACCGAGCAAGCACCAATCATGCACAATCGATGCGCCGCTATCCGCCGTCTCATAATAAAGTAAAATCCGGACAGCAAAAACAAGCCACTTAGACCATTTAGCGACGCATTGATATGAGGGAAAAAAGAGAGGAAGTCCATTATTTCCAAAAACCGAGTAAAGTGAACAATACCAGCCAGAGTGCTCCCATAAAATGCCAATACCAACCGACGACCTGTGCCATTGTTTGACGCTTTATTATCTCGTCCGGTCTCTGCGTAGGATACCAAGATCGAAGTAAGATCGAACCGAGAGCCGCAATCCCGCCGAGAACATGAACCGCGTGAACGGCCGTCAGGATATAGAAGAATCCGACGTATGGATTTCCCTGCATGTAGAGCCCGCGGCCAACAAGTGCCATCCATGCGAGAACCTGGGACGATATGAAAGCGGCGCCGAGAACGGTAGTTGCCACGAACCACTTTTTCGCATCCGATTGGGTATTTCGATCAACCGCCATCTTGCCAAGATGATACGCCACGCTGCTGATCAAAATGAGCGCGGTGCTTATCCAAACCTGAATCGGCAGTGCGAACGGGCGCCATTCGGCTACATTATTGGTCGCGATTACGACGTATGCCGCCATTAGACCACCAAAGGTCATTAGGACAACCAACAATAGAAAACCTGTAAGAATTCGGGATATGCCAGGTACGAAAACATTCGCGTCGGCCGGATTTTCGTCGGGCCTATCGCTGCCGCCACCGCCGGGGTTTTGCCCGCCGCCGTTGCCGCCCGTGCTCGATCCAGCGGACAAGCTCGAGCGTTTCCGTTTTTTTTCCTCCGGATCGTTAACGATTTCGGCCGTACCGATGTCCATGGATTACTGCTTGTCAGCCACCATTAAGATGAAAAGTAGGGGCAGGTAAATCACTGAAACAAACAAAAGTCGTCTCGCCTTTTCTTTAGTTTTTGCCCGGGCCGATTGGATGCTTGCCCAAAGAAACCACAATCCCAATAAACTCGCACCGACCAGGAAGATCGGCCCCGAGAAGCTGATGAAAAACGGCGCGAGGCTGACGGGCAACAACATTATCGCAAACATCACAATTTGCCTCGCCGTTAGCCTGCCTTCCGGATCAACAACCGGGAGCATTAGAATTCCTGCCTTGGCATATTCCTCACGATATAACCAGGCGATCGCAAAAAAATGTGGAAATTGCCATAAAAACTGCATTGCGAACAAGGCCCACGCACCTAGCGTGATGTCGTTTGTCGCCGCAGTCCAACCCATCAATGGCGGCAACGCACCTGGTATGGCCCCAATTGCCGTCGAAGCGGATGTTCGGGTTTTCAGCGGCGTATAAACCAAAACGTAACCAACGATCACAATCAAGCCGAGTAACGCCGTTAGCCCGTTTATAAAGAAAAATAGGTACGCCTCGGCGATCCCGCATTGCAACAGCCCGAAAACTAATGCTTCGGTCGAACCCACTCTTTTTGTCGGCAACGGCCGAAGAGCAGTTCGATCCATCAATGTATCGAGATCGCGCTCCCAATATTGATTAAGCGTCGCAACTCCAAACGCCAAGAGCGAAATTGCGATGAGCGAATTCGCAAATAGAACGACGTCAAACGCACCCTTCGTGCCGAGATAAAACCCGGCCGCGGAGGTTAGAACGAGCAAAAAAGCAATTCGCGGCTTCGTCAGCTCGAAATACGCGACCATCTTGTCCCGCAGGCCCGAGGCCTTAACTTCATTAATTTCGGCGATAGTTGTACTCATCTGAAAAATGCAGATCTGAAACCGTAAGAGAAAGGATAACGTTAAACAACCGTATTTCCAAGTTTCGTCCAATAACCTGCGATGAATTTCGAAAAAAGCAGTTCTTATTTTTGACTAGATGACAAACTAAATCAGCTAAGTTATTCTTTGAGTAATAGATGTCAACCGCTGAAGAGACAATAGAAACGCGCCCGACAACCACGAGGAAATCCGCGCCCGTTCTAAACCGGATATTGGACTTTGTAAGCTCCGTTCGCTTTGGTGTAGTTCAGCTTTGTGCTCTCACACTATTGTCATTGATCGGAATGCTGGTACTGCAGCAAAATGTGCAGGGCTTTGACGCATATTACTATTCGCTCACGCCGGCAGAGAGAACGGTTTTCGGTTCGCTTGGGCTCTTCGACATTTATCACAGCTGGTATTTCAACCTCCTGCTTCTCAGCCTTTCTCTCAACATCATACTGGCCTCGATAGACCGGTTCCCCTCGGCGTGGAGCTATATTAAGGACCCAAAACTCACTGCCACGCGGAAATGGCTTCTGACACAAAAGTCACATGCGATCATAGACCTTGGTGATAAAAGCGAGAGTGATGTTGCTCTCGAGATCAAGAAAGCTCTCGGTAATAAGGGATACAAGGCAACGATAACAGAGACCAGTTCGAAAGAATATGGTGTTGATGCTGAGGGGCGAAAGGACTTTTCGGTGGTGATCCCCAAGACCGAAACCGTCGTATTTGCCCAAAGAGGCCAGATAAACCGGTTAGGTGCATATATCGTCCACGTCGCCCTGCTGACACTGTTTCTCGGCCATTTTGTTGCGTTACAGACGGGTTTTGACGCAGATGTCAGGATGATACCCGGAGCGACGACGAACGAGATACAACTAATTCAATTCAATCTCGACAAGAAAGAAAAGTTTAATGTGACGATGCCTTTCTCTTTGGAGTGCACTGACATACAGCAGCGTCTTATTGATGAAAATGGATCTATTGACGTCAGCAATACGATGGATTGGCGTACGCAAATGAACATCAAGGATCCTGAATACGGTGACATGATCGTTGATGTGAGCATGAATAAACCGCTTAGTTATCGCGGTTACCGCTTTTTTCAGTCTCAGACGATACCGGTTGGGAACGCACGCACCATCACCCTCGAGGCTACACCCGAAGGCGGCGGTGATGCGGTTCGTATTGACATACCCCGCGATGGTTCAAAGCGTATGCCCGATGGCACTGAGGTCGAGTTTGCCGAGTTTATGCCTGACTTTACGTTCGGAGCAGATGGCAAACCTGACACTCGCAGTGGTGATTATAACAACCCAGTCGCCGTTCTAAACGTCACGCCGCCGCAAGGCGAACGAACACGGGTATTCGCGTTCGCACAGAAATTGGCGGATAATATGCCCGTTGGCGCCCCGAAAGCTGGTTATAAATGGCGGCTTACCGAGTTTGAAAAATCGCCGTTTGCTCATATACTCTCGATAAAATACGATCCGTATAACGGAGCGTTTATCGCCTGGTATTTTGGCGGCTTTGGCCTCTGCGGGGCCCTTATGTTCGTGTTCTTTTTTTCGCATAAGCGTATCTGGGCACATATTGAAACAAACGAGGAAGGCAAGACCGAGGTCGTACTCGCCGGTGACGCGAACCGTAGCGCATTAGCATTTGATGACAAATTCAAAATAATTGCCAACGAAATAGGCGGCAGTGTACGTCAGGCTGCTGAGCCTGTCGATCAACCCGAAGTGCCACCCAACGTCACGTAGCTGAAGAGGCGCGCAGCCCGTTTTACACAAAAAGAGGTATTGATTATGGAAGAACTCGACAGACTTGAAGACCGCACTACCTGGAAATCATATTTACCCGCGATTTTGGTGATCGTTGGCGGCTTTGCGATGCTCGGCCTCAGATTGCAGATCGGCGGGTCGTTTATCTCGGACACCGCCTTCATGATGCTGGCACTGGCGTGTTATATCTTTGGCGCCGTGTTTCAGCTAATGAATCTTTATGCGCAGTCGGCAATGGCTGAAAGGATCGGCTTCTTTACCGCGGCACTCGGTGTATTCTTCAACCTTTCGAGTTGGCTCGTACGTTGGGTCAACGCCTACGACAACGAGATAGCGATAATGCGCGCGAGCGGCAATATGACCGATCCGTGGCTGTTCCGCTATATTCCGCTCACCAATTTGTATGATTACAGCGTCGCTTTTGCCTTTGGTGCCGGCATCGCCACCATTCTTCTCTCAAGCCGACGAAGTTTTCGTGTTCTCAGCGCATTCACGCTGCCGTTGGCAGCTCTGATCTTAACGCTTGCTCGGTTTATTGGGGGCGAATTTATCAATCTGCCACCCGTGCTCGACTCTTACTGGCGCCCTATCCACGTCGGTGACGCCTCACTCAGCTACGGCGTGGCCCTTGTATGTTTCGGCGTCGCGGTAATGTATTTGCTAAAGGACGGCCTTAAGGTCGAGGCAATGGCCATCTGGTCGAGTTTTTTTGGAATCGCGGTTTTGGCGACCATAAGTAAGTTCTCGGTCTTCACAGAGTTTGTCTATCGTGCAGGGTTGTTTGTGCCTAACGAACTTGGCAAAAAACCCTTCTCGGCCCCATTCCGTCTTGAGGTTCCGTACGTAGGGCCGGCGCTGGTAATTGCGGGCGTCCTGCTTGCCGGGTCGATAGTCGCGTTCCTGCTCTACATCTATAAGAACAACGAGGGAGCAAAGACATTTGGGCATTACTTCCTGAGGCTCGCTTTGATAGCTCAGATCGCTTCGATCGGCTTGCTGGTGATTGGGGTAAAGGACAATACGAATGTGTTTCCAAGACTGCAGGCTCAACTAAATCAAGACACGAGCCAATACGTTATTGCAGGTTTAGCGATCGCCGAAAATGAGCAGCTCACCGTTTCTGAACTTTCACAGATGACGCCGAAACAACATGAACAGATGGGCCGAGCCTATATTCAGGCGAACGGCGATAAGCTGTTCATGAGCCTGAGTACAAATCCGGTCGAGTTTGCTGCCCTGTTAACGGCGGCGGTCGGCACACTTTTCATGCTGTTTTTTAGCTTCCGCACAGAAAAGCTCAGAGAACGGCTTCCGAGCCTCGAATCGCTTGACGGACTGATGTACAAAACGGCCTGTCTGGCATTTGCGGGACTAGCGATCCTGCTCATTACAGGGGCTATCTGGGCAAATGAATCATGGGGCCGCCCGTGGGGTTTCGACTCAAAAGAGACCGGAGCCCTTATCGCCTGGCTCACCTACGCTGGATTTCTGCACACCCGAATCGCTCGAGGCTGGCGAGGCCGCAGTTCGGCTTATTTTGCGGTTGTGGCCTTTCTGTTTGTGGTGTTTACCTATTTGGGCGTGAGTTATTTGCTAAAAGGCCTTCACAGTTACGCTTAGGGTCGGCAGTTATTCGATCGTTACTTTTGCAACATCGAGTAAAGAATAGCGCCTGATATTGCCGTCTTTTGAAATTACCGTAAGCACTCCTTTGTCTACGCTAAATTTTAGGACTTGATCCATCCTATGCTCGATCAATTGTCCATCCTTTAACTGTATTACCAATCGGATACTGGCCAGCGGGTCCGGCTTTTTCTCTTCGACTTTTGCCGACGACTTTAGAGGTTTTGGTGTCTTTGTTCGCCCGACCGCACGTCTTGTTTCGGGTTTTACCGCGGAAACTTCGGACTTTGTTTCTGATTCACTTTCGGCCGCGATATCAGTTTTCTTGTCGACAACCACTTTCTCAACAGCGATCGATTCCCGATCGGCATTCAATATCTCTGGGGCGGCCGTGGTTTCTGGTTTGGGACTCGGAACGGGCACCTTCGGGCCCTCGTCGGATTTCCTGATAGTTTTCGGTTTCGGTGGAATCGCAATTATAGTTCCCACGGAATTCACCGTGACACCTGTTTCATCGATTTGCCCGGACGACGTTATCGATGGGGCGCTTTCCGTTTTTTGCTCCGCTAACGCAACGAAGCTCCCCGCGAACTTTATCCGGAAACTGGCCGGATCGTCATTCGGTGAACGGCCCTCAACCCGAAGCACAAGCCGCGCACCTTTCCGAAGATAAATCACCCTGCCCGTTTCATTAATTCCGGCGTCGGCATAGATAACCATTTTCGTAAGCGGCTGCAATGCATCTGCCGTAAAGACATCAATGTCACCCGAAAAATTTCGGGTAACCACATTGATAAAGATATCGCCTTGGCCACCGTCGAAGGTATAAAAATATGAGGTTGTGCGAGAATCGCCTATGTCGCGGGCCTTGATCGTCCCGGTGATCTCGTTGGATGAAACTGGTGTCGGAAAGCTCCGATCCGACGACTGAGCCCATATCACGACAGCGAACGTAAGGGTGAGAACTGCTCGGGTCGAAATCTTTGTGATGATTGTTACGAATAATCGCACTTAAACAAGTTCTTTTCTAAGATGCACGAGGCGTGAAGTCTCTATGTAGCCGAGTTTTGAATGGGCTTCTTGACTGATAAGGTTATTCACCTCGGCATCGGAGGCCATCTCGGTACAGCCTCGCGCTCGAGCCCATTCCTCCGCATACCGTACGAGATTGCCGCCAATTCCCTTTTGCCTGTAATCTTCTTCGACAAACCACCCTTCGAGATAACCGACATTCTCCGTGTCACAGTCCTCGACATGAGACCTGACGCTGGCTTCAAGAAAACCAACTAGCCGACCGTTTCCCGTGTCCGCGACGACCACAAACTGCGAATCCGAGTTCTCTATGATGTCGACCATTTCGGCTTTGTGGTCGTCTTCGCTAGATTCGTCCCAAAGCGCGTGGCGTAACCTCAGCCATTCGGAAAGGTCGCTCTCGTCCAGCGGTCGAATAGTGAGATCGGTGTCTGTCATTGAAAACTGATTCTAGCAGTCTTGGCCGTATAGAACAACATTTTCAGCAAACAAAAGAACCGGGCCAGTAGCCCGGTTCTTAAACGCACGAATGAACGTGTTGTTAATTTCCGGCCTTAGCCGCCAACGCTTTATCCTGCAGAACTTCGAGAGCCTTTTTCAGTTGAATATCTTCGACGACTTTCGGCTGAATAGCTTTCGGGGTCGGTGTAGCTGTGGGCTGGGGATTTTCGCCATCTTGTCGGTCGACAAGATTTTCGACTTCCAAAGGCTCCGGCGTATCAGGTCGTTTTACTTCGATTGATGGCTTAACGCCCGTACTTGCCCGTTCCTCGCCCAGAAATGGCGAGCCCGACGGCGAAGCCCACTTTGCAACTGTCAGGAGATATCCGCCGCCGCTCGAGAGCGGAAATAGTTTTTGATCGGTCCCGGAACCAAAACTCTGTTCGCCAATTACCTGGCCGCGTTTTCGGTCCAAAACAGCCGATGCGATCACCTCAGCTGCCCCCGCGGTACCAATATCGATCAAGACGGCTAAATTGCCGTCAAACACAAATTTTGACGGTTCAGCCGAAAAAGTTTGGAGGACTTTATTTTCGCGGCCGAGAACCTTTGCAAGTTCGCCCTCTTTGATAAAAAGGTTTGCGACCGCAACACCTTCCTGCAGACTCCCTGCGGACACTCCGCGGAGATCTAAAATGATCTTTTGAATGCCCTGTTTGGTCAGCCCGGAGACCTGCGCACGAATATCTGCGGCCTCGCCCTCGTCCAAACTGTAAACCTTGATAACGCCAACTTTGCCCGTTTCTATACGAGATTCGGCGGTCGGAATCTTATATGCTCCTCGAACAACCTTTATCGTCTGAGGTTTTCTACCAGCTCTGAGAACGCGCAGATCCAAGGTCGATCCGGCCTCACCTCGAACAAGTTGTTGAGCGTCATAGAGCGAGATATCACGGGTGGCTCTGTTATCGACGTACTCGATAACGTCGCCCGATTTCAGCCCGGCTTTTTCCGCCGGCGAGCCTTTAGCGGTTGAGATAACGTACAAATAACCAGAGATCTGCGAGAATTCGGCGCCAATCCCTTGCTGCTTGGATGACTTTCTTGCCTCATACTCGTTAACCTGCTCGGCGGTCAGGTATGACGAGTACGGATCGAGCCCGCCCGCAAGCCCGCGGAGCGCCCCAAGACGTACTTTCTCCATATTTGGTTCGTCAACGTAGTCGTTCTGAATATGCTGGAGCACCGATTCGACGATGCGGAGCTGAGCGTTGGCGTCATTTACCGGCTGCTGGGCGGAAGTCGTAAGCAACCCGCCAACGAGCGGCAGACCACCCACAACCGCATATACAGCGATTACACCGGAAATAACAAGGACCCAAAGCTTTCCGCGAAATGACATATGATACCTCTTGTGATAAATCTAAACGTTCTTATGGCAAAAACGCGACAATAATGGAGCGTGCCAGCTCGAAATTCTAATTATCTCTTAACGCTTATACCGAGTGCAACAAAAAGAAACAACTAATCCTGCCGCACTTACAGATGTTTTTGAATTGCCCGCAACCGGCCGCGTACTGGCGATCGATCCGGGAACAAAACGTTGCGGCGTCGCCATCTGCGACGAAATGCGTGTTACAACACGACCGCTTCCAGTAATACACCGGACAAGTTGGAAAAAGTTGCTCTCAAACATCAAAGAAATCGTCACCGAATTTGATGCCGCGGCCTTGGTAATTGGTTTGCCGCTCGAATCGGATGGCACGGAAAGTAAAATGTCCGTCGAAGCCCGCCGAATGGCACGCAATTTCTCGCTTTCCCTTGATATCCCGGTATTTCTACAGGACGAGCGAGCTACTTCATACGAAGCAAAAGGCAATCTTTGGAAACAAGGTCGAACCTTGAAACAAGCCCGAGGGCTAGTTGACAGCGAGGCGGCCGCAATCATTCTAAGCGATTTTCTTGCGCAGCATTCACGATCACGCTTAACGCGACAACAGTCGACAAATAATATATTACTAGTTCGGCCTTCGCGATTTGCCTTTAACAGCGAAACTGCATCGTCGAACGCTTTCCAGACCAGAGAAGGCGAAAGTGCCCATGAGACACAGGCAAAAGCTCTCTCTGAGTTTGAATCTTTTGCTGCGTCACTCAGATCGGCCGGCGTGAATGTTTTTGTGTTTGACGACACCGAGACACCCGAAAAACCAGACGCGGTTTTTCCGAATAACTGGGTTACATTTCACGAGGACGGGACCGTAATTCTCTACCCAATGTTTGCCCGCAGCAGACGATCAGAGCGGCGACGAGATATCATCGACTCGCTCAGGAAGCATTTCAAAGCGTCAAATGTGATTGATTTGTCAGATTACGAAAATGAAAACAAGTTCTTGGAAGGTACGGGGAGCATTGTTTTTGATCACAAGAGCGGTATCGCGTATGCATCGTTGTCGGCCCGAACTGACAGGAAGCTCTTTCTCAGGGTCTGTGATTACCTGCACTATAAACCTGTCTATTTTAATACACACGACAAGAACGGACAGGAAATTTATCACACTAATGTGATGATGTGCATCGGCGATAGATTTTCGGTCGTCTGTCTCGAAAGTATTACAGCTAAGGATGAGAGAGAGGCCGTTCGTAATTCGCTTGCCGAATCGGGTCATCAGATCCTAGAGATTACATTTGAACAAATGAACGATTTTGCGGGGAATATGCTCTCGTTAAAGACCAATGATAGGCGTGACATTCTGGCTTTATCCCGGCGGGCATTCGACAGTTTTACCGCTGAACAAATCCAGAGTATTGAAGCGTATTGCGAAATGGTTCCACTTGAAGTTAGTACTATAGAAACTGCCGGTGGCGGCAGCGCCAGATGTATGATCGCGGAGATATTTCTGCAACCGATCGGCTCCTAATAAACCCCTTCTAGCAAAGAATTTAGGCGGAATGTCGCTGATATCGTAGTTATCTATTTATTCGTCAATACGACAACATCTAACGCCATTTTCTCAACCGCTTCTTTCGTGAATGGAAAGATCATCGGCGCTCCGGTCCGCCACGCTTCAAACTGGTCTTTGAAATGCGGTGACTTTGGATTGCCGCTTTCTCCTAGTGGAATAACGTGCCTTGTCGCATCCCAGTTTCCGGGGCTCACGATGTGACGCATCGAGACGTTCGAGCCGACATTCGGCGTCTGGCCGCTGCCATTTAACGGGACGTTCGGTGTCATAAATTGGCCGCCGATCAACGGCACGACCGCGAGTGGATGGGGAAAGCGGGACGTGAAATTACGACTCCATGTCCATTTTGTGTCGTCCGGACCGAGGCGTTTAGCGTCAGACAAACTTGTCCGCGAGGTTGCGTCGCAGGCTTTGATAAAGTCTGTGTAGTTTGCAAAACCAGACGGTAGCCAGCGGCTGCTCTGTTCACGAACGGCCCAGTCAATAATTCGTTCGCGAATTAAAAACGCGGGCGCCGGTTTGTTATTATCGGCCATTTTGTTCGCGAGGCAAGAGCGTATCTCCGCCGCGAGAATCGAACCACGCGAATCGGGCGTCATACGTCCGTCCCACGCTCTCAAAACGTCGAGCGTTTCCGGCGAGGCTGCACCGAGCTTTACGATCTCTTTGCTTAAATTCGCTAGCGGAATGTTATAGGCGTCGTGCTGCACATCGCGAACGTCATCCATCGTGATTTTAGATCTGGCCTCAAGCTCGGTTTGTATTCGCCGTGCACGCCACGGCGACGCGGCGTCACGCGACATCTGTTTGTATTTGTATGACGTGCCAACGATGCGCTGGTTTGCAGTGACGATCAGCCCCGATGGAGGGTTGTAGAGATTTGGCAGCTCCTCGAATGGAATATTGCCCGTCCAGTCGCCGTCCGTCGTCGAGCCGTCGTAAGGCAAGGCGCCGTCACCCACACGTCGGATCGGTATGCGTCCGGCCGCGTACCAGCCGATGTTGCTTTTGATGTCCGCAAAAACAAAATTCTGAGTCGCTCCGCCGTATTTTCGAAGCGCACCTTTGAAATCTTCCCAGTTTTTCGCCCGGTTCGCAGCAAAGAACGACTCGAATTCGTTGTTTTTCGGGTCACGCGCAGTCCATTTAAGCGCGTACTTTCGGCCGCCGTCCTCCGTTACTACAACGCCGTTTCGGGTTTCCACAACCTCCAAGGTTACGGGCGTTGTATCGGGCTTCATCGGGTTGCTGCGGACGTTTATGGTCTCTTTTCGAATATTTGGTTTTTGCCAGCCGGTCGGCGATTTATATTCGCCCCGATCATTAAACGTCTCGATATAAAGATCCTGCACATCCGGGCCGACGTTGGTCGCTCCCCACGCGATGTACTCGTTGTGACCGAGCACGATGCCGGGGACGCCAGGGAATGTGACACCCGAAACACGCATCGTCGGTGTCGAAAGATGTGTGAGATACCATATCCCGGGAGCCGCCGGGGAGAGGTGCGGGTCGTTCGCGAGCAGAGGTTTGCCGTCTGCGGTGCGCTTACCTGAAATAACCCAATTGTTGCTTGCCGCAAGCTCTTCGGCATAAAGGCCTACGCGGCTGAGCGATGCCGAACGCGTGAGCTCATCTTTTTCAGCAAAAGCCGATGTTTCAGGAGAAACAGAACTCGCGGCGGATATCGCTGCCGATCTCACCAGAGTATTATCTTTTCCAAATAAAACGACGTCATACGGCGTTACCTGATTCGTCAAATCTGCCAATTTTTCTTTCGACAGAGACTGTAACGACGCTCGAAGCAGGTCGTTTCGCCACGTTGTGCTCAACGCGTCAGCGAGTATCTTGCCAATGACGATCGTATCTGTCGGCGACCATTGCCGCGGCTTGTATTGCAGTATCTTAAATTCGATCGGCATTGAATTGTCATCGAGAGTAGCGATGTACGCATTTACACCTCGAGAATAATCGTTCAGGGCGGTCCTTAGTTCTGGCGTTAAGTTGCCGAGGCTCTGATTTGCTATCTCAGCAAATCCAAATCGTCGCCATCTTTTGTCTTCTTCGAGGACGGCATTTCCAAATAATTCAGCCGTTTCGCCGCGCGCCAAACGTCTCAGCAGATCCATCTGCCACAGACGATCGCTGGCTGTCACGTAACCTTGTGCAAAGTAGAGATCGGCATCGTTCTTCGCCTCAATGTATGGAATTCCCCGCGAGTCCCTGCGAATAGTGACATCTGACTTGACGCCTGGGACAGTTACACGAGCTGTTGTGCCCTGCGGAAATATACTTGCGGCCAGGATCCATCCTAAAAACAAAATTCCTATACAATACTTTTTCATAATAACGGTTTGGACAACTCAGTCCTCAGATTGGTACTCGCTATGACCATAAGTTAAACTTTTCAAGAATTGTAATCAAACCGACCGGAGGCTTACCGATGAACTCGATCAAATTTTGTCTTTTTATTTTAACTGCGGCTCTATTTATAGCCGCCTGCAATCAGACCCCACAAACCCAAAACAAGATTACTGCGAACTCGGCTAATACGAACAAGACTGCCGAGGTGACACCTCCCCAACCCGCAGTCCCCGTAGAAGAACTCGCTATGGGCAAAGAACTATACGCTACAAACTGCATGATTTGTCACAAAGACACAGGTACCGGCGGCAAGGTAACCATTAAGGGTAAATCGTTAAATCCGGAAGACCTGACCAAAGACAAATTTAAGGTCGCGAGCGACGAGAAACTCATCGCTTATGTCAACGACGGCATCGAGGACGAAGGAATGCCCGCGTTTAAGGGGAAACTCACCGCTGAGGAAATCAACTCTGTTATCAAGCACGTTCGGACGCTGCAGAAATAACCGGTTTCGGCCGACCAAGGACCAATTTGCAAATAATTGGTTCAGAATCTAGAATTTTGTTAGCGTGCACCCGTAGCTCAGCTGGATAGAGTATCTGACTTCGAATCAGAGGGTCGCAAGTTCGAATCTTGCCGGGTGTACCAATCTTAAATGCAAATAGGAAAAGGCAAGCCATTTGGCTCGCCTTTTCATTCTTCCGTCGTGGGATCCTACCACGACGTCTGAAGGTTTGCGAGAAGTACGTTTCTTGGGGGACTGATGCTTTCAGCGAGTGTCTAACGCAGATAGTTTAGCTGCTTGATGAAAGCCTCTTGCAAAATGCGGACCGATTGATTCACGCTGACACTGTTGACCGCCGTTGATCTTCCGATGTTCGTGGTCGTCGCGTTCCGCGACAATGCGTTGGCAAGACCAAACGTTACCTTGTTAAGGATCCGGTCGCTCCTTTAACCGCATTTCGCTATGTTACGAAAAAGTTAATCGCAGGTTTCAGATCTTTGACAGTTTGACCTGCCGCACCGATAGTTATTATCAAAGCCGACCGTTGGGAGGCTTATTATTTCTGAAGGAGAAACAAGAAAATGGGAACTAGAACATTCTACTTTTTGGCATTGATGCTCACAACAGCGTTTACATTGGTCGGATGCAGTGGGCAAAAGATCGGAAACGCGACCGGCGACAGCTCGGGCGGTTCAGTTCGTCTGCAAGGATCGGGTTCGACGTTTGTTAAACCTGTTATGGATAAATGGATGAGCGAATATGGCAGGGCTCACCCGAATGTTAAGGCCGATTACCAATCGACCGGTTCCGGAGCCGGCATCAAGGCCATCCAGAGTCAGACGGCCGATTTCGGTGCAACAGACGCCGCAATGACCGAAGACGAGATGAAACAGTCGCCGGCCGAGATCGTCCATATTCCGGTCGTCTTGGGTGCGGTCGTGTTGACCTATAATCTTGAAGCCGTCAAGGAGCCGCTGAAGCTTGCACCGGACGTTATCGCAGATATTTATCTCGGCAAGATCAAGAAATGGGATGACCCTAGGATCAAAGCTGACAACCCGACTGCGGCCCTTCCGTCAACCGACATTACGCCGGTATATCGATCGGACGGCAGCGGAACGTCGGACGTATTCACCGATTTCCTGTCAAAGCTGAATCCTGAATGGAAAGAAAAAGTAGGTCGAACCAAGAACCCGCAATTACCGGCCGGGGTCGGAATGGGAGCAAAGGGTAATGAAGGTGTAATGGGCCAGGTCAAACAGACCCCGAATACGATCGGATACGTTGAGCTGACATTTGCCAAGGCTAATAATCTGCCTGCTGCGTTGGTCAAGAACTCGGCCGGAACATTTGTTGAACCCAGCCCTGAGACCGTTACGGCAGCAGCCTCCGGTATGCTCGCAAATGCTCCGGCTGACCTGCGAATGCAGATAACCAATGCGGGTGGTGCGAATTCATATCCGATCTCTGGTATCGTTTATACTCTGATCTATAAAGAGCAGAAAGATGCCGGCAAAGCCAAACCGATGGTAGACTTTCTCTGGTGGGCAACCCACGAGGGCCAGGCATTTACGAAGGATCTGCATTATTCGCCGATCCCCGCGGATCTGGTCAAAAAAGTCGAAGAGAAATTGCTTTCGATCACGGTCGGCGGCAAGCCGGTTAGACAGTAAGCACGAATAGAGAGGAAGCGGGGCGTGGCACAGGCAAGCGGCATAGGCGACAAATTGTTCCGGTCAGTGCTTTTCATCGCGGCTGCGGTGGTACTGATCATTGTCGGCGGCATGATCGCGATGATGTTCTACAATTCGCTTCCCTCTATTCAGCGTTTCGGCCTAAGTTTTTTGACGGGTTCCGAATGGAATCCGGCAATGGATAAATACGGTGCCCTGCCATTTGTGTACGGCACCGTTGTTTCGTCGCTGATGGCTCTCCTGATCTCCGTTCCCATTTCGCTCGGTGTGGCGGTTTACCTGACCGAACAGGCTCCGGGCCGCGTCGCCCGTCCTATCGCATTCCTTGTCGAATTATTGGCTGCAATTCCCTCAGTTGTTTACGGACTCTGGGGTATTTTTGTGTTGGCACCATTCATCCGAGAGTATCTCGGCGCATTCCTTCAGGAATACCTTGGCTTTCTGCCGTTCTTTCAGGGCCGGCTGACCGGGATCGGAATGTTGACGGGCGGCATCATTTTAGCGATCATGATCACGCCTATCATAACGGCCGTGGTTCGTGACGTTCTCGAAGCCGTGCCGACAACTCAACGTGAAGCGGCGTTGGCTTTGGGTGCGACCAAGTGGGAAACCACTCAGGTCGTTCTGGTAAATGCAGTTCCGGGTATTGCCGGAGCCGTGGTGCTCGGGCTCGGGCGGGCGATCGGCGAGACGATGGCCGTAACGATGGTCATTGGAAATACCCCTCAGATCTCGATGTCACTGTTTGAGCCCGCTTACACCATCGCGTCGGTACTTGCGAGCAATTTTGCGGATGCGACCGGTGGCGTGTATCTAGGTGCGTTGATCGAGATCGGATTGATCCTGTTCCTCGTTACCTTTGTGGTAAATGCTATCGCCAAGCTGCTCGTAATCGGCGTCAGAAGACGGGAGGGCACAGTCGGTGGATAGTATGGCAACTATTGATCAACACGGCACGGCCCCGAGTCCTGTCCGGAGCCCAGCGGTACTGAGCGGCCGCCGCAAGGCGACGAACCTGTTAATGACAGGGCTCACGGCCGCATGTACATTATTTACGATCGCCATCCTATTGATAATATTGGGATATATCGCGTTCCGCGGATTGTCTGCGATCAGCTTTCAATTTCTGATCGACACGCCCAAACCGGTTGGTGAGGGCGGCGGTATCGGTAATGCGATACTTGGCTCATTTTTGATGACCGGCCTTGCGAGTTTACTAGGGCTGCCGATCGGCATTGCGGCCGGAGTATATCTTGCCGAGTATGGCAAAAGCCGTTTTGGCCAGATAGTCCGGTTTGTCGCCGATACGATGACCGGCGTGCCGTCGATCATCGTGGGAATTTTCGTTTTTACGCTGTTCGTTCTCCCGATGGGCCGCCAGTCGGGATTAGCGGGCAGCATCGCCTTGGCGATCATTATGTTGCCGATCGTCGCAAGAACGACGGAGGAAATGATCCTGCTGGTGCCGAAAGCAATGCGCGAAGGAGCCCTTGCCCTTGGGGCGCCCGATTGGCGAGTGACCTGGGATATCGTGCTTCCGGCGGCGAAGACGGGCATCGCCACCGGAGCTATGCTGGCGATCGCACGCGTCTCGGGCGAAACGGCCCCGCTCCTCTTTACGGCACTAAATAGTCGTTTTTACAACGTCTATATGGATCAGCCTATGGCTTCGCTGACGGTCCAGATCTTTAATTATGCGACCGGGCCTTTTGAGGTCGAATGGCAGATGGCCTGGGCGGCAACCCTGATCCTGATGCTGCTGATCCTGATCATTAATGTTATCGTGCGGTTCCTGACAAGGAAGAACTACTAGGCTAATATGCTAGAAATGAATACTGACGAAAAAGTCGCGCCAAATCAAGATCAATTTGAAAGTGCTCCCGAGAAAGCGACTACGGGCCCTCTGCCCGAAGCGACGGTCAGCGTCCGCAACCTTAATTTTTATTACGGGAAGACGCATGCACTCCACGATATTTCGCTCGATATACCGCCGCGCGAGGTAATGGCGTTCATTGGCCCGTCGGGCTGCGGCAAATCGACGTTCTTGCGGACGCTTAACCGAATGAACGACACGATCCTCGGTACAAGGCTCGATGGGACCGTGCTGATCGACGGTCACGATATCTATTCGCCGGGCACCGATGTCGTTTCGCTCAGAAGAAAGGTCGGGATGGTGTTCCAGAAATCCAATCCGTTCCCGAAATCGATCTTTGAGAATGTCGCTTACGGAATACGGATCAACCGAATGGCGTCGGGTAATGCCGACCTACAGGAACGTGTCGAGCGGGCACTCAGAAACGCCGCCCTATGGGATGAGGTGAAGGACAGGCTCAAAGCGTCGGCTTTTGGACTTTCAGGCGGACAGCAGCAGCGGCTATGTATTGCGAGAGCATTGGCGGTGGAACCCGAGGTGGTCCTGATGGACGAACCGGCATCTGCTCTTGACCCAAGCGCCACCCAAAAGATCGAGGAGTTGATCGTCGAACTCAAGAAAGACTACACGATAGTGATAGTCACACATAACATGCAACAGGCAGCAAGAGTATCGGACCGAACTTCATTCTTCTTGCTGGGAAAGCTGATCGAGTCTAACCCGACGACCAAGATGTTCACGAGCCCTGTTGAAAAGATCACCGAGGACTACATTACGGGACGGTTCGGCTAGGACGCGAAATTGTCATAAACTAAGAATATGGAAGAGCATCGATTAATTGACAGACGGCTCGACGAACTTCGTACCATGATCATAAATATGGGCAACGAGGCCCGCGAGGCGGTTGATCGTGCAATGAAGTCAATAGTGGATCGGGACAGCGATCTTGCGGCTGAGGTGCTGGCTCACGACGCCGCGATAAATGATCTCGAGCTTGAGATGGACCGCGAGGTCATCGAGATATTTGCATTGCTGCAGCCTACGGCTCGCGATCTCAGGTTCGTGGTCGCGGTGGCGAAGATCACACCGATCCTTGAACGTATCGCTGACCACGCCGGCAACATAGCAAGTGCCGCGATCGAACTTAACAACGAGCCTCAACAGGACAAATATGTAGACCTACCGCGGATGGCGGAGCGGGCATCGGAAATGCTGGCGAAGGCTATCGATGCTTTCAATCAAGGCGACGCCGGCCTTGCGAGGCACATTATTGCCATGGATCAGGAGATCGATTCGATATACCACAAGATCGTCCGGGAACTGATGCACAATATGCGTTCCGAGCCGGCGACCTCAATACGTTTTATGCAGCTGTTGTTTGTTGCCAAGCATATCGAGCGTATAGGCGATTACGTCACAGACATCTGCGAGCTAACGGTATATATGATCGAGGCGGAATTCATCAAGCATCGATTCGATTCGACCCCTTAACCATAACGGGCTTCTCTGACTCGAGAATGACGTTCACCTGCTCTCGGGAATCTGCTACTCCCGACTGATCGCTGAACGGTCCAACTAGACCGCTTGGTGCAGCGGTTTAACGAATCCCCGCGCGGTCGGTGAATCCGTCCCTCCTTTACCAACGAATTACTTTTGTCGAATGATGAATCGGGTACGGAAGCAACATCTGCCGACTAAGACTTGCGAGAAGTGTTTACGACCGTTCACATGGCGGCGGAAATGGCCGCGGGATTGGGAATGGTTTAGACACTGCAGCGACGCCTTTAAAAAGAAAAACAGATCGAAAAGAAACAAATGAGCAAAAGATACGCGATCATCGGAGCAAGCAAGGGAATCGGCCTCGAACTGGCAAAGCAACTGTCGGCTCAGGGAGACGAGGTACTCGCATTTAACCGAACTGCAAACGAACCGGGCGGCCTGGCTAAATTAAGCACATTCGAATTTGACGCAAAAGACGCCGGTTCATTCCCAGCCGTCGCGGGTCCGATCGACGGACTCGTGTATTGCCCGGGAACGATCAATCTCAAGCCATTTCATCGCCTAGCGGAAACGGACTTTGTTGAGGATTTCAACGTCAACGTGCTCGGTGCGGTACGAGCGATCCAAGGCCTACTGTCGAATCTGAAAGAATCGCAAAATGCATCCATTGTTCTATTCAGCACCGTGGCAGTTCAGATCGGGATGGGATTTCACGCGTCTATCGCAGCGGCCAAGGGTGCGGTCGAGGGACTTACACGATCGCTCGCTTCCGAGTTTGCGCCAAATATACGCGTAAACTGTATCGCGCCGTCTTTGACCGACACTCCACTTGCGGAACGTTTGTTAAACTCGCCCGAAAAACGTGAAGCCTCGGCGGCTCGCCATCCGTTGAAAAAGGTTGGTGAGCCCGGTGACATTGCGTCGATGGCCGCGTTTCTATTGTCGGACGAGGCGGGCTGGATGACCGGCCAGATTGTTCATATCGATGGCGGAATGAGCTCGATCCGATAGTTAGTTTACAAAGCGGGCACCCAGAATGTGCGACCCGAGTTTATTACCTGTTTAAGCCCCAGACCCGTCAATTCAGCCTCACTGACTCCAAGATAAGTGAAATGCGGCAGGTCCGATGCGACGGTCTGAAACCAACCGTGTTTGGCCAAAATCTCCCGAACTTTTGCGTTGTCGAACTGAGCAACATCGAGGGCGAGCATTGAGAGATGCTGGGACGTTCCGGGCGGCGCAACTGAGTAAATAATCGATTTCGAAAGGTCCTTGGCGAAGAAGATGCCGTCCCGTTCGAGTTTCAAAATCTCGGGCACCTGCTGATAGGGTGACAGGCCCTTGATGCGTTTTGCATCAGCTTTTGTTACTCGGCCCTTCCGGGTCCAATAGATCAAGCCAGGATTAACGCGACTCGCCCAAAGCGTCACGGTTTGTGCGTAACCGCGACGAGATGAGTCAGCCGCGCGTGGAGATATGGTCAGGCCGGAACCCCGAGCCTCAGTGACCGCATCTTTTAAAGCGGTCATCGCGGCCGTCTGCAATTCTACCTTGTATTCGCCTATCACCTCCGACGATCGTTCGAGAGACGATTGAAACTTCGAGACGTCGGCTTCGTCCTTAAATACAACCTTTTTCGGCGGAATCGCGCCGCTTCTCGCCAAAAACACTGCGCCGTATTCTCTAAGCAGCAATCGACCGGAATCGTCGGTTGGCTGCTCAAAATCCTTTGGGAGATTATCCATAAACCCTTTGCGCTGAGTCGATTGTGTCATGTTTGAATTGTCTGTCTCCGTGGCATTCAGCGACGGTTCAGCCTTCGAGCCCATTGAAAAGCATCCTGCTCCGACCAAAAGAGCGGCAGTGATAAAGAAAAACCTCTTCTTGTTCATATGGAGTTAATTCCCAATCGGAAACGTGCGAATGATAGCCCTAGCCGCCTCGATATGCACTTTCATATATTCGTCCTCTTCGATGAATGGGATCGCAACACGGATCGTCCCGTATAGTGTCCTGGTTCCGACACCCAATCGCTTTTCCGCGCCCAAAACCTTTTTGCGAAACTCAACGCCCTGTGCCGCGCAAAACGCTTCGAGCGACAAAATGGTTTCGAGATTATCGGCAACTTGTCTCAATTTAAGAGCTGCCGTGACTCCCATCGAGACGTGATCCTCGACATTTGCCGAGCTGGGAATCGTGTCTACACTCGCCGGGTGAGCGAGAATTTTGTTCTCAGTGCAAAGTGCCGCAGCTGTATATTGTACGATCATAAAACCTGAATTTAAGCCTCCGCTCTCGGTCAGGAAAGGCGGCAAAATATGTGCATTCGACGCCTCATCGGTTAGACGCATGATTCGGCGTTCGGAGATGTTTCCAAGTTCGGTAAGAGCGATAGTCAGATAATCAAAGGCCAGTGCGAGCGGCTCGCCGTGGAAATTGCCGCCACTGATAACATCGATATTCCCGGTTTCGTCATCGATAAAGATCAGCGGATTATCGGTCACGGCGTTCAACTCAAGCTTTATCAGCCATTCTGCGTAAAGAACGGCGTCGCGGCAGGCACCGTGGACCTGTGGCATGCAGCGGAGCGTGTAAGCGTCCTGGACGTTTGCGGGGTCGAAATCGCGAACAAATTCGCTATCGGCGAGAATCTCGCGCAAATTTTTTGCACATTCGATCTGGCGCGGATGCGGCCGCAGGGCGTGGATCCGTTCGTCAAATGCCGATACAGTTCCGTGCAACGCCTCGAGGCTCAGACATCCGGTAATGTCTGCAATGCCAGCCAGATGCTTTGCCTTCCACGTTTCAAGCAGCCCGATGGCCGTCATCACCGTTGTGCCGTTAGTCAGCGCAATTCCCTCTTTCGCGGCAAGAGTAACCGGCGTAAGTTCGGCCCGATGGAGCGCCTCGGCACCCGTAAGTGTCTCGCCCCGAAACTCCGCCTCGCCCTCGCCGATAAGCACACAGGCAAAATGCGCTAAGGGGGCAAGATCACCGCTGGCACCGAGACTTCCCTTTTCAGGTATCACCGGGTGAACGCCCCGATTTAGAAACTCGAGAATCAATTCGAGAGTTTCGAGCCTGATGCCTGAGAATCCGCGTGCAAGTGTGTTGGCCCGAATCAACAAGATCGCCCTCACCGTAACCGTATCAAACGGATTCCCGACACCGACGGCGTGACTAAGTGCGACATTTCGTTGAAGCGTTTCGACCTCTTTGAGACTGATGATCTTGCCCTTAAAAGCACCGAATCCGGTCGTGATCCCGTACGCGATCTCACCGCGCTCCAGCAGCGTTTGAACGGCGGCTGCTGAGCGATTAACATTTGCTTTTGCGCCATCAGACAAACCAACGCGCGGTTCGCCGGGTGTTCCGTTGGCTACCGCAATCACTTGTTCAAATGTCAGGCTCTCGCCGTCGATTATTATTTCCGAGTTCATTTACAGACAAAGATTAACATAGAATTGGCCTGGTTTAAGGTGTTAGGCCGTATGGACGACTTCGCCCTGCTTGATGATCGTTTTAACAAGATTTCCGCCAAATTCGTAGGCAAGTTGACGATAATCGCGGGACTCAACGATCACCAGATCGGCTTGCTTCCCAGCTTCGATCGAACCGACTTTGTCGCCGAGACCGATCGCATATCCCGCATTAACCGTCGCTGCATTCATTGCCTCGGATGGTAGTAGTTTTTGATACCGACACGCGATCGCCATTGCCAACGGCTGTGACGGGCACGGTGCCGAACCCGGATTGTAATCAGTTGATAGTGCAACGGCACAACCCGAGTCGATCAAACCGCGGGCGTCGGCGAAATGTGAACAGCCAAAATTGAAATTCACGGTCGGGGTTACA
>Ga0209797_10000020_pt1 | contig 75765 bp, 66 predicted proteins | sample DOMMetBare3Fresh_2_FD_187472 | JGI IMG/M metagenome (GOLD analysis project Ga0209797, IMG submission 187472) | Wetland sediment microbial communities from St. Louis River estuary, USA, under dissolved organic matter induced mercury methylation -... | ecosystem: Environmental > Aquatic >... | reverse complement strand
ATGTACTTGTTGGCGGCGTTCGGGCCGTAACTGACCACGGTTGCTTCGTCGCCGTCTCCGTAGCCGAGCTCCGCCGCGCCACTCGCCCAGGCCGCATCGTTGAACGCCGTCTTGCGCCAGGCAGTCCCTTGATCAGTCCCGTCGTCCAGATACTTCCACGTCGCGCCGGATGCGACCAACGTTACATCGGCCGCGAGCGCGATTGGACCACCAAGCAAGCTGATTGCGACCAGCAGCGCCCGGGCCGAAACCGCCAATGCCGCCCGCATGACGTCAGCGACCATGGCGCAACTCCTTCGGCTCCCGCCCCGCTTGCGGCCCGCCCGAAGCAACAGTGTCGCTATCGATGCGAGCTATCGCCGCGCGTGCCGTCCGCTCAATCTCGAAAAGCGCTCTGTTTCTGGCCGCATAACTTGGTCGCACCCGGATCGCCTCCAGAGCCTGTTCGTAGACCGTGCGCGCCGCGTCGTGGCGGCCGGCCAATTCCAGTATCTCGGCCTTTCGCAACAACCAATGCGCCGGATCGGTCGCCTGAGACGCAAGAAGCTCAACCCTAGCAATGGCGTTGGCGTAGAGCCGGAGCCCGATTTCGTGCTCCAGCGCCACAAGCTCGAGCGATGCGAGCGGCCCAAGGCGATCGATGCCTTCGTCCAAGCTGTGGACCGCTGATTTCACATCACCTGGTTCGTCGGTGGCGATGGCGTCTGCGCGCTCCAGAAAGAGCTCAGCTGAGGGGGGATTGCCGAGATCGATCGCGGCGGTCAGCGCAGAGACTGCAGCCTGCTTCAGGCCAAGAACGCGCAGAATGCGGGCCCGCGCCAGGTGGCCGTCGGCACTTTGGGGTGCGTGCGTGATATAGCGGTCCGCGTGCTCGAGCGCATGATGCGGCTGGCCGCAGGCGAGCAGGGTCCGCGCGCGCAACAGGTCGAGCACGAGCAGGCCTGCATCCAGGCGCTCGGCGCGATCAAAATCCTCCAGCGCTGCGCGCCATTGTCTTTTTTCGTGATTCAACTGGCCGCGCTCGACATATGTGAGCGCGTCACGGGGATGGTCGAGCAGTTGTTGGTCCAGCGCCTCAAGGCGTTCGTCTGCAGCTTCGTGCGCCTGGGAAATGAATGCAACGGCCATCAGGGAAATCGCGGCAAGCGCGATCAACAACCATCGCCCTTTCGACGCCCCAGTGTTTTGCATGGGACCTTATAATGTATCAGAAGTCGATGTTTCCAGAGCGGATGTTAATAGATAGAAGGCACCGATGCGGGGCGAACACCCCGTGAAAGCGCGTCAGATGCTTCCGCGGCAGCGGCACCAGCGCCGCCAGCCGCGCCATGAAGTCCAGCGGCGCGAGCACGATGTGCGTCGTGCCGTCGTGGTACAGGGTCTTCAGGCGATAACGCACCTGCCCCTGCGCGGTCAGCGCGAGACGCTCGATCGGCACCGGTGGCCGGCTCACGTAGCGCGCCAGCCTCTCGAGCTTTGCGCGCTGACCCGCTCCCACCCCGAGGTTCCGCGTGCCTCGGGGCCGAGCTGCACCGTGCGCCGGACACTGTGCCGCAGGACCCGCATGCCAAGTCCGGCTCCGTGCGCGAGGACTATGCGATCACACTCGTTGAGGCCGCGGGATTCGAGCTGGTCGGGAAGAGCGAAATCAACGTGAACCCGAAGGACACGAAGGATCACCCGCAAGGCGTCTGGTCGTTATCGCCGGCTTTCCGCGAGGGCGAAGCCAACCGCGAGCGCTACGCGGCCATCGGCGAAAGCGACCACTTCACGCTGCGCTTTCGCAAGCCGCTCTCGCACTGACCGCTACCAGAGCGCCTTCAGCCTCGCGCCGCGGAAGGGCTCGCTCCCAATCCGCCGGGTCGCACGACAGGCTCTCCTCGCTACTGGGCCCTTGCGGGATTGTCTGCGTTCAGCAGTTGAACTGAATGTTTCGGACGTATCGAGACCCGGTTGAATCGCAGGGCTGGCTGCTCAACCAAACGATAAGACGCTTCGGCAAGCAGCAGACTCACCCCAACTTCCAAGAACAAAGTCGCGGGATGGGACAACGACAGGAAATCGAATGGACCGCCCCAAATGATGGGGAAGTGCCACAGGTAGAGGCTGTAGGAGCGCAGCCCGAGCCATACGAGTCCTGGATAGCTCAGCGCAGACCGGAGATGTCTGGAATGGGGGATCGACCAGATCAGCACGACTGCGCAGCCAGCAGCTGCCGCCAGCCCCAGCCAGCTGCTCGTCGTTGTCGTGTGCCGGCCGAGCAGAAGCAATAGCAACAGCCACCCGGCGATAGGACACAGCAGAGGCCCGACGCGCCTGAGGAAGGCATCAACGCGTTCCGGCAGCAATGCCAGAGCACAGCCGATCAGCAGACCATCGCCATGGGTATCGGTGCCGAAATAGATCCTGTCCGCGGAAGCCCCATGCCAGTGCAGCCAGAGTCTCAGCAGCAGAATTGCGAAAGCGCCCGAGCTGGCGAGTGCGAACAGTCCCTTGCGGCCGATCCCGAACCTCATTCCCATGAAGACCACAAGAGGCCACAGGGCGTAAAATTGTTCCTCGATCGATAGAGACCAGGTATGCGTCAGCGGCCCAAGGTGTTGGTCGGTGGGCAACTCCCAGACGATCTGCCAGTTCGCGAAGTAGAACAGCGCGGCGAAGATCGCCCGCAGGTTCGAAACGGAAAACAATGTCTGGAACTGCGACCATACGGTGATGACGAACAGGAGAACGCCCAGCGCCGGCAACAACCGCACAGCTCGGCGCCGATAGAAATTCAGGATATCGATCGTGCCGGTACGGGCGTATTCCTTTGTCAGTATGCCGGTGATGAGGTATCCGGACAGCGCGAAGAAGATGTCAACGCCGGCTCGGCCGCCGGGCAGGAGATGGGCGTGAATGCCAAGTACGGCGAGAATGGCGATGCCGCGCAAGCCGTCGAGTTGCGGAATCCTGTCCGAGCCCTGCACTGCGCCCCTTGCACAATTAGTTGCTAGGCGAGATGCCGCCAGGCAGGCTCGAATTCTCGCTACGGACGGCTTTCCTCAGCTGTGCGGTTCGTCACAGTTCGGCTTACGCTGCCGGCCAAACGACAGGCGGACTCCCGTGGTCCGCGACAAATCGTATCCATCAGGTTGATCGCATAGGACCAGCAGGTTCACGCTTCAGTATGCTTAATCGTCCCGACTCGAAACCCTCCGATTTGCGACACTACGGCCTTCGGACCGCGTTCTTGGGAGGGTCATTCATGAAAAGAAGGCACGTCGCCGTATGCACCGGATAAGCCTCTCGCGCCTCGCTTTCCTGACGGAGATCGTGAATGTGTCGACGTCGCCCTACCGGGGTGCGCACCGCCATCGAGCCTGCCGGGTTCGACGCCAGGGCTCGAGTCGTGGCCGTGCTGAGGCGCGGGAGGGTCACGTTTCAGGATGAAGCGGGATCCCTTAACGCTGGCCCGCGCGACATTTCGAAACGCGGCGGCCCTAAGCTTCGTGGGCCTGCTCGCCAAGGCCATGGGCCTCGTCGTCGCCGTCCTGGTCGCGCGCTATCTTGGCCCCGCCGGGCTCGGTCTGTTCGCGCTCCTGCTCGGCCTGAGCCTGATTGCAGAGCAATTCGGAGCCTTCGGCGTGCCAGACGTGGCCCTGCGCGCGGTCGGCTCAAACCGAGTCAACGCAGCGCCGTACTGGCGTGCCGGCCGCCGGTTGGTGCTCCGGATCAGCGCGGCACCGTCGGCAGCGTTCATCGCTGCCGCGCTAACATTCCGACACGACCCGCACCTCGCGCTGTCGCTGCTGTTGACCGCTGCCTGCGTGCCTCTCACCGCGGTCGGCAATGTCGGCCAGTCGGTCCTGCAGGGCATCGAGCAGGTCGGCTTCGTCACCTGGGTCAATCTTGCCTCGCGGATTGCCAGCCTCATCCTGTTGGCCCTGCTGCTCGAATCGGGAGGCGGCGTAGAAGCGGCCTTCATCGCCCGCGTGGCTTTCCAGGGGGGCATCACGGCCGCCTACCTCGCGCGCCTGAGTCGACTCGCGGGTCCAGCCACGGTAACACCGGTGGCTCGTTCACTGCTCAAGAGCGCATTGCCCTTTGCGGGTTCGCGCGCGCTGGGGGAACTCACGTCGCGGCTCCCGATGCTCGTCGTATCCGCATTTCTTGGCCTCGTGGCGACTGGCCTCTATGACGCCGCGGATCGAGTCAGCCAGATTCTTCAAGTAGTCATCGGTACCGGGCTGACGGCCTTGCTGCCCGTGTTCTCCCACAGCGTCGCGCATGCTGAAGCCTCCCGCGATGTTTATGTGCGAAATGCGCTCAAATTCACGGTGCTCATGATCGGCATGGCCGGGGCCACTCTCACTGCCATCGGATTCGAGGTGATCACTGTCCTGTACGGCCATGAGTACGCGGCATCGGCGTCAATCCTTGGCCTACTGTTCGGCGCACAAGTGTTGATCGCGGGAGACGCCGTCGTCAGACAGGCCATCTACGCGCATGGCCGGGAGCAGGCGGCGATGTGGACGTCGGCCGCCACCATCGTCGTCTTGCTCGTTCTGACACTCGTCATGTCGGCTCTGGCCGGAACGAGTGGCGTGGCCGGCGCCGTCCTGATCGCCAGCGCGACGGGGCTCGGGATCAATGTCGGTCTGGCGCGTCGCTGTGGCGTCGAGCTTGCCGCACGGACGGCACTGCTGAAGCCGCTGGCCGCCTGCCTGCCGTCTTTCCTGCTCGCCGGCATGATTAATCACTGGCCGTGGCCGGCGCGCGTGGGGGCAATTGTGGCCGTATTCGCCGTAAGCTGCGGCGCGCTCCGGGTCTTCCATGTCGACGAACTCAGGTTCATCGTCCGCGCGCTCGCTGCGGGCGGGCGCGAATCCCGCTTGGATTAGTACTGAACTACAAAGAGACGATTCATGATCAAGGGCATCATTCTGACAACGCAACGATCGGGCTCCACGTTCCTGGAGGATTGCCTGAAATCACATCCGGAGGTCTATTGCCCCGGCGAGTTGCTCGTCTCCGGCATGGGCGTTCACGTTCCTGACTTCGTCTACCGCTTCCGCAACGTGACGAAGCTGACACAGTTCGTGGTCTCCGGAGCCTGGTATCCGAGCCGTCTGATGGACAAATTCTTCGCCACCGGCGATGCCAAGGCCAATGTGTTCAAGGCGATGTACAACCACGTAAGCGTCCCCTGGACCCGCCGATACATCGAACGACATACGGAGATCCGGATCCTGGACTTGCGGCGCGAGAACCTGCTGAAGCAATACGTCTCCTTCCTGCTCATGGGCCGTCCGCGCGTGAAGCACTGGCAGCCACACGCGACGGAACCGATTCCGCCGGTCCGCCTCACAGTCTCGCCGGCGGCTGCACTGCAGTACATGCGCCGCACGGCGGCGCTTTATCCGCACTACGAGCAGGTTTTTAGCAAGCACAAGCGTCTGCAACTCGTATACGAACACATGATCGACGGCCGCAACCTACGCCCGGAGACGGCCGACGCGATCTGCGATTTCCTGGCGATCTCGCGACGCCCGATGACCTCCAAGCTGATCAAGATCAACCCGGAGGACCTGCGCGACATGGTAAAGAACTTCGACGAACTGGCCGCAGCGGTCCGCCAGAGCGAGTTTGCACATCTTCTCGACTGACGGGCAAGGCCTTGAAAAGCCGGTTCACCGTGAACAAGAAGCGATTCAGTCAGTGCTGTGCGACATGGCGTAATGGTCGCTTGCGGTCGCGGGCGGATAGAACGGATAAAACGCCTTTCCGGTGATGCCGAGTGTCGCGCCGCTTGCGCGGCAAACGCCCCGGATAGCGCGTCGGTCAGCGCCAGCCGCTCGATCGATACCGGCGGCCGGCTCACGTAGCGAGCCAGCCGTTCCAGCTTCGCGCGCTGATCCGCTTCCACCCCGATGCCCGCGTGCAGCGAAAACCCCGCGTACTGCGCGACACCCGGCCTCGGCTCCACTCCCCGCGCCGGCACGGTTTGCAGTGCGAACACCTTCGGCTGGAAGGGCGCGGGTCTCTCCACGGAGCGGTCTTCACCCGCTGAACGGGAATCAAAGCGGCTGACGTCAGTGCGGTGACGCACAGACGAATGCCAGCGTCTTTCGGCAGAGTATGCTGGCATTGTATGCCTGAACTGCGAATGTCTGTTGTTCGGGCCCTCGGTATTTCGCTCCCATGAACGCTGAAGCCCACGAATTCGCAGGGTACGCATGCGCGGCTCGCCTGAAGGCAAGCCGCGGTGGTACGCCCGCGTGAAGGATCGCGGCCCCGAACTGCCGGTCCACCGCGTCCCCAGGGGGTTTTCGGATCGCTTTGCGCTCGGCTTCACCAGACTGCTGCGGTGGTGCGCCGACACCTTTTTTGCGCGGCGCTACGGCCATCGCGCGATCGTCCTTGAAACGGTGGCTGCCGTTCCCGGCATGGTGGGAGGAACGCTCACGCACCTCAGGTGCCTGCGCCGCATGGAGGACGACAAGGGCTGGATCCGGACGCTGATGGAGGAAGCCGAGAACGAACGGATGCACCTGATGACGTTTGTCGCGATCGCGAAACCGTCCGGTTTCGAAAGGCTGGTCATCATCGTCGTGCAATGGTTCTTTTATGTCGGTTTCTTCCTGCTGTACGTCGTCTCGCCGCGTACCGCGCACCGCGTCGTTGGTTACTTTGAGGAAGAGGCTGTCATAAGTTATACGGCGTACCTGGAAGAAATCGATTCAGGTCGGTCACCCGACAAGCCTGCACCGAACATCGCGAAGCACTACTGGAAGCTGCCCGCGAACGCGACGCTGCGCGACGTGGTCATTGCCGTGCGCGCTGACGAGGCACATCACCGCGACGTGAACCACGGATTCGCGAGCGAACTCGCTGAGGAACAAATCGATCGCGCGCGCATCGCGCCCTATCCGCCTCATGCGGACGAAACAGAGGTGCCGGCGCGGCGCCGCAGCAAGTGACACTGACAGCAGCGGCACCAGCGCCGCCAGCCGGGCGATGATGTCCAAAGGCTCGAGTACGATGTGCGTGGTGCCGTCGCGGTACGGGGTTTTCAGACGATAGCGAACCTGCCCCTGCGCAGTCAGCGCCAGACGTTCGCCCGCAACCGACGGCCGGCTCACGTAGCGGGCCAGCCGTTCGAGCTTCCCTCGCTGCTCGGCTTCCGCACCCAGACCCGCGTGCAGCGCAAGCCTCGCGTACTGCGCGACGCCTGGCCTCGGTTCCACTGGCCGTGCCGGCACGGTCCAAGGAGTTCGTACATGCGCCGCAGGCCTGCCAGAGATTCAGATCGGGAGGTACAGCTTCAGGGCTTGATCATTCCGTGCTTGCGCAGGATCTCCCGAAGCTGGTCGTGCGGTAGGGCTTGCACAACCCAGTAGTCGGCCCCGGTCATGGTCTTCGCAGCGATGAGGGCATTGATCACGGATTCTTCAGTGGCCTGTACGACCGCAGCGAACAGCGGGTTCAACTTCCAGCTCTGCATGCGCTCCACGCCGGCATTGGGCGAGCTAAATGGAGGCTCGGCGCTGTTGCCTTCGTCGGCCCCCGCATTCGCGGTGGAAAACGCCAGGAAGATGTCGCCGGATCCGTCCCTTTCGATCGCTCCCAGCCGGCCAAGCCCAACCGACACCCTGCGCGCAAGCCGTTTGAGTTGATCCGGCGTAAGCGGCGCATCGGTCGCCACGATCACGATGATGGATCCGTGCTCGGACAGTTCAGTGTCATCGAATGTCGCGGCCATCTTCGCGTTGCACACGGGTGCGATCAGACCACCCCAGTCTCGCGCTGGCGGGTCGAGTGCGGTTTCGACACAGTGGGGCTGGACGCTCATCTCGCGCGCCACCGGAATTCCAGCTACACGCAGTTGGTCCCTTCCGCCGTAGTTGCACTGCGCGAGCACGCCCACGGTATAGCCCCCGTCTTTTGCTTCCAGTATTCGCGACGACGTGCCGGTGCCGCCCTTGAATCCGTTGCAGATCATGCCGGTCCCGCCGCCCACGTTCCCTTCGGGAAGTGGCCCGCTGGCCGCGCTGTCAAGGGCATCCCACGCATCCTGCGGCAGGACATGCTGGCCAGCGATATCGTTGAGCAGCCAATCTGCGGTCTCGGTTGCGACGGGATACCAGAACTTGCCGTACCGTCCGTTTCGAACCATCCACGCCACGGCGGCATCGCGGACCACGCCGACACTGCCGGTATTGGTGATGAGAATCGGGGTCTCCAGCAGACCGCTCTCCTCGATCCAATGCGTCCCGGTCATGTCGCCATTGCCGTTTCCGGCAAAGTAGCCAGCGAAGACGCTCTTCGTGCCGGCTTTCCCGCGCGGGAAGATTGCGGTCACTCCGGTCCGGACCGGACCCTTGCCGACCACGAGCCGGCCGTCTCCTGAAATCAGCGTCTTGAAGCCGACCTCGACGCCGGCGACGTCCGTAATCGCGTTGAACCGGCCCGGTGTGCCGTCAAAAGGAACGCCGAGGTCACGCGCACGAGGCTCTTCCGGGCGAGGCGCCGGTGAAATCTGTCCGGCTGCGCCGCTCGACATCACGAGCAGCGACAGGCAAGCGACGCACATTGCAGCTCTAGGAAACATTACGGCTCTCTCCGGGTCATTTGGTCGCGTGGCGGATAGTGCGAACAAGAGGCCTTTCGGTTGCCGCCGAGTGTAGCGCCGGACAGTGCACGGGAGTGCGCCGGCGGGTCCGGGCACGCGGTCCGCCGCCCGCGTTCGTCATGGGCTGCTAGACTGCCGCGCGCCGCCATCCCTGGAGCCGACCGACATGATCCTGCTGTCGCCCTTCCGCACTACCGCTGTCGTCGCCGCCGCCGTCGTGCTGACAGTGTTCGGTCCCGCCGCCGCGCACGCACAGAGCGCCGCCACGTTCGCCGCGATCGATCGCGGCATGGAAGCGTACCGGCTCGACGCGCACATCCCCGGCATGGTCTGGGGCGTCGTGAAGGACGGGAAGCTGGTGCACGTCAAGGGCGCCGGCGTGCAAGACATCGATACCAGGCGTCCGGTCACGGCCGACACGCTGTTCCGCATCGCCTCGATGACGAAGGCTTTCACCGCGCTGTCGATCCTGAAACTGCGCGACGACGGCAAGCTGGCGCTCGACGCGCCGGCCGAGACGTACGTGCCCGAGCTGAAGTCGCTGAAGTATCCCACCGAGGACTCACCCAAGATTCGCGTGCGCGAACTCATCACGCACACCGCGGGCTTCGTCACCGACGATCCGTGGGGCGACCGGCAGACACCGCTGCCCGAGGACGAGTTCACGAAGTACCTCGCGTCCGCGGCGCCGTTCACGAGTCCCCCGGCGACCGAAATGGAGTACTCGAATCTCGGCTACTCGCTGCTCGGACGCGTCATCAGCAATGTGTCGGGCACGCCGTACGACGAGTTCGTGCAGCGCACGATCCTGCGACCGCTCGGCATGAGCGTCACGAGCCATCACATCGCGTCACAGCCGGCCGACAAGCGCGCGCTCGGCTATCGCTGGGAAGACAACCAGTGGAAGCTCGAACCGGAGATGGCGCACGGCGCCTTCGGCGCGATGGGCGGCATCCAGACCAGCGCCAACGACTACGCGAAGTGGGTCGGCTTCCTGCTGTCGGCGTGGCCCCCGCGCGACGGCGCCGACGCCGGGCCGGTGAAGCGATCGAGCGTGCGCGAGCTGGCGCAGGGCGCCAACTTCCCCTCCGTGCGGATGCGGCCAGGCGCGAGTGGCCCTGACGCCTGCCGCGAAGCCGCCACCTACGCGATGGGCTTCTATGCCGCCACTGACTGCGAGCTCGGGCTCACCCTGAGCCACGGCGGGGGCTACCCCGGCTACGGCTCGCACGTGCTCCTGTTGCCCGACTACGGCGTGGGCGTTTTCGCGCTCGCGAACCGCACCTACGCCGGCCCGCGTTCGCCGGTGTGGGACGCGGCCGTGGCCCTGCTGCGGGCTGGCGATCTCGTGCCGCGCGCGCCGACGGTGTCGCCCGCGCTAGCCACCGCCTATGCCGCGGCCGTGAAGATCTTCACGGGCGGCACGATCACCGCCGGCGGCGACGTGCTGGCGATGAACATGCTCACGGATCGCGACGCCGATCACTGGGCCCGCGACCTGGCAGCCCTCAAGGCGGAGGTGGGCGCGTGCGACATGACGGCGCCGATTCACCCGTCGGGCCTGTTGTCGGGCGATTTCACGTGGACGTGCGCGACGGGCCGTGTGCTCGGGTCGCTGCTGCTGGCGCCCACGCCGTCACCGCGGATTCAGAAGCTGAGCCTCGTGCGGGCAACGCCCTGACGACCGCCTGCACGTTACGCCCCCGTGCGCACAGGCGATGATCGCGATTCTCGGGGGAACTACCGGATTCGGCGCAGACCGCCCCTACTCCCACTCGATGGTCGCTGGCGGCTTGCCGGAAATGTCGTAGACGACCCGCGAGACGCCCTTCACTTCGTTGACGATGCGCCGCGCAACGTGATCGAGAAAGTCGTAGGGCAGCCGCGCCCACTGCGCGGTCATGAAGTCGATAGTCTCGACGGCACGCAGTGCAATCACCCAGTCATAGCGTCGGCCGTCGCCCATCACCGCGACCGAGCGCACCGGCAGGAAGATCGCCATCGCCTGGGCGATGCGATCATAGAGGTCGTGGGCGCGCAACTCGTCGATGAAGATCGCATCCGCGCGGCGCAGCAGATCCGCCGCCTCGCGATTGACGCGGCCCAGGATGCGCACGCTCAAGCCCGGGCCCGGGAATGGGTGGCGATTCACCATCTCATGCGGCAAACCGAGTTCCACGCCGATGCGACGCACCTCATCCTTGAAGAGTTCGCGCAATGGCTCGACGAGCTTCAGCTTCATGCGCTCCGGCAGCCCGCCCACATTGTGGTGCGACTTGATGACATGCGCCTTGCCGGTTTTCGCGCCGGCGGATTCGATGACATCCGGATAGATCGTGCCCTGGGCCAGCCAGTCGACACCTGCGATCCGGTGCGCTTCCGCCTCGAAGACCTCGATGAAAAGGCCGCCGATGATCTTGCGCTTGCGCTCCGGGTCCTCCTCATCGGCCAGTGCCGCGAAGAACCGCTCTGCCGCATCCACGCGGATCACGTTGAGGCCCATGTGCCGCGCGAAGGTCTCCATGACCTGGTCGCCCTCGCCAAGGCGCAGCAGGCCGTGATCGACGAATACGCAGGTGAGCTGTGCGCCGATCGCGCGATGCAGCAGCGCTGCGACCACCGACGAATCGACACCGCCGGACAGGCCAAGCAGCACCTTGCCGCCGCCGACCTGCTCGCGGATCCGCAATGTCAGGTCCGCGACGATGTTGCCGGCGTCCCAGAGCGCGTCGCAGCCGCAGATCTCGCGCAGGAAGCGCTCGAGGATCCGCGTCCCGGCACGCGTATGGGTCACTTCGGGATGGAACTGCACGCCGTAGAAGCGGCGTTGCTCGTCGGCCATCGCCGCCAGCGGCGCATTGGCCGTAGCCGCGATCGCGACGAAACCGGGCGGCATCGCCTCGACGCGGTCGCCGTGGCTCATCCAGACGTCGAGTTCCGGCGATTCGCGCTCGTCGTCCTGGGTGATGCCGTCGAGAAGCCGCGAAGACCCGGTGCGCCTGACGCGCGCATAGCCGAACTCGCGATGACTGGACGGTGCGACGCGCCCGCCGAGCTGCGACGCCATCGTCTGCATGCCATAGCAGATGCCGAGCACCGGCACGCCGAGCGTGAATACATTCGCCGGAGCGCGGGGAGGACTTGCGTCGGTCACGGACTCGGGTCCACCCGACAGGATGATCCCGCGGGCGCCGAACCTGGCGACCGCCGCATCGCCGGCATCCCAGGGCATGATCTCGCAATAGACGCCGAGCTCGCGCACACGGCGCGCGATCAGTTGCGTGTACTGCGCCCCGAAGTCGAGGATCAGGATCCGGTGGGCGTGGATATCGGCGCCGGGCGCCTGCATGCGGGCCGCCATCAGCCGATCCGGTAGTTGGGCGCTTCTTTCGTGATGCTCACGTCGTGCACGTGGCTCTCACGAACGCCGGCACCGGTGATTCGCACGAATGACGGACGCGTGCGCATTTCCTCGATATTGCCGCTGCCGGTATAGCCCATTGCAGCGCGCACGCCACCCGATAGCTGATGCAGGATCGCAACCAGCCCGCCCTTGTAGGGCACGCGCCCCTCGACTCCTTCGGGTACCAGCTTCTCGAGTTCCTCGGTGGTGTCCTGAAAATAACGGTCACTGGAGCCGTGGCGCTGGGCCATCGCGCCGAGCGAACCCATGCCGCGATAGGACTTGTAGGACGCGCCCTGGTAAAGCTCGACTTCGCCCGGCGATTCCTCGGTGCCGGCGAACAGGCCGCCGATCATCACGGTGTGCGCACCGGCCGCAATGGCCTTGGCAACGTCGCCGGAATAACGGATGCCGCCGTCCGAGATCAGCGGTACATCGGTTTTAGCCAGCGCTTCGGCGACAGTCGCGATCGCGGAAATCTGCGGCACGCCGACACCGGCAATCACCCGGGTCGTGCAGATCGAGCCGGGGCCGATGCCAACCTTGACGCCGTCGGCGCCCGCGTCCACCAGCGCATGTGCGGCCTCCGCCGTCACGATGTTGCCGCCCACCACCTGCAGGCTGCCGTATGCCTGCTTGATCTTTGCGACGGTCGCCAGAACGCCGCGCGAATGGCCATGCGAGGTGTCGACCACGACCACGTCCACGCCGGCCTCGAGCAATTGCGCTACCCGGTCAAGCGTGTCCGGCGAGGTGCCGACGGCGGCTCCGACCCGCAGATGACTGTGTTCATCCTTGCAGGCGCGCGGAAACTCACGGGCCTTCTGGATGTCGCGCACAGTGATCATGCCGCGCAGCCGGCCGGCATCGTCCACGACCAGGATCTTCTCGATACGATGGCGGTGCAACAGCAGCAGCACCTCCTCGCGCGGCGTGTTCTCGCGCACCGTGACCAGCCGCTCGCGCGGTGTCATGACCTTCGAGACCGGCAGGTCGAGCTGCTCCTCGAAACGGATGTCGCGGTGCGTGACGATGCCGACGACCATGTTGCCGTCCGCGGTGACCGGCAGGCCGGAAATGCCCTTGGCACGCGTCAACGCGATGACGTCGCGGATCGTCGCATCGGGGCGAATCGTGATCGGGTCCTTGATCACGCCACTCTCGTGCTTCTTGACGCGGCCGACCTCGCGGGCCTGGTCCTCCGCGGACATGTTCTTGTGGATGATGCCGATGCCACCCTCCTGCGCGATCGTGATGGCGAGGCGGGCCTCGGTCACGGTATCCATCGCCGCGGAGACGAGTGGCAGGTTGAGCCGGATGCCTCTCGTCAGGCGCGTCGACAGGTCAACCTCGCGGGGCAGCACTTCCGAATAGGCCGGAACGAGCAGGACGTCGTCGAAGGTGAGTGCTTCCTGGACGATGCGCAACGGTCATGTCCCCCGGGGGCAGTCCGAATGAAGCGGCGCATTGTACGACGCAAGTGACCCGAGGCGTTAGTGGCACGTGCGAGTCGGCCTCGTGCGCCAGCGTGCCCGCTCGCTTAGCATGCACTTATGGATCCCCGGGCCGGACGCGATGTCTACACGGTTGCCCGCCTCAATCGCGAGGTGCGCGGCCTGCTGGAGGCCGGCCTGCCGTCGATCTGGATCGAGGGAGAATTGTCGAATCTGTCCCGGCCCGCCTCCGGTCACTGGTACTTCACGCTGAAGGACGAGGCCGCGCAGGTGCGCTGCGTGATGTTCCGGCAGCGCAATCAGGCCATCCGGGTGGTGCCCCTGGACGGCATGCAGGCCCTGCTGCGGGCGCGGGTCGGCCTCTATGAGCCCCGCGGCGACTATCAGCTGATCGTCGATCACCTCGAAGAGGCTGGCGAAGGTGCGCTGCGGCGCCGCTTCGAGGCCCTGAAGCTCTCGCTGGCCGCCGAAGGCCTGTTCGATGCCGCGCGCAAGCGGGGGCCGCCGCGCCTGCCGCGGCGCATCGGCGTCGTGACCTCGCCGAGCGGGGCTGCCTTGCGCGATGTGCTGCACGTGCTGCGGCGCCGCTTCCCGGCGATTCCGGTCCTGATCTACCCCGTGCCGGTCCAGGGGGCCTCGGCAGCGCGCGAGATCGCCGAGACCCTGGCCCTTGCGGATAGGCGCGCCGAAGTGGACGTGCTGCTGCTGGTGCGCGGTGGCGGCTCGCTGGAGGATCTCTGGGCTTTCAATGACGAGTCATTGGCCCGCGCGATCGACCGGCTCACGCTGCCGCTCATCAGCGGCATCGGCCACGAAGTGGACTTCACGATCGCCGATTTCGTCGCCGATGTCCGCGCGCCCACGCCCTCGGCGGCGGCGGAACTCGCCGTCCCGGACGCAGTGACTCTGCTCGGCATGTTTACGGCAACGGCACGAAGGCTGGGTCTTGCCGCCAGTCGCGCACGGTTGCAACGCAGCGAACGGCTGGCGCGCGCCTGGAAACGACTCTGGGTCCAGCATCCGTCGCAGGCACTCGCGCAGCGCGCTCAACGCACCGATGAATTACAGGGCCGCCTGACGGCGGCGATGCGACGCAACCTCGGCATGCGGACCCAGCGCCTCGCCACGACGCGCGCAGAACTCTCGGGTGTCTCGCCGGCTGCTCGCATTGAGACGCTGTTGCAGCGCGCCGGCCATGCGGGTCTGCGCCTGTTGCCTGCCATGCGGCATTGCTTATCGCTGCACGATGGCCGGCTCGTGACGGCCACGCGCGCCCTGCATGCGATGAGCCCTCTGGCAACCCTTGGCCGCGGCTATGCCATCGTGACATTGGCCGCAGGCGGGGCGATCGTCCGCGATGCTTCGCAGGCGCCACAGGGTACGGAAGTCGATGCGCGGCTCGCCCGCGGCCGGCTGCGCGCCCGCGTCATCTAAAAAGGGGACGCACCCCTTTTTTCTCCGCCGACGCAGAAGTAATAGGGGTGCGTCCCCTTATTACTGGTCAACGCCGCCTGGCGTCGCGCTTCCTGGTCCGGCGCTGGCGTGGCGTCAACTTGTCGCGTCGCCCGGCGAACGGATTGTCTTCGCTGCGGAACTCCACGCGTACCGGTGTGCCCCACAATCTGAACGCTTCGCGGTAGCCATTCATCAGGTAGCGGCGATAGTCCTCGGGTGTTCGGGCGGCTTGCGCCCCATGCACGACGATGACCGGCGGATTGCGCCCGCCCTGGTGCGCGTAACGCAGGCGTATGCGGCGCCCGCGCACCAATGGCGGCTGATGCTGGCGGATCGCCGCTTCGAGCACACGCGTGAGTTCGGGGGTCGGCAACTCGCGCATGGCCGCCGCATGAGCCTCGCGTACCGACTGCATCATCTCCCCGACACCACTGCCATGCAGCGCGGAGATGTAATGGACCGGCGCGAAATCGAGGAACCGCAGCCGCAGCGCAATCTGCGCGCGGATTTCTTCGCGATGTTCCTGGCCGACGTGATCCCACTTGTTGACCGCGATCACCATCGCGCGCCCGCGCTCGGCCACCATGCCGAAGAGCGTTGCGTCCTGTTCGGCGACGGTCTGCTGGGCATCCAGCACGCCGATGACAACATTCGCATCATCAATAGCCTGTAACGTCTTGATAACGCTCCATTTTTCAAGTTGCCCCTCGATGCGTGCGCGACGCCGGACACCGGCGGTATCGATCAGGACGTAGGCTTGCCCGTCGCGCTCGAATGGCACGTGGACGGTGTCACGGGTCGTACCCGGCTGGTCGGAGGCAATCATCCGTTCCTCGCCCAGCAGACGGTTGATCAGCGTGGACTTGCCGACATTCGGGCGCCCGATCACGCAAACGCGGGTGGCGCGGGTCATCTCCTCCGCCGCGTCTTCCGCAGGGGGCGCGATGCCCGCGAGCGCATGGTCCATCAAGTCATCGATGCCCTGGCGATGCGCTGCCGACAACGACTGCGGCTCGCCCAGACCGAGCCCGTAAAAGTCGGACACGGCAAGATCCGAATCGCGCCCTTCGCATTTGTTGACTGCGATCGTCACCGGCTTGCCACTCTTGCGCAGCACGTCGGCCACAAATCGATCCGATGGCTCGATTCCCGACTGGCCATCGACGAGAAAAATGACCCGGTCGGCTTCGTCAATCGCGCGCTTCGTCTGTTGCGCCATCAGTTGCTCGATGCCGCGCGGCGATTCCACCAGCCCGCCGGTATCGACAACGATAAAGCGATGCAGACCGTTCCGGCCGTAGCCGTACTTGCGGTCGCGCGTCAGACCTGGCACGTCCGAAACCAGCGCGTCACTGGTTCCAGTCAGCGCATTGAACAGCGTGGACTTGCCGACATTGGGCCGGCCCACCAGCGCGATGACGGGCAACATTAGCTGGGGTTCCTGGCGGCCGCTTACCCGGCGGCACGCGGTGGCGCGCGATAGGCCTCCACCCTGCCGGAATCACTCTGGACCAGCAGCAAGTCACCGGCAGCGACCGGTGCATTGCTGATGCGCCCGCCGCCGGGCTTTGCACGGCCGAGGACTTCACCGGTGGCCGCATCGAGCCAGTGCAGATAGCCTTCGAAATCGCCGACCACCAGGCTGCCGCCCTGAATCTCGGGCGCCGTCAGCGAGCGGTGCAGGAATTGCGCCTGGCGCCACGCTTCCGTGCCGTCGCGGCGGCGCAGCGCAACCACGGTGCTGTCAGCCGTCGTCAGGTACAGGTTGTCGGCGTCGGCCACCAGCCCGCGGTAGCTCGACATGTCCCGTCCCCACCAGATCTGGCCGGAGTCCAGCGAGAGCATCGCGACGCGGCCCTGGTAACTGACCACGTAGACATCCTTGTCGATGACCCGAATCGCTGAATCGATGTCGGCCAGACGCTCGATCTCGGTCCGACCGTGCGGCGGGGCAACGGTCGCGGTCCACAACAGATCACCCGTTGAAAGCGCCAGCGCGATCACTTTGCCATTGTCGAATCCGGCCAGCACCATGTCGCCACTGATGACCGGCGGGCCGTTGCCGCGCAATGTGAGTCGCGGCACGGGCTGCTCGTAATTCCAGGCTTCGGTGCCGTCGGCAACATGAAAGGCCCTCAGCCTGCCATCCACCGTGCGCACGATGACGAGGCCTGCGCCGATTGCCGGAGCCGACAGTACCTCGCCGCCGACCGGGACCCGCCATCGTTCCAGACCGGTCGCGGCATCCAGCGCCAGCACCTCGCCGGCAACGGCGCCCGCAACGACGAGGCCATCGCCGACTGCCGGCCCGCCGCTCAGGTCAAGATCGGTCGACGCGCGCCACAGATTGCGTCCACTGCCGAGTTCCAGCGCCTGCACATCGCCGCCGTGACCTGCGACATAGACGCGATCATCGGCAACGACCGGTCGCAGCCCCAGGCGCAGGACGTCGTCGCCGCCCTTGGTCCCGGTACTCCACACGTGGTCGGGCTTCAACTTGACGGAGAAATCCACGAGCTCGGCCGGCGGCTCCAGGTCTTTCTCCTTGCTGCAGGCGGTCACGGCCAATACAAGCGCCAGCAGCCAGGCCATTTTCTTCATCCGCATTCCTCATTCAGCCGCGGGCGCAGCGGATAGTTCGTCGATCTTCAATTTCAGCAACTCCTGGTCGACCAGACCCTCGACGATCTTGCCGTCCGCGGGTGCCGATTGAGCCTGCCGATAGGCCTCGAGCGCATCCGCAGGCTTCCCGCTCGCCATCAAGACGTCTCCACGCAATTCGGCGACCCGTGCGGCAACCGCAGGACTCTCGACCGACTTCAGCGTTGCAAGGGCTTCGTCTGGGCTTCCCTTCGCAAGCTGCACTCGCGCCAGCCGGAGTCCCGCGACCAATGCGAGATCCGGATCGCGCGTCGAATCCATGACCTGCTTCAGTTTCTTCGCGGCGCCTTCCAGCTCTCCGGCCTCGACTTCGAGCCGCGCCAGCACCAGCAGCGCCTGGTCGGCATAGGGGGTATCCGCATACTCGCCGGTAATCTGGCCGGCGATCTTCAGCCCTTCCTCGCGCTGGTTGCGCCCAAGCGCGTCCAGCATCGCGGAGAACTGCTGTTCCGCTTCCTGCGACCGGGCAAGCTGGTGCGCGTTCCACCAGCGGAATCCGAACACGCCGCCGAGGCCCAGCACGATGCCGCTCACGAGCCAGATCCAGTTCTCGCGCAGCCAGTTCTTGAGCTGGTCCGCCTGCTCGCGTTCCGACAGATACTCATCGACCATCTTCTCTCCCCGAATTCATCGTGCGGCCGAGCAATGCCGCAACGCGCACCGGCAGCTGGCTCCACGGGCAGTCCTGCTGGCTCGCGTCGCCGCGCAGCACCCTGATGGCCGCAGAACCGCGCGCCACCTCGTCATCGCCGATGATCAGCGCCAGTTGCGCGCCGCTCTTGTCCGCGCGCTTCATCTGCGACTTCAGGCTTCCGCCGCCCATATTGCACTCGACACCGGCACCCGGCAGCGCGTCCCGCAATTGCTCGGCGATCGCGAGCCCCGCGCGCATTGCGCCATCACCCGACATCACCAGGTACACGGCGGGCACGACGGCACTCGCCTTGACGCCGCCGGCCTGGAGCAACCCGACGATTCGTTCGATGCCAAGCGCCCAGCCGATCGCGGGCGTCGGCTCGCCGCCCAACTGTGCTACCAAGCCATCATAGCGGCCGCCGGAGCAGACGGCATCCTGCGAACCGAGCGCGGTGGTAGTCCATTCGAACACGGTGCGCGTGTAATAGTCGAGGCCGCGGACCAGCCGCGGATCGACCTCGTACGGGATCCCGCAGGCATCGAGCAGCTCCCGGAAGCGCTCAAAATGCTCCTGCGACGCGGCGTCGAGATGATCGGACAGCGCGGGAGCGCCGGCAACCACTTCGCGCATCGCCGGATTCTTGGAATCGAGGATGCGCATGGGATTCGAATCGAGACGCCGCAGGCTGTCGGCATCGAGCGCGGCGCGGTGGCGCCCGAAGTAGGTCACCAGCAGCGCGCGGTATTGCCGGCGCGAATCCGGTGTGCCGAGCGAATTGACGTGCAGGCGCACATCCTTGATGCCAAGCATCCGCCAGAGACGCGCCGAAATCTGGATTATCTCGACGTCGACGTCAGGTCCCTCGTATCCGAAGGCCTCGCAATCGATCTGGTGGAACTGCCGGTAACGGCCCTGCTGGGGTCTCTCGTGCCGGAACATCGGTCCTGATGTCCACAGCCGCTGCTTCTGGTTGTGCAGCAGGCCGTGCTCGATGGCGGCCCGCACCAGCCCGGCGGTCGCCTCTGGCCGCAGGCTCAGGCTGTCTCCACCGCGGTCCTCGAAGCTGTACATCTCCTTTTCGACGATGTCCGTGTGCTCGCCGATCGAGCGCCGGAACAGCTCCGTGCGTTCGACCAGCGGAATGCGGAACTCCTGGTATCCATAATCCGCAAACAATTCCTGCGCGCTCTGTTCCACCAGCCGCCACCAGGGCAACTGGTCCGCGAGCAGGTCATTCATGCCACGGACGGCCTGGAGCTTGCTGGTCATGGCCTAGGAGCGGGTGCCCCACCACCAGAACACGGCGACCACCGCGATTGCAAGCGCGACTGCGGTGACCGGCCAGACCCAGCGCGCGTGCTCGCGAGCCCGCGGGCGCAGGTCCATCGCCGGCAGGAAACTCGGTTCGGGAAATTCGTCGCTGCCGAATGAGGCCAATACCTCGCCTTCGGGCAGACCGAGAAGCGCCGCATAGTTGCGCAGATGACCGCGGGCAAATACCGGCGCACCGAGCAGGGCGAGACGGTCTTCCTCCATTGCGAGCACCAGCGCCGCATTGAGTCGCAGCCGGTCGGCTGCGGCATCGATGGTGAGTCCCATGGTCTCACGCGCACCGCGCAGCCGCGCACCTGGCGACGGACCGCTGGTCCGCACGTTCATCCCGGATTCCGGCGCTCTATATCGTCGAGTACGCGCAGCTGCACGGAATCCGGGAATTCCCTGCGCAACCGCTCGCCGTACGCAGAAGCCGCGGCACGATCATTCAGCGCCGTCTCGATCTGGTGACCCAGCAGGAGCGCGTCCGCCGTTGCTGGTGCAGCATCGAGGAATCGCTCAATGAATGCCCGCGCCTGCAGGTTATTGCCACGATCGTGCAGGACTCCGGCCAGTTGCACGAATGCCTCCGGGTAGATGGCATGCACCGCAACGGCCTGGCGAAGGTAATTCTCGGCCCGTTCCAGCGATGCGGCGCTGCGCGCGCAGACGCCCGCATTCGTATAGGCAACTTCCGGCGTGCGGTACAGCGGATTGCCGGCAGCCTTCAGGAACATTGCCTCACCCTTTGCAAACTCGCCATTGCGACACAGGAAGGCACCCAGCGCATTCTGCGCCTCCGGGCTGTTGGCATCAGCGCGAAGCGCAAGCCGGAAGTGCTTCTCGGCACGCTTGGTGTCGAGCAACCGTTCATAGACCAGCCCGGCGGCGAGTTGCACGGTCTGGTCATGCGGACTCAGCGCCAGCGCCCTCTCGACCTTGTCGCGGGCAACCTGCAACTGGTCGCGTTTCAAGTACTCCATTGCAAGGCGTGCATTGATGCGACCGGCCTCAATCTGCGGATTTGGCGAAGCATCCTGCTGCTGCGCCGGCACCGCCGCAGCCAGCAGCAGCGCCATCAGGAATGTCGCAACGCGCAGGCTCATGCCTGCACCGCAAGTTTGACCGGCCTGCTGCCGAGTCTGGTCAATGTGCGATCCAGCACCTGACCCCGCAGCTGGCCACAGGCCGCATCGATATCGTCGCCCCGGGTTCGCCGCACGGTCGCCGTCACGCCCCCCTGGACCAGAAGATCGCGGAATCGCGTGATTGCCGGAGCCGGCGAACAACGGTACCTGGTGCCCGGGAATGTATTGAATGGAATGAGATTCACCTTGGCATCATGACCACGCAGCAGTGCCACAAGTTCCCGCGCGTGCTCCGGCAGGTCATTGACGCCGTCAAGCATGGTGTACTCGAACGTGACGCTGCGGCCGTTCTGGCGCTCGAGGTAGTGCCAGCTGGCCGTCAGCAATTCGGCGATCGGGTGCTTGCGGTTGATCGGCACCAGCTGATCACGCAGCCGGTCGTTCGGCGCATGCAGCGAAACCGCGAGCGCGACATTGCAATCCTCTGCCAGGCGGTAGATCTGCGGCACCAGGCCGGACGTGGACAAGGTGACGCGCCTTCGTGAAAGGTCGTAACCGAGATCATCGAGCATCAATTGCATGGCCGGCAGCACGTTCCTGTAGTTGGCGAGCGGTTCGCCCATGCCCATCAGGACGACATTGGTGATGACACGTTCGCCATCCGGATCGCGCCCGAGTTCGCGGTTGGCGAGCCAGACCTGGCCGATGATTTCCGCTGCGGTCAGATTACGGTTGAAACCCTGCCGACCGGTCGCGCAGAAGGAGCAATCCAGTGCACAGCCGATCTGGCTCGAGATGCAGAGCGTGCCGCGCCCCGGCTCCGGGATGTAGATCGTCTCGATGACCTGCTCGTTGCCCGAAGCACCGGGCATGCGCAGCAGCCACTTGCGCGTGCCATCCGTCGATGTCCGCGCGCTTACGATCTCCGGCACGCTCACTTCCGCGACGCCCGCAAGCGTCGCGCGGAAATCCTTCGCAAGGTCGGTCATGCGCGCAAAGTCGGACTCGCCGCGGCGATAGATCCACTTCAGCAACTGGCGCGCGCGATAGGGCTTCGCACCGAGTGTCGCGACGAATGTTTCCAGTTCGGACCGGTTGAGTCCCAGCAGGTTGACGCGCTCGGAAGCTGCACCGTTCATCCTGTCACCGGCCTTGGCGAGTCCGCGCGCAGAGCGCGATCTCGGCAAAGAAATAGGCGATCTCGCGCGCGGCATTCTCGATGCTGTCGGACCCGTGCACGACATTTTCCTCGATGCTGGTCGCAAGATCGGCGCGGATCGTTCCCGGCGCCGCCTTCTTCGGATCGGTCGCACCCATGATCTCGCGGTTGCGTGCGATCGCGGACTCGCCTTCCAGGACCTGCACCATCACCGGACCCGAGGTCATGTAGGCGCAAAGATCCCTGAAAAACGGGCGATCGCGGTGCACGGCATAGAAGCCTTCCGCCTGACTCTGCGTCAGGCGCATCATCCGGGCGCCGATGATCGCGAGGCCGGCGCGCTCGAACCGGCAATAGACATCGCCGATCAGGTTGCGTGCCACGCCGTCCGGCTTGACGATGGACAAGGTGCGCTCGACCGCCATGGATTCCTCTCGGGTAGGGGCAGGTTGGGACCGCGCATTCTAGCTCCCGCGACCCGGGGCGGCAATCGCCAGAAGCGTGGAAGTGTCTGCCGCGAAAGGAAAAATCAGACGCTGAAGCTCTCGCCACAGCCGCATTCGCCGCGTACGTTCGGGTTCCGGAACCGAAATGCCTCGTTGAGGCCATGGCGCACAAAATCGATTTCGGTGCCGTCGATCAGGGCCAGGCTGGCGGCATCAACCAGCACCTGGACGCCCTGGCTCGTAAAGACGCGATCGTTGTCCTGCACCTCGTCGGCGTAGTTCACGACATAGGCGAAGCCGGAGCAGCCGGTCTTGCGCACGCCAACACGCAAGCCGACGCCATGGCCGCGTTCAGCGATAAAGTGCCGGACGCGGTCAGCTGCGGCTGGAGTCAGGGTGATGGACATTCAGGAGCCGATTGTAACGCAACTGCCTTCGCCAGCATGCCGGCCAGCGCATCCTCGACAACCAGCAGGCGACCGAGTTTTTCCGGCGGCGCGGCAAGTTCCGCGGCCAGCCGTCGCGCATTGAGAGCAGGCCGGGTGCCGATGGCCTGACCGCTCATGCGCCCGGACACCAACGCCGCTGCCGCGAGCGTATGCGGGCATCCCCAGGCGCGAAATGCGCAGTCGGCAATGCAGCCTTCTTCGATCCGCGCCTCAAAGCGGACCCAGGCGCCGCGATCGAGCGCCATCGCCTCGCCGACAGCCACCACGCCGGGGCCCGGCGCAAGGTCGCCGGCATGCGGCAGCCGCTCGAACAGTTCGCGCACCAATGCCGAATACATCACGGGGAATTCCTTCATGCAATGCGTTCGATCGCGCCGGCAGGCAACACCGCGCGCAGGCGGCGCACGCAGGCGACGAGCAGTGCGGCCGCGCGATCAATCTCCTCCTCGGTCGTCGAGCGGCCAAGACTCAATCGCAGCGAGGCCTGGATCGCCAGATCCGAGAGTCCGAGCGCGCGCAGGACATAGGAAGGCTCGGCCGTCGCCGAGCTGCAGGCCGAGCCGCTCGAGGCCGCCAGCCTGCCATCCAGGGCAAACAGCAGGCTCTCGCCCTCGAGGCCTGGAAAACGGACATTCAGGATGCCAGGCAGCGCGGGTCCGGTTGCGCCGTTTCGCGCCAGCGGCGCCGCATCCTGGAGACCCGCCCACAGACGCTCGCGCAGCGCATGGATGCGCGCAGGTTCGGTCGCAAGAGCTGCAAGCGCGAGATCGCAGGCGACGCCAAAACCTACGATCTGGTGCGTCGCCAGCGAACCGGCACGCAGACCGCGCTCGTGACCGCCGCCGAACTGCAATGGCTGCAGCGGCGCGCGCGGACGGTGTCTCACGTACAGCGCCCCGATGCCCTTGGGGCCGCCAAGCTTGTGCGCGCAGAAACTGAGCAGCGCCGCATCCACGACCATTACATCGATCGGCAGCTTGCCAGCGCTCTGCGCGGCATCGACATGCAATGCGACGCCGCGCTCGCGGCAAAGGCGACCAATCGAAGCAACGTCATTGATGATGCCGGTCTCGTTGTTCGCATGCATCACCGAGACCAGCGCCGTATCAGGCCGCAGGCTCGCTGCGATCTGGCCGGGCTCGACGCGGCCGTCGCTGCCGGGCGCAAGCCAGCTCACCGAGAATCCTTCGCGCTCGAGCTGACGGCAGGCATCGAGCGCAGCGCGATGCTCGTTGCGCACGGTCACGACGTGCCGCGATTCCCTGCCGGCCGCGCGTGCGGTACCGAGGATCGCAAGATTGACGCTCTCGGTGGCGCCGGAAGTGAAGACGATGGATTCTGGCTGTGCCGCGATCAGACGCGCAACCTGTGCGCGCGCGGCTTCCACGCGCGCCGCCGCGGCGCGTCCCGGTGCGTGCACCGAGGCCGGGTTGCCCTGCAGTGCCGGATCGCGCAGGCATTCGCACATGGCATCCGCGACCCGCGGATCGAGCGGCGTTGTCGCCGCATGATCGAAATAGATCGGCGCTTCGCCCGGCACGGCCGTCATTGCCTTGGAGCCGATGTCTGCCGTTCGATCGCCGCCAGCAAGCCGCGCAGGATGCGCACTTCCTTTTCGTCCGGCACGGCGCGCGCCAGAAAGCGTTCCAGTCGCGGGCGCAGTTGCGCGGCATTTCCCGGATTCATGAATCCGATGCGCTCGAGAACTTCATCGAGGTGCCGGTGCAATGCCGCCATGTCCTCCGCACCAGCCGGCGGCGAAACCTGCTCGGGCGGAACCGCCGGAGCGCGCCCTGCCATCATGATCTCGTAGCAGACGATCTGCACGGCCTGGGCGAGATTCAAGGATTCGTACGCCGGGTCGGCTGGTATCTGGATCAGGGCATGGCAGCGCGCGAGCTCTTCATTCGCCAGACCATTGCGTTCGCCGCCAAACAGCACCGCGGCGGGCCGCACATTGGCTGCGGCAAGCAATTCGGCAGCGGCGGCCCGCGCATCCAGCATCCGCCAGTTTGCATTGCGCCGCCTCGCGCTCGTGCCGAGCACCAGCCCGCAACCGGCAATGGCGGCTTCGATGGTTGGCTGGACAATGGCTCCCGCGAGCAGGTCCGCCGCGCCGGAAGCGCGGGCGGTCGCCTCGGGATCCGGATGCGCCTGTGGACGCACGAGCACCAGCGACGAAAGGCCCATGTTCTTCATGGCGCGCGCCGACGCACCGATGTTGCCCGGGTGACTGGTGCCGACAAGGACGATGCGGATCGCTGCGGTCATCACGGCTCCCAATGGAATGCTGGTATTCTACCGGTGCCGCGTCGTGGCGCAGAAAGCCCTGCTGCGGCGGTTCTTTAAGCTGCTGCGGGAGCGGGTCATGCATCCCCTGGTCAATATCGCCGTCGGCGCTGCACGTCGCGCCGGTGAGCTGATCGTCCGAAACCTCGACCGGGCCGGCGGGGTTACTGTCAGCGAGAAGAGCCGCAATGATTTCGTCACCGAAATCGATCGCGCGGCGGAGCAGCTGGTGATCGAGACGATCCACAAGGCCTATCCGGACCACGGCATCCTCGCGGAGGAAAGCGGCCGCCAGGGCGGCGACGAATACCTCTGGATCATCGACCCGCTGGATGGCACGACCAATTTCCTGCACGGTTTCCCGCAGTTCGCCGTTTCGATCGCCTGTCAGCACCGTGGCCGCGTCGAAGCAGGCGTGATTTTCGATCCGCTCCGCAGCGAGCTGTTCACCGCGTCGCGCGGCGCCGGCGCACAACTCGAGAACCGCAGGCTGCGCGTGTCCGGACAGCGCTCGATCGACGGTTCGCTGATCGGCACCGGATTTCCCTACCGCGCCAACATGCGCGGGCTGAAGCCTTACCTCGCGATGCTCGAGCAGGTCATGCAACGCGCCGCCGGCGTGCGCAGGCCCGGATCGGCCGCGCTCGATCTCGCCTACGTCGCGGCGGGCCGCCTCGACGGATTCTGGGAGCTCGGTCTCGCGCCATGGGATACGGCCGCGGGCAACCTGATGATCACCGAAGCGGGCGGCCGGATCGGCACCCTGGCCGGTAATCCGTACAAGGATGGCGGCAACCTGATCGCGGGGAATCCGCGCATCTTCACGGCACTGGTCGATACGTTTGCGCCGTTTCTCGGCGCCGAACTGCGCGAATGACAGTACCGGGCAGCCTCGCAATCGCCCCGGCCGTGGGTTAGAGTCCGCCAGATCCTGCAGGGGGAACGCCAGCATGAACCTCTTCCGCACCAAGCCAGTCACGGCCGCGCCGCATGTGGACGCCGGCGAACCGGCCGAAGGCAGTCTGACCGGCGAAGTGACACTGAAACGTGCGCTCACTGCGCGGCACCTGGTGATGCTCGGCATCGGCGCCGTAATCGGTGCCGGAATCTTCGTGATGACCGGCCAGGCCGCGGCTAATCATGCGGGTCCCGCGATCATCCTGAGCTTTGTGATGGCCGGCATCGCCTGCGGTTTCGCCGGACTCTGTTACGCGGAATTCGCGGCGATGCTGCCCGTGTCTGGAAGCGCCTATTCGTATTCCTACGCGACACTTGGCGAGTTCGTCGCCTGGTTCATTGGCTGGAATCTGGTGCTCGAGTACACGTTTGCCGCGGCGACGGTCGCGGTCGGCTGGTCGGGGTACTTCACCGGCCTCGTCGACTCGATCGGGCACATGACTGGCACATCCCTGGCATTCCCGGAGGCATTCACCAGCGCACCGCTCAATGTCAAGAATGGCCGACTCGTTACGACCGGCGCATTGATCAATCTGCCCGCAGTTGCGATCGTCATCGCTGTAGCGTGGCTCTGCTATCGCGGCATCACTCAGTCGGCCTCGGTCAATGCCGTCATCGTCGCGATCAAGGTCGCCGTATTGCTGCTGTTCATGGCGTTCAGCCTGAAGCACGTCGACCCGGCGAACTGGACGCCGTTCATTCCGGAGCCCGAAGGCCCGGGTCGTTTTGGCTGGGATGGCGTGCTGCGCGGCGCATCCATCGTGTTCTTCGCCTATATCGGATTTGACGCGGTCTCGACCGCGGCGCAGGAAGCCAAGAACCCGCAGCGCGACATGCCGATCGGCATCCTCGGCTCACTGGCGATCTGCACCGTGTTGTACATCGCGATGTCCGCAGTGCTGACAGGGATGATTCCCTATACCCAGCTCGGCACGCCGAAGCCGGTCGCGACCGCGCTCGAGACCTTCCCGGATCTGCTGTGGCTCAAGACACTGGTCGAGGTAGGCGCGCTGGCGGGCCTCAGTTCCGTGATCCTCGTGATGATGGTCGGCCAGCCGCGCATCTTCTACACGATGTCCCGTGACGGGCTGATCCCGAAGATATTCGGCCGTGTGCACCCGAAATTCCGCACGCCGCATGTCGGAACCGTGATTGTCGGCGTGACGGCACTGATCCTCGCGGGCCTGCTGCCGATCGGCGTGCTGGGTGATCTGGTGTCGATGGGCACGCTGCTCGCCTTCGCAACCGTCTGCATCGGCGTACTGGTGCTGCGTCGCACCCGGCCCGACCTGCATCGGTCGTTTCGCGTGCCGGCCGCGCCCGTTGTCTGCATCCTCGGCGCGGCGGCCTGCCTGTGGCTGTTCGGCCGGGCGTTCATGGACAACTGGCACTGGATGAGCGCCTGGATCCTGATCGGCTTCGCCATCTACTTCGGTTACAGCCGGCACCACAGCGCGCTGAATCGCGGCGCCTGAAGGCGCCATCAACGGTCCCCGGGTATCCTCGGGTCGCGCAGATCGACCGGCTCGACGCCGGCCTTCCTGCGCATCCGGATGTTGACCATCTCGACGCAGACCGAGAACGCCATCGCGAAGTAGAGATAGCCCTTCGGCACCTCCATGTCGAAGGACTCGCCGACCAGCGCAATGCCGATCAGGATCAGGAATGCAAGCGCCAGGATCTTGATGGTCGGATGACGCTCGATGAACTCGTGTATCGGGCCGGCCAGGAACATCATTACCACCACGGCCACCACGATCGCCGCAACCATGATCGAAACGTAGTTGGCCAGGCCCACCGCCGTCAGCACGGAATCGAGCGAGAAGATGATGTCGACGATGCCGATCTGGATGATCACGCCCAACACCCTGGTCCGCAGCTTGACATGCGGGCTGGCGGACTCGGGTCCCTCGAGCGCCTTGTGAATCTCGCTGACGCTTTTCGCCATCAGGAACAGCCCGCCGGCGAACAGGATCAGGTCCCGGCCCGAGATCTCCTCGGTCAGGACCGTGAACAATGGCGCCGTGAGTCTTGTCAGCCAGGTGATCGAGAACAAGAGGCCGATGCGCGTGACCATCGCGAACGCCAGTCCGAGTGTCCGCGCCCGGGCCTGCATCTCCCTTGGCAGCCGCGACACCAGGATGGACAGGAAAATGACGTTGTCGACGCCGAGCACGACCTCGAGCAGCGTCAAGGTCAGAAACGAAACCCAGACGGCCGGATCACTCAGAAACTCGATCACTGCACCTCCCGTCAGGCCGCTCAGGGCAGCGCGTCGACCTCACTTCTCTTCTCGGGCGGCATGAAATCGCGCGCCGATGCGCCGAGATCAAGCGCGATCGCCCCGGCAACATAGATCGACGAATACGTGCCGATCACGATGCCGATCGCCAGCGCCACGCCGAAGCCCCGCAGCGTGTCGCCACCCAGCACTGCCAGGAATATCACTGAACTCAACGCAGTGCCCGATGTGATGATCGTGCGCGACAGCGTTTCATTGATCGCCCGGTCAATGATCTCCGAAGGTGCAATCTTGCGCACTTTAAGGAAGTTCTCGCGCATACGGTCGAAGATCACGACCGTGTCATTGACCGAGTAACCGAGGATCGTCAGCAGTGCCGCGACCACGTTCAGGTCGAACGGGATCCCGAGCAGCGCGATTGCGCCGGTCGCGACGATCGGATCGTGCAGCGACGCCACGATCGCGCCGACCCCGAACCGCCACCGGAAACGCATCGCGATATAGATCAGGATCAGAAGCAGCGTCATCAACACGGCGAGTGAGGCCTGCTCGGTCAGTTCCTGGCTGACCTTCGGGCCGACCGCCTCGGTGCGGCGCAGCTCCACGCCGGGATCAAGCGTCCGCAGCGCGCCCATCACGCGATCGGAAAGCGCCTGCGAGCCGCCGCCCTTGACCGGCGGCAGCCGCACCAGCAGATCGCTCGCCGTGCCGAAATTCTGGATCTCGAATTCCTCGAAACCGGCCGCGCGAAGCGCGGACCGAGCGCCTTCCAGATCAACCGGTTTCGCAAAACCGAGTTCCATCACGACGCCGCCGGTGAAGTCGACCGTCAGGTTCAGTCCGCGAAACATGACGAGCGCAATGGAGCCCAGCACCACCAATGCCGAGAACACATACCAGTAGCGGCGCAGTTCCATGAAGCGGATCGAGGGGACTTTCTTGAAGAATTCCATCTCGTCGCCCTCAGATCGCCAGCCGCTCGATACGGCGGCGGCGCCCGTATGCAAGGTGGATCAGCGCTCGGCTGCCGACCAGCGCCGTGAACATGGACGTCGCGATGCCGATGCACAAGGTAACGGCGAACCCTCGCACCGGCCCCGATCCGAACATGAAGAGCACGACGCCGGACATCAGCATCGTGACATTCGAGTCCGCGATCGCTGAAAACGCCCGGTCAAAGCCCGCGTTGATCGACGCCCAGGGCGAATTGCCCATGCCGATCTCTTCGCGAATGCGTTCGTAGATCAGGATGTTGGCGTCTACCGCAGTGCCGACCGTCAGCACGATGCCGGCGATGCCGGGCAATGTCAGCGCTGCATTGAATATGCCGAGCAGCGCGACGATGAAGATCACGTTGGACAACAACACGATATCCGCGATGAGCCCGAACACCTTGTAGTACATGATCATGAACGCAAACAGGAAGATCGCGGCCACCGCCAGCGCGCGTATGCCTGCGTCGATGTTGTCCTTGCCCAGGCTCGGGCCTATCAGTCGCTGTTCGACGATGTAGATCGGGGCGGCCAGTGCGCCCGCACGCAGCAGCTTGGCGAGTTCGGTGCCTTCCGCGGCGGTCAGCCCCGTGATCTGGAACTGGTTTGAAAAGACACCGCGAATCGTCGCGACACTGATGACCTCCTCCTTTGACCGGTCGATGACCACCTTCTGCCCGTCCCGCTCGACCTGCTCGCGCTCCTTCTCGATGAACACGACCGCCATCGGGCGGCCGAGATTCTCGCGCGTCGTGCGCAACATCTCGTCACCGCCGCGGCTGTCGAGCTTCACGCTGACGGCCGGCTCGCCCTGGGACGGCGCGAACGACGCGTCGATCAGCTGCTCGCCGGTCGCAATGACGTCGCGCTTCAGCAGCACCGGAGTGCCGTCGCGTTGCTTGTAAAGGCGCGCGCCGAGCGGCGCGCGGCCGGTGCGCTGTGCCTCCATCGGGCTGTTGACCGTGTCGACCAGGCGAAACTCGAGCGTCGCGACCTTGCCGAGCACGCGCACGACCTCGGAGGCGTCCTGAATGCCTGGCAGTTGCACCGCAATCCGGTTCAGTCCCTGGCGCTGGACAACCGGCTCCGCGACGCCGAGCGCATTGACGCGGTTTCCAAGGGCCGTGATGTTCTGCTGGATCGCGAAATCCTGGCGCTCCTTGACCTGGTTCTGGCTCAATTGGGCAAGCAGCAGCCCGGGCTGGTCACCGGCCACCACCGATATCGTGGAGTCGTAGTCGCGAAGCGCCTTCAATGCGGCCTCCGCCTGCGCGGGATCGCGCAACAGCACCTGCGTGGTGGTGCCGGCAATCGTCACGTCTTCATACGGAATCCGCGCATCGCGCAGGACCTTGCGGAAGTCGCGCTCCATGCGCTGCAGGAGCTGGCTGACCGCGCCCTCGACATCTACCTCGTAAACCAGGTAGATGCCGCCCCGCAGGTCGAGACCGAGGCTCATCGGTTCGAGTCCGAGGCGTTTGATCCATTCAGGCGCGCGCGACGCGAAGGTCGTCGCGATCGCGAACTGGCCCTCATAACGCGCCTGGATCAGGTCGCGGGCCTTGAGCTGCTCCGGGACGGCCGCAAAGCGAATCCACAGCCTGCCGTCACCATCGACGAAGGTCGCTTCGAACGGGACCGGTGCGCCGCGCAACAGGCTTTCGAACTCGCTGACCGCCGCAGCGTCGAACGGGTTGCGATCACGCCGCGAAAGCTGCAACGCCGGTGATTCGCCGTAATAGTTCGGCAGCGCCAACAGGATGGCGACCAGCATCAGGGCCGTCAGCAGGGCGCCCTTCCACAAGGGATATCGTTGCATCGCGGCGGCCGTCGCGGGCGCTCAGGCGCCCTTGAAGGTGCCTTTCGGCATCAGCTGGGTGACCTGGAATCTCTGCACCCGGATCGTGATCTTCGGCGCGACTTCGAGCGTCACGAAGCTTTCGTCAATCTCGCTGATGCGACCGAGGATTCCGCCATTCGTCACGACTTCATCGCCGGCCGCGAGTTTGGCGACCATCTCGCGGTGTTCCTTGGCGCGTTTGGTCTGCGGCCGGATCAGCAGGAAATAGAACACGACGAAGATCAGCACCAGCGGCAGCATGTTCAGCCATGTGCTGGCGGATGACCCTCCGGCGGCCTGGGCCCAGGCGGGCGAAATGAAAAAGTCCATCGATCAACCTCTGCGACAGCAGGCCGGCGGTGCCGGCCCCGGTTTGGGCGCGTGATTATGCCACAGAGTCGCTCGGTGGCTGGCGCGCAGCGTAGAACCGGGCGCGGAACGCGGCCAGGCCGCCCGCGGCGATTGCCGTGCGGAGGCTGGCCATGAGAGTCAGGTAGTAATGCAGGTTGTGCAGCGTGGCAAGCCGCGGGCCCAGCATCTCTCCGCAACGATCGAGATGCCTGAGATAGGCGCGGCTGTAGTGCCGGCAGGTGTAGCAGCTGCATTCAGCATCGATCGGGCCGGTATCCGCGGCATAGCGGGCATTGCGGATATTGAGGACGCCCGCCGGCACGAACAGGTGGCCGTTTCGCGCGTGGCGCGTCGGTATCACGCAGTCGAACAGGTCAACGCCCTGTGTGACCGCTTCGACGAGATCCTCGGGCCGGCCAACACCCATCAGGTACCGCGGCTGTTCCGGCGGCATCTGCGGCAACAGTGCCTCGAGAACCCGCTGCCGATCTTCGGCCGGCTCGCCGACCGAGAGGCCGCCGATCGCGAGCCCGTCGAAACCGGTGCGCAGAAGTCCGGCCAGAGATTCGCTGCGCAAGGCATCGTGGATGCCGCCCTGCACGATACCGAAGAGCACGCCGGTACCTTCTCCGGCGTCCCAGGCGCGGCGGCTGCGCCCCGCCCAGCGCAACGACAGTTCCATGGACGCGCGTGCCTGATGCTCGCTCGCAGGAAAAGGCGTGCACTCGTCGAACACCATGGCGATGTCCGAGCCAAGCGCACGCTGCACGGCCATCGATCGTTCGGGATCGAGAAACACCTCGTCGCCGTCCACCGGAGACTGGAACCTGACCCCCTCCTCCGAGACCTTGCGCATCTTCGCCAGGCTGAAGACCTGGAAGCCACCCGAGTCGGTCAGTATCGGCCGTTGCCAGTGCATGAACCCGTGCAGGCCCCCATGGGCGCGCACGATCTCCGTACCAGGGCGCAGCATCAGGTGGAATGTGTTAGCGAGCACGATCTGCGCACCGCAGGCGATGAGTTCCTCGGGCGTGACGCCCTTGACGGAACCATAAGTGCCAACCGGCATGAAAGCCGGTGTCTCGACCACCCCGCGCGCGAGGCTCATTTGACCGCGACGCGCTGCTCCATCGCGAGCCAGCACGTCGAATTTCACAGCCGCGCCTCGCGTGGCTCCAGTACTGTGCGGTCCGGCGTCACGAACATCGCGTCACCATAGCTGAAGAACCGGTAGCGCCCGGCAATCGCATGATGATACGCGGCGAGCACTCGTTCCCGCCCCGCAAAGGCCGCGACCAGGATCAGCAGCGTGGATTCCGGCAGGTGAAAATTGGTCAGCAGGGCATCGACGACGCGAAAGCGATGGCCGGGCCTGATGAAGATGTCCGTCTCGCCCGGACCTCCAATGAGCACGCCGCTCACCGCCGCGGCTTCGAGGGTACGCACGACCGTCGTACCGACGGCCACCACGCGCCTGCCCATGCTGCGAGTCGCAATGACTGCGGCCACTGTCTCCTCGGGGATGTCGAAACGCTCGGCATGCATGCGATGCTCATGGATCTCATCCACACGCAGCGGCTGGAACGTGCCCGCGCCGACGTGCAGCGTGAGTCGTGCAATGCCAATGCCCGCCGATTCAAGGCGGGTCATCATCGGTCGGTCGAAGTGAAGCCCCGCGGTCGGTGCCGCGACCGCGCCGGGTTCCGACGCATACACGGTCTGATAACGCTCGCGGTCGGCTGCATCGCCCTCGCGCTCGATATAGGGCGGCAGCGGCACGCGGCCGTGCCGCTCGAAATAATCGAATGCCGGCCGATCCAGCTCTAATTCAAGCAGGTCCTCGCGCCGCCCGATCACGACGGCGCGTGTGCCATCCGGCATGACTATCTCCGCGCCCGCGCGAAAACCTTTGCTGGCACGCGCCTGCGCGAGGAAGCGGCGTTCACCGAGCATGCGCTCCAGCAGGATCTCGCAGGACCCGCCGCTCGCCTTGCGGCCACGGAGCCGCGCCGGCAGCACGCGCGTGTCGTTCACCACCAGCAGGTCGCCCGGGTGCAATAGCGTGATCAGGTCCTTGAACTGCAGGTCCAGCACCGCGCCGCTGCCGCCATCGAGTGCCAGCAGCCGGCTCGCGGCCCTTTGCGGCAACGGATTCTGGGCGATCAGTTCCTTCGGAAGCGGATAGGCAAAGTCTGCGCGGCGCATGCGCCGCGCAGACTAGCACAGCGATCGCTGGCCTCAGCTCCCGGTCGCGGGCTCCACCGGCGGCCTGGGCGGCGGGACGCTCATGTGCGGCCCGCGTTCTGCCGCCGCCTCCGGAATGTTGGACTTCAGCGTCTGCGCCTTGCGATCACGCAGGATGCGAATCTCGACCGACTCGCCGGGCTGATAGGAGCGCAGGATGCGCATCGCGTGCGGCGCGCTCTGCGGCTCACGTCCGCCGATCGAGACGATGACATCGCCATCCTGCAGCCCGAGCGCCCCATTGGACGGCGCGCGTGCCACCAGCACGCCCTTGTCAGTTCCAAAGTAGCGACCAAGGGAAGGAGTCACCTCCACCAGCTCCGCATCGGTCCAGCCTTGCAGCAGCCAATGCAACCGATGCGCCATTTCCATGGCGGGCACCGGCGGAATTGCCGGCAGCGCCTGCAGCGTACCGAAGCCGCCATGCCCCATCAGCGGCCGAGCGAGGAACTCCGGGCTCATCGGGCGCGCCGTGACCGTGACCTTGATGGGTTTCCCCTCGCGGCGCAGGTCCAGCGCCACCTTCTGGCCGGGCTCGACTTGTTCCATGGCGGCGACGAGGTCGCGGCCGGTGGCAACGTTCCTGGCATCGATCGCGACGATGACGTCGCCGGCCTTGACCCCTGCTTCCGCCGCCGCACCGCCAGGGCTCACGCCACTGACCTTGACGCCGCCGCCACTGGGTTCCGCACCGCCGAGATTGACGCCGAGCATGGCGCGGCGCGGTGACGACACCAAGTAGTTGAATTGCTGCATCGCCTGTGGCCCGCCGGCCTCGGCCGAGAGCTCGGCGACTTCTCGCGCCGCAGCTTCGAGTCGCTGCTGCGCATCCTCCAGACGTTTTTCGAGCGTGGCCTCATCGTTCGCCTGGGCGAATGCGGGCCCCGCCACGGCACTCATCGCGGCTAGCGCCAGGCACGCAATGGAAATTTTCCTGTTCATCCTGTTCTCCATGTTCAAAGCGGGCTGGCAACGTCTGCGTAGCGGACCGTTACCAGCGAATTCATGAGTTCGACACGCTCGCGCCACAACCGTTCGGCATGCTCCGGCGCATTTGGCTCGAGCGTGATGCGGCTCAGCCGGTCGTCAACGAACGCGAGGCGGTCCTCCAGCTGCGAGATGGTAAATGCCGTGCTGCCGCGCATCACGCGCGTTTCCGGCAGGGACGCGAGCAACGATTCGAGTCGGGCGTTTTCCGCACGGACGGTATCATTCGCGATCACCGCGGCGTCCACAGCCAGGGAATCGACGGCCGCAGTTTCGCGCTTTGTCGACTGCAACTGCCATGCGAGCCCGGCGACGGCGGCGAGTGCCACCGCCGCAACTGCGACCGGCCAGCGCTGCGATTCCCTGGCCTCGCGCTGCCGGCGCGCCGCCTGGATCGCCTCCCAGGCATGCGGGGGTGGCTCGAATTCCGCCAGAGCGGCAAGCCGGGTGCGCCATTCGCTCATACCGGTGTGCATGCCGTGGCCTCCTTGATGGCCTCACTGCCTGCGAGCAGATCGCGCAGGCGCGCGTGGGCGCGGGCAAGCTGGGTCTTCGAGAAACTGGGGCTCCGTGACAGCGCCATACCGATTTCTGCATGCGTATAGCCTTCGACATCGTGCAGCCACAGCACGGTCCGGGTGAGCGCCGGCAGGCGCTTGAGGGCCCGCTCGAGACCGGGGTCCGCGCCGGCAGCGATTTCCGGGTCATCCGATCTGAGGCTCTCCAGGCGGCCCGGATCCGCGTCCAGCCATTCGAGGCTGCGGTGCCATGGTGAACGCAGGTACATCAGCGCCCGGTTGACCGCGATCGAGCGGATCCAGGCCGTCAGCGGGCAGCGGCCCTCGAACGCCCCGATGTGCTCCAGCACATCCACGAATGTCTCCTGAAGCAACTCCTCAGCAATCGCCGGCCGTCGCACCAGGCGGCGCAGCAGCGTATAGACGGGCGCGGCGGTCGCCCGGTAGACGGCCGCGAGCGCCTGCGGGTCGCCGTTACAGGCGGCCCGGGAGACCGATTCGGGAATCGAGACGTCCGCGATCCTTGGCATCAGGTCATTATTAGATGCCTCGGGTGCGGAAAAGGTCGCATTATTCTGGTGCCGAGGGCGAGAATCGAACTCGCATGACCTTGCGGTCGGCAGATTTTGAGTCTGCTGTGTCTACCAATTCCACCACCCCGGCGGTGCGGAGGGCGAGTATAAATCGGGCCATGAACTTCTGCTCCAGCTGCGGTGCGCGCGTCACTCTTCGCATTCCGGATGGCGACCATCTTGAGCGCAAGGTCTGCACGGCCTGCGGCACCATCCATTACGAAAACCCGAAATTGGTGGCCGGATGCGTCCCTGAGCACGAGGGCAGGATCCTGCTGTGCCGGCGCGCGATCGAGCCGCGGCGGGGCTATTGGACCATTCCCGCTGGTTTCATGGAGAACGAGGAAACCCTGCAGCAGGCGGCGGCGCGGGAATGCTGGGAGGAGGCGCTGGCACGCGTCGAGATCGGCAGTCTCTGCGCGATCGCGCACGTTCTGCATGCACATCAGGTGCACGTGATGTTCCGGGCCAGGCTGGAAGAGCCCTCCTACGGTATCGGCGTCGAGAGTCTGGAAGTAATGCTCTGCACGGAGGCGGAGATACCGTGGCCGGAGATTGCATTCCCGAGCGTCACGTTCGCGCTTGCCAGATACCTCGAGGACCGGGTCTCAGGCACGCAGGGCGTGCATTTCACCACCATCGACCGGCGCATCGCGGGCTGAGGCCGACTGCCTTGCCGATGCGCCTGTGGCACAATGCGCGCCGCTGCAAAACCAGCCTGGAGTCACCGGGATGACATTCGTCGTTACCGAAAGCTGCATCAAGTGCAAGTACATGGACTGCGTGGAGGTCTGCCCGGTGGACTGCTTCCACGAAGGGCCGAACTTCCTGGTCATCGACCCCGAAGAATGCATTGACTGCACGCTCTGCGAGCCCGAATGCCCCATCGAAGCGATTTTTTCCGAGGAGGAGATCCCGGCCGGTCAGGAGCAGTTCCTGGCCCTGAACGCCGAACTCTCACGCGAATGGCCGGTGATCACGCAGCGCGGCGAGCCACCCGCCGATGCGGATGCGTGGAAGGACGTTCCCAACAAACTGCCGCTGCTCGAGCGTTGAAGGATCAGTCGGACGCCACAGCCACGGCGGGCGCGGACAGGTACTCGCCAAGTTGGGCCGCCGGGACGTAGTGGTCCACGTATTCGCCCTTGTCGGTGATGATCGCCGGTGTCCCGCGGATCCCCATCGTGCGACCCAGTGCATATTGCTCGGCAATGGGCGCCTTGCAAGCCGGCGCCTTGATGACTTCGCCGCGCTTGGCACGAGTCAGCGCATCGCGACGATCGGCGCTGCACCACACCGCTTCCGCCTTGCGCCAGGAATCGGTGTCGGGGCCGCTGCGCGGAAACAGCAGGTAGCGGACGCGGATGCCAAGCCGGTTCAACTCAGCCATTTCCTGGTGCATGCGGCGGCAATAAGGACAATCGATATCCGTGAATACCGTCACCGTGTGCCGGGTCGGGCCCTGCGGCGTGAACACGATCGCGTCCGCATCCGAAACCTTTGACAGCAGGTCGAGCCTGCCTTGCTGGCGGCGGGTCTCGGTCAGGTTGTCCTTGGTCTGCATGTCAAAGATGTCGCCGTCGAGGTAAAAACGACCGTCCACTGACACGTATCCGACATCGGGGCCGTTGCGGACCTCGTACAGGCCGGGAACCGGCGAGGGCTGGACTTCTTCGACCTTCACGTCCAGGCGGCGAGCGATTTCGGCGCGCACGTCAGGCTTGGGCGCGGCCTGGGTCAAAGCGACCGGCGCTGCCAGCAGCAGGACCAGCACAGCGACGGACGGCAGGATTCGGACTTGATGGTTCACGTGGCTCTCGACGGGCGGTTTCATGCGGGTTGGACCGCGGCACCGGGGCGCGGTTCACCGCCCGGTATTCTATCAGCCGCGCGGGTGGTGTTGCGCGTGCAGCTCTTTCATGCGCTCGCGGGCCACATGGGTGTAGATCTGGGTCGTGGACAGGTCGCTGTGGCCGAGCAGCATCTGCACGACCCGCAGATCGGCACCGTGATTCAGCAGGTGCGTCGCAAAGGCATGCCGGAGCGTGTGTGGCGACAGTTCCCGGTCGATACCGGCCTTCTTCGCGTAGCGCTTGATGATGTGCCAGAAGGCCTGGCGTGTCATGCGGTCGCCGCGCCGGGTCGGGAACAGGTGGTCGGTCTGGCGGTCGAGCAGGATCTCGCTGCGCGCGCCGCGCACGAATTCGCTGAGCCAGCGCACCGCTTCCTCGCCGAGCGGAATGAGTCTCTCGCGATTGCCCTTGCCAACGATGCGAATCACGCCCTGATTCTGATTGACCTGGCCATGCTTGAGGCTCACCAGTTCGGAGACCCGGAGGCCGGTCGCGTAAAGCACTTCGAGCATGGCGCGGTCGCGGTAGCCGAGCGGATCGCTGGTCTGCGGTGCGGCGAGCAGCGCATCCACCTGGGCTTCGGTCAGCGACTTCGGCAGCGAACGGCCGATCTTCGGCATCGCAATCTGCGCCGTCGGATCTTCCTTGATGACGCCCTCGCGGACCAGATAGCGGAAAAAGCGTCGAAAACTCGACAACTGGCGCGCCGTAGAGCGCGGCCGCGCCCCCGTCTCGACTCGCCAGGCGATGAATCCGAGCAGATCGTTGCGCGTCGTACGAGTCATGGCCGTACCGCGCTGACGCAACCAGCGCGACAGCGCCGTCAGGTCGGCGCGGTAGGCGGCGAGCGTATTGGGCGACAGCCCGCGCTCCATCCAGACTGCATCGAGGAACCGGACGATCATCGGCTCGACAGAACCATCCGCCGTTTCAATCGCCGCGAGCGTCGCGGCGCGTGCCGATGTCGAGGACTTCATGGCTGCGCTCATAGACTTGCCCTGCTCTGTTCGCTGATCCGGGCACAGCCATTACCAGACGATGGCGGGCGGCGGCCCGGTGCGACAGAATGCAGGCGCAGTATGGTTTGCCTCCGCTGCGGTCGAACGTGACCGGTCTCACATACGCCGATGACCATTAACATAACTGGAACCAGTTCACAGTACCCTCATCGGCCGCCCGGCGGGAAGCGATGACCGCCAATCCGCTGCGCCTGCTCTGGGGGCTCTACGCCTGGCTGATGGTGGTCTTGCTGCTGTTGATCGTGGCCGTGCCGGTGCTCGCGTTGCCGAAGGTTTCACAGCGGCGCGGCGCGGCCGGGTTCATCTGCCGGTCATTCTTCCTGCTTTGTGGCTTGCCGGTGCACCGGATCGGCATGGACCGCTTGCCGAACGGCCCCTGCATCGTGGTCGCAAATCACGCAAGTTACCTTGATGGGCCGCTGCTGTTCGCCGTCCTGCCGCCACGGTTTGGCTTCGTGATCAAGAAAGAAGCGTCACGCATCCCGCTGGCGGGGACGCTCATGAGGCAGCTCGACCATCATTTCGTCGACCGCGGCAACCGCCATGAGGGGGGCAACGACGCCCGACGCATCCTGCGCGCCGTCACCCAGGGCGAGTCCGTCGCATTCTTTCCGGAAGGGACCTTCAGCGCCCGGACTGGCGTCGCGCGCTTCCACACCGGGGCTTTTGCGATGGCGGAACGAGCCGGGGTGCCGGTGGTACCGCTCGCCATCCGTGGCACCCGCCGCGCGCTGCGCGCGAAGACTTTCGTGCCCCGCTGGTCTCGCGTCGAGGTCGAGGTGCTCGAGCCGATTGCGGCTGGCACCTCCGGGAAGCTGGCTCCCAGGCTGCGGGACGCCGCCCGGGAGCGCATCGCGACCGCGCTGCCGGAACCGCTCCTCTAAAGGGGACGCGCCCCTATTTCGGCTTGGCGCCCGTTCGACCCTGCTGGCCGCCCTCGTGGCCGGCATCGGAGTGAGCGCCCAGTGAAATCTTCCATCGCCTTGACGAACTCCTGCGAGCCGCACGGCAGGCACCTTTCGGCATGGCGCCGCAGGGTATCCAGGCCTGGTTGTTCGTCGCCTTCGGCGAGCCAGGCCGACCAATCCTTGATGCAATCCAGCTGCCGCTGCCACTTCGAGACAATGCTCAAGACCGGGTCGGTCTTCAGGCCACAATGCGCAGCGGCACTGGACCAAGGATATTCCTCCGCCCAGTCGATCATTCGAGCCCGGACCGGGTTGCGCTCGACATAGCGGATCGCCGCCAACAGGAAAGGCGCGTCCAGCGCGGAAGAGAAGTAACGACCCTGCCAAACATGCCCTTTCCAATTCCTCGAACGGTTGATGCGTTGCGCGTAACGTGCGTGCAATGGCCTGAGGGTCCGATGCAACCCGTCTTTGGTCGCAGGTACGACGACCAAGTGCACGTGGTTCGTCATCAGGCAGTATGCAAGCACGCCGACTCCATTTCTCGTCGCATACTCCCGTAGCCATTCCAGATAGACATTGCGATCGCCCTCCGTGAAAAACACCCGCTCACGACGATTCCCCCGCTGGGTAACGTGATGGGGCACGCCCGCGAACACCACACGCGCTTGTCGAGGCATGCGTCGACGCTAGCACCGGGGACCTGCAAGGCTGGAACGTCTAATAACCGCGAATACCGAGAATCGCGTGACCAGAAAGCTTCTCGCTCAATAAAGGGGCGCAATAAAGGGGCGCGTCCCCTTTTACATGTTGCGGCGGTACTGGCCCCCGACGGCGTAGAGCGCGCGGGAAATGCGGCCCAGCGACGCCGCTTTGACGGTCTCCATCAGCTCACCGAACACATTGCCACCGGTTGCGGCCGTCGCCTGCAGGCGCTGCAATGCCGCTTCCCGGGCGCTCGCATGCGCCGCATTGAATGCGCGCACCGCGATCACCTGGGCCTGCTTTTCCTGCTCGGTTGAGCGGATCAGCTCGGCGTGCCGGTTCTCGTCGGGATTTGCGTGCTCCGGCAGGAATGTGTTGACGCCGACGATCGGTAGGCTGCCATCGTGCTTCTTGTGCTCGTAGTAAAGCGACTCTTCCTGGATCTTGCCGCGCTGGTACATGGTCTCCATCGCACCCAGCACGCCGCCGCGTTCCGAGATGCTGTCGAATTCCCGGTAAACGGCTTCTTCGACCAATTCGGTCAGGCGCTCGAGCACAAATGAACCCTGCCAGGGATTCTGGTTCTGGTTGAGGCCGAGCTCACGCGCGATGATCAGCTGGATCGCGACCGCCCTTCGCACGCTTTCCTCGGTCGGCGTCGTGATCGCCTCGTCATAGGCATTGGTGTGCAGGCTGTTGCAGCTGTCAAAAAGCGCGTACATGGCCTGCAGCGTCGTGCGGATGTCGTTGAACTGGATCTCGCGCGCGTGCAGCGAACGGCCGGACGTCTGCACGTGGTACTTCAGCATCTGGCTGCGCGGCCCCGCGCCATAGCGATCACGCATCGCACGCGCCCAGATACGGCGCGCGACCCGGCCGATCACCGCGTATTCAGGGTCCATGCCATTCGAGAAGAAGAACGACAGGTTCGGTGCGAAATCGTCGATGCTCATGCCGCGCGACAGGTAGTACTCGACAATCGTGAAGCCATTCGCCAGCGTGAACGCAAGCTGCGAGACCGGGTTCGCGCCGGCTTCGGCGATGTGATAGCCGGAGATCGACACCGAGTAGAAGTTCCGCACGCGGTTGTCGATGAAGTACTGCTGCATGTCGCCCATCATCCTGAGCGCAAATTCGGTCGAGAAAATGCAGGTATTCTGCGCCTGGTCCTCCTTCAGGATGTCGGCCTGCACCGTGCCGCGCACTCGCGCGACCGCATCCGCGCGGATCCTCCGGTAGGTCTCGACATCGACGAGCTGGTCGCCGCTGATGCCGAGCAGCCCCAGGCCGCTGCCATCATGACCGGGCGGCAGCTCGCCGCGATAACGCGGCCGATCACGGCCCTGGAACAGCTTCGCAATCTTCGCTTCCGCTTCGGGCCAGCGGCCGCTTTCGCGCAAGTGACGCTCGACCTGCTGGTCCACTGCCGTATTCATGAACATCGCGAGGATCATCGGCGCCGGGCCGTTGATGGTCATCGAGACAGAAGTCGACGGCGCGCAGAGGTCGAAACCCGAGTAGAGGCGCTTCATGTCGTCGAGCGTCGCGATCGATACGCCCGAGTTGCCGATCCGCCCGTAGATGTCCGGACGCTCGTCGGGATCCTCGCCGTAAAGCGTCGTCGAGTCGAAGGCCGTCGAGAGCCGCGCGCCCTTGTGTCCCGCCGCGACGTAATGAAAACGGCGGTTGGTTCGCTCCGCCATGCCTTCGCCCGCGAACATGCGGGTGGGATCCTCGTCTTCGCGGCGATACGGGTAGATGCCGCCGGTGTATGGATACGATCCAGGCAGGTTTTCGGTGAGCAGGAATGCCAGCAGGTCCCCCCAGTCGCGATAGCGCGGTGTCGCGATCTTTGGAAGCCGGAGGTGCGAGAGTGAAACCGTGTAATTTTCGCCGCGGACTTCGCGATCGCGGACCCGATAGCTGTACTCGTCTGCCGTTGCGGCCGCCTCGCGTTCCGGCCATGCTTTCAGCAGCGCCACTCCCTCGGTACCCATTGCGTCGAGCGCCGCGTTGTATTCGCGCCGCAGTTTCAACAATGCGCCATCGCCGTCGCCCAGCGCGCCCTCCGGATAGCGATCGAGCGCGGCAGGCAGCGCCGGATCGCCCGCAGCGGCCAGAGCACGATGCAATCCGTGCGCGCGGCTTGCCGCCTCCGCGGCGGCGAGCGTCGCCCGGTGAGCTTTGCGGCCGCCCGATGCAATTTCCGCGAGGTAGCGCACCCGCTCGCCGGGAATGATCGCCTGGCGATGCGGCGGGCCGAGCGGCGCAAGCCCCTTCGGCTGCCAGGGCCGCAGCCTGCCCCATTGATCGTGCAACCTCGCGCACAGCGCCGCGAACAGCGTGTTGACGCCCGCGTCATTGAACTGGCTCGCAATGGTCGGGTAGACCGGCAACTGTTCGGGCGGCGTCGTGAACAATTTGCGGTTGCGCGCGACCTGCTTGCGTACGTCCCGCAAGGCGTCTTCCGCGCCGCGTTTTTCGAACTTGTTGAGCGCGATGAAGTCGGCGAAATCCAGCATGTCAATTTTCTCGAGCTGGCTCGCGGCGCCGTAATCACTGGTCATCACGTACATCGAGAGATCAACGAGATCCACGATTTCGGTATCGCTCTGGCCAATGCCTGCGGTCTCGACGAGGATCAGGTCGAATCCGGCGGACTTCAGCAGCTGCACCGTGTCCGAGAGCACTGCGCTGGTCGCCAGGTGCTGGCGTCGCGTGGCCAGCGAACGCATGAAAAGCTGCTCGTTCGCGAGCGAATTCATGCGAATCCGGTCGCCCAGCAGCGCACCCCCGGAACGGCGGCGCGTCGGGTCCATCGCGACGATGGCAACCTTGCGATCCGGAAAGAAACGCACGATGCGGTTCAGGATTTCATCGGTCAGTGAGGACTTGCCGGCGCCGCCCGTGCCGGTGATACCGAGCACCGGCGGGCGATTCAAGGTCTTCGCCGCAAGCCCGCGAATCCGGGCCAGCAGCTGCTCGTCGCCACTCTGCTCGAGCGCGGATATCGCGCGTGCCAGCGCCACCGGGTCATCCGCCGAGACATTGGCACCGTCGAAGTCCGGTCTGCGTGCGACCCTGACCCGGCCAAGCACGTCGCTGATCATCCCGTCGAGACCGAGCCGCAGGCCGTCGTCCGGCGTGTAGATCTTCTCGACGCCATAGCTTTCCAGCTCTTCGATTTCATCTGGGGCGATCGTGCCGCCGCCACCAACCACGACCTTGATATGGCCCGCGCCCCGCTCGCGCAGCATGTCCACCATGTAGCGGAAATATTCGTTGTGGCCACCCTGATAGCTGCTGACAGCGATACCGTCAGCATCTTCCTGGATGGCTGCGCGAACGATGTCGGCGACACTGCGGTTGTGGCCCAGGTGGATCACCTCGGCGCCATGAGCCTGCAGGATGCGCCGAATGATGTTGATCGCGGCGTCGTGGCCGTCGAACAGCGAAGCCGCGCTGATGAAGCGCAGCGGTGCCCGCGCCGGGTCGGCGTCCCTGTCGATGCTTTCGGCCGGGCTACTCATCTCGGACCTCCAGCGGACCGCGCCGACAGTGTGGCGGCAGCAGGCCGTGCTGCCAAGCCGCGAGACATTTCACTTTTTGCAGGGCAAAATGAGCGCAACAGAGGCCGGCGCGACGGGATGGAATTGGGCGAGAGCGCCGGACCGGCCCCATCAATATCAACAGGATCAATAACATGGCTCAGAACTCCGTTGTCATCCTGTCCGCACGGCGCACGCCGATCGGCTCGATGCTGGGAACATTCGCGACGGTTGCGGCGCCGGCCCTTGGCGCCACGGCCCTTCGGGCCGCCATTGCCAGTGCTGGCGTCGATGCGGCCGCGCTCGACGAGGTCGTCATGGGCTGCGTGCTGCCCGCGGGCCAGGGCCAGGCTCCTGCGCGCCAGGCGGCCATCGCCGCCGGCGTTCCAATGTCGGTCCCGGCCACCACGGTCAACAAGATGTGCGGATCCGGCATGAAGGCCGTGATGCTCGCAGCGGACCAGATCGCGGCGGGCAGCGCCGCGCTTGCTCTGGTGGGCGGCATGGAGTCCATGACCGGCGCGCCCTATCTGCTGCCGAAGGCCCGCGCGGGCTATCGCATGGGCCATGGCGAGATTCTCGACCACATGTTCTACGACGGCCTGCAGAGTCCCTGGGATGGCAAGCTGATGGGTTGCTTCGCCGATGCAACCGCCGCCAAATATGGTTTCACGCGTGCCGACCAGGACGCATTCGCCGCCGAATCGGTGCGCCGCGCGGTAGCGGCCGTCCACTCCAAGGCCTTCGAAGCCGAGATCGCGCCGGTCACGGTCGCTGATCGCAAGGGCGAGCGAATCGTCACGCAGGACGAGACTCCCTTCTCCGTCTCGATTGAAAAGATCCCGAATCTCAAGCCCGCGTTTGCGAAGGACGGCACGGTCACCGCAGCGAGTTCGTCCTCGATTGCAGATGGCGCGGCTGCCCTCGTACTTGCCAGCCCGCAGGCGGCTGCGAGCGCGGGTCTGAAGCCGATCGCCCGCATCGTCGCGCACGCGAGTTTCGCTCATGCCCCGGAATGGTTCACGACTGCTCCGGCAGGCGCCATCGCCAGGGCCCTGAAACTCGCGGGCTGGCGTGCAGCCGATGTTGATCTCTATGAAATCAACGAGGCATTCGCGGTCGTGACCATGGCCGCCATGAAGGATATCGGCGTCCCGCACGAGCGCGTCAATGTCAATGGCGGTGCCTGCGCCTTGGGCCACCCGATCGGGGCGACAGGCGCGCGCATCATGACGACGCTGTTGCATGCCATGATCCTGCGCGGCAAGAAACGAGGCGTCGCCGCGCTCTGTATCGGCGGCGGCGAGGCCACGGCCATCGCGCTCGAGCTCGCCTGAGGATCGATCAGGCGACGCCAAGTTCCTGGCCGACTTCCGTGGACAGCGGGATGCCGGCGACTTCGTAACCACGGCGGAAATCGCGCGTGTGACGCGTCATCCAGGACGCGGCCATCTCGGCATCCTGGGCCGCGACGGCGTTTACGATGTGTTGCTGGGCTGATTCGATTCGCCCGCGTGCCTGCGGCACGCGATCGATGATCACTGCCAGGCTCGGCTTCAACAGCCGCAGCAGCGGCTCGTTCAGAAGCACGAACACGGGGTTGTCGCTGGCTTCCCCCAATGCACTGAAGAAACCCGCAACGTCTTCGACCGCCAGAGCACGATCTGCACGCCTGGCTGCAAAGCGCTGCGCCGAAGCCGCCAGACACTCAAGCGCTGCGGTCGTTCGGCGCAGCGCCGCCGCCCGCGCGATGCCGGGTTGCACCGCCTGCAGCGCCTCCCAGACATCCACGACCCGTGCTTCATGCAGTGCCAGGGCCTGTGACAGGCCGCCGCCCACCGACTCGGGGCTTGGCCGCGTCACGTAGAGCCTCTTCCCGCCGGCGCGACGCCCGAGCAGCCCGCCGCTCTCGAGCTTGCGAAGGGCTTCGCGCACGGTCGAACGGTTGACCTCGAACTGGCGCGCCAGCTCGGTTTCCGTGGGCAGCAGCTGCCCGGCCTTCAGGTCGCGTCGCAGGATCCGGTCCCGAATCGCCTCGCAGACACGCAGATAAGCGGGGGCGTAGCCAAGCGGTTCAAACACCGGTCACAGATCTCCGTCTGAAACTTGCCTGTCGGATTGTCGGACAATAAGATGCTCCTGACAAGGGGGCGTTGCCCGTCCGGGAGTGGCCATGTTCGAGGTGGATTTCGACTTCCAGCTCGGCGAGCGGGCGGACGAGCTGCGGCGGGCCGTGCGCGAATTCGCGCGGCGCCGCATCGCGCCGCGCGCCGACGAGATCGATCGCAGCAACCTGTTCCCGCGCGACCTCTGGCCCGAAATGGGCGCCATGGGCCTGCTCGGCATGACGGTGCCCGAGGAGTTCGGCGGCCTCGGCTTCGGCTACCTCGAACATGTCGTCGCGATGGAGGAAATCAGCCGTGCCTCGGGCTCGGTCGGGCTGTCCTACGGTGCGCATTCAAATCTCTGCGTCAATCAGCTGCGGCGCTGGGGAAGCGACGCGCAATTGCACCGCTATCTTCCAAAGCTGATCAGCGGCGAACATGTCGGTGCGCTCGCGATGAGCGAACCCGGGTCCGGCTCGGATGTCATCTCCATGCGCACACGGGCCGATCGCCGCAATGACGGCTTTGTGCTGAATGGCAGCAAGATGTGGATCACCAATGGCCCCGAGGCCGACACGATCGTGGTCTACGCGACTGTGGAACCCGGCAGCGGCGCGCCCGGGATCACTGCTTTCATCGTCGAACGCGGCATGAAGGGTTACAGGAGCGCGCAAAAACTCGACAAGCTCGGCATGCGCGGCTCGGATACCAGCGAACTCGTGTTCGACGATTGCTTCGTGCCGACGGAAAACCTGCTGGGCGGCATTGGCCAGGGCGCGGCGATCCTGATGTCCGGCCTGGATTATGAACGCGTCGTGCTGACCGGCGGGCCGCTCGGTCTGATGCGGGCAGCGCTGGATCTGATCATGCCCTACCTGCACGATCGCGAGCAGTTCGGCAAGCCGATCGGGAGTTTTCAGCTGATGCAGGCCAAGCTTGCCGACCTCTATACAGACTGCAATTCGGCCCGCGCCTATGCGTACGCGGTGGCCCGCGCCTGCGATGCCGGACGCACCACGCGCTATGACGCCGCCGCCTGCCTGCTGCACGCATCCCGGCGCGCGACACACGCGGGGCTCGAGGCCATCCAGATGCTGGGCGGCAACGGCTATATCAACGAGTATCCCGCGGGTCGTATCCTGCGCGATGCAAAGCTCTACGAGATCGGCGCCGGCACCAATGAAATCCGCCGCATGTTGATCGGCCGCGAATTGTTCAAGGCAACCAGCCCATGACCCGCATCGCATCCCGCATCGATTCTCGCAGTGCCGAATTCGGCGAGAACGCGGTGTACATGCAGGCGCTGGTCGCGGACTTGCGGCAGCGCCTTGCAGCGGCCGGCGCCGGCGGCGGCGAGGAAGCACGCGCGAAACATCTCGCACGTGGCAAGCTGCTGCCTCGTGATCGCATCGAGGCACTGCTGGATCCCGGCAGTCCATTCCTCGAAATTGCGCCGCTGGCAGCCACTGGCATGTATGGCGACGAAGCGCCCGCTGCGGGTCTCGTGGCTGGCATCGGCCGCGTGCACGGCCGCGAACTGCTGGTGGTCGCGAATGACGCGACCGTCAAGGGCGGAACCTATTATCCCATCACGGTCAAGAAACACCTGCGGGCGCAGGAGATTGCCCACGAGAACCGCCTGCCCTGCGTCTATCTGGTGGACTCCGGCGGCGCGTTCCTGCCGCTGCAGGACGAGGTGTTCCCGGACCGTGAGCACTTCGGCCGCATTTTCTACAACCAGGCGCGCCTCTCGGCGGCCGGCATCCCGCAGGTCGCCGTCGTCATGGGTTCCTGCACCGCTGGCGGGGCCTACGTGCCGGCCATGTGCGATGAATCGATCATCGTGCGCAATCAGGGAACGATCTTCCTCGGCGGCCCACCGCTCGTGAAAGCGGCGACCGGAGAAGTCGTCGACGCCGAGTCGCTCGGCGGCGGCGACGTGCACGCACGCACTTCGGGTGTCGTGGATCACCTGGCCGACAACGATGCGCATGCGCTCGCGATGGCGCGAGAAATCGTCGCGTCGCTCAATTACCGTCCGGCTCCCTGGCTCGAGAGCGGCACGGTAGCGGAGCCGGCCTATCCGGCCGACCAGCTCTACGGCATCCTGCCGCGCGACCTGCGCCAGCCCTACGACGTGCGCGAAATCATTGCGCGCGTCGTGGACGGCTCGGAGTTTCACGAATTCAAGGCGCTGTACGGCAAGACGCTGGTCTGCGGCTTCGCCAGCATCTGGGGCTTTCCCGTGGCCATCCTCGCGAACAACGGCATCCTGTTCTCGGAATCGGCGCTGAAGGGCGCGCATTTTGTGCAACTCGCGAACCGCCGCCGCGTGCCATTGTTGTTCCTGCAGAACATCACCGGATTCATGGTCGGCAAGCGCTACGAGAATGCGGGCATCGCGCGCGACGGCGCAAAAATGGTCACCGCGGTCGCCTGTTCCACGGTGCCAAAGCTGACCGTCGTGATCGGCGGCTCGTTCGGTGCGGGCAACTACGCGATGTGCGGCCGCGCCTATGGCGGACGCTTCCTGTGGACCTGGCCGAATGCGCGCATCTCTGTGATGGGCGGCGAGCAGGCCGCGAGTGTTCTCGCGACCGTGCGCCGCGACGGTGTCGAGGCACGCGGTGGCAACTGGCCGGAGGCCGAGCAGCAGAAATTCATTGACGCGATCCGCGAGCAGTACGAGCGCCAGGGCAATCCCTACTACGCGACCGCAAGGCTGTGGGACGACGGCGTCATCGATCCGCCCGATACGCGCCGCGTGCTCGGGCTTGCGCTGTCAGTCGTGGCCCGCGGCCCGGCACCGGCATCCGAGTCCTACGGCATCTTCCGGATGTGATGGCCATGCTTTCGATCACACGCGATGCGCGCGGACTGGCTACCCTGACACTCGATCGTCCCGATGCGCGCAATGCGCTGTCCGCCGAGCTGGTCGCGCGATTGACGGATGCGCTCGCCGGGCTCGCCGGCGATTCCGCCGTTCGCATCGTGCTGCTGACCGGTGCGGGCGGAATCTTCTGCGCCGGCGCCGATATCGGCGAGATGCGCGCCGCGGGTGCCGCGCCGGCCGAGCAGAACGAAGCCGACTCACGGCGATTCGCGACACTGCTCGTCCGGCTCGAGAACCAGCCACAGCCGACCATCGCAATCGTCAACGGCGCCGCCTACGGCGGCGCGCTCGGCCTGATCTCGGCCTGCGACATCGCGCTCGCGGCCGGCAGCGCGCGTTTCGCGCTGTCGGAAGTCCGGCTCGGTCTGGTCCCCGCGATGATCTCGCCTTTCGTGATCCGCGCGATCGGCGCGCGCCAGGCGCACCGCTGGTTCCTGACCGGCGAAGCGATGGACGCGGCCACCGCGATGCGCATCGGTCTTGTGCACGAAGCGGTGGACGATGCGGCGCTCGCAGATGCCGTGCAGCGCGTGGTGGATGCCCTGCTCGCGGGCGGCCCGCGGGCGCAAAGCGAAATCAAGCAGCTGCTGCGCCATGTCACGGGCCGCAGCAGCGCGGTCGACGAATCAGTGCTCTACGACACCTCGCGCTGGATCGCGCGCGTCCGCGCAGGCGCCGAAGCCCGCGAGGGACTTTCCGCCTTCCTCGAGAAACGCCAGGCGAAGTGGCGCGATCCCGGCTGATGCTGCGCCGACTGCTGATCGCGAATCGCGGCGAGATCGCCTGCCGCATCATGCGGACCTGCCGCAGGCTCGGCATTCATTCCATTGCCGTCCATTCGGAGGCGGATCGCGGCGCGCTGCACGTACGGACGGCGGACGAGGCGATCTGCATCGGCCCGGCACCGGCCCGTGAGTCCTATCTCAATGCCGATGCCGTGATCCGGGCCGCGCGCCAGAGCCGCGCGGATGCCATTCACCCAGGCTACGGTTTTCTCTCGGAGAACGCCGCATTCGCCGAGGCCTGCGAATCCGCGGGCATCCGTTTCGTCGGGCCGCCCGCCGCGGCGATCCGTGCTATGGGCCTGAAACACGAAGCCAAAGCAATCGTTTCCGCAGCCGGGGTTCCGGTCGTGCCGGGCTATATGGGCGACGATCAGACCGATCGCGTGCTGAATCGCGAGGCGGAGCGCGTCGGATATCCATTGCTCGTGAAGGCGGTCGCGGGCGGTGGCGGAAAAGGCATGCGCGTGGTGCGCAGTGCAACCGAGCTGCCGGAAGCGATCCGCGGGGCGCGAGGAGAGGCTGAGAGTGCGTTCGGCGACGGCAGACTGATGCTGGAGCGCTTTCTCGAACGACCGCGGCATATCGAGGTGCAGGTGTTTGCCGATGGCCATGGCAATTGCCTGCATCTTTACGAGCGTGAATGCTCGGTCCAGCGCCGCTACCAGAAGATCATCGAGGAATCGCCCTCGCCGTTCATCGACGCAAAGACTCGCGCGGCGATGACTTCAGCCGCGGTGCGCGCTGCCAGTGCGGCCGCTTACGTCAATGCGGGCACCGTCGAATTCATCGTGAGCACTGCGGGCGAGTTCTATTTCATGGAAATGAATACGCGCCTGCAGGTCGAGCATCCGGTGACCGAAGCGGTGACCGGCCTTGATCTCGTTGAATGGCAACTGCTGGTTGCATCCGGCGAGCGCCTGCCGCTCGTGCAGGATCAATTGCGCCAGCGGGGCCATGCGATCGAAGCACGCATCTACAGTGAAGACCCGCGCCGCGGCTTCCTGCCGTCCACGGGACGGATAGAGCGCTTTGCATGCCCGCCTCAGGATGCCAGCTGGCGCACCGACTGCGGCGTCGAGGACGGCGATGCAGTCACGGTTTATTACGACCCGATGATCGCGAAAGTCATCGCGAGCGGCCCCGACCGGGCCGCAGCCCTCGCGACACTCGAAAATCGTCTGGCTCGCACCGCGGTCTTCGGGGTCGCAACCAACCTGCCGTTGCTGCGCGAAATCGTCTCGCATGCGCAGTTCGCTGCCGGGGACGTGGACACTGGCTTTGTCGATCGGGAACTCGAGATGCTGACGCACCCCAGGCCGCCTGCACCCGAGTCGCTGTTGCTTGCGGCATCACTTGCACTCGACGCGGTGGGCGAAACGGCTCGTTGCAGCGGGCCCGAATCGCCCTGGACGCGCGGCGACGCCTGGCGCATGACGGGCCCCAGCCGGCAGGCGCTCGGCCTGAAGCTCCCTGCATTCCAGCAATTGCGCGCATCACGCCAGGGTGGACGAGTTGAAATCTCGCTGCCCGACGCGTCAATCGGCGGAATCGTGCTGATGGATGCCGCGGATCGCTATCGCGTCGACGCCGGCGCCGGCCCGCGCGAAATCGAATTGATCCGCCACGGCGCGCAGCTGCAGATCATCGGTGCACAGACCGACGAACTCACGCTGGCCCCCGCCTGGCCCTTCGATCACAGCGTCGAAGATGCCGATGCGCATCCGGCCTCCCCGTTGCCTGGCCGGGTCGTGGAACTTCGCGTCACGGCGGGCGACCGGGTTGCGCGCGGCGATGTGCTCGCCATTGTCGAGGGCATGAAGATGCAGCACGCCATCAAGGCGGGTCGCGCAGGCCGCATCGCCCGGGTACTGACGCGGGCCGGCGAACTGGTCGATGCCGAGACGGTCCTGTTTGACATAGAGCCGGTCTGAGCCATCGGTTGTTTTGCGACGCAAAACGCGCTAACCTATTGTCCCCATTGCGATGTCTGCACTCACGTTCGCAGCTGCAGTAAAGGGATTCATGCAACTTTCCAACAAAGTGGTCGCCATCACCGGGGCTGGCCGTGGGCTCGGACGCGCCATGGCGCTCGCCTTTGCCGCCGAGGGTGCCCAGGTCGCGGCACTCGACCTCAATGTCGCGGACCTGGCCGAGACCTGCAAGCAGTGCACGGCGCGCGGCGTGCGCGCAGCGCCTTACCAGACGGACGTCGCCGATGAATCGCAGGTCATTGCCAGTCTCGATGCGGTGGTGTCCGACTTCGGGCGGCTGGACATCCTGATAAACAATGCGGGGCTCACGCGCGATGCGCTGCTGGTCAAGGCCAAGGACGGAGTGGTCCTCTCGAAGATGTCGCTCGCGCAATGGAATACCGTGATCAACGTCAATCTGACGGGAGTCTTCCTGTGCGCCCGCGAGGCCGCAGAGCGCATGATCCGCCTGGGCAATGGCGGACTCATCATGAATATTTCCTCGATCTCGCGTGAAGGAAATGCCGGGCAGACCAATTACTCCGCCAGCAAGGCTGGAGTCGCCGCCATGACCGTCGTCTGGGCCAAGGAGCTGGCGCGTCACGGGATCCGCAGCGTCGCCATTGCGCCCGGCTTTTGTGCGACCGATATCCTGGCCGCAATGAGACCGGAACTCGTGGCCAAGATGACAGAGGCAGTGCCAGTCCAGCGGCTGGGCGAACCCGCCGAGATTGCCTCGACCGCGGTCTATATCGCACAGAATGACTTCGTCAACGGCCGTGTAATCGAGATCGACGGAGGTTTGCGCCTGTAGGAGGCTGCGCCTGTAGCTGGCTGCGCCTGGAGAGCTTGCACCTGCATCAGGTCGCAGACTTCAGCGACCTGTAAACTGTCACCCGGGGGAATCCAGAATGAAGCTCGATCAGGTGAAGGCGATCATCAGCGGCGCGGCCTCGGGCCTGGGGCTCGCAACCGCAAAGCATCTCATTGCCGCGGGCGGCAAAGTGACGTTGCTCGACGTTCAGGACGAGGCAGGAAATACGGCCGCGGGTGCGCTCGGCAAGGCTGCGCGTTATCGCAGCTGCGACGTGACAAGCGAATCTGCCGTGGAGACCGCAACCCGCGAAGCTGCCGGGTGGATGGGCGGGTTGAACCTGGCAATCTCCTGCGCGGGGGTCGTGACCCCCGGCAAGATTCTTGGCCGCGACGGCCCGCTGCCCTCCGCCGTCTTCCAGCGCGTGCTTGCGATCAACACCGTCGGCACGTTCAATGTGGATCGCTCCGCCGCGGCGCTGATGCAGAACAACGAGCCTGACGCCGACGGCGAACGTGGCCTGCTGATCCACACCGCTTCGATCGCAGCCTATGACGGCCAGATCGGCCAGGTGGCGTATGCCGCGTCAAAGGCTGCGACCGTCGGCATGGTGCTGCCGCTGGCGCGCGAACTCGCGCGCTTCGGCATCCGCGTCGTCGCGATTGCGCCAGGCCTGTTCGGAACGCCGATGATGGCGGCGCTGCCGCAGGAAGCACAGGAGTCACTCGCCAAGCAGGTGCCGTTTCCGCCACGACTCGGGCGACCGGAGGAATACGCAGAACTCGTTGCGGCCATCTGCACGAACCACATGCTGAATGGCACCACTATCAGGCTTGACGGTGCGATCAGGATGGCCCCGCGATGAGGAATGCCGGGCTCCGGTTTTGGAGCGGGCTGCTGATCGCCGTGGCAATGAGCGGCTGCTCGATCCAGCCGCTGAAATCCGCCGAAGAGTCAGCCCTGCCGAGTGGCATCAATGTTCCCATCGAGTATTACAAGCTCGGCAATGGTCTCAAAGTGGTGCTCGCGCAGGATGCATCGGCACCGACGGTCACGGTCGGTGTGTATTACCGCATCGGCATGCGCATCGAGCCACGCGACCGCACGGGCTTTGCACATCTTTTCGAACACCTGATGTTCCAGGGCTCGACCAATCTCGGCAAGATGGAATTTATCCGTCTCGTCGAGGGCAATGGCGGTGTCGTGAACGGTTCCACGCGCTTTGACTTCACGAATTACTTTGAAATCGTTCCCGCGCACACTCTGGAAACGATTCTATGGGCCGAAGCGGACCGGATGAAAGGCCTTGCGATCACGCAGGACAACCTGGCCAATCAACAGGGTGTCGTCAAGAACGAAGTCAATGACAACGTCCTGAACCAGCCTTATGGCGGCTTTCCGTGGCTGTCCATGCCGCAGCTCGCGAACGAGAACTGGTACAACGCGCACAATTTCTATGGCGATCTCGCGCACATCGACGCGGCGACACTGGAGGACGCGCGCGCGTTCTTCGACACCTATTATTCGCCCGGCAATGCCGTACTTGTCGTCGCAGGAGATTTCGATGCGACGCAGGCGCGCGCGTGGATCGGGAAATATTTCGCGGTGCTGCCGGCCCGCGCGCAGGCGGCCCGGCCGGACATCTCCGAACCACCGCAAACTGCCGAGAAGCGCAAGTCCTACGTCGATCCACTCGCGCCGCGGCCTGGTCTCGCAGTCGCCTGGCACGTGCCCGGGCGCGGCACGCCGGAGCATTACGCCTTCGGACTGCTGGACGAGATCCTGCTGCAGGGCGAGGACAGCGCCCTGTGGCAGAAACTCGTCCAGCAACGCGGCTACAGCAGCAGCGTGGCCGGCGGCATCAATCTCCTCGGCAACATGTTCAACTACGACGGCCCGATGTTGTGGACCCTTTACCTGGTGCACGACCCCAATGTAGCGCCCGATTCGATCCTCGCGGACATCGATGCGGAGATCGCAAGGATCCAGAACGCGCCGCCAACGCAGGCGGAGCTCGACCGGGCGCTGACCAAGATCCGCGCCGAACTTTACGACCTGGCGGGTTCGAGCGACCACTTCGGACTGGTGGATCTGCTGGCCGCGTTTGCGCTCTTTGACGACGACCCGACCCGCATCAATCGCATCGAGTCCGAGTTCCGTGCAGTCAAGCCGGGGATGATTTCGGAAGTGGCGCGGGCATACCTGCAGCGCAGCCAGCGCAGCGTGCTGATCCTCGAACCTGGCCGGACGCAGGGAGGATCCCAGCCATGAGACGGCTCTTCGCCCTGGCGCTGACGCTGCTCGCCTTCATTGCCGTCGCGGAAAACCGCGAATTGCCGCCTGCGCCCGGGAAGCCGCGCGATTTCGCACTGCCGGCGGCGGAAACCATGACTCTCGCCAACGGCGTGTCGCTGACCTTCATCGATTATGGCTCCGTCCCCCTGGTCACCGTGCTGGCAGTCGTCCGGACCGGCAATATCGATGAAGGCGAGTCGACGTGGCTTGCCGATGTTGCTGTCGAGATGCTGAAGGAAGGCACGACCACGCGCCCGGCGGGCAACATCGCGCGTGCCGCCGCCGGCATGGGCGGCTCACTCAGCGTCGCCGCCGGCGCCGAGCAGACATCGGTGGGTATTTCCGTGCTGTCCGAGCATGCGGCGGCAGCCGCCGACCTGGTCGCCGACGTGCTGCGCAACCCGCGCTTCCCGGAATCCGAGTTGCCGCGCGTGCTGGCGAATTTCGAGCGCAACCTGAGTGTCGCGCGCTCGGAACCGGACTCGGTAGCTGGCGAGGCGCTCGCAAAGCTTGTCTATGGCGATCATCCGTTCGGGCGCGCGCTGCCCGCAGCGGGACAACTCGGAACTTATGACATCGCCAGCGTGCGCGGATTCTATGAGCGCAATTTCGGCGCCCGGCGTACCCACGTTTACGTCGCCGGCCGCTACGATCGCGCGACGCTCGAGACGGCGCTCCGCCGTGCATTTGGCGACTGGCGTGAAGGCGCGCCACCGACCGACCTGCCGCCAAAGGCAAGCGATGTGCTGCAATTGCGGCTGATCGACCGTCCCGGTGCGCCGCAGTCATCGCTGCGCATCGCGGTGCCGGTGCCCGACCCGGCATCAGCGCTCTATTTCCCGACCACGCTGACCAACAGCCTGCTCGGCGGGACCTTCACTTCGCGCATCACAACCAACCTGCGCGAGGACAAGGGCTACAGCTATTCGCCCAGCTCGTCGATCAGCGCGCACCGCGGCGATGCGCTCTGGATCATGAACGCGGAGATCACCGGCGAGCACACCGCCGCGGCACTGACCGAGATCTTCCGCGAGATAGAGCGGCTGCAGCGCGAACCGCCGGCCGCGGGTGAACTCGATGCGATCAAGCGTTATCGCGCCGGCCTGTTCGTCATCCGCAACTCGTCGCCGGAGGGCGTGCTGGGCCAGCTCGCGTTCATGGACCTGCATGGCCTGCCGCCCGAATTCCTGACGCGCTGGGTCGCAAATATGTATGCGGTGACGCCGCAGCAGGTCACCGACATCGCACAACGCTTCATCCTGCCTGCGCACATGACCATCGTCATCGTCGGCGACCTGAAGACGATAGCCGATTCCGTGCGCGCGCTGCCGCAGTTGCGGGAAGCGCAGATGCCATGACCGACCGCGACGTCATGGAATACGACGTCGTGATCGTCGGCGCCGGCCCGGCCGGTCTCGCCACCGCAATCCGCCTCAAGCAGTTGAAGCCCGACTTGTCGGTTTGCCTGCTGGAGAAGGCTTCCACAATCGGTGCACACATGGTCTCAGGCTGCGTGATGGAGCCCGCGTCACTTGATGCGCTGCTTCCCGAGTGGCGCGAGACGCCACCGGCCATCTGCGTGGAGGCGAAACGCGACGAATTCTGGTATCTGACCAGGAAATCGCGCATACGTCTTCCGAATCCGCCGCAGATGCACAACCGCGGCAATTTCATAGTTTCCCTCGGCTTGCTCGTACCGTGGATGGCGGGGCGCGCAGAAGCGCTGGGTGTCGATGTGTTCCCGGGCTTCGCCGCGTCGGAAGCACTGATCGAGGACGGGCGGGTCGCCGGCGTGCGCCTGGGCGACATGGGTCTCGGCAAGGATGGCGTGCCGGGCCCCAATTACGCACCGGGCGCCGACATCCGGGCCGGAACCACGGTCCTCGGCGAAGGATGCCGCGGCAGCATCACCAAGAAGGTGGTCGCAAAGCTCGGCCTCGACGCCGGTTGCTCGGCCCAGACCTACGGCCTTGGCTTCAAGGAACTCTGGCAGCTGCCGCCAGGGCGCGCCGAGCCCGGCCTGATCCAGCATTCGGTCGGCTGGCCCGTCGACAGCCGCACTTACGGCGGCAGCTTCCTGTATCACCTGGACCGGGATCGCGTGTACGTTGGTTACGTCATCGGTCTCGATTATCGGGACCCGCGCTTTTCGCCCTTTGAGGCCTTTCAGCAATTCAAGCACCACCCGCGCGTGCATCGCTTGCTCGAAGGTGGCGAGTTGATGTCTTACGGCGCCCGCACCATTGCAGCCGGCGGCTGGCAGGCGCTGCCACGCATGGATGCGCCCGGCCTGATGCTGGTTGGCGATGCAGCAGGCACGCTCAACGTTCCGAAGATCAAGGGTGTGCACCAGGCGATCCGCTGCGGCGTCCTGGCCGCAGAACACCTTGCGGAACAAGGCAAGACCGAAGGATTTGACGCACGCTGGCGTTCATCGGAGGGCGGCCGCGAACTGAAGCGTGTGCGCAATATCAAGCCCGGCTTTCATCGCGGGTTGTGGTTCGGCATGGCGAATGCGGCATTCGAAACCGTCGTTGGCGGTCGCAGCCCCTGGACGCTGGCACATACGGAAAACCACCTTGCGCTGCATCGGCTGGGCGACGGGGAAACACCCGATCGCCATTGGGTTGATCGCGACCTGCCGCCACGCGACCGTGTGAGTGCCATCTTTCACGCGGGCAACGTGCATGAGGAAAGCCAGCCCGTGCACCTCAGGGTGTCCGACACGACGATCTGCGCCACCCACTGCATTACAGAGTTCGGCAACCCTTGCGAGCGATTCTGTCCAGCCAATGTTTACGAGATGGTGGACGATGGCAAGGGCGGCAGGCGGCTGCAGATCAACGCCGCGAATTGCGTGCACTGCAAGGCCTGCGACATCAAGGATCCCTACGGCATCATCACCTGGACCACGCCGGAGGGTGGGTCGGGCCCGAACTACCAGAACTTCTAGATGAGCGCCGAGCAGCCGATCTGGACGCCTTCAATGCTCCGCATTGCGGATGCAAACCTGACGCGCTTCATGGCCCATGCGGGCGCACGTGGCGCGCCCATCGACGATTACCAGCAATTCTATCGCTGGTCCATCGAACAACCTGCTGCGTTCTGGGAAAGGCTCTACGAGTTTGCAGACGTCGCCGGCAAGCGCAGTGGTCCCGTGCTGGCGGATGGCGGTCGAATGCCGGGCGCACGCTGGTTTCCCGGGACGCGACTCAACTTCGCGGAGAACCTGTTGCGCGGCCCGGATCGCGAACCCGCGCTGGTGTTTCGCAACGAACGAGGAATGCGCCGTGAATTGAGCTGGCAGGAACTTCGCAGCGAAGTCGCGCGCATCGCCGATGGGCTGCGAGCATCGGGAGTCGGTCCCGGTGATCGCGTCGCCGGTTACCTGCCGAACATGCCCGAGGCGGTGATTGCGATGCTCGCGACCGCGAGCATCGGCGGAACCTGGACATCATGCTCGCCGGACTTCGGCATCAATGGCGTGCTGGACCGCTTCGGACAGGTCGCGCCAAAGGTGCTGTTCACCGCCGACGGTTACTTCTATGCGGGCAAGACAATTGACTGCCTCGCATCCATCGCAGCCGTGCTTGCCAGGCTCCCGTCGGTGTCGCGCGTCGTGATCGTGCCCTATGTGAATGACGAACCGGCGATCGCCGGAATCGTTCATGCCGTGCCATTCGCCCAGTTCGGCCGCGGCGCGGCGCCGCTGGCATTCGAACAGCTGCCATTCGATCATCCGTTGTATGTGCTCTATTCGTCCGGCACGACCGGCGTTCCGAAATGCATCGTGCACGGCGCCGGCGGCACGCTGTTGCAGCATCTCAAGGAGCATTTGCTGCACACCGACGTCAAGCCCGGCGACCGGTTGTTCTACTTCACGACCTGCGGCTGGATGATGTGGAACTGGCTGGCCAGCGGCCTGGCCGCCGGCGCGACGCTAATGCTCTATGACGGATCGCCGCTGCACCCGGACCCGGGTGTGCTCTGGGAGATGGCGGCCGCCGAGGGCATCACGATTTTCGGCACCAGCCCGAAGTATCTTGCGGCGCTGGAAAAGTCCGGCTACCGGCCGCGTGAGCGGCACCAACTGGCGAAGTTGCGCACGATGCTCTCGACCGGTTCACCGCTGGCGCCCGAGCAATTCGATTTCGTCGCCGATGCCATCGGCGCGGCCGTCCAGCTCGCATCGATTTCCGGCGGCACCGATATCGTGGCCTGCTTTGCACTCGGCAATCCGCTGCTGCCGGTCTATCGAGGCGAGCTGCAGTGCCGCGGGCTCGGCATGAAGGTCGAGGTCTGGGACGATCGGGGTTATCCGGTTGCGGGCGAGCGTGGCGAACTGGTGTGCGTCGCGCCGTTTCCCTCGATGCCGGTCGGGTTCTGGAACGACCCGGACGGCAGCCGTTACCACGCCGCCTACTTCGAGCGCTACCCCGGTGTCTGGCACCACGGCGATTATGCATTGCTGACCGAACGCGGCGGCCTCGTGATCCTGGGACGCTCGGATGCCGTGCTGAACCCCGGCGGCGTGCGCATCGGGACCGCCGAGATCTACCGGCAGGTTGAACAACTCGACGAAGTCCTCGAGAGCGTGGTCGTCGGCCAGGATTGGCAGAAAGACGTTCGCGTCGTGCTGTTCGTGCGGTTGCGCGACGGCCTGGCGCTCGACGAGTCACTCCGCGAGCGTATCCGCCGCCAGATCCGCGCCAACACGACTCCACGGCACGTGCCGTCCCTGATACTTCAGGTGCCGGAGATCCCGCGCACGATCAGCGGCAAGGTCGTCGAACTCGCGGTGCGCGAAACGATCCATGACCGCCCGGTGAAGAACACGGATGCACTCGCGAACCCCGGAGCGCTCGCGCACTTCCGGAATCGCCCCGAACTCCAGGCCTGATGCGCTTGACGGCTGCCACACCGCTGATGGAGCGATGCCAGGCCCTGCTCGGCGCCCAGGGACAATCGCTCGATGACGCGCAGCGCCGGGTGCTGATCCGTCTCGAGGACCTGCGCCGGCGGCTGATTGCGAGACAGGCGGGCGCATCACTGATCAAGAAAAGTCTGCGCCTGCTGCCCGGCAAACGACTTGGGCCGCTGCGCGGTCTCTGGCTCTGGGGCGGTGTCGGGCGCGGCAAGACATTCCTGGCCGATCAGTTCTTCGCCGGTCTGCCGTTCGCCGCGAAGCGCCGCGAACATTTCCATCGCTTCATGCAGGAAGTGCATGCGGGACTCCGGCGTCATCGAAACACCCCTTCGCCGCTCCAGCATGTGGCCGAGGGCATCGCGCGGCAGACCCGCTTGCTCTGCTTCGACGAGTTCGCGGTGAGCGACGTCGCGGACGCAATGATCCTGGCGTCGCTGCTGGACGCGCTGTTCAGGAATGGCGTGACACTGGTTGCGACATCGAATCTGGCGCCTCAACAGCTTTACCGCGACGGCCTGCAGCGGGCGCGCTTCCTGCCGGCGATCTCGTTGATCGAACGTCATTGCAAGATCATGGAACTCGATGCAGGTGCCGATTACCGGCTGCGGCGGCTCGAGCGCGCGCTCCTGTTCCTCGGCCCGCAGACAGCGGACGCGGAGTCACGCATGGCCGTGGAGTTCGAACGCATGGCGGAAGGGCCCGGCGCCGTCAATGCCGAGATTCAGGTCGCGGGCCGGCCAATTCGTGCATTGCGCGGGGCCGAGGACCTGGTCTGGTTCGATTTCAGGAAACTCTGCGAGGGACCGCGCTCCGCTGCGGACTACATCGAGATCGGCCGCTGCTATCACACGGTGCTGGTTAGCCGCGTGCCTGTCATGGACGCCATGGCCGACGACGCGGCACGGCGCTTCATCACCATGGTGGACGAATTCTATGACCGCGGCGTCAAGCTGATCTTATCGGCCAATGCGGCGACACCGGAGGAGCTGTACCGGGGTGAACGGCTGGCATTTGAATTCCGCCGCACCGCGAGCCGGCTGCACGAGATGCAGGGGCGGGAATATCTCGCAAGGCCGCATCGGCCGTAATCGGTCGCTAGCGCGACCAGCCCGGATAGAGGCTGTTCGCCACCCGATCGCACAGCGCCACGTCAGGCGCCGTAACCGGCCGGATGTTCGAACCGAGTTCAAGCACCTGTGCATCGCGGGGCGAATACGCGGGCCAGGGTGTGAGTTCAGCGCCGTTGGGGTTGCCGGTACGGGCAAAGTTGCTCCAGTAAGCCACCATGGCGTCGGTCAGCCACGCATCGGTCGCGTCAGTGCTGAGCCAGCGATCATGCGTGTCAAAGACATAAGGAATCTCCGCGCCATGGTAGGCCAGCAGGCGCTCGCCTCCGGGGCCCGGCCTGACGCGGGTGAAGCGATAGACCCAGGCGCGATGCTCTCGGACCGCGGCGCTTGCGGCCATCAGATACGCGGGGCAGACCATATTGGCGAGCGTCGTGGCCTTGTCATGACCGCGACGCAGGTCGGGCTCCCGCGCGGCACGCGCTGCAAACACATCTCTCACCGCGGGCGGCAACTTGTCGAGAGTCGCCGAAAGACTGGCCGGTTCCGCGTCGACGTACATGTACCATTCGTCTTCGTTGCTGCCGATCAGCAAGTCGTACGGAATGCCGTTGCGGCGATAGAAAGCCGCCGGCGTCATGACCACCGATATTCCATCGACGACGGGCCCGAACTCGTGGTCCGGGAGTGCGCCGCGGGCCGCCCGGAAGATGTCCGCACTTGAGTGTTGCCGAAGTGACGCTAGATCCGGCTCGCCCGGGAACGCCTTCGCCAGCGCAAGGCCGGCCCGTTCGGCATCGCCCAGATCCAGGTCGTCCTGCATCTGGTAGCCGCCGCTCTGGCTGATCGCCCTTTTGAAAAGCCCCTGGGCCAGCGGCGAGGTCACCAGGTAGCCGACATTCGCTGCGCCCGCTGATTCGCCGAAGATCGTCACGTTGCCCGGATCGCCGCCGAACGGGCCGATGTTGTCGCGCACCCAGCGCAGCGCGGCAATCTGGTCGAGCAGCCCGAAGTTGGCGGGAGCTTTCGACCCGTGCAGTTCGGGGTGACCGAAGAAGCCGAAGATGCCGACCCGATAGGCGATGCTGACAACGACGACCTCGCCCCGGGCCGCCAGGCTTTCCCCGACGTAATCGGGTTCGTACGTCCACCCCGAAATGTTGGCGCCGCCATAAATCCAGACCATGACCGGCAGGCGTGCGCCGGCCGACAGCCTGGGTGTCCAGACATTCAGGTAGAGGCAGTCCTCACTGACCGGCGGATCAGCAAAGAACGCCGGTTCTACTACGCCAAAGGCTGCACCGACCTTGCGGTACCAGTTGGTGTTGTAGCTGTCCTGATAGCAAGCTGCCGCGAAGTCCCGGGCAGACTGCACTCCGGCCCGCGGCAAATGCGGTTGCGGCTCCCGCCAGCGCAGGTCACCGACCGGCGGTGCGGCAAACGGTATGCCCCTGAAGCTGGCGACCTCGGGGTGCCGGCCGCCGAAGTTGCCTTGCAGGATTTCACGATTGACCTCGACCGTCGGTATCGCCGGTCGAACGTCAGTGCGGCAAGCGGTCAGAACCAGGATGGCAATCGCGAATCCCGGCCAGCCGCAGCGCCTACACACGGCGCGCATTCGCGGCCTTCGACCAGTCGAGCGGCGCAATCTTTGGCAGCAGGCCGACCCAGCCGATCAAGCCAAGCACATTGACCGCGGCGACCAGCGCAAACGCGAGGAAGAACTGGCCCGTCTCCTCGACCAGAATTCCGGTGACCCACGGCGCGATCAGTCCGGCCATGTTGCCAATGGCGTTCTGCACGCCGACCCAGCGACCCGCCGCCTTCGGTCCGGCGATGATCTGCGGAATCGCAAATACTCCTGGAGATGCCAGCCCGCTGATGATCTGGAAGATGAAGAGCACCGCAATCGAAGCGTTGACTGGCAGCATCACCATCCCGGCCATGCAGGCGATTCCGGAGACGTGAAACAGCACCATGACGCCCTTGTAAACGAGATCGACGCTGCGGCCGGCGCGGATCCAGCGATCGGCGGCCCAGCCCATCAAGAGCGCGCCCATGGCATTCAGCAGATAGGCCCATGAGGCGATTAGCGTCATCATTTCAAACGAAAAGCCGCGCGCCTTGACCAGGTAAAACGGCAGCCACGACAGGATGAAGTAGAAGCTGTAATTCGAGGCGAAATGGCCGAGCGCCGCGCCCCACAGCGCTCGCTGCCTGAGAATCACCTGGAACGGCGGCAGGTCCTGCGTCGCGACAGGAACCCTGGGCGACAGCGCGACCTTGACCCTGCTCCATGGCCAGAGCCACAGGAGCGACAGCGCCCCGAACAGGATGAACACCGGTCGCCAGCCGTACAGACTCATCAGCAATCCGCCGAGCAGCGTGCCGACCGCCGGACCGACCAGGTAGCCGAAGCCAAGCACGCCATTCGCGACACCGAGATGCCGGACCTCGACTGAACTCGCGAGGACTTTCGATGCGCACGGAAAAGACACGCTCTCGCCGACCCCGAGCAGGACGCGCAGCACGATCATCGCGGCCAGACTCTGCGCAAAACCGGTCGCCAGCGTTGCAATCGACCAGATCAGCAAGCCGGTCGCGAGGACCCGGTGGGCACCGAAGCGCTCCGCGAGCCAGCCGGCCGCCGGCATGCAGGAGACGTAACCGTAGTAGAAGACAGACAGCAGGAGACCGAGCTGGCTCTCGCTCATGTGCAGCTCGTCCTGGATGAGCGTGGCGCCCGTCGCAAGATTGCCGCGATCGATGAAGTTGATGAATACCGCGGCAGTCACCAGCAGCACGAGCCGCACTGAGGAGTTGGAATCACGCATCGACATTCACTACGACGCAACCGCCAAAGCCGCGCTGCTCGATCAGTTCGTTGGCGCGCGCAATTTCACCGAGTGGAAGGACGTGGGCGACGCGGTGCTGCAGCTTGCCTTCCGTGAGCATGCGGGTGATGTCCTCGATGGCCTGAAGTTTGGCCGACTCCGGCATGGCATAGACGATCACCAGCCGCAGGGTCAGGTCCATGAACATCATTCGCAGGAATGGCAATTTGGGTTCCGGCACCTGCGTCGAAGAATAGGTTGCGATGGTCCCGCTGGTACGGATGCACTGGAGCACCTCGGGAAGATTGGCGCCGAACTCCACGTCGATCACCCGATCAACCGGCTTGCCGCCATTTTGCGCCTTGACGCGCTCGCCCCAGCCGGGCTCACGATGATTGAACACATGATCGGCGCCCAGCGCGCGGCAAAGTTGCTCATCGGCCGCATTGCTCGCGCTCGCGATCACTCTCGCGCCTGCGTTCTTCGCCCACTGAATGGCGTAATAGCCGACGCGGCCGGCGCCGCCCGTGACCAGCATGGTCTGGCCTGCGACCGGCCCATCGGCAAATACGCAACGATGGGCCGTCATGACCGGGATGCCGAGGCAGGCACCGGCTTCGTACGAGACGTTGTCCGGCAGGCGAACGGCGCGGGATGCATCGAGCGCAACGTATTCGGCTGCGGTGCCGAAGCGCCTGCCGTATTGCGCCTGGTATACCCAGACACGCTCGCCGATACGGCGGGCGTCGACGCCCTCGCCCACGCCCTCGATGACGCCGGCGCCATCGCTGTTGGGAATCACGAGCCCGTTATCCAGCAGATTGGGAAATGAGCCGGCGCGCTTCTTCACATCCGAGGGGTTGACACCGCTGGCCTTGATGCGAACCAGCACCTCTCTCTTGCCAGGCACGGGTCGCGGCTGTTCCCCGACGATGATGACTTTCCGGGCGGGCCCGAATGACTCAAACCATGCCGCTCTCATCTGACTTCCACCCTGACCCGCGAAGGCTCAGTCCATCCAGTTGGACAGCGATTCGGTGTGGCCGTCGATCCCGATCGCCTGGCCAGATATCGTGGCGCCCTGGTCCGATGCCAGGAAGAACGCCAGATTCGCCACATCTTCGGCCGAGACAAACAGCCGCATCGAGCTTTGCCTCGCGTAGATCGCCCGGATTTCCTCGGCGGTCCGGCCTCGTTCAGCCGCATCGCGCTCAATCACCCGGTCGATCCGCGGACCCTTGACGCTGCCCGGGCAGATCGCATTGACCCTGATTCGATGGGTGCCGAGCTCCATGGCCAGGGTCTTGGTAAGGCCGATCAGCGCCCATTTGCAGGCCGTATACGGGGCACGCAGCGGGAAACCAAAGAATGCCGCATTGGATGCAATGTTGATGATCGAGCCGCCGCCCGCCGCTTTCAGCATCGGTACGGCACGGCGAGTGCAATAGAACTGTCCATTCAGATCGACGGCGATCGCGCGGTCCCAGTCCGCAGGTTCGATCGCTTCGATCGGTGCCGTCGGACCGGCAATACCAGCGTTGTTGACCAGGACATCCAGTCTTCCATGGACGCGGCGCACCTCGTCGAACAGTGAGTCCACCTGATCGACACGGGCGATATCGGCCAGGCTCGCGCTCGCACCGGGTTGCGCCGCAAGAAACGCCTCGATGGCTGCGGGATCGCTGTCACAGATGTGTACGCGGTATCCCTCACGGAGAAATCTTGCAGCGATTGTCCGGCCGATGCCGGTCGCCGCCCCGGTGATGACCACAACCTGCTTGTTGTCCATGGTCCGATAGCCCCCCGCCTCCTACTGTAAGGCATATCGGCGGTACGGATGAACGGCCCGTTGCCTTGATCCCGACATCGGCGGCCGAAGACATTGTGTCACGCTATGATTGCGTGATCGACATCGCGACCCGTCAATTCTGCCTCCGGCTGGACAATCTCATGCAAAAGCATTCCCACTGTTTGACCCGCAGAACGTATCCGCACCGCGCACATGGCACGCTGGTCACGGTGTCAATGCTCGCGCTGCTCACGCTCAGTGGCACTGCCCGCGCGGCGACGGCCCTGACCGCAGATCGCCTGATCGACGGGCGCAGTTCCACGCCCATGACCAATGCCGTCGTGCTGGTCGACGGCGATCGTATCGTCGCGGTGGGCGATCGCTCCATCATTCCGCCGGGGGCGGAGATCATCGAGCTCGGCGACACGACCCTGATGCCCGGCATGATCAACGCCCATGAACATCCGTTGATGTTTGCAAGTGACTACCAGAGCGCGCACCTCGAGAACTCGTCGGCGTTCAAGGCGTTGATGGGGCTCGCGGGTTTGCAGCGCCTGCTGCTCGCAGGCTGGACCAGCGTGCGGGTGGTGGGCGATGCGGACGTGTTCTACGCGAACCAGGATATCCGCCGCGCGATCGATTCCGGCGTGTTCATCGGACCACGTCTCACGGGTGCCGGACATTACATCTCGATCACCGGCGGCGGCGGAGACGTGAATTACCTGTCCCCCGAGCAGCAGGTGCGCGCGGACGGGCTGATCGCCGATGGTCCCGAGGAAATCCGCAAGGCGGTTCGTCAGGAAGTGAAGTACGGTTCCGACTGGATCAAGCTGCTGGTCACCGGCGCCTTTGAATCGGTGGGCGACAACCCGCGCAATGTCGCGTTTTCCCCCGAGGAATTGCGCGCCGCCGTCGAGGAAGCCAATCGCCACGGTTTGCCCGTTGCCGCCCACGCCCATGCGGCCGAGGGCATCAAACAGGCCGTGGCCGCGGGCGTGCGCTCCATCGAGCACGGCACCTATATGGATGACGAAGCCATCAGCATGATGGCGAAGCACGGAACCTTTCTCGTGCCCACAGTGTATGTCGGCGACTACTATGCGGAAGGCGACAAGCTGCGCGCGCAGGACAAGAACGACGACTACCTCAAGAACTACCGCAGCAAGTTCCTGGCGGCTATCGCGCGCGCCCATCGCGCCGGCGTCAAGGTTGTCGTGGGGCTCGACCTCGGCGCCGGCATCGTCGACCCTGCATTCTATGCACGGGAATTCGCAGTGTTCGTCGAGGCCGGAATACCGCCGATGGAGGCGATCCAGGCTGGCACGCGCGTGGCGGCGGAACTGCTGCGCTGGGACGACCGCCTCGGCACCATCGCGCGCGGCAAGCTGGCCGATATCATCGCCGTGCCGGGCAATCCGCTGACCGACATCAGCGCGCTGGAGCGCGTGTCCCTGGTCATGATCGGCGGCAAGCTCGTGAAGCGGCCGGGCGAAAAGGCTTCACTGGCTGGTTTGTTGCCCAGCCCCAGCGGCAGGTAATTTAGGCCAGCACGCCCATGGAGTGGGCCGTCGACTTCACGCAATTGCGCCGCGACCGGCTGGCCAAGGTGCAGCGCGAGATGGCGTCACGCCAGATCGGCGCGCTGGTGCTCACTGACCTGATGAATTTCCGCTACTGCACCGGCGTCAGCGTCATGCCGCTGTGGACGGCGGTAAACCTCGCGCACTACGTCGTCGTGCCGGTCGAAGGTGATCCGGTCATCTTCGAGTATGGCGGTGCCGAGTTCCGCGCTCGTCTGTACTGGACCGATGTCCGCCCTTCGATCTTCTGGCAGCCGCGCTTTACGGTCGGCGACTCGCCCAGGAAGGCCGCCATCTGGGCTGCCGGGATCATGGACGTGCTGCGCGAACGAGGCTTGGCCGACGCGCTGATCGGAGTGGACGTGCTCGACTTCTATGGTTTCACCGCGCTGCAGCAACTGGGGCTGCGCCTCACGGATGCCGATGCCGCCATCGAGGCCGCGCGCGTCATCAAGACCATGGATGAAATCGGCCTGATGCACCGATCCTGCGCAGTTGCAGAAGCGGCACTGCGTGACATGGAGCAGGCCATTTGTCCCGGCATCTCGGAGAACGAGCTGCTGGCGATCTACTGGCATCGCATGCTGGCCCTCGGCGGCGAGCATTGCTTCACGCGCCTGATCGTCTCGGGCTACAAGACCAATCCCTGGTTTCACGAAGCCGACAGCAAGCAGGTGTGTCCCGGCGACCTCGTTGCGATCGACACAGACATGATCGGCCCCGAGGGCTATGCCTGCGACATCTCGCGCACCTTCCTGTGCGGCGACACGGCGAGCCCCGCGCAAAAGGAGGCCTACAGGGTGGCCCACGACTTCGTGCGCTGTTGCATCGAGTTGATCAAGCCGGGCGTCAGTTTCGCCGAGTTCGTGGCCCGCTGCCCCGTGCTGCCCGAAGCTTACCGGGCGCAGCAGTACGGCGTCATCGTGCACGGCATCGGCACCGACGATGAACCGCCAAATATTCCCTTCCCGGGTGACCCGCACACCGACATGCCCGAGGGCGAATTCATGGAAAACATGGTGCTGGCGGTCGAATGCTACGCAGGCAAAGTGGGCCTGCGGGACGGCGTGAAACTCGAAGATGAAGTCTGGGTGACCGCGACCGGAGCCTCGTTGATCTCGCTCTATCCTTACGACGCGAAATTGCTGGACTGAATGCTTGCGCGTCGGCGACGCGTCAGAAAAGCCGGCCGTCGTCCGCAGCACCGAGCAAGGCCCTGCGCAACAGCTTCGGTGGCGGGTTTCCATAGCTCAGGAACGCTTCGTGGAAGTCGGAAAGCGATTTTCCGGGGTGGAGCGCGAGCCAGTCGTCGCGCAACTTCATTACCATCAGCTTGCCGAGCATGTAGAAGACATATCCCGGGTCGAATGTCGCCCGCACGGCTTCCTGGCGTGCACTCTCGGGATCGCTGAATGCCCGCTCGCGGAACATTTGTTCGGACTCCGGGATGCTCATGCCGCCGGTGTGAAGCCCGATTGAGGACAAGGCGCGCACATCGTTCATCAGTGCGTTCTGCAACTGGCCGATCGCCATCTCGGGATCGTCGTCCAGCGCCTCGTGCAGCATCATCTCTTCGCTGTAATGGGACCAACCTTCCGTATACGCATAGCTGTAGGTGAACACCGCAAGCGGATTGCCGGACAGGTTGGAGCGCATGGCCTCGAGGATATGACCTGTCCACACGCAGTGCGTCGTGGTCGCCATCAGGTCGGCTTCGGACTGCAGGTATTGCTGCTGATCCTCGACCGACCAGTCCGGATCGGGCGGCGAGATGTAATAGATGGATGGTGCGTCCCTCTCGAGGGGGCCCGGTACCGCGATGTACGCGGTTGCGGAGCGCTGGTGCGGCGGTGCTTCGGCGACAATTACCTGTAGTCCGTCGGGGACCGGGGCGATGTGACGTGCGAGCACCAGGCGCTTCAACTGATCCACCTGGCGCGTCGCTGCCGCGATGGGCCCGTCCGGCGGCTTGCGCGCAGCGACTTTCGCCCTGCATTCCCGCAGTGTCGTGCCTGGAGCAAACGCGCCGCAGGCGCTCCCGAGGGCCTGCAGGTTTCGCCGGTAGTCGCGTTCCGCGATTGCCTTCAACTCGCCGATCGGCGTGTCGATGCGCTCCAGAGCCCACAACATCTGTGCGTATCTCTCTGCACCGAGCGCGAAGTCCTCGTTGCGCGGTAATGCATCGATCCAGTGCGCCAGGTCGGTCAGCGCGGCAGCCGCCAGATCGCTGGCCTTCTTCATCGCGGCCTGGCGCACCGGATCATCTACCGCCGAGAACACTTCGTAGGGAGCGGTGGTCACGAATTCCGCGAGGCCCGCGATGTAATCGCGGAGTCCCTCGGCGTGGCCGGATGGCATGGGTTTCAAGGTGCGTCGCATCGCCGCGAGTGTCGCGGGCAGCGCGCTGACATGCCGGGTGTAGGCGTCCATGCGCGCCGCCAGCGGTGCGTAGTTTCGCGACAGATAGACGTCCGGATCCAGCGCGAGATAGTCGTACCAGGCGTTGTTTTCCAGCACCTTCAGCGTCCGGATATTGAATAGTTGCGTGTCGATCTCGACCGCGAGGTAGCCGTGGTACAGGCGTTCCTTCACGCCCAGTTGCGGCGCGTCGATCGCCGCGGTCCGCCGTCGCATCTCTTCGAGCCAGGCGACCCGCTCGCGGATGCCCTCGGGGCTGAAATCCGGCAGCCGGCCGTCATATTCGTGCAGACCGCTGTTCACGGCGGCAGTCGGAACCCTCTCATAGTGCCCCGCAACAAAATCGCGTAACAACTGGTCGAAATCCCGCGCCGCCGCCGGCGCATCGGGATCCTGGCGCACCGGCAACTGCTGGCAGGCCGCGAGGCAGGTCAGCGCGGCAAGCAAAATGGCGCGCAGCGCCCTCGGAATCATCGCTAAAATCCTCGGATCGGGAATCACACTGGAGCCTGATTCATGCATCTTCTGCTGTCCGCCTGCCTGGGCGCAATGCTGCTGACAAGCACGGCCGCCGAGGCGGCGGCGCCCCGGCCGTTCACAATCGACGACATGCTGGCCATTCGCGACGTGTCCGAGATTGATGTGTCGCCCGATGGGGCATGGGTCGCCTATACGGTATCAACCGCGGACCGCAACCGCGATGAAGAGACCTCTGATGTCTGGATGAGCAGTTGGGACGGCCGGCAGCAGGTGCAACTGACGACCAGCAAGGCGGACGACAGCCAGCCCCGCTTCAGCCCCGATGGGCGTTCCATCGCATTTCTGTCGGAGCGCGACGATCAGGAGGAGGATGAATCTTCCACTCAGGTCTGGCTGCTCGATCGCGCCGGCGGCGAAGCGCGGCAGTTGACCGCGCTCGACGGCGATGTCGAGGATTTTGCCTGGTCACCTGACGGGACCCGGCTCGCGCTGATCGTCAAGGATCCGGATCCTGTTGCGCTCACCCTGCGCAAGCGCGGCGGTGCTCTGACAGGCAGGGACAATACCCCGCCTCCGATCGTGATCGACCGTTACCGATTCAAGAAAGATGTCGAAGGCTACCTTGGGAACCGGCGCCGCCATCTCCACCTGTTCGACGTAGTCAGGCGCAGCGCCGTGCAACTGACCACCGGCGCCTTCGATGATGGTTCGCCGAGCTGGTCGCCGGACGGTCGCACGATTGCCTTCGTCACGAAGCGCGGCGCCGACACCGACCGCCACTGGAACTGGGACATCTACGCGATCGAGGCGCGTGCCGGCGCCACAGCCAGGCTCCTGACACCGTTTCAGGGCGCAGATGGCGGCGACTATTCGGACCCGATCCCAGGCGGAGGCCCGCACTACAGCCCGGATGGCCGCGCCATTGCCTACCTGCGCAGCCTCGACGAAAGCTTCGACAGCGCCTATTTCGGCACGTCTGTCATCGCCGTGACGCCAGCCGCAGGCGGCGATGCGCGGCTCCTGACTGACGCCCTGGACCGCCAGGCGTTCCAGCCGCGCTGGTCGGCCGACGGGCGCTACCTGTATTTCACGCTCGAGGACGATCGCAGCGTTCAGCTGGCGCGTATCCCGGCTGCCGGTGGTGAAGTCGAGCGGCTCACGGCCCGCGGTCAGGTCGTGCGGGAGCTCGCGATTAGCCCCGGCGGGCATGTCGCCGTGCTCGCAACCAATCCCGCGCAACCGGCGGAAGTCTTCGCCCTGGAAGGCAAGACCCTGCGGCCCCTTTCACGCCAGAACGAGACGTTGATGGCGGGGCTCGGCCTGGGCAAGGTCGCGGAACTCGATGTGCAGGTTGCAGACGGCACGCGCGTCGGCGCACTGACCGTCGCGCCGCCAGACTTCCGCACAGGCCAGCGCTACCCGACCCTGCTGTACATCCACGGCGGCCCGCAGGCACAGGACCAGCACGAATTCGATCCGATGGCGCAGCTGTTCGCAGCCAACGGCTACCTGGTGGTCCAGTCCAATTATCGCGGCAGCACCGGGCGCGGCTACGCCTACTCGCTGGCATTGCGATCCGACTGGGGGCACCACGAAGTGACGGATCTGCTGGCGAGCATCGAAGCGGTCGTCGCCGATGGGCGCGCCGACCCCGGGCGCCTCGGCATCCTCGGCTGGAGCTACGGCGGCATGCTCACGAACTACACGATCGCGAGCGACACGCGCTTCAAGGCTGCCGCGAGCGGTGCGGGCATTTCCAACATGCTCACCGGCTACGGCACGGACCAGTACATTTCCGACTACGAACTCGAACTCGGCCTGCCATGGAAATCGATCGAGAGCTATCTCAAGGTTTCCTATCCATTCTTCCACGCCGACCGGATCAAGACGCCCGTGTTGTTCATGTGCGGCGAAAATGATTTCAATGTGCCGCTGATCAACAGCGAGCAGATGTATCAGGCGCTGCGCAGCATCGGCATCGAAACGCAGCTGGTGATTTATCCGGGTGAGTTCCACAGCATCAGCACGCCAAGCTATCTTCAGGACCAGGCCGAGCGTTATCTCGGCTGGTTTGGCAAGCACCTGAAATCGCCATAGCATGACCGTCGCGCAAAGGAGCACGACTCTGGTCTTTCGAAAATCGCTGGCCGCATTCGCGGCAGCCGCCTTGCTCGTTACCTTGAGCCCGGCGACGCATGCGCAGGACACGCGCTTTGGCCCCGGTGACCCGGTGATGAAGGACGCGACGCAGTTCGACCCAATGCGCCCGGTGGACCGGGAATTGCAGGCGAGCGTACCCGATGGCTTCGTGGTCGCATCAGTGGGTGACATGATCATTTCGCGCCCGCTGTCCCAGTATGCGGCCCGTCTGCCGGCATTCGGCGCCGTCGTTGATCTGCTGAAACGCGCCGATGTCACCTTCGGGAATCTGGAGACGACGATATTCGACGAGCGGTCGTTCAAGGGTTCGCCATATTCGTGGGATGGCGACTGGACCAATTCGTCGGTGCCCGCGGTCGCGCGGGATCTCAAGGCCATGGGCTTCGCGATGGTTTCCCGCGCCAACAACCATGCGCTGGACTGGGGCCTCGAGGGCATGCGCGAGACCAGCCGCTGGCTGGATGAAGCCGGTATCGTCCATGCGGGGGCCGGGGAGACGCATGGATTGGCACGGGCGCCGCAGTATTTCGAAAGCGCGGCCAGACGCGTCGGACTCGTGGCACTGGCATCCACATTTCGACCGACAACTGAATCGCTGCCCGCGGCAGGAGCATCGCCCGGGCGGCCCGGTATCAGCGCCTTGCATCTGACCCCGGTCGTCGAAGTCCCGTCGACCGCCATAAAGCCGCTCGCCGAGCTTCAGTGCACCCTTTACGGCAGGAACTGCGGAGAGACACCGACTGAAGGCCAGCTCTTCGGAACGGAATACCGCCAAGCCGCCGGGACCTCGTACGAGTACTCCATGGATCCGGAGGACCTCGCCGAAATCCACAGCAGCATCCGCTCGGCGCAGCAGAATGCCGATTTCGTCATCGTGTCAATCCATTCGCACGAATGTTCGACGGGCTGCGATCGCGATGATGCTCCGCGCGGCCCGGCCAGCTTCCTGAAGCAACTGGCGCGCGATGCCATCGATTCGGGCGCGGACGTCTTCGTCGTGACCGGTAATCACAATCTCGGCCCGATCGAGATCTACAAGTCCCCGGCCCGGGGTTACCGGCCGATCCTCTACGGACTCGGCAATTTTTTCTGGAGCGACGTCCAGCCGCTCCTGCCGCACGATCTCTTCCAGGCCAACCGCGCGCTGCTCGCGAATTCCTGGGGAGCCCCCGGGAAGGCGACTGAATACGATCTGACCGCGCCTTTGAACAAAAAGTATTTCGCCAACGCTTTCACGTTCCAGAGCGTCCTCGCCGACTGCCAGTTCGAGGGCAATCAGCTGGCGCAGATCGTGTTGCACCCGGTCGAAGAAGGCTATGGCGCGAAGCTTCCTGAAAGCGGGATTCCGCGCCTGGTGACGGACGCGGAGACGGCGGCTGCCATCTTCAGGCAGATCAGCGAGCAGACGGCAGCATTCGGCTTGCCAAAGCTGAATGTCAGCTACGTGAAGAACACGGCCGTGATCCGGCCATAGCGGCGCGAACGGATGGCAGCATGAAGTCAGTGCAGATCGCGGCTGTCGTTCTTTGCGCTCTTGCGATCAGCCACGCGGCCGCGGAAGCGCCGGTGCCCGCCGGCTTCGCGAAGCAGGTGGATGAGTTCGTCAGCACTGAGATGCGCCGGCAAATGGTGCCCGGTGTGGCCGTTGGCGTCTTTCGCAAGGGCGACGTGCTCGTCGCAAGGGGCTACGGTGACGCGAACATCGAGCACCACGCACCGGTGAGCAGCAGGACCATGTTCCAGTCTGCGTCCGTCGGCAAGCAATTCACGGCCGTTGCCGTGATGCTGCAGGTGGAGGACGGCAAACTCTCGCTCGACGATTCCATCACCCGATACTTCACCGACGCCCCGGACAGCTGGCGCCCGATCACGGTTCGCCACTTGCTGACTCACACTTCCGGGATCCAGGACTATTTCGATGAGTTCGGAGGTCCTGGCTCGGATCCTTTCGACGTCCGGCGCGACTATACGGAAGAGGAAATGTTGAAGGCGTTCTACCTTCTCCCGCTCGAGTTCGCGCCGGGATCGCGATGGCACTACAGCAACACCGGCTACGTCCTGCTCGGTTACCTCGTCCGCCGCGTGTCCGGCCGGTTCTACGGCGACGTCCTCAAGGAGCGAGTATTCGCGCCGCTCGGGATGAAGACGGCACGGGTCATCAGTGATGAGGACATCGTGCCGAACCGTGCGGCCGGCTATCGCCTGGTCGATGGCAAGGTCAAGAACCAGGAATGGTACGCCCCGACGGTGAACACCACTGCGGATGGTGCTCTCTACCTCAGCGTGGAGGACTTCCTTGCCTGGGACCGTGGACTGCGGGCTCAGGCCATACTTTCCGCGGCGAGCTGGGCGCAGATCTATGCGCCGGTCAGGCTCAACAGTGGCAAGACATTTCCTTACGGCTTCGGCTGGTCCATCGACGAGTCAAACGGCGGGCCCTGGTTTCATCATTCAGGCAGTTCGCAGGGCTTCAGGGCCTATATCTCCCGTTACCGCAAAGATGATCTCACGATCGTCGTGCTCGCCAATCTGATCGATGCGGATCCCTCGCGCTTCGTTGATGGCATCGCCGCGATCTTCGATCCAGCAATTGCGAAGATACGGCCTGCCACGCCCATTCCGGACAGCGACCCTGCCACTGCCGCGCGCGTTCGCGGGCTGCTTGACGCCGTTGCCGGGGGCAGGCTGCCTGAACAGCAATTGCGCTATGCGAACCGCGGTTTCCTTGAGCTGATCGGCGGATATGCGCAACTGCTGCAGACGCTCGGTGCGTTGGAGCGCCTGGAACTGCTGGACCGCCGGGACCTGGGCGACGATCGGGTGTCCACTTACGCTGCGCACTATGGACCGCGCACGCTGCGCGTGCAGATCGCCTTTGCGCCGGACGACCGGATCGCGGATCTTGATATCGAATCCGAATAGGGCCGGCTGACCGGTCGTTACGTCTGACGATCGATTCCCGTCACATCCGGTCTCGGTTCGCCCATCCGGTAGACGGCGATGATGCGATGGGTCACCGTGTCGCGCAGGGCATTGAACCACTGGCCGCAGCCGAAGCTGTGACACCAGCGTTCAGCATGCTGGCCCTTGGGATTCGAGCGGAAGAACAAGTAGCTGGACCAGGCCTCGTCGCTGCAGTCCGGCGGCGGCCGGGAAATATGCGATTCGCCGCCGTAGGTGAACTCCGGTTCGTCACGGGTTCCGCACCAGGGACACTCGATCCGCAGCATTTCGGTATCCTACCGAGGACAACCGATGCCGCGCTATTCCTTTCCTGCACTCGCCCTGCACGCCCTGCGCGGCCACAAGCGCTGGCCACGGGTATTGCGGGCGGCTGAGCCGAAGCCTGGCTATGACGCGCTGATTATCGGCGGCGGCGGCCACGGGCTCGCCACGGCGTATTTCCTGGCGAAACAGCACGGTATGCGCCGCATCGCGGTGCTCGAGAAGGGCGCCATCGGCCATGGCAACTCCGGCCGCAACACGCAGGTGGTCCGGTCCGACTACTACCATCTGCCCAGTTCGAAATTCTTCGAACGCTCACTGCAACTCTACGAAGGCCTGAGCCGGGAGCTGAACTACAACATCATGTTGAGCCAGCGCGGCAAGATCAACCTGGCCCACAGCCCGCACGAAATGGAAATGCAGCGCCGGACGACCAATGCGATCCGCATCAATGGCGTCGATTCGGAGATGCTGTCGGCCGAGGACATCCGCAGGCTGGAGCCCGCGCTCAACTTCAACGGCCGCTACCCCATCGAGGGTGGCTCGGTGCAATGGCGCGGCGGACTGGCACGTCACGATGCGGTCGTCTGGGCATTCGCACGCGCGGCCGACTCGCTCGGTGTCGATATTGTGCAGGGCTGCGAGGTCACCGGCTTCCTGCTCGAGAACAACCGCGTGGCCGGGGTCGAAACAACCCGCGGCCGCATCGCGGCACCGC
>Ga0209797_10000019_pt1 | contig 77958 bp, 78 predicted proteins | sample DOMMetBare3Fresh_2_FD_187472 | JGI IMG/M metagenome (GOLD analysis project Ga0209797, IMG submission 187472) | Wetland sediment microbial communities from St. Louis River estuary, USA, under dissolved organic matter induced mercury methylation -... | ecosystem: Environmental > Aquatic >... | reverse complement strand
GCCGCGTCGCTGGGCGGCGAGCACGTCGCACGCGCCTGGCATGCCGACGTGAGCCGAGCCGCCGACGCGAAGAACATGGTCGATGCCGCCGAGCGGCTGTTCGGGCCGCTGGACATCCTGGTCAACAACGCCGGTGTCGGCCACAAGCCGCAACCGCTGGAGGACCTGGACGAGATTGACTTCGAGCGGATCTACACCGTCAACATGAAGTCGATCTGGCTGGCGATGCGTGAGGTGGTGCCGCGTTTCAAGGCGCGCGCGCTTGGCAGTGGGGGCATCCGTGGCGTGGTGCTCAACATGGCCTCGACCGCTGGCGTGAGCCCGCGCCCGCGCCTGTGTTGGTACAACGCGAGCAAGGGCTGGGTCATCACCGCCACGCGCGCCTCGGCGGTCGAGTTGGCGCCGCACGGCATCCGCGTCAACGCGCTCAACCCGGTCGCCGGTGACACGCCTCTGCTGGCCACCTTCATGGGCGAGGACACGCCGGAGATGCGCGCCAAATTTCTCTCGACCATCCCCATCGGCCGCTTCTCGACGCCCGAGGACCTGGGCAACGCCGCGTGCTTCCTGTGCAGCGACGAGGCCTCGATGATCACCGGCGTGTGCATGGAGGTCGACGGCGGGCGGTGCATTTGAACCGCCCTCGAAGCGGCTGGCGCCGGTCCACGCCCTCGCGCAGCTCGGTCGGTTCGTGAGGCGTTCGGGTCTGCGCAGGCAGACCCTCACGTCCACACTCACCCCCTTCGAGGGATGGCCGTGTCTCGCGGCCATGCGGCCTGCGACGCACCGCTCGCGGACCGGCCGAGCCGGATCCGCGGCGGTTGCTCGAATCCGGCTGCGTGTGACTACAGCACGGCGGCCATCGCCTCGGCGACGCGCTGCACGTTCTTCGTCGTCAGTCCGGCCACGCACATGCGCCCCGAGCGCACCAGGTACACGGCATGCTCTTCGCGCAGGCGATCGACCTGCGCCGCCGACAGGCCGGTGTAGCTGAACATGCCGCGCTGCGTGAGGAAGTAGCCGAAGTCGCGGCCGGGCAGGCGCTGGTTCAGCACCGCGTGCAGCGACCGGCGCATCGCCAGGATGCGCTCGCGCATAGCGGCGACCTCGGCCTCCCATTGCGGTCGCAGCTTCGCATCGGTGAGGACGCGGCCGACGATGCCGGCGGCGTGCAGCGGCGGGCTAGAGTAGTTGCGCCGCACGGTCGACTTCAACTGACCCAGCACGAGCTCGGCCTCCTGCGCGTCGGCGCAGACGAACGACAGCGCACCGGCGCGCTCGCCGTACACGCTCATGCTCTTGGAAAACGAGTTCGCGACGATGAAGGTGAGCCCGCGCGAGGCCATCAGCCGCACCGCGTACGCGTCGTCGACGATGCCGTCGCCGTAGCCCTGGTACGCCAGGTCCAGGTAGGGCAGCAGCGCACGCTCGGCCAACAGCGGCACGAGTGCATCCCACTGCGCGCGATCCAGGTCGACGCCCGTCGGGTTGTGACAGCAGGCGTGCAGCAGCACCACGCTCCTGGGCGGCAACGTGCGCAGTGCATCGCACATTGCATCGAACTTCAGGCCGCCCGTGGCCGCGTCGTAGTAAGGGTAGGTGTGCACGCGGATGCCGGCGCCTTCGAACATCGCGCGGTGGTTGTCCCACGTCGGGTCGCTGACCCACACCTCGCTCGCCGGAATCCAGCGGCGCAGGAAATCGGCACCCACCTTCAGGCCGCCGCTGGAGCCCACGGTCTGCAACGTGGCGATGCGGCCTTGCTTCAGCGCGGGATGGTCGGCGCCGAACAGCAGGGCCTGCACCGCGCCGCGCATCGTCGCGTCGCCCTCGATGGGCAGGTAGCTTTTGGTGCCGCCGGCGGCCAGCATTTGCGCCTCGGCCTCGCGCACGCTGGCCAGCACGGGGATGCGGCCCGCGTCGTCGAAGTAGATGCCGATCGACAGGTTGACCTTGTGCGGCCGCGGATCCTTCTGGAAGGCCTCGTTGAGGCTGAGGATCGGATCGCCTGCGTAGGGCTCGAGATGCGAGAACATGATGACTCCGTTGTCCAGGCCTGCCTGCTGCAGTGCGCCCGCGGCGTCGGCCCCGCCGCGCAGCGCGGCGGGAGGCAGGCACGGTGTGCTAGGGGCTCGCCAGCGCCGCTTCGATGTCGCGTCGCAGGTTCTCCGGCTCCTCGTTGGGCGCATAGCGCTTGATCACCTTGCCGTTGCGGCCGACCAGGAACTTGGTGAAGTTCCACTTGATCGCCTCGCTGCCCAGCATGCCGGGCGCGGACTGCTTGAGCCAGCGCCACACCGGGTCGGCACCGTCACCGTTGACGTCGACCTTGGCCATCATCGGGAAGCTGACGCCGTAGTTGACCTCGCAGAACGAGGCAATCTCACCGTTGCTGCCCGGGTCCTGGGCGCCGAACTGGTTGCACGGGTAGCCGACGACCACCAGCCCCTTGTCGCGGTAGTCACGCCACAGCTGCTCCAGCCCCTTGAACTGCGGCGTGAAACCGCAGGCGCTGGCAGTGTTGACGATCAGGAACACGCTGCCGCGCCTGGCGGCGTAATCGGCGCGGCGGCCGGTGATCGACGTGGACGAGAAGTCGTGCAGCGTGGTCTCGGACATATCGGCTCCTGGGGATTGCGGGTGCAATGCGCGCGACCCGCGCACTTCGCCACGGATCGTAGCGCCAGAGCGCCGGAAGCGGCGATCTAGGGGTCAAAGCGCGTTGACAGGGGTGCACCCGGCCGTCGAACATGCGGTTGGCGGCATATTCGGCCGGTCATGCACACCAAGGCGAACCAATGAGCGAGGGGGCAGGCGTTACCGCGTATCGCGTGATGCTGCTTGGTTTCGGCGAGTTCGAGCGTCAGGCGCTGGCCTCGTACCTGCGTCTGGCGGGGTCGCGCGCGCTGGCTTACAAGCAGGTGGAGTCGATCGCCGACGCCGACTTCGTCATTGCCGATGCCGACCATCCGGGTGCGATCGACTCGGTGCTCACCGCCGACCGCGTGGCTGACACGGTGTTCATCGGCGCTCTGGCTCCAGACGGCGCGCTGGCCTGGGCGATGCGGCCGATCGACCCGCTGCAGGTGTTTCGCGACTTGGACGCAACCGTTGCGCTGCGCCAGACGCGACAGCCCGCCGCCTCCGACCCCGCTGCCGGGACGGCCGCTTTCACGACCATGCCGGCGCCGTTGGACCCACCGATGCGGCGCTCCAGCGATCTGGAGCACACGCTCGCCGCGCTGGTGGTCGACGACAGCGAGATCGCGCAACGCTTCCTGCAGCGTCAATTGCACGCGCTCGGCCTGCGCACCGAGTGCGCCACACACAGCGCGCAGGCCCAAGAACTGCTGGGCGAGCAGCGCTTCGATGTCGTGTTCCTGGACGTCGACCTCGGCCCGATGAGCGAGATGGACGGGCTGGCCCTGTGCCAGCACATCAAGCAAACCCATCGCACGCCCGGCAAGGGCCTGGCGCCCAAGGTGGTGATCGTCTCGGCCCATGCGGGCGCGACCGACCGCGTGCGCGGCACCTTGGCCGGCTGTGACGCGTATGTGGCCAAGCCGCTGGACGACGAAGCCCTCAAGCGCCAGCTTCGCGAGTTGGGTATCCTGCCCGATCCGGACCGCAAGGCGCATCCCCCCCGGCGGCGGCGCAGCAGCAGCGCACCCGGCACCACGAAGCCCACGCCGGGCTGATTCGACCGGGCGCTCAGTGCGCCCCGTGGCGCGCCGCGAGCAGGGCGGCGCCGACGATCGCCGCGCCTCCGAGCGCCAGTCGCCCGTCCAGCGTGCCGGCCCCCAGCAGCAGCGCGGACCCCCCGGCGAAGACCACTTCGGTCAGCATGATCACGGCGGTCGCGCTGGCCGGCAGCCGGGTGGCGCCGTACTGCAGCGCGAGGTTGCCCGCCAGGAAGAACAGGCCCAGCGCGAGCACGAGCGCGATCCAGCCGGGCGCGGCGGCCGGCAGCCCCGTGACCACGCCCTGCGCGCCGAGCGCCCAGGCCAACAGCGCGGCCACCGCCACTCCGCCGGAGAACATCGCGAGCGCGCGTGCACCTTCCGAGCGCGCCGCTTCACGCCGCAGCATCACGTTGTTGAGCGCGAACGCGAAGCCGCCGATCACGCCCAGCGCCTCGGGCAGCGTGCGCGGCAGCGGCCAGCCCGCACCGTCGACAGGCCACAGGATCACGAGCGCACCGGCCAGCGCGAGTGCCACGCGCAGCAGCGCGTCGCGCGTGAGCCGCTCGTGCAGCAACACGCGCGCAAGCAGAACGGCCCACAGCGGCATCAGGTAGAACAGCAGCACCACCCGCACCACGTCGCCGATCGTCACCGCCCAGTTGAATGCGGCGTTCGTGGTGCCCGAGGCAGCGGCGATGACCCACAGCGAGGGATGCGAGAGCAGTTCGCGCCACGCCGCTGGGCGCCACTGCGTGATCGCCAACACCGCGAACAGGTAGATCAGCACCGTGGCCGCCAGCGGGTGCAACCCCGCCGCCTCGAGGCGCCGGAACGGCCACCAGCTGACGCCCCAGACGAAGGCGTTGAGGACCAGCGCGAGCGCCGGTCCGAGCGCAATGCGCGGGGCGGTCGGCGCCAAGGTCAATGCGGATCGGAGCGAGCGATCGCAAGCAGCCGCTCGACTTCGTCGCGGTGCTGCACCGTGTTGTGGCGGTGCCAGCGCCGGATCAACTCCATCGTGCCGGCCACCACGAGGCCGAAGATCGTGATCGCGCCGAAGGCCGAGAGACCGAACTTCGTCATCGCAGTGTAGAAGGCGCCCAACCCCAGGATGCAGGCCTGCTCGTTGAAGTTCTGCACCGCGATCGAACGGCCCGCGCCCATCAGGTTGTGGCCCCGGTGCTGCAGCAGCGCGTTCATCGGCACCACGAGGTAGCCGCCGATCGCACCGAGCAGGACGAGGAACGGCGCCGCGAGCCAGACATTGGAGATGAAGTTCATGCCGATCACCAGCAGGCCCATGCCGATGCCCAGCGGGATCACGCCGGTGGCGCGGTCGAGCTTCATTGCCACCGACGCGACGATCGCCCCGACCGCGGTGCCGATCGCCACGACGCCGACCAGCTTGGATGCTTCGGTCGTGTTGTAGTGCAGCGCCGCCGCGGCCCAGGCCAACACGATATAGCGCAGGTTGCCTGACACGCCCCAGAACAGCGTCGTCGTGGCGAGCGAAATCTGCCCGAGCTTGTCGGCCCACAGGCGCGCATTGCACTGCGAGAAATCGCGCACCAGCGCAAATGGCCTGTCCATCGGCAGCAGCGGCGCCTCGGTGCGCGGGATGCGCAGGTTGAACACTGCAGCGACGAGGTAGACGATGACCATCGAGGCGATCGCCGCCTCGGGCCCGGTATCGACGCCGGTATCGATGAGCGGGAAATCGAATCCCAGCAGCATCGGCGCGACCTTGGGTCCGATCATCTGGCCGCCCAGCAGCACGCCCAGGATGATCGAGGCGATCGTCAGGCCCTCGATCCAGCCGTTGGCCTTGACCAGCTGCGATGGCGGCAGCAGCTCGGTGAGGATGCCGTACTTGGCCGGCGAATAGGCCGCCGCACCGAGGCCGACGATCGCGTACGACAGCAGCGGGTGGGTGCCGAAGAGCATCATCAGGCAGCCGACGATCTTGATGCTGTTGGAGACAAACATGACCTTGCCCTTGGGCAGGGCGTCGGCGAAGGCGCCGACGAACGGCGCGAGCACGACATAGAACAGCGCGAACATCGGCACCAGCGCCGCTCGCTGCCACTCCGGCGCGCCGCCGGCTCGCAGCAACTCGACCGCAGCCACGAACAGCGCGTTGTCGGCCAGCGAGCTGAAGAACTGCGCCGACATGATCGTGTAGAAGCCGCGTTTCATGCGTGGCGCAACGACTGGTCTCCGGGGGCCCTCTTGTGGCAACAGCGGGACCACAGGGGCCGCGCGGGGCGCGCGCGCGTTATAGCACGCACCCTCACCCAGTTACGATGACGGCATGCCACGTCCGACCGAGGCGCTGATCCACGTCGATGCCATCGTGCACAACTTGGCGCGCGCGCGTCAGGCCGCGCCGGACGCGAAGATCTGGGCGGTCGTCAAGGCCAACGCCTACGGTCACGGCATCGAACGGGCCTATGCGGGCATGCGCGGTGCCGACGGCTTTGCCCTGCTCGACCTGGCGGAGGCCGAACGGATCCGCGCGCTTGGCTGGCGCGGCCCGGTGCTGCTGCTCGAGGGCGCCTTCGAGCCGCGCGATCTGGAGCTGTGCTCCCGGCTGGACCTGTGGCACGTGGTGCACTGCACTGAGCAGATCGATTGGCTGGCCGCGCACAAGACGCACGCGCCGCACCGTGTGTTCCTCAAGATGAACAGCGGCATGAACCGGCTCGGCTTCGCGCCAGCCGCCTACCGCAGCGCCTGGACGCGCCTGAACGCGCTGCCGCAGGCCGGTGAGATCACTTTGATGACGCACTTTTCCGACGCCGACGGCGCGCGCGGCATCGCGCACCAGGTGGCCGCGTTCGAGGCGGCCACGCGCGACCTGCCGGGCGAGCGGTCGCTGGCCAACAGCGCGGCGATGCTGCGCCACGGCCCGCGCAGCGTGCAAGGCGACTGGGTGCGCGCGGGCATCATGAGCTATGGCAGCGCGCCCGACTTTCCCGCGCACGACATCGTGCATTGGGGCCTGCGCCCGACGATGACGCTGCGCTCGCGGCTGATCGCCACCCAGCGGCTCGCGCCGGGCGACAGCGTGGGCTATGGCAGCGCCTTCACGGCCGACGCGCCGATGACCATCGGCATCGTCGCCTGCGGCTACGCCGACGGCTACCCGCGCCACGCCGGCACCGGCACGCCGGTACTGGTCGACGGCGTGCGCACGCGAACGGTCGGCCGCGTCAGCATGGACATGGTCGCGGCCGACCTCGGGCCCGTGCCCGCGGCGCGCATCGGCAGCGAAGTCACGCTGTGGGGCGAGGGCCCGAATGGCACGCGGCTGCCGATCGACGAGGTGGCGCATGCGGCCGGCACGATCGGCTACGAGCTGATGTGCGCGCTGGCACCGCGGGTGGCGGTGCGTGCCCTGCCGTGACCGACGGGCGCACCCCCGCCGCTCGAGCCCGGTCGGGCAACCCTCTACGATCGGGCCACCCAACCAGGAGAGCCACCCATGGGACTCGTCATCACCATCGTCGTCGGACTGATCGTCGGCGCCATTGCCCGTTTCATCATGCCCGGCGACCAGAAGATGGGCTGGATCATGACCTGCCTGCTGGGCATCGGCGGCTCTCTCGGGGCGGGTTACGTGGGCCAGGCGCTGGGCATCTACGCCGTCGGTCAGCCGGCGGGCTGGATCGCGTCGGTGGTCGGCGCGCTGGTGCTGCTGTTCGTCGTCGGCAAGCTGCGAAGCCGCACGCCGACCCAGTGAACCGGCCGTGGCAGTGACTGCGGCACCGCTCGCGGTCGACCCGACCGAGGTGCGGCTGACCGCCATCCGTGCGCAGGGCACGGGCGGACAGAATGTCAACAAGGTGTCGAACGCGGTGCACCTGCGTTTCGACATCCGCGCCTCGTCGTTACCCGACGACGTCAAGACCCGGCTGCTGGCGCTGCCGGACGCCCGCATCACTCGCGACGGCGTCGTGGTGATCAAGGCGCAGGAGCACCGCAGCCTCGAGATGAACCGCAGCGATGCGCTGGCCCGGCTCGATGCGCTGGTGCAGTCCGTCGCGACGCCGCCGCGGCGCCGCCGCCCGACGCGCCCGACGCTGGCGTCGAAACGGCGCCGGCTCGAAAGCAAGTCGCAACGCTCGCAGGTCAAGGCGCAGCGCGCCTCGCGCGGCACCGAGTGACGCCCACGACGCTGCGGCGCACGGCCGCAGCGCGCACGGCTCAGCCGCGCCGCACCGTGGCGAGCAGGGTCGCCAGCGCGACGAACAGGCCGCCGAAGATGCGGTTGAGCCAGCGCGTCTGCCTCGGCGAGCGCAGGCTCGCGAGCAGGCGCGCCGCGAAGGCGGTGTAGGCGGCGTTGATCACGAGGTCGGTGAAGGCCAGCGTGGCCGCGATCGCCAGGTACTGGGGCACGAGCGGGCGCGTGGTATCCAGGAACTGCGGCACCACGGCCAGCATGAACAGCGTGCCTTTCGGGTTGACGGTGTTCAGGGCCCAGCCACGCATCACGAGCGCGCGGCGCGAAGCCTCGCCACGGCTCGGCCCGTCGGCGTGCAGGCCGGTCGCAGGCGCACGCCACTGCGCAATGCCCAGCCACAGCAGGTAAGCCACACCGCACCACTGGACCGCGGTGAAGGCCAGGCTCGACGCGGCGATCACCGCACCGAGCCCTGCGCCAACGAGCAACAGCTGCGACCACAGGCCGAGGATGAGGCCGAAGGTGAGCCAGTAGCCGCGCGCGAAACCGTGTCGCAGGCCGGCGCTCATCGCCGCGACCGCACCGGCGCCGGGCGAGATGCTGATCGCCCATGACGCGGCGAAGAACGCGAGCCAGACGCTCCACTCCATGCGGTGCGTTTTAGCACGAGACAATGGGAGCATGGCCAAGGACAAGTCGATCTACGTCTGCAGCGAGTGCGGCGGCAGCAACCCGAAGTGGTTGGGCAAGTGCCCGCACTGCGATGCCTGGAACACGCTCGAGGAAACCGCCGCCGAATCCGGCGGCGGCAAGGCGCACCGTTTCCAGTCGCTTGCCAAGAGCGCGTCGGTGTCGACGTTGGCCGAGATCGAGACGGCCGACGTGACGCGGACGCCGACCGGGCAGGACGAACTCGACCGCGTGCTCGGCGGCGGCGTCGTCCCCGGCGGCGTGACGCTGATCGGCGGCGACCCGGGCATCGGCAAGAGCACGCTGCTGCTTCAGGCTGCCGAGGCGCTGTCCTCGCGCATGAAGGTGCTCTACGTCACCGGCGAGGAGAGCGGTGCGCAGGTGGCGCTGCGCTCGCGGCGCCTGGGCTTGTCGGGCCAGCACGTGCGCGTGATGGCCGAGATCAATCTGGAGCGCATCGTCGCGACGCTCGATGTCGAGCATCCGGCGTTCTGCGTCATCGACTCGATCCAGACCCTTTACTCCGAGCAGCTGACCTCGGCGCCCGGCTCGGTGGCGCAGGTGCGCGAGTGCGCGGCGCAGCTCACGCGCGTGGCCAAGGCGCGCGGCATCGCGGTCGTGCTGGTCGGCCACGTGACCAAGGAGGGTGCGATCGCCGGGCCGCGTGTGCTGGAACACATCGTCGACACCGTGCTGTATTTCGAGGGCGATACGCATTCGAGCTTTCGCCTCGTGCGCGCGGTCAAGAACCGCTTCGGCGCGGTCAACGAGATCGGCGTGTTCGCGATGACCGAGCGCGGGCTGAAGGGCGTGGCCAACCCGAGCGCGATCTTCCTGTCCACCCATGGCGAGCCGGTGCCGGGCTCGTGCGTGCTGGTCACGCTCGAGGGCACGCGGCCGCTGCTGGTGGAGGTGCAGGCGCTGGTGGACAGCGGCGGACCGAGCCCGCGGCGCCTCTCTGTGGGCCTCGATCGGGACCGCCTGGCGATGCTGCTCGCGGTGCTGCACCGACACGCCGGCGTCGATTGCCTGGACCAGGACGTGTTCGTCAACGCGGTCGGGGGCGTGCGCATCAGCGAGCCCGCGGCCGACCTGGCGGTGCTGCTGGCGATCCAAGGCAGCCTACGCGGCAGGCCGCTGCCGCGCGGCTTCTTCGCCTTTGGTGAAGTAGGCCTTGCCGGAGAAGTGCGGCCGGCGCCGCGCGGGCAGGAGCGGCTGAAGGAGGCCGCCAAGCTCGGCTTCTCGGTCGCGCTCGTGCCCAAGGCCAATGCACCGAAAAAGCCGATCGAGGGCCTGGCGATCCATGCCGTGGAGCGCGTCGAACAGGCCATCGACGTGGTGCGCGGGTTGTAGCGATGAGCCCGCTGGTGGGTTGGGCTCTGGCGGCCGCGGCACTGGCCGCGGGCTGGTTCGGCTACGGCTGGCCCGGCGTCGCGCTCGCGCTCAGCGTCATCGCGTTCTGGCTGCTGCTGCAGTTCAGCCGCACGCTGCGCGTGCTGCGCAGCGCCGCACGCTCGCCGGTGGGGCATGTGGCCAGCGCGGTCATGCTCCATGCCAAGTTGCACCCGGGCATGAGGCTGACCGATGTCATCCGGCTGACGCGCAGCCTGGGCCGCCAGGTGCGCGACGAGCCGGACACTTATGCGTGGCGCGATGCGGGCGGCGACGAAGTCGTGATCGTGTTCGTCGACGGGCGCTGCACACGGTGGCGGCTGCACCGGCCGTCCGACGCCCCATGAAAAAGCCCCGCCGCAGCGGGGCCATTTTCGTGAGCGGCGACGTCGCTCAACCTCGGCGGCGACGACGCGCCATGAACCCGACGGCAGCCAGGCCCGCCAACATCAGGGCATAGGTGCTGGGCTCGGGGACCGGCGTAACCATGTTCGCCGACACGAGGTCGTAATTGTTGGCCGAGCCAACCCAATCAGCCTTCAAGTGCGGCACATAGCTGAGGAAAGATCCCGAGGGCGCGTCGATCGTGAACTTGAGCGTCATCGTCTGGCCAATGACCGACGCATCCACGTTGCCGAAGCAGAATTGGCTCGCACCCTTGCCATTGCACCCGGACGAACTCAGTCCGCCATCCAGCGTCGTCGCCCCGGACAAGCTCGCACCGATGTAGCCCGTCGGCTCGCTGAAGCTCAGATCGTTCAAAGCGCTACGCCCGCCACGGGTATCGACGCCTGCAACGTTGATGCCCTGAACCAGCAACACGAAAGACCAGGTATCCGCATCGACCTCTGTTCCGGTCAGCGTGTAGGTCAGGCCTTCGGTCGTGCCGCCGCTGCTCGTGTTGTCGAGGCTCCATTGCTGCTGGGCCGAAGCTGCACCCGCATACGCGCCCAAAGCCACGGCCAAGACCGCAGAAGGTAGATTGAATGCCACGGACTCCACCTCTTTCTTGTGCGGGTCGAGGACCCGCGATGCAGTGCTGAAACCAACTTGCAGCGCAGTACGCCCTCTGCATGGAGGCCATTCCACATATAGCGCCCCCGCGTTCGAGGGGGACACCGTTCCCGTCCGCTGCCAGCGGCCGCGCTGGATTCCACCGGATTCCAGCCTGGTGCCGCATCTAGAATTGTCCTCGCCGCACCGACTGCCCGAGGCAACTGGAGATGACCATGAACATGCACGACCGCGACGGAAAGATCTGGATGGACGGTCGTCTGGTCGAGTGGCGCGACGCCAAGATCCATGTGCTCAGCCACACGCTTCATTACGGATGCGGGGCATTCGAGGGAGTGCGCGCTTACAACGCCAAGGGCGGCACGGCGATCTTCCGGCTGCGCGAGCACACCGAGCGCCTGTTCAACAGCGCCAAGATCCTGCGCATGAAGATCCCGTTCGCGGTCGAAGAGGTGATGGCGGCGCAGCGTGAGGTGGTGCGCGCCAACCGGCTGGAGAGCTGTTACATCCGGCCGCTGACCTGGATCGGCTCCGAAAAACTCGGGGTGTCTCCCAAGGGCAACACGATCCACCTGATGGTCGCCGCCTGGCCCTGGGGCGCCTACCTCGGCGAGGAGGGGATGAAGCGCGGCATCCGCGTCAAGACCTCGAGCTACACCCGCCACCACGTGAACATCACGATGACGCAGGCCAAGGCGGTGAGCAACTACACCAACTCGATCCTGGCCAACATGGAGGCCATCGACGACGGTTATGACGAGGCGATGCTGCTCGACCCATCGGGCTTCGTCAGCGAGGGCGCAGGCGAGAACCTGTTCGTCATCAAGGGCGGCGTGGTCTACACGCCCGATCTGTCGGCCGGCGCATTGAACGGCATCACGCGCAACACGGTGTTCGCGATCTGCCAGGACCTGGGCCTGAAGCTGGTGGAAAAGCGCATCACGCGTGACGAGGTCTACATCGCCGACGAGGCCTTCTTCACCGGTACCGCGGCCGAGGTCACGCCGATCCGCGAACTCGACCGCGTCGAGATCGGCCGCGGCTCGCGCGGGCCGATCACCGAGAAGATCCAGGCCGCCTTCTTCGACATCGTCAACGGCCGCAACGCCAAGTACGCCGAGTGGCTGGACCGCGTCTGATACGACGAACCATGAGCGACACCACCGTTACCCGCGCGCCCCCCACCGTGGAGGTGCGCGCCGCGGACCTGCAGGGCCCCGGCGTCGTGTTCTGCCCCAACCCGAAGATGCCGCTTTGGAGCAACCACCCGCGCGTGTTCATCGACGTCGCCTCGCGCGGCGAGGGCCAGTGCCCGTACTGCGGCACCTTGTACCGGCTGATGGGCGGCGCCCGACACTCCGCCCGACACTGACCGTCGTGTGCTTTCGGGCGGATTCGGCCCGGCGCTACAGCTGCAGTTCGCCTGCATAGAACACGGTCCCGGTCGGGGGTGCCGGTGGGCGAACCCCCAGGCGGCTCCAGGCTCGCCGCGAGCGCCGCCGTGCCGTCCTCGAGCGCGTCGGCGCCGTCGTCGCGATCGGGTGTCGACGACGACAGCGCCGGTTGCGTCTGCACGCGGCGCAGGCGGTCGGTCGCGCGGCTGTGCACGAGGCGGGTCAGCCAGGTCAGGGGCTCGCTGCCCGCTGCCCGCCGCCCGCCACACGCCGACGCAGATGTCCTGCACCAGGTCCTCGGCGATCGCCCTGGATGCGCAACAGGAACGCGCACAACTCTGCACTCGCGCAGGCGCGCGAACGAAGGGTGGTCGCCGAGCGCGCTGCGACCGAGCCGCGGCGATTGCCGAGGCAGGCCGTACCTACAATCCCTCGCATGCCACAAGCCAAAGCCCGCGCCGCCTCGCTGCACGCCTCGGCCGACGACATCGAGGCCCAGTTCTACGAGGCGCTGCAGGCGGGCGACCTGGCACGCCTGATGGCCTTGTGGGCCGACGACGAGGAGATCGCTTGCGTGCATCCGGGCGGCCCGCGCCTGATCGGGCACGGTGCGATCCGCGCCTCGTTCGAGGCCCTGTTCGGCAACGGAGCGATCCCGGTGCGGCCGCAGCGCGTGCGGCGCGTCCAGAGTGCAAGCTGCTCGGTGCACCATGTGGCCGAGCGGGTGGACATCCGCACCGCCGAGGGCAACCAGACCGCTTGGGTCATCGCGACGAACGTGTACTTCAAGACGGCGCAGGGCTGGCGCCTCGTGCTGCACCATGCCAGCCCGGGATCGCCACACGACGCTCCGGAAATGACCGACGCGCCCTCGACCCTACACTGATGCTCGACCGCTACCGCGCACCGCCCTGGCTGCCGGGCGGGCATGCGCAGACGATCTGGCCCGCGCTGGTCTCAAGGCATTTCTCCGGCGCCACGCCGCACTACGTGCGCGAACGCTGGTCCACCCCCGATGGCGACTTCATCGACGTGGACATCCAGCGCGCCGCAGCGGCCGACGCGCGCTGGCTCGTGATGTTCCATGGCCTCGAAGGCTCGTCGCGCAGTCAGTACGCGGAAGGCTTCGCACGCGAGGCCGCGCAAGCGGGTTGGCACTTCGCGGTGCCGCACTTCCGCGGCTGCTCGGGCCAGATCAACCTCGCGCCGCGCGCCTACCACTCGGGCGACTTCGAGGAGGTCGGCTGGATCCTCGAACGGCTGCGCGCGCGCGCGAGCGCGCCCCTCGTCGCGGTGGGCATCTCGCTGGGCGGCAATGCGCTGCTGCGCTGGGCCGAGGAGGCTGGCGCGTCGGCCGCGCGCACGGCCTGCGCTGTGGCCGCGGTGTGCTCGCCGGTCGACCTGGCCGCGGGCGGCCACGCGATGGGACGCGGCTTCAACCGCCTCGTCTACACGCGCATGTTCCTGCGCACGATGAAGCCGCGCGCACTGGCCAAGTGGGCCCAGCACCCGGGCCTGTTCGATCGCGAACGCCTCGTCGCGGCACGAGACCTGTACGAGTTCGACGACGTGTTCACTGCGCCGCTGCACGGCTTTCGCGGCACCGACGACTACTGGGCGCGCGCGTCGGCCAAGCCGCACCTGCGCGAAGTCCGCATCCCTGCGCTGGTGCTCAACGCGCGCAACGATCCCTTCGTGCCGGCCGGCAGCCTGCCTGCCGCGTGCGAGGCCGGCCCGTACGTGACGCTGTGGCAGCCCGCGCAGGGCGGCCATGTCGGATTCCCCGCCGGCGCGGCGCCAGGTCACGTGCAGTCGATGCCGCACGCGGTGCTCTCCTGGCTGCAGGCGCACACTTGAGTCGATGATGACCCAGCCCCGCGGCGATGCCGCTTCGCAAGTGTCCCAGCCGACGCCACTCGCGCCGCGGGCGGTCCGATGGACGAGATCGTCAAAGCCGCGCTGAAGAAGTGGCCGAAGGTGCCGGCCTGCGTGGGCTGGCTCGCGCTCGATGCGCGCGGCAACTGGTACATGCGCGACGAACGGATCCAGGCCGCCGGTGCGTTCCCGCGGATCAAGGGCAGCCGCATCCTGCACGACAAGCTGCGCGAGTTCATCGGTCGCAACTACGAGCGCGCCGAAGACGGGTGCTGGTTCTTCCAGAACGGACCGCAACGCGTGTACGTGGAACTCGAGGCCGCGCCGTTCGTGTGGCGCATCGCGCCGCACGACCTGTCGGTGGCCAGTCACACCGGGCGTGCCGCCAGGGCGCGCGCGGCGTGGCTCGACGAAGCCGGGCGCCTGTTTCTCGACTGCGACATCGGCTTCGGCATCGTGCACACGCAGGACGTGCACGACGCCGCACGCGCGATCGAGGACGGCCACTGGGCCCCACCTGAAGCGATGCCGTTCTCCGGGATGCCGGCGCGTTTTGCCTACCGGCTGAGCCCGCAGGCGGCCGGCGTGGCGTAGGAAAGCGCCGGCCGGAGACGCGGCTACTTGACCGCGGAGACCATGTACGCGACGGCCGCCTTGATCTCGGCGTCGCTGGCGGACGAGCCACCCTTGGGCGGCATCGCGCCCTTGCCCTTGATCACACTGGCGGTCAGGCCGTCGACGCCTGCAGGCAGGCGCGCTGCCCAGGCCGCCTTGTCACCAAGCTTGGGCGCACCCGCCACGCCGGCGGCGTGACAGGCGGTGCAGACCTGTCCGTACAGCGCGGGCGCCGCATCCGCCTTGGGCACTGCCGCGGCCGCCACCGCGACGGCCGCCGCAGGCGCTGCCGCAGTGGGCGCGGGCGCTGCCGCCGGCGCAGGCGCAGGCGCCGAGTTGGTTGCCGTGGTGGCCGCCGCCGCCGTTGCCGCCGGCACCTTGGGCTCCTCGAACTTGCCCCCCGCCTGGTTGACCATGTGCACCACCGCGCGGCCGATCTCCACGTCACTGAAATCGCCGCCGCCCTGCGCGCCCATGCTGCCCTTGCCCTTGAGCGCCGAAGTCACCAAAGCCTCGTAGCCGGTCTTGATGCGCGGCGCCCAGGCGGCGGCGTCGCCGAACTTGGGCGCACCGGCGGCGCCCACACCGTGGCAGGCGACGCACTGCGCGGCGTAGACCTGCTCGCCGCTCTTCAACGAGCCGGGGTCGGAGACGTCCTTGATCTCCACGCGCCCGACTTTCTGGATGCGTTGCGCGGTGGCCTCGGCGCTCAGACCGTCGCTGCCCGCGGCGGGTTGCTTGTTCGATGTCACGTACTGCACGAGCAGGATGATCGCGATGATCGGCACCACGAATGCGAGAACCACGGCCCACACGAGTTGCCTGGGCGTCTTGATCGGGCCTTCGTGCGGCAGGTCGTGGTCGTCGAGAGCGCTGCTCATGCCTTCATTCCTTGTCAAAAAAACAATGCGTGCCGGAGCACGCAAGGGCGCGAAATTATAGCGGCGCCCCTCTTGCGCCACGGGCTCGAGGGCACCCCCGCTGATAGAATTCGCCCCCTCGCGCCCGTAGCTCAGTGGATAGAGTACTGGCCTCCGAAGCCAGGGGTCGCTGGTTCGATCCCAGCCGGGCGCGCCAGCGTGGTCGACGTGAAGGTCCTGCAACTCAAGGTCAAGCCGAACGCGTTCACGAGCGCGCTCACGCTGCACGACGACGGCACCTGGCTCGCGCAGATCGCTGCGCCGCCGGTCGATGGGCAGGCCAACGAGGCCCTGATCCGGCTGGTCGCCCGGCATTTCGGCGTGCGGCGCGCGCAGGTGCGCATCAAGAGCGGCGCGTCCTCGCGCAGCAAGCGCGTCGAGATCGACGATTGAGCCGGTCGCGCCGCATTCAGCGCGTGCGCGTCACCTTCGACAGGTGCGGCGGCGCATCCGGGTCGCGTCCGCGCGCGCGGGCCAGCGCCTCGGCCGTCGCATAGAACGGCGCGATCGCAGCAACGGGATCGAGGTCCGGGTCGTCGGTCGTGACCAGCGGCAGTTGTGCCAGTGCGGTGCCCTCCGGGGCGGCCAGCAGCACGCGCGCACCGCGCGCGCGAAGGTCGGTGGCCAACGCCACCAGCCCTTGGTGCGCCGGGCCGCGCGGCGCGAGCACGAGCACCGCAAAGCCCGGCTCGACGAGCGCGAGCGGGCCGTGGCGAAGTTCGGCGCCGCTGATCGCCTCGGCCTGGATCCCGCACACCTCCTTGAACTTCAATGCCGCCTCGAGCGCGATCGCCAGACCGGTACCGCGGCCGATCACGAACAGGCGCTCGACGCCGTGCAGCACCGGCAGCACCGCATCGCACCAGGCGCGCTCGTGCCGGAGCGCGGCATCGATCGCGACCGGCAGCCGCGCGATCGCGGCGGCGAGCGATGCATCGTTCTGCCACGCGCTGACGAGCCTCGCACCGGCGACCAGCTGCGCGATGAAACTCTTGGTGGCCGCGACACTGCGCTCCGGGCCGGCGTGCAGCGGAAACACCCAGCGCGCGGCGCGCGCCAGCGGAGAACCGGGTTCGTTGACGAAGGCCGCGGTCAGCGCGCCGCGGGCTGCGAAAGCCTGCGTGGGCTGCACGAGGTCGGGGCTCTGCCCCGACTGCGAGAACGCGAGCGAGACGAGGCCTTCGGTCTCCAGCCGCGCGCCGTACAGCGTGATCAGCGACATCGGCAGCGAGGTCACGAGACGCCCGAGCCGGGCCATCACCAGGTACGCCGCGTAGTGCGCGGCGTGGTCCGAGCTGCCGCGCGCCAGCGTGAGCACCGCGCGCGGCGGCGCGTCGCGCAGGCACCGGCCGAAGGCGGCGTACAGATCGGCGTCGCGCGCGAGCTGCGTGGCCACGGCTGCCCCGGCCTCGAAGACCTCGTCACGCATGCGCGAGGCCATCGGCCACCTCCTCGCCTTCGACGATCACGCGCTGCAACAGCAACGACGCATCGAGCACCACGATGTCGGCGAACGCGCCCGGCGCAAGGACGCCGCGGTCGCTTTCGCCGAGGTAGCGTGCGGCCAGCGTCGAGACACGCCGCACCGCCTGCGGCAACGCGAGGCCGAGCGGACCGACGAGGTTGCGCAGCGCCTGATCCATCGTCAGCGTGCTGCCGGCCAGCGTGCCGTCGGCCAGTCGCACGCCGCCCAGGCACTTGGTGACGCGATGGCGGCCGAGCGTGTACTCGCCGTCGGGCATCGCTGCGGCCGAGGTCGAGTCGGTGACGCAGTAAAGCCCGGGGATCGCGCGCAGCGCTACGGCGATCGCACCGGGGTGCACATGCAGCAGGTCGGGGATCAGCTCGGCATGCTCGGCGCGCGCGAGCGCGGCACCGACGAGCCCGGGCGCTCGATGGTGCATCGCGCTCATCGCATTGAACAGGTGGGTGAAGCCGCTCGCGCCGCCGGCCAGCGCGGTGCAAGCGTCGTCGTAGCTGCCAGCGCTGTGGCCGAGCTGGACGCGAATGCCCGCGCTCGCCAGCGCGGCAACGACCTCCAGCGCACCGGGCAGCTCGGGTGCGAGCGTGACCACGCGCAGCGGCGCGATCGCGTGCAGCGCGAGGATCTCGCGCGCCGACGGCAGCACCGCGAACGCGGGCTGCGCGCCCAGCCGATCGGGGCTGATGTACGGCCCTTCGAGATGCACGCCGAGCACGCGCGCCGCGCCGCGCGTGCGCATGCGGCACGCCGGGGCCAGTGCGGCCAGCGCCGTCTCGATCTCCTCACGCGGCGCGGTCATCGTCGTCGCGAGCAGCGATGTCGTGCCATGCCGCAGGTGTGTGCGCGCGATCGTGTCGATCGCGCCGCCGCCGTGCATCGTGTCGGCGCCGCCGCCGCCGTGCACGTGCAGGTCGACGAAGCCGGGCACGACGATCGGAGCGTCGCCGCCGCTCCAGGCGTCATCGGGCACAGGAAGGCCGTCGACCGACGCGATGCGCTCGCCGTCGTGCACCACCGCACCTCGCAGCAGGCCCCGCGAGCCGACGATGTAGCCTTCGATGCGACGGGAGCTCATCACAGCGGCCGACCGCTCGGCTCGGCGAAGTAGAACCACTCATGGCCGGCCGTCGCGCCCGGATCGGGGAAGACGATGCGTCCGTCACGTTCGGCGCGCACCGCAGTGCCGTCGTGGCGCCTGCCGATCAGGTCGCCGGCGCACACCGCGTCGAAACTGTTCCACTCGCGCGCGAAGTGGTCGCCCTCGTTCATGCGATCGATCACCTCGGTCAGGCGCAGGCGCTCGAACGCAGGCGCCGGCGGTTGCAGCGGCAGCTCGGCCAGGCCCAGCAGCGCCACGGCCTGGCGGATCGCGCGATACCCCACGTCGGACGCCGCCGGATCGTCGTGCCGGCCGCACTCGAGCGTGACCGCGTAGCCGCCGCAGCGGCGCATGTACTCGGTGGTGCCCACGCCGTAGCTCGGGTCGCCGTCCTCGAGCTCGCCGCGTGCGCGCCGCCGCGCAGCGCCCTGCGCGTAGGCGCTCATCCAGCCCTCGACGATGCGCGTGGGCCCGAGATGCGCGGCAAGGCGGCCCTCTGCGGCTGCATGTGCGAAGGGCTCGAGCGGGCCGTCGTTGTCGGCAGGGCCGCGCATCACGAACGGCTGGCCGCCGCTGCGAAACGAGTGCAGGTCGAGCAGCACGTCGTGCGCCGCGAGCCACGGGCACAACAGGTTGGCGATGCGATCTTCGTTGTCGCGCGGACTGTCGCTGGGCAGCAGGCGCCGGTTCAGGTTGCGATCGCCGACGCGCGTTCGGCGGGCGTAGGCGAGCGCATTGGTGACGGGCACGAGCGTCAGCGCGCCGCGTTCGATGCGCCAGAGGTTGCGATCGAGGTCGTCGAGCACGCGCTCGATCGCGCGCGTGCCGCAGGTCTCGTTGCCGTGCACGGCGCCCAGCACGATGAGCTTCGGACCGGGCGCGAGGCCGGCGACATGGTGGGCATGCAGATGGTTCGTCACGTCAGTTTTCCATGTCGCCGAAGCGACACCCACGACACATGAATCCGGCGCCGCCAAGCGGCCGCCGCAGATCCGGCTCTGCCGGTCCGCCAGCGGCGCCCCCCCTGGGGGGGAGCGGCGAAGCCGCTTCGGGGGAGATTCATATCAAGTCTGGGCGTCGCGCCGGCCGAACGCCGGGTCGATCCTCAGCCGCGCGGCCACCGCGAACGAGGGCAGCGTGGCCACGCAGACCCAGACGAAGAAGGCCGTGTAGCCCCACTGCGCCTGCAGCCAGCCGGCGGCCATGCCGGGCAGCATCATGCCCAGCGCCATGAAGCCGGTGCAGATCGCATAGTGCGCGCTGCGGTGATCGGCGTCCTGGCCGGCGATCATCAGCATGTAGACCATGTAGGCGGTGAAGCCGAAACCGTAGCCGAACTGCTCGACCACCACCGCGCTGCCGATCAGCCCCAGGTGCTGCGGCTGCCAGACGGCAAGCGCGACATACGCGAGGTTCGGGACATGCATCGCCAGCAGCAGCGGCCACAACGCCCGCTTCAGGCCGATGGCCGCGACGAACAGGCCGCCGAGGATGCCGCCCACGGTGAGCGCCGCCACGCCCGCGGTGCCGTAGACCAGGCCCAGCTGTGCGGTGGACAGCGCCAGGCCGCCGGCCTCGCGCGCGTCGAGCAGGAAGGGTGCCGCGAGCTTGAGCAGCTGCGCCTCGGCCAGCCGGTACAGCAACAGGAAGGCCAGGATCGTGGCGATCTCGCGCTTGCGCAAGAACGCGGCGAACACGCCGAGGAACTCTCGCAGCCAAGGACCGCTGCGCGCCGCCGCACGGTCGGTGGCCGGCCGCGGCAGTGCCCACGCGTGCCACAGCGCCGCGGCGACGAACAGCACCGCGAGCAGCGCGAACACCGCCTGCCAGGCGCGGACGTAGTCGCCGTTCGTTTCGTAGAGCCAGCCGGCAAGCACCACGAGCGCACCCTGCCCGGTGATCATCGCCAGGCGAAAGAAGGTCGAGCGCACGCCGACGAATGCGGCCTGGTGCTTCTCGCTCAACGCCAGCATGTACAAGCCATCGGCGGCGATGTCGTGCGTGGCCGAAGCGAAGGCGAGCAGCCAGAACACCGCGAGCGTGAGCTGGAAGAAGCGCGGCGCGGGCAGCGCGAGCACGACCAGCGCGAAGGCCACGCCGATCACGAACTGCAGCGCCACCGTCCAGCCGCGCTTGCGGCCGAACAGGTCCACCAGCGGCGACCACAGCGGCTTGATGACCCAGGGCAGGTACAGCCAGCTCGTGTACAGCGCGATCTCGGTATTGGACAGCCCCAGGTTCTTGTACATCACCACCGACAGCGTGGCCACGGCGACATTGGGCAGTGCCTGCGCGAAGTACAGCGAGGGGATCCAGCGCCATGGATGGCCAGTGCGCGTGCTCGCCTTGTCGACGGTGGGCAGGGACGCGATGCTGGCTTCGCTCACGCCCGGCAGTGTCGCACCGGAAGCGTTTCACGCGGTGCACCGCGATCGCATGCGAGGCTGTGCCCGGTGCGCCTGTGTGTCATGCGAGGTGACACGCGACCTGGAGCCCGTCGACCGCGCGCAGCGCCGGCACCTCGTCGCCACAGCGGGCGACGGCCCGCGGGCAGCGCATGCGGAACGCGCAGCCCGCGGGCGGATCGAGAGGGCTCGGCGGCTCGCCGGCGATGGGGATGCGCACGCGCCGGTCCGCCGCGCGCAAGGCGGGCGTGGCGCTGATCAGCGCCTGCGTGTACGGATGCAGCGGCTGCGCGAACAGACGCGCCTTCGGCCCCGATTCGACGACACGGCCGAAGTACATCACCAGCACGTCGTGCGCCACATGCTCGACCACCGCGAGGTTGTGCGAGACGAAGACGAACGCGGTGCCGAATTCGTCCTGCAGGTCCATGAACAGGTTGAGGACCTGCGCCTGGATCGACACGTCGAGCGCCGAGGTCGGCTCGTCGGCGACGATGACGCGCGGCGAGGTCATCATCGCGCGCGCGATCGCGATGCGCTGGCGCTGTCCGCCCGAGAACATGTGCGGATAGCGCGACAGGTGCTCGGGTGCGAGGCCCACGCGCGCGGCCATCGCGGCGATGCGATCCTCGCGCCGCGCCGCGTCGAGCGCCGGCTCGTTGAGCTTGAGCGGCTCGGCCAGCGTCGCACGGATGGTCCAGCGCGGATTGAGCGACGCGTGGGGGTTCTGGAACACCATCTGGACGCGCGGCCGGATCGCTGCCCGCGTGGCCGCATCGGCGCGCCCTACATCGGTGCCGTCGATCGCGAGCGTCCCGCGCGTCGGACGCTCGACCATCACGAGCTGGCGCGCGAGCGTGGACTTGCCGCAGCCCGACTCGCCCACGACCGCCAAGGTGCGGCCCTTGTCCAGCCTGAACGACACGCCGTCGAGTGCGCGCACCGTAGCCCTGGCGCGCATCCAGCCGCGCCGCACCGCGTAGTGGCGCGCAAGGTCGTCGGCTTGCAGCAGCGCAGCGGTCATGCCGCCCCGAGCGGAAAGAAGCAGCGCACACCGTCCCGCAACGCCGGGCGCTCGGTGCGACAGCGCGCCCGCGCAAAGCCGCACCGCGGCGCGAACAGACATCCGCGCGGCCGGTCGAAGCGGCCCGGCACCACGCCGCCGAGGGCTTCGAGCCGATGCGCGCCCCGGCTGTGCTCGGGCAGCGCCGCCAGCAGCGCCGCGGTGTATGGGTGGCGCGGCGCGTCGAACAGCGAGACCACCGGCGCGGTCTCGACGACCTGTCCGGCGTACATCACCGCCACGTGCCTGGCCTGCTGCGCGACCAGCGCGAGGTCATGCGTGATCAGCACCAGCGCCATCCCGTGTGCGGCCTGCAGCCGCGCGAGCAGCGCCATGATCTGCGCCTGCACCGTGACGTCGAGCGCGGTCGTGGGCTCATCGGCGATCAGCAGCCGTGGATCGGCGGCAAGCGCCATGGCGATCGTCACGCGCTGGTTCATGCCACCCGAGAGCTGGTGCGGGTAGGCATCGACGCGGCGCCGCGGATCGGGCATCTCGACCTGTTCGAGCAGTTCGATCGCGCGCCGGCGGCGCGCATCGCCGCGCAGGCCCCGGTGCGTGGCGAGCACCTCGCCGATCTGGAAGCCCACGGTATAGGCCGGGTCGAGGCTGGCCAGCGCATCCTGGAACACGATCGTGATGTCCTTGCCGACGACCCGGCGGCGATCGGCCGCCGACATGTGCAGCAGGTCGCGGCCGGCGAAAGTGATCGCGTCGGCACAGACGCGGCCTGGCGCGTCGACGAGGCCGAGCAGCGCCAGCATCGCGACGGACTTGCCCGAGCCCGACTCGCCGACGATGCCGAGCACCTCGCCGGCATCGACCGCGAGGTCCAGGCCGTCGACCGCGGTCAGGTCACCGAAGGCCACGCGCAGGTTGCGCACCTCGAGCAACGCCGTCATGCGAGGCGCTTCAGCTTGGGGTCGAGTGCGTCGCGCAGGCCGTCACCGACGAGGTTGATCGCGAGCACCGAGATCAGGATCGCGATCCCGGGCATCGTCACGACCCAAGGCGCACGGGCGATGTAGTCGCGCGCCGACGCGAGCATCGTGCCCCACTCGGGCAACGGCGCGGGCACGCCCAGGCCGAGGAAGCCGAGCGCCGCGGTCTCGAGCACCGACGACGAGAACGCGAGCGTGGCGTTGACGATCAGCGGTGCGATGCAGTTGGGCAGCACGGTGACGAACATCAGCCGCAGCGGGCCGGCGCCCGCGATGCGGCTCGCGGTGACGTACTCCTTGCCCGTCTCGCCCAGCGCCGCCGCGCGCGCCAGCCGCGCGGTGCCGGGCAGCGCGCCGGCCGCGATCGCGATCATCGTGTTGAGCAGGCCGGGGCCGAGGATCGTGACCACGCAGATCGCGAGCAGGATGCCCGGCAGCGCGAGCAGCACGTCCATCGTGCGCATGATCGGCGGCGCCAGCGTCTTCTCGTGGAACGCGGCGAGCAGGCCGAGTACCACGCCCGGGATCAGCGCCATCACCACCGACAGTGCACCGATCGTCAGCGAGATGCGCGCGCCGTGCATCAGGCGCGAGAGGATGCAGCGGCCGAGCTCGTCGGTGCCCAGCGGATAGCTCGCCATGCCGCCGTCGGCCCAGATCGGCGGCGTCAGCATGTGCGCGCGGAACTGCTCTATCGGATCGTGCGGCGCGAGCCAGGGTGCCGCCAGCGCGGCCAGGCCGATCGCCACCAGCACGACGAGGGCCACCAGCGCACCGCGATGGGCGGCGAAACCCTGCCACACCTCGGCCAGTGGGCCGGGCGGCGGCGCGTTCGCCGGCAGGACAACGCTCATGCGATCACCGGCGGAATGACCCCGCACTGCCCTGCGAGGGTCGCGGATCCGGCTCTGCCGGTTCGCTGGCACCGCCCCGTTGGGGGGAGCGGCGAAGCCGCTTCGGGGGTGGTCTCATGCGCGATCCCGTACGCGGGGATCGGCCACGCCGTACAGCAGGTCGACCACCAGGTTGGCCGCGATGAAAGTCAGCGCCGAGATCAGGATGCCGGCCTGCACCACCGGGTAATCGCGCCGCGCGATCGAGTCGATCAGCCACTTGCCGATGCCCGGCCACGAGAAGATCGTTTCGGTGAGCACCGCGCCGCCGAGCAGGGCGCCAGTCTGCATTCCGACCACGGTCAGCACCGGGATCAGCGCGTTGCGCAGCCCGTGCACGATCACCACGCGCGCGGGCGACAAGCCCTTGGCGCGCGCTGCGCGCAGGAAGTCCTGGTGCAGCACCTCGAGCAGGGAGCTGCGCGTCATGCGCGCGATCACCGCCAGCGGCATGGTGCCCAGCACCAGCGCCGGCAGCAGCAGGTGGTGCAGCGCCGAAGCGAACGCGCCGGGCTCGCCCCACAGCAGGCTGTCGATCAGCATGAAGCCGGTCACCGGCTCGATGTCGTACTCGATCGCGATGCGGCCCGACACGGGCGTGAGACCCAGGTCGACCGAGAAGACCATGATCAGCACCAGGCCCCACCAGAAGATCGGCATCGAATGGCCGAGGGTGGCCAGGCCCATCACGCCCTGGTCGGCGAGCCGGCCGCGCTGGAGCGCCGCAAGCGTGCCGAGCGCGACCCCCAGCGTGACCGCGAACGCCAGCGCAGCCAGCGCGAGCTCGATCGTGGCCGGGAACAGGGCCGCGAACTCCTTGCTCACCGGCTCGCGCGAGACGATCGAGGTGCCGAGGTGGCCCGACAGCGTGTGCTTCAGGTACTGGCCGTACTGCACCACGAGCGGCTGGTCCAGCCCGAGCTGCGCCACCAGGCGCGCGTGCGCGGCCGCGTCGAGCTTGCGCTCGCCGACCATGACCTCGATCGGATCGCCCGGCACGAGCCGGATCAGGAAGAACGCCACCAGGGTGATGCCGATGAAGGTGGGCACCAGCAGCGCGAGCCTGCGCACGAGAAACGAGATCACGGCGGCGGCAGCGGCGCGGCCAGAGCCGCCCAGGTGTCGCCGCCGGCGGCATCGAGCAGGCGGTCGGCCGTGGCCACGTCGACGTCGCGTTCGATCGCCACGATCGCGGTCTTGATGTGCCAGCCGCATTGCGAGAGCGCCTCGCGCGCGCGCTCGGCGCTGCACCCGGTGGCCAGCATCGTCAGGCGTTCGGCGCGCGCGATCAGCTTCGCATTGGTGGCCCGCAGGTCGACCATCAGGTTGCCGAACACCTTGTGCAGCCGCACCATCAGCGCGCTGGAGAACGTGTTCAGCACGATCTTCTGTGCGGTGCCGGCCTTCAGGCGTGTCGAGCCCGAGATCACCTCTGCGCCGGTGGCCAGCGTGATGCCGATCTCGGCGTACGCCGCGAGCGGCGAACCCGGGTTGTTGGCGATGCCGATCGTCAGTGCGCCGCTGGCGCGCGCGTGCTGCAGCGCGCCCAGCACGTACGGCGTGGTGCCCGAGGCGGCCAGGCACAGCACCACGTCGTTCTCGCCGGGGCCGAGGCGATGCAGGTCCTCCGCGGCCTGCGACGCGTCGTCTTCGGCGCCCTCGATGGCCACGTACATCGCGGGGTCGCCGCCGGCCATCAGCGCACGCGCGCGTTCGACCGGCCAATCGAAGGTCGGCGTGAGCTCCACGCTGTCGAGCACGCCCAGGCGTCCGCTGGTGCCGGCACCGATGTAGATCAGCCGTCCGCCGGCCTGGATGCGCGGCAGCGCCGCGTCGACGGCGCGCGCGATGTCGGGCACCGCGGCGCGCACCGCGGCAACCGCCTCGAGCTGGTCGTCGACGAATGCGGCCACGAGGTCTGGCGTGGCATAGCGATCCAGCCGAGGATGCCTGGCATCCGGCGTTTCGGTGGACGCTGCGGCAGGTGCGGACGGATTCGGACCAGGCATCGGTCAATGATCGGTCAACGCGGCGAGCGAGACACGCTCGCTTTCCACCCCGCTGCGGCTCACGCTCGAGGCCAGCAGCGCTTCGAGCGCGCCCGCACCGTCGCGCAAGGGCACGGCCAGCGGCGCGTCGGCCGGCCGCACGACGAAACGCCAGGCACCGCGGCGCCACACCCACAGCGCGAACCAGCGCGCGGGCTCGCCTCGGGGTGGCGCCTGCACCCGCACCTGCCGGGCGTCGCGCACGAGTTGCGGCGCGGCCGGGGGCGTGGCGCCCAGCCAGGGTGAAGCCGGCACGAGCGCCGCGTCGGGGCGTGCCGCGAGCAGTCGCGACGCGAGGCCGCCGCGATCGTCCATCAGCGCGGCCATGCTGAAGTGGATGAAGCCGCCGGCCTTGGCGCGCTGCGCGCGCAGGTGCGCGAGCTGGGTGAGCAGCTCGTCGGCCGGCCACTGGCGCGGCGGCCGCGCGACCGCGCTGGTGTACAGGCCGGGCCACAGGTGCCGGCCTCGCGCGTTCTCGCGCGCCCAGGCGTCCACGAGCGCGCCGAAGGCCTGCGCACGCGGCTCCATCGCCCAGTACAACTGCGGCGCAAGGTAGTCGAGCCAGCCCTCGGCGAGCCAGCGTTCGACATCGGCGAACAGCCGGTCGTACTGGCTGAAGCCCTCGATGCCCGGCGGGCGCCGGTCGGGGCGCGGCAGGCCGAACGGGCTGATGCCGACCTTGACCCAGGGCTTGAGGGCGCGCACGCGCTCGAACATCTGCTGGACGAAGCGATCGACGTTGCGGCGCCGCCAGTCATCGCGCGCCAGCGGCAAGCCGGCGGCGCGCGCGCGGCTCCAGCTCGGCTCGTCGGGAAACGGCAGATCGTCGTTGCCGCCTGGGGCCTTGATCGGGTACGGATAGAAGTAGTCGTCGACATGGATGCCGTCGACGTCGTAGCGGGACGTCACGTCGGCGATCACCGCGAGCGAGTGCGACATCGCCTCGGTCTCGCCCGGATCGAGCCAGAGCGCGTCGCCGTAGGCGCGCACCCAGCCCGGCCGCCGTTGCGTGACGTGTCCGGCTGCCGCGGTGCTCCTGGCGCTGCCGTGCCGTGCACGGTACGGGTTGAACCAGGCATGCAGCTCGATGCCGCGCGCATGCGCCTCCTCGATCCACAGCGCCAGCGGGTCGTAGCCGGGGGCCTGGCCCTGCGTGCCCGTGAGGTATTCGCTCCACGGCTCCAGCGCCGACGCATAGAGTGCATCGCACGCCGGCCGCACCTGTACGACGAGCGCGTTCAGGCCGAGCGCGGTGGCGCGTTCGACGATCGCGCGCAACTCGCGCTGCTGCTCTGCCGCCGCAAGACCGCGGCGGCTCGGCCAGTCGATGTTGTCCACGCTCGCGATCCAGGCACCGCGGAACTCGCGCGGCGCGGGCGGCGCGCCGTCCGCGCGCGGCGCATCGGGCGTGAAGATCGGCGGCATGCCGCCGCAGGCGGCCAATGCCGCGCCCGACAGCATCGCGGCGCGACGCCTCAGCATCGGCGACCCCTCACGGCGGCGTCACGAGCACGTGCAGGATCGCCGCGGTTTCCGCGTCGGGCGTGCCGTCGTACCTGGCCGGGCGATACCGCATCTGCAACGCCGAGATCGTGCGCCGCGTCGGCTCGTCGAGCACGCCGCCGGCCAGCGGCGCGAAACCATGGCGCGCGAGCATCTGCTGAAACCAGGTCACCTCGGGCAGCTGCCGCTCGAACAGCGCACGCTGCGCCGCGACGCGCTGCGCATCGGGCCACGGCACCAGGCCTTCGTCGGCCAGGCGCTGCCACGGAAACATCGGGCCCGGATCCTCCTTGTTCTGCGGCAGCACCTCGTTGTGGCCGACGATGCGCTCGGGCCGGATGCCATGGCGCTGCACGATGTCCTTGAGCAGCGGGATCAGCGTGTCGATCTGCGCCTTCGGGAAGCCCAGGTACTCGCGCGTGCCGTCGGCCCGTTCGCGAAAGCCCGGATGCACGATCTCGATGCCGATCGAACTCGCGTTGAGCATCGCGTGGCCGCGCCAGTGGCTTGCGCCGCTGTGCCAGGCCCGGCGCTCCTCGGGCACGAGGCGGTAGACGACCGGCTGTGCGTCGTCGCTGATCAGGTAATGCGCGCTCACCTCGTCGCGCGGCCCGGTCAGCACCTTCAGCGAGTCGGCGAGGTTGGCGACGGTGTAGTGCAACACCACGAACAGCACGCGGCTGTCCTGGTTCACGCTGACGTGACGCGTGTCGATCGGCGCGCCGCCGGGCGCCGTGGTCGTGGCGCATCCGCCGAGCACCACGCCGGCGGCGAGCGCAGCCAGCGCGAAAGCAGGGCGTGCAGACATGACACCATCGTACCGGCCGGGCGCGCCAACGACGCGCGCAGTGGCACGCACCGCTGCCGCCGGCCTCCCGCCCGTCGCACGCCGCGTGGCGTTGCCGCGGCGTCACAGATCCGCCGCGCGCGATTGACCTGCGGCGCGTTTGGCCGCACAGTCGCGCCCTCGTTTTGTTCCACTCGCCACAGGAGGCCGCCATGACATCGATGGACCTTGCCACCCCCGTGGCTTGCTGCGCCTGAGCCCTTCGGCGCGCCTCGCAACGCACTTCCCCGCGTGTCTGTGAGGCCGTGACCGACTGGGTCGCGGCCGCAACGAGCCCCCGTAAACGCCTTCACCCGTCGCGCCCCGCGCGACGCGGGCCTCGTATTGCCTTTCGTTGCCTACAGACACCGACATGTTCGACTCGACCCATCTCTTGCGGCTGCAGGCCATCGGCCTGGCCGCGCCCGTGCTCCGATCCATCCCGCCGCTGCACGACGGCGCCCTGCCGATGCGCGTGATCGAGGTGCAGCGCGACAGCGTGCTGCTGCACGATGGCGTGCAAACGCTGCGTGCGCGCGTGCTCGCCGCGATGCACGCCGAGCTGGCCGACAGCGCCGACGCGCTGGCCGTCGGCGACTGGGTGCTCGCACAGCGCAACGCCTTCGCCGAGTGGTGGGTGCGCGCGAGGGTGCCGCCCTTGTCGCAGATCGCACGCCGCCTGCACGACGGCCGCGACAAGGTCACGCGCGTGGTGCTCGTGTCCAACGTGGACACCGCGCTGATCGTGATGGGCCTGGACCACGACTTCAACCCGCGGCGGCTGGAGCGCTACATCGCGTTCACCCGGCTGGCGCGCGTGGCAGCGGCCGTCGTGCTGACGAAGGCCGACCTCGTCGGCGATGACGAGCGCGCCGCGCGCCTGCACGAGGCGCTCGCGCTCGTACCGGCCGACGTGGCGGTGCTGTCGGTCAACGCCCAGTCGCCCGACGCCGCGCAGGCGCTCGCGCCCTGGCTCGGCGCCGGCCAGACGCTGGTGGTGGTGGGCTCGAGCGGCGCCGGCAAGAGCACGCTCACCAACACGCTGCTCGGCGCAGCGGTGCAGGACACCGGCGACACGCGTGCCGGAGACGGCCGCGGCCGCCACACGACCACGGTGCGCACGCTGCATGCGCTGCCCGGCGGCGCCTGCATCATCGACACGCCCGGGCTGCGGACGCTGCGGCTGGACGTCGACCCCGCCGACCTGGTCGGCGCCTTTGACGACATCGCGCGCCTGGCGCCGCAGTGCCGCTTTCGCAACTGCGCGCACCGCGACGAGCCGGGCTGCGCCGTGCGTGACGCGCTCGATGCGGCGCGGCTGAAGAACTTCCACAAGCTGCAGCGCGAGGCGCAGCGCGACCGGATGGGCGCGCTCGAGCGCAAGGCGATGGTGGCGAAGTGGAAGGCGATCGGGCGCGCGGGCAAGCAGCGTGCGAAGGACAAGAAGGCTTCCTAGAGCACCCTCGGAAACTCGCGCCGGATCGTCGCCGGGTCGCCGAGGTTGAAGTGCCACCACTCGGTCGGGATGCCGGTGAAGCCGCCGGCCGCCATCGCGCCGCGCAGCCTCTCGCGAGCGGCCACATGCTCTTGCGTGATGGCGCCCAACGCCAGCTGCTCGGTCTCGAGGGCGGGGTGCGAGCGCAGGCTCATCTCGTCGAAGCCGCTGCCCATGTCGAGCTCGCGCCCGCGCGCATCGAGCAGCGTCACGTCCACTGCCATGCCGAAGCTGTGGATCGAGCCGCGCGTGGGCTCGGCGAAGTAGATCTGGGCCGGCGTGCCGGCCACGTCGGACCAGATCGCCTCCTGAACGCGCTGCGGGCGCAGCGCGTCGAGCACGAGCAGGCGGTGTCCCGGGTGTTGCGCGGCAAGCCAGTTTGCGGCGGATTCGAGCCCACGCGCCGCCTCGATGCGCAACCAGGCGCAATCGATGCCGCGGTAGAGCACGCGGCCGTCGAAGTTGTTGTTCCCGGCGTAGCGCAGGTCGAACACGATCCCGGCGATCGACTCCAGCCGGCAGAACGCCGCGTGCGACTCGATGTCCTCGATGCGAATCGTCGGCGGCGCACTCATTCGCGGTACACGCCCTCGAAGTCGACACTGCCGTTGGGCGCCATGACGAAACCCTTCACGTCCTTGCGCACCGGGATGTAGATGCTCGAGTGCGCGATCGTGATCCACGGTCGCTCGCGCTTGAACAACACCTGCGCCTCACGGTAGATCGCGTTGCGGTGCTCGGGATCGACCGTCGCTCGCCCCTGTTCGACCAAGCGGTCGAACTCGGTGTTGCAGAACTTGATGCCGCCGCGGCTGGACGCACAGGTCAGGTTCGGCGCGAGGAAATCGTCGGCATCGCCGGTGTCGCCCGACCAGCCGCTCATGTAGACGTGGTGCTCGCCGTTGTTGGCGCGCTTGAGGTACTCGCCCCACTCGTAGGTCTTGATCGTGGCCTTGACGCCGATGCGCGCCCAGTCCTGCTGGATCATCTGCGCCATCAGCATGCCGTTGGGGTTGGTCGGCCGCGAGATCGGCAACGCCCACAGGTCGATCGCCAGGCCGTTGGCGTAGCCCGCCTGGGCCAGCAGCCGCCTCGCCCGCTCGGGGTCGAACTCGTTCTTCAGCGCCGCGTTGTAGCCCGCGATCGCCGGCGGGAACGCACTCACCGCCTGCATCGCGTCGCCGCGCGGAAACAGCACCTTGAACAAGGCGTCGCGGTCGACAGCGATGTCCAGCGCCTCGCGCACCAGGCGCTGGTCGGTCGGCGGCTTCTTCAGGTTGAACGCCAGGTAGCTGATGTTCAGTGCCTGCGTCTTGAGGATCGCCACCTCGCGGCGCCGGTCGAGCGCGGCGATGTCGATGTCGCGCAGCGGCGCGGTGAGGTGGCATTCGCCGGCGGCCATCTTCTGCACGCGCACCGCCGGCTCGCGGCTGATCGCGAAGATCAGCTGCGTGGTCTTCTGCGGCACGCCCCAGAAGCCCTCGTGCGGCAGCAGGCGCACCACGTCGTCCTTGCGGTGGCTCTTGAACTTGTACGGCCCCGTGCCCACCGGCTGGTTGTTGATCGCGGTGGCGCGCCCGGCCCGCAGCAGCCGGTCGGCGTACTCGGCCGAGTGGATGCCGGTGAACGACATCGCGAAATAGGTGAGGAAGGTGACGTTGGGCGTTTTCAGCCGAAAGCGCACCTGATGCTCGTCCACGCGGTCGATGCCCTCGATCATCCCGGCCAGGCCGAGGCTTTGCGCGTACACGTAGGTCGCCGGGAAGGCCTGGTGGAACGGATGCCTGGGGTCGGTCATGCGCCGGAACGTGAAGATCACGTCGTCGGCATTGAACTCGCGCGTGGGCGTGAAGTACGGCGTGGTGTGGAAGGCCACGCCACGACGCAGCGTGAAGGTGAAGGTCTTCGCGTCGGGCGCGATCTGCCACGCGGTGGCCAGTTCAGGCCGCAGCCGGGTCGTGCCGCGCTCGAAGCCGGCCAGGCCGTTGAAGATCTGCGAGGTCACGTTGCTCGTGCTCGCGCTGTCCCACAGGCTGGGGTCGAAGCCTTCGGGGCTGGCGTCGGCGCAGTACACGAGCGGCTTGCCCCAGGCTGCGGCACCTGCGGCGAGCATCACGATGGTGGCGAGAACCCGACGCAGGACCATGGCGAATTCATCATAGCCACTGCTACGCTAGCGCCATGACGGTGATGTGGCGCCCGATCGCGATGCTCATGTCCGTGCTGGTGATCGCCGGCTGCGCGAGCCGGCCGCCCACACGCCCGTTGCCCGGCGTCGACGGCCCCGAGGAGCGGCCGCCGACGAACCTGATGCAGGTACCCGACGCGCTGCCCAGGATCGAGCCGATCCGCGAAGGTGGCCCCAACAGGCCGTACGAGCTGTTCGGCCAGACCTTCAACCCGCTGCGCGCCGAGGCGCCCTACGTCGAGGAAGGGCTGGCTTCGTGGTATGGCCGCAAGTTCCACGGCCGCCCCACCGCGAGCGGCGAGCTCTACGACATGTACGCGATGACGGCGGCCCACAAGACGCTGCCGATCCCCAGCTACGTGCGCGTCAGCAACCCCGCGAACGGGCGCTCGGTGATCGTGCGTGTCAACGACCGCGGGCCCTTCGTCAAGGGTCGCATCATCGACCTGTCGTACACCGCCGCGCTCAAACTCGATCTGTTGCGCGGCGTGTCTGCCGTGACGGTGGAGCGCATCACGCCCGAGGCGATCCGCAGCGGCTCCTGGGACGCGGCACCCCGGCCCGCCGTGGCCTTCGACGGCGACGACGGGCCGCCGGAGCCGAACCCGTCCGAGCCCGCCTCCGACCGCGTGAACGAGGCGCGCGCTGCCGAAACGGACGCCGCGGCACCTCGCGTGCCCGCCGTCGCGGGCCGCGGGTTCTGGCTGCAACTGGGCGCGTACCGCGAACGTGGTGGCGCGCTGCAGCTTCAGCAACAGGTCGCCCAGCGCGTCGAGGGCCTCGCGCCGATGCTCGCCGTGTTTAACGAGAACGCACTGCACCGGGTGCAGGCTGGGCCCTTCGCGACGCGTGAGGAAGCGATGCGTGCGGGCGAGCGCGTGCGCGAGCAGTTGTTGCTCACGCCGCTGGTGGTGCAGCGGCGCTGACGCCTCAGCGCCCGCCGCTCACATCGATGATCGCGCCGGTGGCGTAGCGCGCCGCGTCGGACAGCAGCCACACCACCGCTTCGGCCACCTCGTCGGCCGTCCCCGGGCGCTGCATCGGGATCAGCGAGGCGCTCTGGTGCGCACGGTCGGGCTGGCCGCCCGAGGCGTGGATGTCGGTGTCGATGATGCCCGGGCGCACCGCATTGACGCGGATGCCTTCGGCGGCCACCTCGCGCGCCAAGCCGACCGTGAAGGTGTCGATCGCGCCTTTGCTGGCAGCGTAGTCGACATACCAGCCGGGGCCCCCGAGCTTGGCCGCGACGCTGGACAGGTTGACGATCGCCCCGCCTTGCCCGCCACCGGCGGGCAAGCCCGCGATCGTGCCGCGATGCTTCGTGCTCATGCGCCGGATCGCCTCGCGCGCGCACAGGAAGCTGCCGAACACGTTGATCGCGAACATGCGCTCAAGTCGAGCCAGCGTGGTCTGGTCCACCCGCGCCATCGCGTCGACCACGCCGGCGTTGTTGACCAGGCCCCGCAACGGCGGCAGCTCGGCGTCGATGCGCGCGAACATCGCCAGCAGCGCGGGCTCGTCGGCCACGTCGGCCTGAACATGGATCGCGCGGCGGCCCAGCGCACGCACTTCGCGCGCCACGCGTTCGGCTGCGATGGCGTCGCGTGCATAGTTCACCGCCACGTCCCAGCCCGCGCGAGCGCAGCCGAGCGCGCAGGCCGCGCCGATGCCGCGCGACGCGCCGGTAACGAGCACAGTGCGACCTTGGCTTTCACTCATGCGCTGCATCATAGGCGCGGCTAGAGTGCTTGCCACATCCCGATGGAGATCTCCCGCATGCAACGCCGCCACTTCACGCTCGCCGCCGCCTCGCTGATCGCCGCCCCCGCCGTCGTGCGCGCGCAGGCGCTGGAAAAACCCAAGGTCTCGCTCGCGGTGGGCGGCAAGAACCTGCTGTACTACCTGCCGCTGACGGTGGCCGAGCAGCTGGGCTACTTCAAGGCCGAGGGGCTGGAGCTGACGATCAACGACTTCGCCGGCGGCGCGCAGGCGCTGCGTGCGCTGGTGGGCGGCAGCGTGGACGTGGTCTCGGGCGCCTTCGAGCACACGGTCAACATGCAGGCCAAGGGCCAGCGCCTGACGGCCTTCGTGCTGCAGGGGCGCGCACCGCAGATCGTGCTGGGCGTCAACCCGAAGACGATGCCCAACTACAAGACGGTGGCCGACCTCAAGGGCAAGAAGATCGGCGTCACGGCACCGGGCAGCTCGACCAACGTGATGGCCAACTTCGTGCTCGCCAAGGCGGGCCTGAAACCCAGCGACGTGAGCTTCGTCGGCGTGGGCACGTCCAGCGGCGCGGTGGCCGCGATGCGCTCCGGCCAGATCGACGCCATGAGCAACCTCGACCCCGTCGTCACGCTGCTCACACGCTCGGGCGATCTGAAGGTGATCTCCGACACGCGCAACGTCGCCGAAGCCGACAAGATCTTCGGCGGCCCGATGCCCGCGGCCTGCCTGTACGCCGCGAGCAGCTTCGTCGAGAAGAACCCGGCCACCGTGCAGGCGCTGGCCAATGCGATCGTGCGTGCCGACAAGTGGATCGCCGCCGCCGGCCCGGGCGACGTGATCAAGGTCGTGCCAGAGGCCTTCCTGCTCGGCGACCGCGCGGTCTACATCGATGCCTTCCTCGCCGCCAAGGGTGCATTGAGCCCCGACGGCATGATCCCCGACAAGGGCCCGGACACGGCGTTTCGCGCGCTGGCGTCGATCGACGCCGAGATCGCCAAGGCGACGCTCGACCTGAAGGCGGTCTACACCAACGAGTTCGTCAAGCGCGCGAACGCGAAGTACCCGAAGGGCTGATGAACGCCCTGTCGCTCGACGGCATCGCCTGCACCTTCACCAACCGCGACGACCCGTCGCAGCGCTACACCGCCGTGCGCGACGTCTCGCTGACGGTGGGAGCGGGCGAGTTCGTCTCGGTGGTCGGGCCCACCGGCTGCGGCAAGAGCACGCTGCTCAACGTGGCGGCCGGCTTGCTCGCGCCCAGCACGGGCACGGTGCAAGTGTTCGGCGAGCCGCTTGCGGGCATCAACCGCCGCGCGGGCTACATGTTCCAGGCCGACAGCCTGATGCCCTGGCGCACCGCGCTGGGCAACGTGATGGCGGGTCTGGAGTTCCGCGGCGCGTCCGATGCCGACGCGCAGGCGCGCGATTGGATGAAGCGGGTGGGCCTGGGCGGCTTCGAGGACCGCTATCCGCACCAGCTCTCGGGCGGTATGCGCAAGCGCACCTCGCTGGCGCAGGTGCTGGCCCTCGACCCGGACATCATCCTGATGGACGAGCCGTTCTCGGCGCTGGACGTCCAGACGCGGCAGCTGATGGAGAACGAGGTGCTCGAGCTGTGGGCCGCCAAGAGGAAGGCGGTGCTGTTCATCACGCACGATCTCGACGAGGCGATCGCGATGAGCGATCGTGTCGTCGTGCTGTCGGCCGGCCCGGCCTCGCGGCCGATCGGTGAGTTCGTCGTCGATCTGGCGCGCCCGCGCGACGTGGCCGAGATCAAGCTGCAGCCGCGCTTCCTCGAGCTGCACGCGGCCATCTGGGCCGTGCTGCGCGCCGAGGTGCTCAAGGGTTACGCGCAACAGCTGAAGAGCGCGTGATGAACTGGAAGCCCGGTCCGCACAACATCCGCTGGTGGCAGGCCAGCGTACTGGTGGCGGTGTTCGCGTTCTGGCATGTGTTGACGACGCCGGGCCTGATCCCGCCCCTGATGTTCGAAAACGACCGCCAGGCCGCCTTCTTCTTCGGCGAGCCGCTGCTGGTGATGAGCCGGGTGTGGAAGTGGTTCGTCGTGGAGGCCGACATTTACCGCCACCTCGCGGTGACGCTGGTGGAGACGGTGCTGGCCTTCGGCGCCGGCTCGGTGCTCGGCCTGGGTTTCGGCCTGTGGCTCGCGCTGGCGCCCACCGCCAGCGCGATCCTCGAGCCCTACATCAAGGCGCTCAACTCGATGCCGCGCATCATCCTGGCGCCGATCTTCGCCGTGTGGTTCGGCCTGGGCATCGCGAGCAAGGTGGCGCTGGGCGTCACGCTGGTCTTCTTCATCGTCTTCTTCAACGTCTACCAGGGCGTCAAGGAGGTGAGCCCTGTGGTGCTGGCCAACGCGCGGATGCTGGGCGCGAGCCAGAAGCAGTTGCTGCGCCATGTCTACCTGCCCAGTGCGACGAGCTGGGTCTTTTCGTCGCTGCACACGAGTGTGGGCCTGGCGTTCGTCGGCGCGGTGGTCGGCGAGTACCTGGGCTCGAGCCAGGGCGTGGGCTACCTGATCCTGCAGGCCGAGGGCACCTTCGACATCAACACCGTGATGGCAGGCATCCTGGTGCTGACGGCATTCGCGCTCGCGCTCGACGCCGCAGTGGGTCGGCTCGAGCGACACTTGATGAAGTGGCAGCCGCGTGCGGGCGAGACCGAGAAGTTGTAGGCTCGCATGATGGATCCGTTGCGCCGCCGCCTGATCGCAGCGTCCACGCTCGCCGTGCCGCTCGCCGGCCGCGCGCAGCCGGCGCTGGCCGATGCGGCTTCGCAGGAGGCCAAGGCGCCACCGCTGCCTGGCGTCGGCAGCGCGCTTGCGCTGCCGCAGACGATCGAGCGCCTGGACGGCACACGTTTCGAGGCCCGCGAGGCCGACCGCCGGGTGCTGGTGCTGTACTGGTGGGCGAGCTGGTGTCCGTTCTGCGCCGAGACCACACCGCATGTCGAAGCCCTGTGGCGCGCGCAGCGTGCGCTCGGCAACCAGGGCCTGCTGCTGCTCGCGCTGTCGATCGACAAGGATCCTCGGCCGGCGCGCGACTACCTCGCGCGCCGCGGCTACACGCTGCCCGCGGCCTGGATGACGCCCATGCTGCACCGCGCGCTGACCAAGCCGCGTGGCCTGCCCGTGACTGTGGTGCGCGGCCGCGACGGTCGCGTGCTGCAGGCCGAGGCCGGGCAGCTGTTCGCGGAAGACGTTCAGGCGCTCGCGGCTCACCTGTGACTGTCGCGTGCGGCGGCTCGCGCGCCGCTACTGCGACGGCAGCGCGCCCGGGCGCGAGCTGCGGCCCTGTGCAGCACCAGCGCGATAGCGGTACATGTGCTCGAGTTCGAGTCGCGTGCGCAGGTAACGCGATTGCGCCCGCGCCTGCCGGTACTGTCGGTACTGCGCCAGCAGGCGCGCCTGTTCGAGGTGTGCGAGCGCCGCGCCCGGATCGCCCAGAGCCGTATGCACACGCTGCGACTGCGAGTGGTAGCGGATGCGCACGCCGATCTCGTGGCCTTCCTCGAGTTGAGCTCCGACCAGCGCGAGCTGGGCCTGGGCGCCGGCCGTGTCGCCGTCGGTCTGCAGCGCCTCGGCCTCGAGCAGGCGCAGCTGGCGTGCGTGGGCCCACAGACCCCCGCGCTCGGCATGGGAGACGGTCCCCCCGAGCATGCCCAGCGCGGCGCTGGCGTCGCCGCGAAGCAGCGCCAGTTCGGCGGCATGGACGTTGGCAAAGGCGGCGATGCGCTCGTCAGCAGTCTGGTGCGCGATCTCGCGCGCCCGCTCGAGGCTGGCTGCCGCATGTTCGAGCGCTTCGTCGCGGCCGGGCACGTCGCTGCCCTGCAGCGCCTGGCGCGCGATCTGCAGGCACACCGCGGCGTGGTTCGTGCGTACCGTGGCCTCGAGCCGCAGCTCCGGCGTCCCGCCCTGGAACAGACCGACCAGCTCCGACAGCAGGCGCTGGCCTGCCCACAGGTCACCGAGCAGGCTGAAACAGTTGGCGGCCGTGCCGCGGCCACGCACGAACTCGGTGAACGAGCCGGCGCGCGCAGCCAGCGGCAACAACAGCTTCAGGTGCGCGATCGACTGGTCGAAGCGAGCGAGCTCGCCCGCTGCGACGACCGACACCGCAAGCACGTCGAAACGCGCCGCCGCCGCATTCGCATCGCCGCCGCTGGCCTCGATCGTGCGCAGCGCGGTCCGTGCCGCCTCGTCGATCTCGCCGGCACGCCACGCCGCCAGGCAGCGCAGGCGCATCACGCCGACGTTCGGATCCGCGGCCGTGTCGTCGAGCAAGCGCGCGATGCGCAGCGCTTCTTCATTGCGCCCTTGCTCATAGGCGCTGAGTGCACTGTGCAGTTCGTCGGGTGCCGTGGGAGATTCGCTGGTCATCTGCAGGGCTCGGCGCGAGGCTTCGAGCCCCCATTAGAACGCGTGGCGGGGCGGCGCGAAAAAAGAGACGCCCGCTCGTTGCCGGGCGGGCGTTGGAAAGTCCTAACAGAAGGACGTCGTTGGGACCGTCGCCCGCGCGACACGCGGGCTGCACCGGCACTCTAGTCAGGCCACACCGTCCGGGGCATCCCAAGTTCGTGGGACGAGCGGGCCGCGCCGCACGAGAATGCACCTGTGGCATCGAAGAAGACACCGGCTTCCTTGACCGATCGCGAGCGCGGGCGGCTCGAGTCGCTGCTCGATGCCTTGCCCGCCCCATTGGAGCCGCTGGACGTGAGCGCACTGGACGGCTTCCTGGTGGGCGTGCTGCTTCAGCCGAACCCGGTTCCGACGGTGCGCTGGCTCGCTCATGTGCATGACCTCGAAGGGCGACCGGCGCCGACCGTACTGGCACTCGAAGAACTGCATGCCCTCGTGATTCGGCGACACGAGGAACTGGAGCGTGCGATCACCTCGCGGTGCTGGTTCGACCCCTGGGTGTTCGAACTCGAGCCGGAGCGCCCGGGCCTGGAGCCGACGCCATCGCAGGTCGTGCTGCCCTGGGTGGCGGGCTTTGCGGCAGCGATGGACCTATTCCCGGGGCTGATGCGCCAGGCGGCGCCGGCCGCGATGGGACCGCTGGCGACGCTGTACGCGCACTTCGATCCGGACGACCTTGAGGATGCCGACGATCTGCGCGAAGTGATCGAAACGCTCGAGCCGCCGGACAGCGCGGCCGAGGCCGTCGAAGACCTGGTGCGCTGCACGCTGCTGCTGGCCGACGTGACACGCCCGCGCCACGCGCGAAGCCGCCGCTGACCCGCACCCTCCCCACGCCGCCTGCGCTGGTCGAGTGGGTCACGAACAGCGATGCGTTCCCCGTGCATTTCTGCCGTACGGCCCGCTGGTAACCGACTCACACTGGGTTCACGGCACAGCGCCGCTGCTATCGGACCCGAATACATTCTGGGAGACCGCGATGAGCATGAGCCCACCCCGCAAGCTCGAGCGCCTGATGGAGGATTTCGAGTCGGACACCGTCACCGGTTACGACGCCGCCGACATGGGCACCGCCTTCGGCATGGAGTGCAGCCTCGCCAACGAGGCGGAGCATGGCCTGGATGGTGACGATGACGATGCCGGCGCCGACTGGCACCTCGTACCCGAGCGCTGAGCCTCGATACCCGCGGCCGCGCTGGGGCAGCGGCATCTCACTACACTGGCGGACCATGACGCCACGCCCGTCCTTTCGACAACAGGTGCTCCGCGCTCGCGAAGACGCCATCATCACCTCGGTCAACCGCTTTCTGGCCGAGAAGGGCTTCGAGGCCATGACGGTCGACGAAGTCGCCGCCGACGTGGGCATAGCCAAGGCGAGCCTGTACAAGCATTTCCCTTCGAAGGAAGAGCTGGCAGCCGCCGCGATGGTGCGCGTGCTGGACCGTGCGCTTGCGTTCATCGACCAGGAGTCCGTACGCGAGGCCTCGCCGATCGAGCACCTGAAGACCGTTGCGCGCTGGACGATGCAGGTGCAACTGGCCGGCGAGATGCCCTCGCTGCCGTCGCAGAACTCGACGCTGCGCGCGGCACTGCTTCAGCACCGCGGCTACCTCGACCGCGTCGTGACGGTCAGTGAGCGGCTGGGTGCGTGGATCACTGCCGCGCAGGCGGCCGGAGAGATTGCCCCGCAACTGCCCCCGGAGGCGGTGCTTTACACGCTGTACGCCCGGGCCTGCGACCCGGTGCTTGCGTTCCTGCGCGCCGGCGGCAACCTGACGGACGAGCAGATCGTCGACGTGGTGCTTTCGACCTGCTTCGACGGGCTGTCGGCGCGCTGATGCGGGTCTCGGCCGCTACCTGACCAGCAGTACCGGGACCTTGCTCAGTGCCACCACCTTGGTGGCCACCGATCCCATCACCAGGTTGCCGAGCGCGCCGTGCCCGTGGGAACCGAGCATGATCAGGTCGAACTTGCCGCTGTCGGCCATCACGGCGATCGTTTCCGAGGCGTCGCCGTGCCGGTCGACGAACTCGGCCGCAATGCCCTGCTTGGCGAAGAAGGGTCGGATGGGCTTGAACACCTCGTTGGCCTCGTCGGCGTAGTGCCCGTCGATCACCTCCCTGGACAAGGCAGCGGATGCGCGTGCGGGCAGCGCCGGTACCACGGTCAGCACGGTGTAGGCGTGGCGCGAACCCAGCCACTCGTCATGCGCGGCGATGTAGGCCAGCATGCGCTTGGTGAACGGACTCCCATCAACGGCAACCAGGATCTTCATTCGGGACCTCCGGAACTTGCAGCGGTAAGTCTCCCACGAGCGCGGCATCGCGCGCTGCTCAGGATCAAACCACGATCAGGTTTGCCGCGTCGTAGCCGTCGCACTCACCGCGATCGGCCAGGCCGCGGGCTTGATTGACGACGCGCGTGACACGGCCATCGGCGTGCAACGCCCTGTAGTCCTGGCGACAGTGCAGGTGGCCATGCAGCCACAGCAGCGCGCCCGGGAGCAGGTCGTCGTCTGCGTTGCAGAACGAAGCCGTGCCGTTCTGGTGACCGTAGCGTGGATCGGCGCTGCGCAGGCTGGGCGCAAAGTGCGTGATGACCACCGTGTCGTCCCAACGCCCGAGCGCAGGTTCGGCCAGCGCATGGGCCAGCCAGGCGCGACAGGCCAGCGCTTCGCGGCGAACGGCCGGTGCGTCGAACGACACGCCGCCCAGGGTGGCGCCCATGACGCGCTGGAAGTAGCTTCCCGCACGCAGGGCCGCGTCGTGGCGCTCCGGGCCGAAGACATCGAAGTCGCACCAACGCACCGTGCCGAGAAAGCGCATGCGCCGTCCGTCGGGCGTCTGGCGGACGACGCCTTCGCGTTCGAGCAGCGCGAGGCCCAGGCGTTGGCAAAGCTCGCGCAACGCAGGCCAGGCCGCGTTCAGTTCGCGGCCGTCGAACTCGTGATTGCCGGCGACCACGAGCACCGGCACGGGCCACCCGGCAAATCGCTCGTATCCGGCCCAGGTGCTGTCGATGTCGCCGGCCAGCACCAGCATGTGGGCCTGCGGATGCGGCTCGGGATCGAAGGATTCGGTCTCGAGATGAAGGTCGGAAAGCAACTGGATGCGCATCGCCCGCGTGTCCTCATGCCTGCGCGACGGGCCAGCGCCGGGCGCGCCATCGGTCCGGACCTCGAGCCGTCATGTCAGTGGCTCCACCGCGCTTCGCGCGACCCGCGACGCATGAATCCGGCGCTGCCAAGCGGCCGCCGCGGATCCGGCTCTGCCGGCCCGCCAGCGGCGCCCCCTGGGGGGAGCGGCGAAGCCGCTTCGGGGGGATTCACTTTCACGCCTTGCCGTGGCACGCCTTGAACTTCCTGCCGCTGCCGCAAGGGCAGGACTCGTTTCGCCCGACCTTGGGGGCGCCGCGCCGCACCGTGGCGACGGCGAATCGTGCCTTGGACGTCAGGTCCCAGAGTTCGACCACTGCAGCGACCAGGTCCTCGATCGCCGCATCGAGCGTCCCCAACGGCCGTTGGCGATCGAGCGCGGCGATCGCTTCTCGGTCGGTCTCGTCCTGCGGTGGCAGGTGGCGATCGATGCGCGCGAGCAGCAGCCCGAGGGCCTCGTCGCCGATCTCTTCGAGACTGCCGAAGCGCTCGCGCGCCCAGTGGAAGCCCGCCGCCCAAGGCAGCAGCGCGCGGGAGACCGGTGATTGCACGGCGTCGTATTCGCTGGCCGGGGGCGCACGGTCGACGTCGACAACGAGCGGGTCGAACCAGGCGTCTTCGCTGATCGCGGCATTGAGCGCGTCGCGGCGCCGTTCGACCAGCGCGCGCACGCGTGCATGCCATGCGGGCTCGACGTCCTCGGGCAAGGGCTCGCCGCTGCCGGTGAGCGCCGGCGGAAGCCATTCGTCGATCGCGACCGCACGGGGCTGGACCAGAACGCCTGCGAGGTAGCCGTCGAGCATCAGCAGGTCGAGCGGCTCGAGCGGAGGCGGCGCCCGATCGAGCAGGTCTCCGAGCTCGTCGAGTTCGGCGTCGGTGAGGTCCTGCTTCATCGTCAGGATTGTCGGTTGGCCCCGGGGGCTTGTCGGACCGCCGCAACGCTTTACCCGCATGTACCCGCTTCGTAACTCAGGATATCAGGGTTTACCCCATACTGCGGCGCAACGTGACTTTCAGGAGTACCGACATGGCCCTGGTCGCCACCCACACCACCCTGCCGTCCTGGTGGGCCGGCTTGCTGCACCGCTGGCTTGCCGCGACCGTCAAGACGCGAGTCCGCACAAGGCGCGCCGACACGAGATCAGAGGCGATTACTCACTTAAGAGAACGCATCGAGCAATATGAGCGCCTCCAGCCAAGCTACGCCGACGACATGCGATCGGCGCTGGCGCAACTCGAGCGCTCGGGTCCGCCGCCGCAGCGCTGAACGCCCGGCGCGATTCAGGCTGCCTGCAGCGCCAGCGCGTTCTCGATGCGCGACCGCGTGCGCAGCAGCGCGGGCGGCAGGTTGTGAGACAGCTGTGCGAACAGCTCGGCGTGCAGTGCCAACTCGGCAGCCCAGGCCGCGCGGTCGATGTCGCTCACGCTCGCGTACTGGGCGCGCGTGAACGCCAGGCCGTCCCAGTGCAGGTCGTCGTAGCTCGGACTCGTGCCGAACAGGTGCTCGTGACCGCCGGCCACCCCATCGACACGACCGAGGATCCAGGCCAGCACGCGCATGTTCTCGCCGTAGCCCGGCCAGACGAACTTGCCGTCGGCGCCCTTGCGGAACCAATTGACGCAGAACACCTTGGGCAGCGCGGCGCCGCTGCACTTCAGGCGCTCGCCGAGATCGAGCCAATGGGCGAAGTAGTCACTCATGTGGTAGCCGCAGAACGGCAGCATCGCGAACGGATCGCGCCGCACGACGCCCACCGATCCGGCCTGCGCCGCGGTGGTTTCGCTGCCCATCGTGGCGGCCATGTACACGCCCTCGGTCCAGTCGCGCGCCTCGGTCACGAGCGGCACGGTGGTCGAGCGCCGGCCGCCGAAGATGAAGGCGTCGATCGGCACGCCGGCGGGGCTGTCCCACTCGGGGTCGAGGACCGGGTTGTTCGTGGCAGCCACGGTGAAGCGCGCGTTCGGGTGCGCCGCCTTCGCGCCGGTCTGCCTGGCGATCGCCGGCGTCCAGTCGTTCCCCTGCCAGTCGATCAGGCGCGCCGGCGGTGCATCGGTCATGCCCTCCCACCAGACGTCACCGTCGTCCGTGAGCGCCACGTTGGTGAAGATGACGTCGCGCACGAGCGAGGCCATGCAGTTCGGGTTGGTTTTCTGGTTCGTTCCCGGGGCGACGCCGAAGTAGCCTGCCTCCGGGTTGATCGCGTACAGCCGCCCGTCCGCGCCGGGCTTGATCCAGGCGATGTCGTCACCGATCGTCGTGACCTTCCAGCCCTCGAAGCCCTTGGGCGGCACCAGCATCGCGAAATTGGTCTTGCCGCAGGCGCTCGGGAAGGCCGCGGCGACATGGCGCTTGACACCCTTCGGGTCGGTCACACCAAGAACCAGCATGTGCTCGGCGAGCCAGCCCTGGTCGCGGCCCATCGTGCTGGCAATGCGCAGCGCGAAGCACTTCTTTCCCAGCAGCGCGTTGCCGCCGTAGCCGGAGCCGTAGCTCCAGATCTCGCGCGTCTCAGGATAGTGGACGATGTACTTGGTCGGATTGCAGGGCCACGCGGTGTCGCGCTGCCCGGGTTCGAGCGGCGCGCCCACCGTGTGCACGCAGGGCACGAACGCGCCATCTTCGCCCAGCGTCTCGAGCACCTTGCGCCCCATGCGCGTCATCACGCGCATGTTCACCGCCACGTAGGCGCTGTCGGACAGTTCGACGCCGATGTGCGCGATCGGTGAGCCGATCGGGCCCATCGAGAACGGCACCACGTACATGGTTCGGCCGCGCATCGCGCCGCGGAACAGCGCGTTGTCGCCGGTCTCCAGGATCTCGCGCATCCGGCGCGGATCCATCCAGTGATTGGTCGGGCCGGCGTCGTCCTCGCGCTCGCTGCAGATGAAGGTGCGATCCTCGACCCGCGCCACGTCGCTCGGGTCGCTGCGCGCGAGGAAACTGCCGGGGCGCAACTCGGGATTGAGCTTGAGCATCGTGCCCGCGGCGACGAGCTGACTGCAAAGAAGCTCGTATTCAGCCTGCGAGCCATCGCACCAACGGACTTCGCGGGCCTCGGTCAGTGCGGCGATCTCGGCCACCCAATCGACGAGCCGGTCATTGCGAACGTAGGAGGGCACGTTCAACCTCAACCCCTCCAGCGTGGGACGGTTCATGGCAGAAGCTCCAATCATGCGGATACCAGGATTCGGGATTGGGCGAACCTCTTCGCGGCCCCGACGGGGCTCGCCCAATGCCGCGCTGCCCACCACAGTGACGGCCGGGTACGGCCACACGGCGCGCGACCCGTTTGCAGCCATTGTGGGCGCAAGGTAACCGCACCGTAACCACCGCAGAGCCGGGGGTCATGCGTTTGCAACATGACTTTATGCCGGGGCGACACGGGCGGCAGCGACAATCGCCCATGCAGTTGACGAGCGTCAATACCGGCACCGCGCGCTTGGTCCCCGTGGGTGATCGCACGGTGCTGACGGCCATCGTCAAGCGGCCGGTCACCGGCGCCGTGGCCGTGCGCGCGCTGGGCATCGAAGGCGACGAACAGGCTGACCCGAGCGTGCACGGGGGCCTGACCAAGGCGGTCTACGCCTACCCTGCGGAGCATTACGCGTTCTGGCGCACCGTGCGGGCCCAGGCCGGGGTTGCGCCGTGGCACGCAATGCTCGCGCCCGGTGGCCTCGGCGAGAACCTGACGCTGCAGGGACTGACGGAGGATCACGCATGGATCGGTGACCGGCTGCGATTCGCGCACTGCACGCTGGCTGTGTCCGAGCCTCGGTACCCCTGCTTCAAGTTCAACACCGCGATGGGCTTTGCACAGGCCAGCCGGATGATGGTGCAGTCGGGCTGGTGCGGCTTCTATCTCGCGGTGATCGAAGCCGGCACGATCGAGGCCGGCGAGCCCTTCGTCGTGGAATCGGGACCGCGTGAGGTGCGCATCGACGAGTTGTTCCGCGCCACGGCGTCACGGCGCACGGCCTGATGCAACGGCGCCGCTGGATCGTTCTTGCTGCGGCTGCGGCCGCGACGGCGTGCGGCCGCAAGCCGGCGCTGCCGGCCCGCGCGCTGCCCGCCGGATCCGTCGTCCTTGCGCTGGGCGACTCGATCACGGCCGGGTTGGGCGCGGAGCCGGCCGCCGCGTACCCGTCACAGCTCGCCGCACTGACGGGATGGCAGGTGGTCAACGGCGGCGTGAGCGGCGACACTTCGGCGCAGGCCGCCGAACGCCTGCCTGCACTGCTGGCGCAGCACCGGCCCGCGCTCGTGGTCGTCAGCATCGGGGGCAATGACTTCCTGCGTCGCCTGCCCGCCGGCGAGACCGAGGCGAACCTGCGCCGCATCGTCGCCACGGCGCGGCAGGCGCAGGCGCAGGTGCTTCTCGTTGCCGTGCCTCAACCCTCGCTGTCTGCAGCAGCCGGCCTGGGTTTATCGGATCACCCCTTGTACGCCCGCCTGGCCGACGAGATGAGCCTGCCGTTGCACCCCGATGGCTGGTCGCGCGTGTTGGGCGACGCAGCGCTCAGGAGCGACCAGATCCATGCCAATGCGGCGGGCTACCGTGCCTTTGCCGAAGGCCTGGCCGTGACCCTGCGCGCGGCGAGACTGCTGAACTGATGACTGCCCCCCGGCCCGCTTCCTCTCCACCCCTGCGCAGTGCGCCACCGCGTCGGGCACGACCCGACGTCCACTGAAGTGCTTGCCTACCGCCACGCCTTCCACGCCGGCAACCACGCTGATGTGCTCAAGCACCTCGTGCTGGTGCAGGTCCTGCACCGGATGGCCGAGAAGGAAAAGCCGTTCACTCTGATCGACACGCACGCCGGCGCGGGCGGCTACTCCCTGGAAAGCCGCTACGCGCAGCGCCACGCGGAGTACGAGAACGGCATTGCCAGGCTTTGGGCGCGCGATGACCTGCTGCCCGTGCTGGCCGACTACGTGGCCCTGGTGCGCCGGTTCAACGGCGATGGCGCCCTGGAGCAGTACCCCGGTTCGCCGGCCTTTGCGCAGATGCTGCTGCGGCCGACCGACCCGCTGCACCTGCATGAGTTGCACCCGACCGAGCACCGCATCCTCGCCGCGTACCTCGGTGCACGACCGCACACGCGCGTGCAGATGGCCGATGGCTTTGCGGCGCTGGCCAAAGAACTGCCGCCCCCTTCGCGACGCGGCGTGGTGCTGATCGACCCGCCGTATGAAATCAAGACCGACTACGCCAAGGTGCTCGGCGCGGTGCGCACCGCGCTCGAACGCTTTGCCAGCGCCGTGGTGCTCGTGTGGCTGCCGAAGGTGGCCCTGGTCGAGGCGCAGCAGTTGCCCCGGCGCCTGGTCAACGCAGCTGCCGCGGCCCCCAAGGGATGGCTGCATGCCCATCTGACGGTCGCTGCGCCCCCCCAGCGCGGGCTGGGGCTCACCGGCAGCTCGATGTTCGTGGTCAACCCGCCGCATGGCCTGCACGACACGCTGCGCGAAGTACTACCCTACCTCGCGCGCGTGCTGGCGCAGTTCGAGGGCGCCACGCACGCGCTGGAGCAACGCGCGCCCTGAGCCTTTCAGCCCGACGCCGGCACGCGCTTGAGGTCCCGAAAAGCCTCGAACAGCCACGAGCGCATGCCGATCAGCAACGTGTAGGGCCGCTTCTGATCGGGCGGCAGCTTCTGGTCGGCGAGGTGCTGCTGCGCGAAGTCCTGCGCCACGCGCGCCAGCCGCTCATTGAACGCGGTGGCCAGGCTGCGCCCGATCTGGCCATGCACCAGCATCAGCATCTCGCCCTCGCCGTCGAAACCGCAGTCGTAGTAGTCGTCCACCACATGACGGCGGAAGTAGCTCATCACCGGACCGTTGGGGCGCCAGCGGAACGTCTTGGCCAGCAGCAGCCGGTAGCGGTTCATCGGCCGCAGCTCGATGATGCCCAGGCGGTCGAGCTTGGTGAGATAGGCCACGGCCTCGGCGTCGCTGTAGGTGTAGGTGGCGATGACCTGGTCGCAGGTCCACTGTGACAGGCAGCAGATCGCCATCAGCAGCAGCTTCGGGTCGCCGACCACCGCCTGCTCCTGCTCCTCCGACAGTTCGCGCCGCAGCGGCTGCGCATCGGCCACGCGGCGTGCGAGGTCGGCGAAGTCCATGCGCAGCACGCGCAGGCATTCGTCGATGCGCGACAGCGGCATGTCGGCCTGCGAGAACATGCGCTTGATGCTCGACTCGGCCATGTCCAGGTGCCCGGCCAGGTCGGCGTACGTGACGCCCGCGGCCTTCAGTTCGGCCTTGAGCGCGGCGATGAGGTCTTTGGTCGATGACATGGCTGTCGCGATGAACCGGTATCGCGCCGTGATACCGCGCGGCGACTCTAGCAGCGACGCGGGCGGTTCTGCTGGCGAGCGCTTCGCCGGCCGTGCAGCATCGGCGCTGCGATCCATGCACACTGACGACCCTGCGATGATGCTCCGCCCTCTGTCCCGCCGCCACGCGCTGTGCTGCGGCGCCGCCTCCGTGGCGGGACTGTTCACGTCGCTCGGCCTGGCAGCCGACGACGGCGCGCCGCCGCCGAGCTGGACCAACCCGTGCCGCGGCGCCTTGCCCGAGCGCCTGGCGCGGCACGACCTGGTACGCGCTGCCTTCGAGGGCATCGATGCCGGCGCGTTGTGGGACGTGCACGCGCACCTGCTGGGTACGGGCGACAGCGGGTCGGGCTGCACGGTACATCCGAGCATGAGCCAGTGGTGGCATCCGGTGGAGGTGCTGCGGCGGCGCGCGATCCTGAACGCGGCCTGCGTGAGCGGCGACGCGCCGTCGATCGACCGCGCCTACGTCGCTCGCCTGGCGGCACTCACGCGCGACTTCCCGGCCGGCGCGCGCTGGCTGCTGTTTGCCTTCGACCACGCGCACGATGACGACGGCCGCGTCTCGCTCGACCACACCAGCATTCACGTGCCCGACCGCTACGCCGCGCAGATCGCAGCCCAGCAGCCCGAGCGATTCGCGTGGGTGGCCTCGATCCATCCTTATGCCGACGATGCCGTCGTGCGCCTGGACGCCGCGGCGGCCGCCGGCGCCAAGGCGATCAAATGGCTGCCCAGCGCGATGAACATCGATCCGCGCTCCCCGCGTTGCCGCGCTTTCTACGATCGCCTGGCCGCGATGCGCGTGCCGTTGATCGTGCATTGCGGCGAGGAAATGGCCGTGCCCGGCGCGGGGCGCGACGCGTTCGGCAACCCGCTGCTGATGCGCGCGCCGCTTGAAGCTGGCGTGCGCGTGATCGTCGCGCATTGCGCCTCGCTCGGCCACGCCCACGACACCGACAAGCCGTCCGCGCCGAAAGTGCTCGCGTTCGAGCTGTTCGCGCGCCTGATGGACGAGCGTGCGCACGAGCCGCTGCTGCTGGGCGACCTGTCGGCGGTGTTCCAGATCAACCGCCGCGTCGCGGTGCAGCAGCGCCTGCTCGAACGCAGCGACTGGCAACCGCGCCTGCTTCACGGCTCGGACTATCCGCTGCCCGGCCTCGTGCCGCTCACGCGGCCGCAGCGGCTGGCCGACCACGGCCTGCTCGACGGCAAGGCGGTGCCGGTGCTGGAATCGATCCGCGCGCACAACCCGCTGCTGTTCGACTTCGTGTTGAAACGCAGCCTGCGCTCGGGGACGGTGCGTCTGGCTGCCGGCGTGTTCGAGACGCGGCGCCACTTCGCCTGAGCCGCCGCCCGAAAGAGGGTATCGCAGGGCAATGCCGCGCGCGCTGACGACTGGCACGAGCCGCATGACAGCACGATCGCCTGCGCCGCCTGGGTCACGCGTTACCCGCAGAGCAACCCGTGGACGCTGGAGGCGCTCGCCGGTGCGATGGACGCCGGCGCCCCCAGACGGCAGCGCGCGCAGGGCTGGCTTCAGTGGCACGGTGATGAGCCGACCACATGGCGCATCGATCCGCTCACGCGCCTGGGTGCGCGGCTGATGCGCGCCAACATCGGATTCGTCGACCACCCCAATGCGAAACGCTTCTCCGACCGCATCGAGACCGTGACGGTCGACTCGGTCTTCGTCTGGCTGCGCAAGAGCGGGCTTGGCGAACCGCCTGTGGTGGTACGCTGAATTCACAAGCAGGGAGGAACCTCCGTCGTGAGCGACGCCAAGCCCGATCCGCACTGCAATCAGTTCGCGCTGCTCGGCCAGCGCCGCTTCGCGCCCTTCTTCTGGACCCAGTTCCTGGGCGCTGCGAACGACAACCTGTTCAAGTTCGCGTTCACCGTGCTGGTGACCTACCAGCTGTCGGTGTCCTGGTTGCCGCCGGCGCTGGCCGGGCTGGCGATCGGCGCGCTGTTCATCCTGCCGTACCTGCTGTTCTCGGCCACCTCGGGGCAGCTGGCGGACAAGTTCGAGAAGACGACGCTGATCCGCTTCGTCAAGACGCTGGAAATCGGCATCATGGCGCTCGCGGCCTGGGGCCTGTTCGAGCAGAACGTGCCGGCGCTGCTGGCCTGCATCTTCCTGCTCGGGCTGCACTCGACACTGTTCGGTCCGGTCAAGTTCGCCTACCTGCCGCAGCACCTGAACGAGCGTGAGCTGACCGGCGGCAACGGCATGGTCGAGATGGGCACCTTCGTGGCCATCCTGCTGGGCAACGTGGTCGGCGGCCTGTTGATCGCGGCGCCGGTGGCGGGTGCGCTGCAGGTGGCGGTCGCCTGCCTCGTGCTTGCGTTGCTGGGCCGCGCCGCGGCCCAGTTCGTGCCCGCGTCGCCGGCCACCGACCCGACCTTGAACATCAACTGGAACCCGTTTTCCGAGACGTGGCGCAACCTGAAGCTCGCGCACGGGAACCTGGTCGTGTTCCGCTCGCTGCTCGGCATCTCGTGGCTGTGGTTCTTCGGCTCGGTGTTCCTCGCCAACTTCCCCGCCTTCGCCAAGGACGTGCTGCACGGCAACGAACAGGTGGCCTCGCTGCTGCTGGTGGTGTTCTCGGTGGGCATCGGCATCGGCTCGCTGTTGTGCGAGACGCTGTCGCGGCGCCACGTCGAGATCGGCCTCGTTCCGCTGGGCGCGATCGGTATGACAGTGTTCGCGGTCGACCTGTCCTTTGCCTCGCGCGGCCTGGCACCTTCGAACACACTCACGCTGGCGCAGTTCGTCGGCGACACCGCGCACTGGCGCGTGATGGCCGATCTCGGGCTGATGAGCCTGTTCGCCGGCCTGTTCTCGGTGCCGATGTACGCGCTGATGCAGTTGCGCACCCCGCGCACGCACCGCGCCCGCATCATCGCGGCCAACAACATCCTCAACGCCCTGTTCATGATCGCCAGCGCATTGCTGGCAGGGACACTGCTCAAGGCGGGCTTCACGGTGCCGCAGCTGTTTCTCGCGGTAGGCCTCGCCAATGCGGTGGTTGCGACCTACATCTTCCTGCTGGTTCCCGAGTACCTTTTGCGCTTCATTGCGTGGGTCGCAACGCATCTGATCTACCGCTTCAAAGTCGAGGGCGATGAGCACCTCCCGACCGAGGGCGCGGCGATCCTCGTGTGCAACCACGTCAGCTTGGTCGATGCAGTGCTGCTGATGGCCGCCAGCCCGCGACCGATCCGCTTCATCATGGACCACCAGATCTTCCGCATCCCGTTGCTCGGCCCGATATTCAAGCTGGCCAAGGCGATCCCGATCGCACCGCACAAGGTCGACCCGGTGACCTACGACAACGCCTTCGCCGAAGCGCGCCGCGTGCTCGACGCGGGCGACCTCCTGTGCATCTTCCCCGAAGGCGCGCTGACCCGCGACGGCACGCTGCAGCCCTTCAAGGGCGGCATCATGAAAATTCTTGAAACACATCCGGTGCCGGTGGTCCCGCTGGCGCTGACCAACCTCTGGGGCTCGTTCTTCTCGCGCGTCAACGACGGCAAGGCGATGACGCAGCCGTTCCGGCGTGGCTTCTTCACGCGTGTGGGCCTGATTGCAGGGCTGCCAGAGGCGGCCGCGACGGTGACACCGGAGAAACTACAGCTGCGCGTTGCCGGCCTTCTTCGAGCCTGAGCAGCGCTCACATTCGGGAGTGGGTTCATGCGGCTGCCGCGACTGCGTCGGCGCACCTTTTGGTGCGCGACGCTGGGCATTTGGAGCGTCTTCTTCGCGGTGCGCGAAGTGCTCGCGCTCGAACGCCTGCCGCTCACGGCCACGGGTTGGGCCGCACTCGCGCTGGTCTTGATCGGTGCCGTCGCCGTCGCCCGCCTGCATGACCGCGGCCGCAGTGGCTGGTGGCTGGCCGCGGTGATCGTGCCGGTGGCCGGCGCGCTCTGGCTGGCGTGGGAGCTGGCGCTGCGCCGCGGCACGTCGCACGCCACTGCCTGGGGCGACGACCCTCGACCCCGTTGAACGCTGCAGCACATTCATGACCCAATCCCCGAACGTCGTCAACGACATCACCGGCTTGAACCCTGTGGCGGTGTGGGCCATCGTCACGCCGCGCAGCACCGACGAGGTGGCCGAGGCGCTGCGCCGCTCTGACGGCCCGGTGTCGATCGGCGGCGGCCGCTACAGCATGGGCGGCCAGTGCGCCAGCCCGATGAGCCTGCACCTGGACATGCGCCAGATGAACAAGGTGCTGGGCTTCTCGCCATCGGAGAAGACCATTCGCGTGCAGGCAGGCGTGCGCTGGCGCGATATCCAGCGTTTCATCGACCCGCATGGCCTGTCGGTGAAGATCATGCAGACCTACGCCAACTTCACCGTCGGCGGTTCGCTCAGCGTCAATTGCCACGGCCGCTACATGGGCCTCGGGCCGGTCGTCCTGTCGGTGCGCAACATCCGCCTCGTGCTGGCCGATGCCACCGTGGTCGACGCCTCGCGCGAGCGCAACAGTGAGCTGTTCTTCGCGGCCATCGGCGGCTACGGCAGCGTCGGCGTGATCGCCGAGGCCGAGCTCGACCTGGCGGACAACCGCCGCGTGCTGCGCCTGAACTCGAAGATGAGCGCGACCGACTACCTGCGCCACTTCAAGGACAAGATCCGCAACAACAAGCAGGCGGTCTTTCACAACGCCGACCTCTACCCGCCCGAGTTCACGCGGGTGCGCTCGGTGACCTGGGTCGAGACCGACCGTTCGCCCACCGAGCCGTGGCCGCTGCACGAGAGCGATGCCGCCTACCCGCTGCACCGCTACTTCGTGTGGGCCGTCACCGAGACGCCGCTCGGCAAGTGGCGCCGCGAGTACCTGATCGACCCGCTCGTCTACCGACAAAAGATCGTGCACTGGCGCAACTACGAAGCCAGCTACGACGTCGCCGAACTCGAACCGGCGACGCGCGAGCACGCGACCTACGTGTTGCAGGAGTACTTCTGCCCGGCCGAGCGCTTCGAGGAGTTCGTACCGAAGATGGCCGAGATCCTTCAGCGGCATCGCGTCAACACCGTCAACATCTCCGTGCGCCATGCCCATGCCGACCCCGGCACGCTGCTGGCCTGGGCGCGCGGCGAGACCTTTGCCTTCGTCCTGTACTACAAGCAGCGCACCCGCGACAACGCCAAGAACCGCGTCGCTGTCTGGACGCGCGAGCTGATCGACGCGGCCATCTCCGTCGGCGGCGCCTACTACTTGCCCTACCAGCCGCACGGCACGCCGGAGCAGTTCCATGCCGCGTACCCGCGTGCGCGCGAGTTGTTTGCGTTGAAGGCCAAGGTCGATCCGCAGTTCCGCCTGCGCAACGTGCTGTGGGATCGCTACTACGCACCGACGCTGCCCGACACGCACACACCGCCGGAGACGAACCCGTTCAGCGACTTCCACGCCGTGTTCCAGGATGTCGAGCTGCACGACGGCTTCTACCGCTTCCTGCAGACGGTCTATCGCCTCTACCCCGAAGACCGCTTCCACACCTTGATCAAGGACGCCTGCGAGCGCTACACCAGCGAAGAGGACATCTACCGTCACCTGCAACGCGAGCTGCCTCGCATGAAGCCGTTCATGGCCGATCTGCGGCTGGCGCTGCCGGCGCTGGCCAAGCAGAAGGCCGAGATGCTGCGCCAGACGCTGCAGCTGCTGGGCGAGCGCAAGCGCATCGACGGCTACGTCGAGATCGGCACCACCGGCCGTTACGCCAGCGTGCTGCGCAAGCGCGTGAAGATCGCTGGACGCCTGGTGCTGGCGCATGGCGTCAAGCCGACGATGTCGCCAGTCGACATCGTCGAGCGCGGCCGGCTGTGGCGGCTCGGTGAATTCGTCGACATCGGCGACCACGATCCGCTGCCGGCCTCGCTGGCCGACGCGAGTTTCGACCTCGTGAGCTGCTACATCGGCCTGCACCACTGCGAGCCCGCGCGGCTGGGCGCCTTCGTGGAATCCATCGCGCGCGTACTGCGGCCCGGCGGCGTGTTCATCCTGCGCGATCACGACGTGCGCGACGAGCGCATGCGGGCCATGGTTGCATTGGCCCACACGGTCTTCAACGCCGGTCTCGGCGAACCCTGGGAGGTCAACGCGCGCGAGCGACGCCACTTCGCGCCGATCACGCACTGGTGCGAGCAGCTGGCCGCGGCGGGCCTGCGCGACACCGGCGCACGCCTGGCGCAGGCGCATGACCCGACGGACAACCTGTTGATGGCCTTCGTCAAGGACGAGGCGGCAGCGTCGTGAACAAGGGCTGGCTCGCCAGCCTCGCGCTGGTCGCCTCGCTGTCTGGTGCCGCCGACGAGCCGCGCACGCCGCCCGAACACCGTCGCGGCGAGGACCAGACGTTTCTCACCTTCCCCGAGTGGTACCTCGTGCACAGCCCGGCCGAGTGGGCGCATTATCTGGCGACCCATCGCGCTCCGAGCGAGTTTCCCTGGGGCGGGCACATCGCGCAGTTCTGGCAGGGCTACCGCGCCGCCGTGCACGAGACGCGCGACTACCCGTTCAACGGCGGCTACCACCTGATGGTGTCGGTGATCGGCACCAGCACCACGGTCGAGTACGGCCTGCGCGCTGCCTACGAATCCACGATCGGCCGGCTGTCTGAAGCCAGCAGCGACGGCACGCCGACCGCCGAGGAGCGCCTGGCCACCCGCGTAGCGCAGGCGTACGTGGACTTCATCCGCATCGACCCCTGGTACCTGTTCGATTTCATCAGCCCGCTGCGTGAGCTGTGGGGCCACGGCACGCCGATCTTCGGCGACAACCTGCTGCGCAAGTGGGAGCGCCGCTTCGCACTCAGCACCGAGTACCTGGTCAAGGCCGGTTACGCGTGGCTGATCAAGCTCGGCACGCAGTCGATGTACGAGGCCGCGCGGCCAGTCACCGCGCTCGTGCTCGACCGTGCACCCTCGCCGCTGCAGGCCAGTCTGCCCGGGATGAAGCGCCTCGATGTCGCCGGCGGCCTCGTGGTCGTGACCGTGCCTCGCTACCGTGCGTTCATGGCGTACGCGCAGGCGCTGGCCGCGCAGGGCATCGCTTTCCGCGAGATCGCCGGCAACCGTGGCGTGATCATGGCCAGCGTGATCGAACGCACCGATGCGCCACGACCCGTGGCGCCGCTGCGCCAGGTCTTCACGCAGCCGATCCTCACGCAGACGGGGTGGGAACGTCGCGTCGTGACCGTGCCGGTCGCCGAGTTGGCCGCCCAGTTGCGCCGCTGGCGCGAGCGCGACGTGCACCTGGAACACCTGTACGACTATTGACTTGACGCGGCGCGGCTCACGCCGAAGCGTGCGCGATGACCAAGGGCCCGTTGCCGGGCCCTTGACGATTCAAACCACAGGTCGCGCGGTCAGGCTGCTTGCTTGCGGCGACGCGCGATGAAGCCCACCGCAGCCAAGCCCGCGAGCATCAGCGCGTACGTGCTTGGCTCGGGCACCGGCGCCACCGGTGCGCCCACAGTCACCAGAGCGCCTGCGTAGCCCACCGGCTTGATCCACCAGCCCGGGTCCTTCTCGACCAGGCTCTGGATCGCGAGCGTGTAAGCACCGCCAAGCAGGTCGCCGAACGCGAAGAACATCGGGCTGGTGTCGGTCCCCAGCAGGCTGTCGCCGGAGTACAGCGAGACGCTTCGAACGTCGATGTCGAGCCTGTTGAACAGCGGGTCGATCTCAAACGTGCCCCCGAAGGAATGGGCTGCGCCGTTCAGAGAGAACGTGTAGCAGTCGGTGTAGGCGCCGGGCGAGGAGAACGAGTTCCCGAATATCGCCAGCCCAGGTGGCCCGAGCGTGCCCAGGTTGCTGCAGGTCGGGGCCGTTGCAGACGCAGCCGCTGCTCCCAGGCCCAACGCCAAGCTTGCCAGAACCTTCTTCGTATTCATCGCGTGCTTCATGAGTACTGCCGAATGGGTGTGGTGGATCGGTATGGAAATTTTCTCTGCAGGCTCGCAAAGCAGCCACCCTGAATCTGCTTGCCCCCCCTATCCATGGGATCGAGAGACCATCGATACTGCGGGGCCTCTTTCGTTGCGATCCACCTGTCCGTGAACCTTGCCCTGTCCCGCGCCGCGGTGGCGCGCATCGCGCCGTTTGCCGTGTTCATCCTCTGGTTGGCGCTTCGCGGGGCGGTGCCCGCCGATGGCTCCTGGGGCTTCGACCCGCGCTGGCTCTACGGCGTGTCGCTGGTTACCGTCGTCGCCTTGCTGGCGTGGTTCTGGCGCGAGTATGGCGAGCTCGCGAAACAACTCATCCCCACGGCACGTGAGGTCTTGCCGGCGCTGGCGGTGGGTCTGGGTGTGTTCGCACTGTGGATCCAACTCGACGAGCCGTGGATGACGATCGGCGCACCGAGCGCCGGCTTCGAGCCACTCACCCCCGGCGGCGCGATCGATTGGCCCGTGGTGGCGGTGCGCTGGATCGGCGCGACGCTGGTGGTCCCCTTGATGGAGGAGATCTTCTGGCGCAGCTTCCTGATGCGCTGGATCGAATCGCCGACCTTCCTGGGCGTCGACCCGCGTTGCGTGGGATGGAGGGCGGTCGTTCTCTCGACGTTCGTCTTCACGCTCGCGCATACGCTGTGGCTTGCGGCGGTGATCGCCGGCGCGGCTTACGCTTGGCTGTACGTGCGCACCGGCAAGCTGTGGGTGCCGGTGATCGCACATGCGGTCACCAACGGTGCGCTGGGCACCTGGGTCGTCGCCACCGGGAACTGGCAGTTCTGGTGATGCTGGCGCTGCTGCTCAGTCGGCGACACCGCGCGCGCGATCCGCGGCGAAACGCGCGCGCCAGGCCGCGAAGCGGCCCTCGTCGAGCGCCGTGCGGATCTCGCGCATCAGGTTGACGTAGTAGTGCAGGTTGTGGATCGTGGCCAGCATCGGGCCCAGCATCTCTCCGCAACGGTCGAGGTGATGCAGGTAGGCGCGGCTGAACCCCGCGCAGGCATGGCAGCCGCAGCTTTCGTCGACCGGACGATCGTCGCTGCGATAACGCGCGTTGCGCAGCCGCAGATCCCCGAAGCGCGTGAACAGGTGGCCGTTCCTCGCATTGCGCGTGGGCATCACGCAGTCGAACATGTCCACGCCGCTGGCCACGCCCTCCACGATGTCCTCGGGCGTGCCCACACCCATCAGGTAGCGCGGCTTGTGGGCCGGCAATCGGTGCGGCGTGTGCGCGACGATTCGCCGCATCTCGTCTTTCGGCTCGCCGACACTGACGCCACCGATCGCGTAACCCGGCAGGTCCATCGCCGCCAGCGCCTCGAGCGAGGCCTCGCGCAGCGACTCGAACATGCCGCCCTGAACGATGCCGAACAGTGCATTGGCGTTTTCCAGCCGTTCGAACTCGGCACGGCAGCGCTGTGCCCATCTCAGCGACAGCTCCATCGAAGCGCGCGCCTCGGGTTCGGTGGTGATGCGGCCCTGGGTCTCGTAGGGCGTGCATTCGTCGAACTGCATCACGATGTCGCTGTCGAGCACCGTCTGGATCTGCATCGAGACCTCGGGCGTGAGGAACAGCTTGTCGCCGTTGATCGGAGAGGCGAACTTCACGCCTTCCTCGCTGATCTTGCGCATCTCGCCGAGCGACCAGACCTGGAAGCCGCCGCTGTCGGTGAGGATCGGGCGCGTCCAACCCTCGAAGCGGTGCAGGCCGCCGAAGGTCTTCAATACCTCGAGCCCCGGCCGCAACCAGAGATGGAAGGTATTGCCCAGGATGATCTGCGCTCCCATCTCCTCGAGCGAGCGCGGCAGCACGCCCTTGACCGTGCCGTAGGTGCCCACCGGCATGAATACCGGCGTCTCGACCACGCCATGCCGCAGCGTCAGGCGAGCGCGCCGCGCCAGGCCTTCGGTGCGCAGCAGATCGAAATGCATCAAGCGCTGGCCGGCGCACGCGACAGGATCATCGCGTCGCCGTAGCTGAAGAAGCGATAACGGGCCTCGATCGCGTGGCGGTACAGCGCCATCACGTGCGCGTGACCGGCAAAGGCGCTGACCAGCATCATCAGCGTGCTCTTCGGCAGGTGGAAGTTGGTGATCAGCGCGTCGACGACGCGGAAGTCGAAGCCCGGCGTGATGAAGATGTCGGTGTCGCCGCGCCACGGCGCGAGTGCGCCGCTGCCCGCTGCCAAGGCCGCTCGCGCCGCCGATTCGAGCGTGCGAACCGTCGTCGTGCCCACGGCGACGACGCGGGAGCCGCGCGCGCGCGCCGCGGCGATCGCAGCCACCGTGTCTTCACCGAGCTCGCACCACTCGCTGTGCATCCGGTGGTCCTCGATGCGCTCGGTGCGCACCGGCTGGAAGGTGCCGACACCCACGTGCAGCGTGACCCGCGCCAGTGCAATGCCGCGCGCGTCCAGCGCCGCGAGCACCGCTTCGTCGAAGTGCAGCGCCGCGGTCGGCGCGGCCACCGCCCCAGGCCGCGCCGCGAAGACGGTCTGGTAGCGCCGTTCGTCGTCGGCGTCGTCGGCGTGCGTGATGTATGGCGGCAGCGGCACGTGACCGTGCAACTCGAGCAGCGCGAGCGGACCGGACGGGAAGCGCAGCCTGTAGAGCGACTCGTCGGGCCCCGCGCGGCCCAGCACCTCGGCGTCGAACGCCTCGGCCATACGAATCACGCTGCCCGGCCGGGGCGACTTGCTCGCACGCAGTTGCGCCAGCACCTCGCAGCCCGGGCCGACGCGCTCGACCAGCACCTGCACCGCGCCACCGCTGGCCTTACGGCCAAACAGACGCGCCTTGATCACGCGCGTGTCGTTGAACACCAGCAGGTCGCCCGCATCGAGCAGCGAAGGGAGGTCGTGGAAGACGCGGTCCCGCGGCGTCGTGCCGCGGCCGTCGAGCAGGCGCGAGGCGCTGCGCTCGGGCGCCGGATGCTGCGCGATCAGCTCCGGCGGAAGGACGAAGTCGAAATCGGCGAGGGTGAACGAGGGGGACATGGCGTTCAGGCTGTACCGGCCTGAAGAGCAGCGACGGACACGATTGTTCCATGCACGCAGCGGGCCCGGCACTGGCGCGTCAAGGCGACGTCGATGGCGCAGGGACCGCCGCCTCGGGCGGTGGCGCGAACGGCTGCAGCCGCTGCACGCTGCCATCCGCGGCGATGCGCTGGACGTAGCCGGCGACCTGCGCTTCGTCGTAGACCCAGTCCTCGCCCAGGCGCATCAATCCCTGAGGCGCCCCGGGCTGCGCGACCGGGACACCCTTGAGCATGGCGGCCATCGCGTCGATCCAGACCGGCAGCGCCAGGCCGCCACCCGATTCGCGCTCGCCGAGGCTCCTCGGTTCGCTGTAGCCCATCCACGCCACCGCGACGACGCCGGGCTGGTACCCGGCGAACCACGCATCCACTGCGTCGTTGGTCGTGCCGGTCTTGCCGTACAGGTCGGGCCGCTGCAGCGCGGCCTGCGCGCGCGCAGCGGTACCCACGCGCGTGACGTCGTTGAGCAGGCTGCCCATCACGAACGCATTGCGCTCGGGGATCGCCCGCTCGGCCTCGCTCGGTGGCACCGCAGCCGGGGCCTCGAACAGCACCCTGCCCTTGGCGTCGGTGATGCGTTCGATGACGATCGGCGCGACGCGATAACCGCCGTTGGCGAACACACCATAGGCCTGCGCCATCTGCATCGGCGTCACGCTGCCGCTGCCCAGCGCAAGCGTCAGGTCGGCGGGCTGCCTGGCTGGGTCGAGGCCGAATCGCGCGAGCCAATCTCGCGCCGCGGCCACGCCCACCTGCAAGAGCACGCGCACGCTGACCAGGTTGCGTGACCTGGCCAGTGCATCACGCAGCGTCAGCGGGCCGTCGAAGCGCCCGTCGCTGTTGGCGGGTGACCAGCCGTTGGCCGCCGTGAATGGCGCGTCGTCGATCACGGTCGACGGCATCACACCGTGCTCGAGTGCAGCCGAGTACAGCAGCGGCTTGAGGCTCGATCCGGGCTGGCGCCACCCCTGCGTCACATGGTTGAACGGCTGCCGATTGAAGTCGAACGAGCCGACCAGGGCGCGCGCGCGTCCGGTCGCGGGGTCGAGCGCAACGAAGGCCGCCTCGGCCTCGGGCCACTGCGCGAGCGCGTAGCCCTTGCCCTGTGCGATCACTCGCACGATCGCACCGCGCTGCAGCGTCGCCGCCGCCGCACCCGATTGCCTGGCCCAGCGCAGGCTGTCGCCGCCGATCGCCGCGCGCTCGCCGCTGGCCAGTTGCACACGCACGTCGCGGGCCGAGGCGGCGAGCACGATCGCCGCACGCAGCATCTCGTCGTCGCGGTGGTCGCGCAGCGCGAGCGCCGCGGCGCGCTCGATCTCGGGCCCGTCGGCCGCACCGCCGGGTGGCAGCGCTTCGCTCGCCTCGGCCCCGCGCCAAGGACCCTTGCGGTCGTGCGCCAGCACCCCGCGGCGCAGCGCGAGCCATGCGGCGCGCTGGTCGGCCGCGCGCAGCGTCGTGGTGACGCGCAGGCCCATCGTGTAGGCCTGCGCGCCGTAGCGCTCGAACACGGCCAGCCGGGCCATCTCGGCCACGTGGCCGGCCGCCACCGGGTTGGGCCCCGGTGCACGGATCGCCAGTCTTTCCGCACGCGCCTTCGCCTGCTGCTCGGCGCTGATGACGCCGGTCACGCGCATGCGCTCGAGCACCAGGCGCTGGCGCTGGGTGGCCGCCTCGAGGTTGGCGATCGGGTTGGCGTAATGCGGGTTCTGCGGCAGACCCGCGAGCATCGCGGTCTCCGCGATCGACAGCTGGTCCAGCGTCTTGCCGAAGTACACCTGCGAGGCGGCGGCGAAGCCGTAGGCACGCTGGCCGAGGAAGATCTCGTTCATGTACAGCTCGAGGATCTGGTCCTTGGTCAGCCTCCTTTCCATCTCCAGCGCGATCAGGATCTCGCGCGTCTTGCGCTCCGCCGAGAAGCGCTGCTCGAGGAAGAAGGTCCGCGCGACCTGCTGCGTGATCGTCGAGGCGCCCTGGCGCATGCCGCCGGTCAGCAGCGCGAGGGCCGCGCGCGCCATGCCCTTCGGATCGATGCCGGCATGCTCGCGAAAGCGCGTGTCCTCGACCGCGATCACCGCGTCCTTGAGCATCCTGGGCATCTTCTCGATGGGCACGTAGAAGCGGCGCTCGGCGCCGAACGAACCGATCTCCACGCCGTCGGCCGTGAACACCTGCAGATGCTGCCGGGGCTGGTAGTTCAGCACCGGGTCCAGCGGGGGCAGGTCCCAGGGCGCCGCCTGCGCGCCCGCGGCGAGCGCGAGCGACAGGACCGGGGCACGCAGCAGGGTCAGGCGCATGCGCACGATTATCGAGAAGCGACAATCGCCGCATGCCCGCCGAGCCCGCCCCGCCCGAGGTCAGCGCAACCGCGGCGCCCACGGCGCCGCGCGAGATGTCGGCGCCGCAACGCGCGCTGCGAAAGCTCGGTCTGCTGCGCGACATCGACCTGGCGCTGCACCTGCCGATGCGCTACGAGGACGAGACGCGGCTCGACCGCCTGGCGGGCGCACGCGACGGCGACACCGTGCAGGTGCAGGGCACGGTGGCCGAATGCCGCGTCGAGTACCGGCCGCGCCGGCAGCTCCTGGTGCGTCTCGTCGACGACGCGGGCGAGGTCGTCGTGCTGCGCTTCCTCAACTTCTACGGCTCGCAGCAGAAGGCCTATGCGGCGGGCAAACGGCTGCGCGTGCGCGGCGAACTGCGTGGCGGCTTCCTCGGCCGCGAGATGGTGCACCCGCGCGTCGCGCCGGCGGACGCGCCGCTGCCAAGCACGCTGACGCCCGTCTACCCGACGAGTGCGCAGCTGCCGCAGGCCTACCTGCGCAAGGCCATCGGCTCGGCGCTCACCCACGTGCCGCTGCACGAACTTCTGCCGCCTGAAGTGCTGCCGCCGGGCCTGCCGTCGCTGCGTCAGGCGGTCGTGTTCCTGCACCATCCTCCGCCGGGCACCACACTGGCCACGCTCGACGATCGCAGCCATCCGGCCTGGCAGCGCCTGAAGTTCGAGGAGCTGCTGGCGCAGCAATTGTCGCAACAGGGCGCGCAGCGCGAGCGCGCGAAGCTGCGCGCACCCAAGCTCGAGGTCTCGCGCGGTGGGCTGCAAGACAAGCTGCTCGCGGCGCTGCCGTTCACGCTCACCACGTCGCAGCGCCGCGTGGCTGCCGAAATCGCAGCCGACCTGGCGCGCGGCCAGCCGATGCACCGGCTGTTGCAGGGCGACGTCGGTTCGGGCAAGACGGTGGTGGCCGCGCTGGCAGCCGCGATCGCGATCGATGCCGGATGGCAATGCGCGCTGATGGCGCCCACCGAGATCCTGGCCGAGCAGCATTGGCACAAGCTCGTGCAGTGGTTGCTGCCGTTGGGCGTGCGGGTGGCCTGGCTGACCGGCAGCCGCAAGGGGCGCGACCGGCGCGAGCATCTGGCTGCCGTCGAGTCGGGCACTGCGGGCCTGGTGGTGGGCACCCATGCCGTGATCCAGCACGACGTCGTATTCGCCCGGCTGGGGCTGGCCATCGTCGACGAGCAGCACCGCTTCGGCGTCGCGCAGCGTCTGGCGCTGCGCAACAAGCTCGACGCCGCGGCGGACGCTGGAGGTGTCGAGCCGCACCTGTTGATGATGAGTGCCACACCGATCCCGCGCACGCTCGCGATGACGTACTACGCCGACCTTGCGGTGAGCACGATCGACGAACTGCCGCCCGGACGCACACCGGTGGTCACGAAGCTGTTTGCCGAGGACAAACGCGACGCGGTGATCGCGCGCATCCGCGACGAAGTCGCAGCCGGCAAGCAGGTCTATTGGGTCTGCCCGCTGGTCGAGGAGAGCGAGGCGCTCGAACTGCGCGACGCCACCGCGACGCACCAGCAGCTCACCGACGCGCTGCCCGGGCGCATGGTCGGCCTGCTGCACGGCCGGATGAGCGGCACTGAGAAGGCCGCCGTGATGTCGCTGTTCACCGACGGCTCGATGGCCGTGATGGTGGCCACCACGGTGATCGAGGTCGGCGTGGACGTGCCCAATGCGAGCCTGATGGTGATCGAGCACGCCGAGCGCTTCGGCCTGGCTCAGCTGCACCAGCTGCGCGGCCGGGTCGGCCGGGGCGCAGTGGCCAGCGTGTGCGTGCTGCTGTACACGCCGCCGCTGTCGGCCGGCGCGAAGGACCGCCTGCGTGCGATGGCCGAGACCACCGACGGCTTCGAGATCGCGCGCCGCGACCTCGCGATCCGCGGGCCGGGCGAGTTCATGGGCGCGCGCCAGAGCGGCGATACGTTGCTGCGCTTCGCCGATCTGGCGACGGACGGACCGCTGATCGACGCCGCGCGGACCGCCGCGCGGCGCCTGCTGACCGAACGTCCGCAGGCCGCGGCGGCGCAGATCGAGCGCTGGCTGGCATCGCGCGCGAACTACCTAAAGGCCTGATCGCCCGCAAGACGGCAACGTTCCAAGCAGCCGCCGCGGATCCGACCCTGCCGGTCCGCCAGCGGCGCCCCCTTGAGGGGGAGCGGCGGCGCCGCTCCGGGGGTGGTCCCCTCTATCCGGCGCCGAAGTGGATCTGGTACTTCGCGCCGTCGGAGAACAGGCACACGCCGGTGCCTTGCGCCGCAGCGGTCATCACGTACTCGCATTGCGCGTTGACGCCCTTGGCACCGAAAGCGTTCGCGATGCCCCGCTGTCCAGGCGTGCTGCGGGGCGGCACGCCGAGCACCTCGGAGTGCACGCGGCCGAAGCCCACGTAGTTCGGGTCGACGCGCGTGGCCTCGCCCTGCAGCGTGTCGCCGCGGTAGCCGACGGTGATCGTGCCGCGCCCGGTGTGGCTGTCGACGACCACCGCGCTCAGCAGGCCGCCCTGGTTCGCGACGTCGTTGAGCGGGTACAGCCGCGCAGTGATCACGCTCGGCCCGGGTGGTGTTGTCGGTGCGGGCGGCATCACGACGGTGGTTCGGCCGCCTTCGGGTGGCGGCAATGGATAGGGTTGCCCAGTGCGCGGGTCGATTGGCACGACGACGCAGGCCGACAGCGACGCGGCCAGCACCACGACCGAACTTGCCGCCCTCAGGGTGCCTGATGCGCAGGCGGTGTAGCGTCTCATGGGGATTCTCGAAACACGGCACATGCCGCAATGTTCAGGATCGGCGGCACGCCGTTGTCGCGCAATGACTGTGCGCAACGTGGCACCAGATGCGACCCGCGGTCTCGCCAGACGCGACCGTCGGGCGCTGCCGCAGCGCTGCGCTATCCTTTGTCGATGACGTTGACCGAGCTGCGCTATATCGTCGCCGTCGCCCGCGAGCGCCACTTCGGCCGGGCCGCCGAGGCCTGCTTCGTCTCTCAGCCTACGCTGTCGGTGGCGATCAAGAAGCTCGAGGAGGAGCTGGACGTCAAGATCTTCGAGCGCGGCGCGAACGAAGTCAGTGTCACTTCGCTGGGCGATGCGATCGTGCGCCAGGCGCAGAGCGTGATCGAGCAGGCCGCCGCGATCAAGGAGATCGCCAAGCGCGGCAAGGACCCGCTGAACGGCCCGTTGCGGCTGGGGATCATCTACACCATCGGGCCCTACCTGCTGCCCGAGCTGGTGCGGCACGCCATCGAGATGACGCCGCAGATGCCGCTGATGCTGCAGGAGAACTTCACCGTCAAGCTGCTGGAGATGCTGCGCACCGGCGAGCTGGATTGCGCGATCATGGCCGAGCCGTTTCCCGACACCGGGCTGGCGATCGCGCCGCTGTACGACGAGCCGTTCCTGATCGCGGTGCCGAAGTCGCATCCGCTGGCCAAGCGCAGGAGCGTCAGCGCCGAAGAACTGAAGCGCGAGACGATGCTGCTGCTGGGCACTGGGCACTGTTTCCGCGACCATGTGCTCGAGGTCTGCCCGGAGTTCGCGCGCTTCTCGAGCGACGCCGAGGGCATCCGCAAGAGCTTCGAGGGTTCATCGCTGGAGACGATCAAGCACATGGTGGCCTCGGGCATGGGCATCACTGTGGTGCCGCAGCTGTCGGTGCCCCGGGACGCCGGCGGCCTGGTCAAGTACGTGACCTTCGAGTCGCCCGTGCCCACGCGCCGTGTCGTGCTCGCGTGGCGCCGAACCTTCACCCGCTACGAAGCGATCGCGGCGTTGCGAAACGCGGTGTACGCGTGCGAGCTGGTGGGTATGAAGCGGCTGTCGTAGCCGTTTCATGGCGCGGTCGCCGTGGCGTCACTCGGCGCCGGCGTGCTGCCGCACCGTGATGCGGACCTTTGCGGCCGCTGCCGCGAGCCCCTGCTCGTGCGCACGATCGCCACGGTTGACGCGTCGTCACGCGTGGTCGGCAGTCACCATGCCCTGACGCCGGACGCGACGCGCACCACGGTGCAGGCTCAACGGCGGCGAAGAGTTCGCCGTCTTGCCGCTGGCGCCGGTGAACCGCTGGGCCAGCGGTATCGCTTCCTCGGTTGAGACTGCCTATCGCCGCACTCAAGGGTTTCTTCTGGACGCACGCCCTCCGGGTTTCTAATCTAGGGGTTCTCAAACAAGGAGTCCCTGCATGAGCGCCGAAGCCAAGTGCCCGTTCAATCACGCCGCCGGTGGCGGCACCACGAACAGGGACTGGTGGCCGAACCAGTTGCGCCTGGACCTGCTCGCACAGCACTCGAGCAAGTCCAACCCCTTGGGCGAGACCTTCGACTACGCCCGGGAATTCAACAAGCTCGACTACTTCGCGCTGAAGAAGGATCTGCTGGCGCTGATGACGGATTCGCAGGACTGGTGGCCGGCCGACTTCGGCCACTACGGCCCCCAGTTCGTCCGCATGGCCTGGCACGCGGCCGGCACCTACCGTACCGCTGACGGCCGCGGCGGCGGTGGTCGCGGGCAGCAGCGCTTCGCGCCGCTGAACAGCTGGCCCGACAACGTCAACATCGACAAGTCGCGTCGCCTGCTGTGGCCGATCAAGCGCAAGTACGGGCAGAAGATCAGTTGGGCCGACCTGTTCATCCTCGCCGGCAACGTCGCGCTGGAGTCGATGGGATTTCGCACCTTCGGCTTCGCCGCCGGCCGCGAGGACGTGTGGGAGCCCGACAACGACGTCAACTGGGGCAGCGAAACCAAGTGGCTCGCCACCGACCGCCGTTTCACCGGCGACCGTGACCTGGACCAGCCGCTGGCCGCCACCCACATGGGCCTGATCTACGTGAACCCGGAGGGCCCGAACGCCAGCGGCGACCCGCTCGCCGCCGCCAAGGACATCCGCGCCACCTTCGGGCGCATGGCGATGAACGACGAGGAGATCGTCGCGCTCATCGCCGGTGGCCACACCTTCGGCAAGGCGCATGGCGCCGCGCCGGAGTCGCACAAGGGCCCGGAGCCCGAGGGCGCGCCGCTCGAGGCCCAAGGCCTGGGCTGGAACAGCAACTACGGCACCGGCCACGGCAAGGACACCATCTCCAGCGGTCTGGAAGTCACGTGGACCACCACGCCCACGCGCTGGAGCAACGACTACTTCGAGCTCCTGTTCAAGTACGAGTGGGAGATGGTCAAGTCGCCCGCAGGCGCCAAGCAATGGGTGGCCAAGGGCGCGCCGGAGATCATTCCCGACGCTCACATCCCCGGCAAGAAGCACAAGCCGACGATGCTGACGACCGACCTGACGATGCGCGTGGACCCTGCGTTCGAGAAGATCTCGCGCCGCTTCCTCGCCAACCCACAGGCCTTTGCCGACGCCTTCGCGCGCGCCTGGTACAAGCTGACGCACCGCGACATGGGCCCGAAGGCGCGTTACCTGGGCCCCGAGGTACCGAAGGAAGAGCTGATCTGGCAGGACCCGCTGCCGGCCGCGACGCACAAGCCCAGCGCCGCCGACATCGCCGACGCCAAGGCGAAGATCGCGGCGTCGGGCCTCACAGTGGCCCAATTGGTGTCCACCGCCTGGGCCTCGGCCTCGACCTTCCGCGGCGGCGACAAGCGCGGCGGCGCCAACGGCGCGCGCGTCCGCCTCGCACCGCAGAAGAACTGGGAGGCCAACACGCCGAGCGAGCTGGCCAGGGTGCTCGCCAAGCTCGAGGACATCCAGAAGGCGTCGGGCAAGCTCTCGCTGGCCGACGTGATCGTGCTGGCAGGCGGCGTGGGCGTCGAGCAGGCGGCCAAGGCAGCCGGCGTGCGCGTTGACGTGCCGTTCGCACCCGGCCGCGTCGATGCGACGCAGGAGCAGACCGATGTCGAATCCTTCGGCGTGCTCGAACCCGTGGCTGACGGCTTCCGCAACTACTTCAAGGGCCCGGGTAGCGTGCCCGTCGAACATCTGCTCGTCGACAGGGCGCAGCAGCTCACGCTCACCGCGCCCGAGATGACGGTGTTGGTGGGCGGCCTGCGCGTGCTGGGCGCCAACAGCGGCGGCAGCCGGCACGGCGTGTTCACCGACAAACCGGGCGTGCTCTCGACCGACTTCTTCGTCAACCTGCTCGACATGGGCACCGAGTGGAAGGCGGCGGGCGGCACCTACGAAGGCAAGGACCGCAAGACCGGCAGGACCCGCTGGACCGCCACGCGCGCGGACCTGGTGTTCGGTTCCAACTCGGTGCTGCGCGCGCTGGCCGAGGTCTATGCGAGTGCCGACGCGAAGGAGAAGTTCGTCAGGGACTTCGTCGCCGCCTGGGTCAAGGTGATGAACCTGGACCGTTTCGATCTTGCTTGAGAGGGGTAACCATGGCGAAGAACAGCCCAGCCGGCGCACCGGCCATCAGCATCGGCATCGGAGAGAAGGACCGAGCCGCGATCGCCGGCGGTCTTTCCAAGCTGCTGGCCGACACCTACACCCTGTACCTGACCACGCACAACTTCCACTGGAACGTCACGGGGCCGATGTTCAACACCCTGCACGCGATGTTCATGGCTCAGTACACCGAGCTGTGGAACGCGGTCGACCCGATCGCCGAGCGCATCCGCTCACTCGGCCATGCGGCGCCGGGCTCGTACGCCCAGTTCGGCAAGCTGAGTTCGATCGCCGACGCGCCGGTCAAGCCGCCCAAGGCGCTGGAGATGGTGCGCATCCTGGTCGAGGGCCACGAGGCCGTGGCGCGCACCGCGCGCGGCGTGTTCACGCTGGCCGCCAAGGCCGACGACCAGCCCACCGCCGACCTGCTGACCCAACGCCTGGACATCCACGAAAAGACGGCCTGGATGCTGCGGTCGCTGCTGGAGGACTGATGCCGGCCGACTTTCGGCGAAGGTCATATCGCGCAGCGATGTGAACCGCAGCCAAAAGACAGCCTGGATGCCGCGGTCGCTGCTGGAACAATGACGGCTATGCGTCTGCGATCGCGATCGCGGCTGCGAAAACGGATGCCGCGCGGATTCCTCGCGCAAGCGTGAATTCCGCATCCCCCTAATTCAATCACTCTGCCCTCTTTGGGGGATGCGCAGCGCGCGCGCGAGGCGTTCACTGCCGACATGCGCATGCAAAGCCGCCAGGAGGAGTGGGCCAACGCCGTGAGCCACGCGCTGGGCGTGCTGCTCGCGTTCGCGGCCTGGCCCTGGCTGGCCGCCGCGGCGGCGCGCCAGGGCGGACGGGTGGGCGAAGCGGCGATCGGCCTGTTCCTGGCCACGATGGTGCTGCAGTACGGCGTATCGACGCTGTACCACGCGCTGCCGAACGGTCGCGCCAAGCTGTGGGCCCGCGCAGCCGATCACGCCGCGATCTTCCTGTTCATCGCCGGCAGCGCGACGCCCTTCGCGCTGGGCCTGCTCGGCGGACGCGCCGGGGCGGCAACCTGTGCGCTGATCTGGACCCTGGCGCTGGCCGGAGCCTGGCTGAAGATGATGCGGCGCCTGACCAATGCGCGCGTATCCACCGGCCTGTACCTGTTGTTGGGCTGGCTCGCGTTGCTGTTGCTGTGGCCCGATCTGCGCCACATCAACGGCACGGCGCTGGCCTGGCTCGTCGGCGGCGGCGTGGCTTACATGGTGGGCGCGGGCTTCTTCGTGTTCGATGCCTCGTTGCGCTTCGGCCACTTCATCTGGCACCTGTTCGCGCTAGCGGGCAGTTCGTGCCATGTGTGTGCTGTGGTCTGGCCAAGCATCTGACCCACCCCCGAAGCGGTTGACGCTGCCCCCTCGGGGGGACGACGCGAAGCGTCTGGGGAGCGAAGGTCACCCGAGATAATCGCAGCATGTCCGATATCGCCACCGAGGTGCGGCGCCGCCGCACCTTTGCCATCATTTCCCACCCCGACGCAGGCAAGACGACGCTGACAGAGAAGCTGCTGCTGTTCTCGGGCGCAATCCAGATCGCCGGCAGCGTGAAGGCGCGCAAGGCGGCGCGCCACGCCACCAGCGACTGGATGGAGATCGAGAAGCAGCGCGGCATCTCGGTGGCCTCGTCGGTGATGCAGATGGAGTACCGCGGCTGCGTCATCAACCTGCTCGACACGCCCGGCCACCAGGATTTCTCGGAAGACACCTACCGCGTGCTGACCGCGGTCGATGCGGCCTTGATGGTGATCGACGCGGCCAACGGCGTGGAACCGCAGACGCGACGGCTGCTGCAGGTGTGCCGCGCGAGGAACACACCGATCCTGACCTTCGTCAACAAGATGGACCGCGAGGTGCAGGAACCGCTGGCGCTGATGGACGAGATTGAACGCGAGCTCGGCATGGGCGTGGTGCCGTTCACGTGGCCGGTGGGCATGGGCAAGCGGTTTCACGGCGTGATGGACCTGCGCGAACAGCGCATGCGCGTGTTCACGCCCGGCGAAGACAGGCACCGCGACGCCGACGAGATGCTGCAGGGCCTGGACAACCCGGCCTATGCCGAGCGCTTCGGCGCCGAGTGGACGCACGCGGCGCACGACATCGAACTGGTGCAGACCGCCGCGCCTTCGTTCGACGAGCAGCAGTTCCTCGAAGGCCACCAGACGCCGATGTTCTTCGGATCGGCGATCAACAACTTCGGCGTCAGGGAGGTGCTCGATGCGCTGGTGGATCTGGCGCCGCCGCCGTCGGCGCGCGCCGCGATACAGCGCGTCGTGAAACCCGAGGAGCCCAAGTTCAGCGGCGTGGTCTTCAAGATCCAGGCCAACATGGACCCGGCGCACCGCGACCGAATCGCCTTCGTGCGTGTGGCCTCGGGCCACTTCGAGCGCGGCATGCGGCTGAAGGTGGTGCGCAGCGGCAAGGAGCTGCGACCCAATACCGTGGTGAGCTTCATGTCGCAACGGCGTGAGCTGCTCGACGAGGCCTTTGCCGGCGACATCATCGGCATTCCCAACCACGGCGTTCTGCAACTGGGCGACACGCTGACCGAGGGCGAGGCGCTGCATTACACCGGCCTGCCGTTCTTCGCGCCCGAGATGTTCCGCAGCGTCGAGGTGGCCGATCCGCTGCGCACCAAGCAGCTCAAGGCCGGCCTGACCCAGCTGGGCGAAGAGGGCGCGATCCAGGTCTTCCGTCCGGTGGCCGGTTCGGTGCTGCTGCTGGGCGCGGTCGGCCAGCTCCAGTTCGAAGTGGTGGCGCACCGCCTCGAGCACGAATACGGCTGCAAGGCGCGCATCAGCCCGTCACGCTTCCAGATCGCACGCTGGGTGACGGCCGACGATCCGAAGGAGTTGCAGCGTTTCGTCGACGCCAACGCCCACCGCGTGGCCTACGACGCGGTCGATGCGCCCACCCTGTTGGTGGAGTACGCGCCCGAACTGCGGGCGATCGAGGGCAACTGGCCGAAGATCCACTTCCACACGATGCGCGAACACGCCGGCCTGGTGTTCCACAAGGGCGCCGACGGCTGAGGCCGGCCATGTCGACACGGCTGAAGCTGTACCTCGACCTCATCCGTTGGGATCGCCCTGCCGGCTGGCTGCTGCTGCTGTGGCCGACCCTGTCGGCGCTGTGGATTGCCGCCGACGGCTTTCCCGGCTGGCACCTACTTGCCGTGTTCGTGCTCGGCACGATCCTGATGCGCAGCGCCGGCTGCTGCGTCAACGACGTGGCCGACCGCGAATTCGATCGTCACGTCGAGCGCACCGCCCAGCGGCCCGTGACGAGCGGCGCGGTCTCGGTGGCCGAGGCGCTGGTGCTGGGCGCGGTGCTCGCGATCCTGGCCTTCGGCCTGGTGCTGACGACCAACCCCTCGGCTGCGGTGCTCTCGTTCGTCGCCCTGGCCGTCACGGTGGCCTACCCTTTCGCCAAGCGCCTGGTCTCGCTGCCGCAGGCGGTGCTGGGTCTGGCCTTCTCCTTCGGGATCCCGATGGCCTTCGCCGCGGTGCAGGGCGGCGCCGGCCTGTCATGGGAGGCGCTGCAAGCCGCCCTGCCCTGGCCGGCCTGGGCGCTGTTCGCCTCGAACCTGTTCTGGGTGTTGGCCTACGACACCGAGTACGCGATGGTCGACCGCGATGACGACCTGAAGATCGGCATGAAGACATCGGCGATCACGCTCGGGCACTGGGACGTGCCCGCGGTGATGGCCTTCTACGGCCTTCATCTGGTGTCGTGGGCGGCACTGGGCCGCGGACTCGGGCTCGGCAACTGGTTCCTTCTCGGCGCGGTGGTGGCGGCGGCGCAGGCGTTGTGGCATTTCACGCTGATCCGCGGCCGCACGCGCGCAGGCTGCTTCAAGGCCTTCCGCCTGAACCACTGGATCGGCGCCGCGCTGTTCGCCGGCGCGGCGATCGACCTGGCGCTGCGCTGACGCGGCCGCTCAGCGCCGTGCCTGGAACTCGCCGATCGCGCGCTGCAGATCGACGTACTGCTCGCACTGCATGCCGCACAGTTCGGCCAGCCGCTGCAGGTGCTTGCGCGCCTCGTCGGGCTGCTTGGCCTGCAGGTAGGCCTCGCCGATGTACTCGTGTGCGCCCAGGTGCTTCGGGTCGATGCCGAGCGCGCGCCTGTAATGGCGGAATGCCTCGTCGAGCCGTCCCGACTTGCGGTAGGCGTAGGCCAGCCAGTTGTGGCCGTCGGCGTCGCTGTCGTTGCGCAGCACGTGGCTGCGCATCAGCCGGATCGCGTCGGTCCAGCGTTGATCGTTGATGGCAGCGATCGCCGCCGTGTAGTTGGGCTGCGAATGCACGTCGTCCGTGCCTTCGCTGCCCGACCCGCCGCCACCGCCGCCGCCGCCGTCGGCAAAGGTCCCGAAGGCCAGCAACAGTGCGGCCGCGCCCACCGCCATCGCGCGCGTCATCTGCATCCTGGACATCGTCGTCTCCTGGCGCGCAAGAGGGTTGCGCCTGTCGCGTGTACGCGCGGGCCCGGCCGCGCCTTGCGCGCGCGGCGAATCAACGGTAAAGCGGCGCAACGCGCGCAAGCCGCGGCCCCCAAAAGGCGTACACCGATGCGCGCATGGCGCAAAAAGGAGACGACGATGGCGTTGACCCGCAAGGCATTTCTCGCGCAACTGGTGGGTGGCGGCTGGGTGCTTTTCGGCTGCGGCGGCGGAGGCGGCAGCAGCCCGGCGGCACCGCCGGCCGCCTCGGGCGGCTTGTGCGGCGTGAGCATCAGCGACAACCACGGCCACGCGTTGTCGATGCCGCTCACCGACCTCGACTCGACAACCGACAAGACCTACGACATCCAGGGAGCGGCAGGGCACACGCACAGCGTGACCTTCACCGTGGCGCAACTGGCGCAGCTCAAGGCCGGCCAGACCGTGACGGTCAGCACCACCGTGACGCTCGGGCACGACCACTCGATCGCCGACCGCTGCACCTGAGGGGCCGGCTCAGCGGCCGAGCTCTTCGGCCCGCGCACGCGCGGCGAGCAGCGCACGCACGATGCTCGCCTTGACGCCGGCGGCGTCGAGCACGCTGATCGCGGCGTGCGTGGTGCCACCCTTGGAGGTGACGCGCTCGCGCAGCGTGGCGGGCGACTCGCTGGACTGCATTGCGAGCTGCGCCGCACCGGCCAGCGTCTCCTGCGCCAGTCGGCGCGCCGCGTCGGGTGCCAGACCCATCTGCGTCCCGGCCTCGAGCATGGCCTCGATCAGGTAGAACGCGTAGGCGGGGCCCGAGCCCGACAGCGCAGTCACGGCGTCGAGGTCCGCCTCGGCGGCGAACCACAGCAGGCTGCCGCTCGGCGCGAGAACGCGCTCGACATCGGCACGATCGCTCTGGCCGACACCCGCACGGGCGAACAGGCCGGCAATGCCGCGCCCGATCAGTGCCGGCGTGTTGGGCATCGCGCGCACGACGCGCTCGGTACCGGTGGCGTGCGCGATCGCGTCGCTGCGGATGCCGGCCATCACCGACAGCTGCAGCGCCCGGCGCACATGCGGCGCGCAGGGCGCCACGGCTTGCGCAAACGCCTGCGGCTTGACGGCCCACACGACCATGTCGGCTGCCGCGAGCGACGCATCGGCCGCAGCCAGCAGCCGCAGCCCGGCAAACGCGGCGGCCAGACGCGCGCGCTGTTCGCCCGAGGGCTCGACCACGGTGATCGCCTCGGCCGGCCACCCGCCGCGGATGAGGCCGCCGAAGACCGCGCCGGCCATGTTGCCGCCGCCCACGAAGACCAGGCCCAGTGCACGCATCGCTGCAGTTTAGGGGCGGGCATGAGCGCCGCCACCGGCGTCCATGCAAACCCTGCATGAGGCAGGCCCCACAACGCCGGTGCGGCCGCCTACAGTGCGGGCCACACCCGACACCGACCTCGCGTCGGCGGCTCACGAGGCCGCCGCACGGACACCGACAACACCCCCGACCCGGAGACCCCGCCATGGCCCTGAGCTACGTCAGCAACCATCCCGACAGCCCCTGGAACGTCTACCTGATGCAGGTCGACCGCGTGGTTCCCTACCTGGGCAAGCTCTCGCGTTGGGCCGAAACCCTGAAGCGGCCGAAGCGCACGCTGATCGTCGACATCCCGATCGAGATGGACGACGGCTCGATCCGCCATTTCGAAGGCTTCCGCTCGCAGCACAGCCTGACGCGCGGGCCCGGCAAGGGCGGCGTGCGCTACCACCCGGACGTGACGCTCGAGGAGGTGATGGCGCTGGCAGCCTGGATGACGATCAAGAACGCCGCGGTGAACCTGCCCTACGGCGGGGCCAAGGGCGGCATCCGCGTCGACCCGGGCAAGCTGTCGAAGAAGGAGCTGGAGAAGCTCACGCGGCGCTACACCAGCGAGATCGGCATCATCATCGGCCCGAACCAGGACATCCCCGCGCCGGACGTCAACACCAACGCCCAGGTCATGGCCTGGATGATGGACACCTACTCGATGAACATCGGGGCCACCGCCACCGGCGTGGTGACCGGCAAGCCGATCCATCTGGGGGGCTCGCTGGGGCGCGTCAAGGCCACCGGGCGCGGCGTTTTCGTCACCGGCCGCGAGGCGGCACGGCGCCTGGGCCTGAAGCTCGACGGCGCGCGCATCGCGGTGCAGGGCATGGGCAACGTGGGTTCATCGGCGGCCGAGCTGTTCGGCCAGGCCGGCGGCAAGATCGTTGCCGCGCAGGACCACACCGGCACGATCTACAACGCGGGCGGCTTCGACCTCTCGCTACTGATCCCGCACATCAAGGAAACCGGCGGCGTGGGCGGTTTCAAGGGCGCCGAAGCGATGGACAACGAGGCGTTCTGGGACGTCGCCTGCGACATCCTGATTCCCGCAGCACTCGAGGGCCAGATCACGGCGGATCGTGCCAGGCGCATGAAGGCCAAGCTGGTGCTCGAAGGGGCCAACGGCCCCACCATCCCGGCGGCCGACGACATCATGGCCGACCGCGGCATCCTCGTGGTGCCCGACGTGATCTGCAATGCCGGCGGTGTGACGGTGTCCTACTTCGAGTGGGTGCAGGACTTCAGCTCGTTCTTCTGGAGCGAGGACGAGATCAACGTTCGCCTGGACAAGATCATGGCCGGCGCGCTGAAGAACATCTGGGACACCGCCGACCGCCACAAGATCACGCTGCGCACCGCCACGTTCGCCGTCGCGTGCGAGCGTATCCTGATGGCGCGGGAGGAGCGCGGGCTGTATCCGTGACCACTCGCGAATCGGCTTTGCCGCTCCCCCTCGAGGGCGCAACGCCAACGGGCCGGCCAAGCCGGATCCGCGCCGTTCGCTGAGCAAGGAGCGCGCGGCGCTATGGCGGCATCGACGCGGCCGATGCGGGCGGCGCGGCGGCCGGCGGGGGCTGCACACTGACCCCCGGCCCGAGCGGGATGTCCGGGTTGACGGTGACCTTGGTGACGAAGTGGCGCGTGTCGCCGAAACAGCTCGTGGGCAGGCCCACCTTTTCCTCGTAGTGCAGCGTCACGCGCTTGCCCATCGCGTCCTGGATCGCGCGCGCGGTGGCGTCGTCGTGCGTCGTGAACAGGAACTTCTCGACCGAGCTGCCGGGCAGCGAGACGAGCGCCAACTCGCCCTCCCAGGTCTTGCACACCCAGCCCTTGTGGCTGAACTTCTGGACCCAGCCGGCGCGCTCGCCGCTCGAGTAGCTCCACTTCAGCACGAGCCAGAGGTAGGCGGCGGCCAGGCCGCCCAGCACGACGAGAACGACGATGACGCGACGAATCCACATGGTCCGAGGGTGGGCAGATCGGCAAAGGTCCGCATCGTCTCACAGACAGTGCGCGGGCTACGATGCGCGACCGTCGCAGGAGGCCCCCAAGACCATGAACCGTCGTCCCCTCGCACTTTGTGCGCTGCTCGCGCTGGCGTCGCCGTTGTCGCTCGCCCAGGCGCTGTCGACGGCCTCGGCGCAGGCGTGGCCCAGCAAGCCAGTGCGCATCGTCGTGCCCGCGCCGGCCGGAAGTTCGCTCGACCTGATCGTGCGCGCCATGAGCGACAAGCTCGGCGCGCGCTGGGGCCAGGCCGTGGTGGTCGAGAACAAGCCGGGCGCCGGCGGCATGCTGGGGCTGGACGTGGCGGCCAAGGCCAGCGATGGCCATACCTTCGCGATCGCTTTCAACGGGCCGCTCGCGTTCGCGCCGTTCCTGTACCGCAAGATGCCCTACGACCCGGCGAAGGACCTGATGCCCGTGGTGATGACGACCTCGCAGCCCAACGTGCTGGCGGTCAGTGCGGAGAAGGTGCCCGCCAGGACGGTGGCCGAGTTCGTCGCCTGGGCCAGGGCGCAGGGCGGCAAGATGAACTACTCGTCGCTCGGCAACGGCAGCTCGGCGCACCTGACGATGGAGCTGTTCCTGGCCGAGACCGGCCTCACCGCCACGCATGTGCCGTTCAACGGCTCGCCGCCCGCGGCCATGGCCGTGGCCCAGGGCGAGGCCGAAGCCACCTTCATGGTCGCGCCGGCGCTGCTGCCGCACTTGCGCAGCAACAAGGTGCGCATGCTGGCCGTCAGCAGCGCGCAGCGACCCGATTCACTGAAGGATCTGCCCACACTGGCGGCCGCCGGCTACCCGAACGTCGAGTCGCTCGCATGGAACGGCCTGGTTGCACCTGCGGGCACGCCCGAGGCGGTGATCGACAAGCTCAATGCCGACGTCAACGAGGTGCTCAAGGACGCCACGGTGCGTTCCGCGCTCGACGCGCAGGGGCTCACCGTGGTGGGGGGCAGCGCGGCCGACTTCAAGCGCGTCGTCGATGCCGACGTCAAGCGCTGGGGGCCGGTGATCGGCAGGCTCGGGATCAAGCTCGACTGAAGGTGCAGCACAGACCGCGAACAACAGCCCCGCCGGGCCGTTGTCGTCTGCGGCAGACAAGACCGCCGTTCAGGTCCGCTCGGTGCGCCGCCGGCGCGACATGAACGCCACGGCGCCGAGACCGGCCAGCATCAGCGCGTAGGTCTGCGGCTCGGGGACGGCCGGAACCGGGGCTGGGCCGCCGGTTGGAACGCTGCCGTCGGCGCTGCCCGCCGCGACGATGAACGCGTTGCCGAGCCGCAAGCCGTAGATGTCGGGGCCGGCACGAGAAACGCCGCGGAATGAGAATGGCGTCAATGGGTCCGACGCGCTGACCGGCGCAAGCGCGCCCAAGTCATAGATCTCGTTGTCAAGGACTTGTCCATTAGCGCCCAAGGCGGCGATATATGGGTTGCCGCCGAAGAGGCTGTCCGGGAGACCGCTGTCCGGTGCGTAGTTGACAAAGGCGCCGAACTCCGAGACTGGGGCGCCGGTGAGCGTGAATTGCATATAACCGCCCGCGCCATCCAATCCTGCAAATACGCCATTGAATCGTGCGAGTCCTCCGGCGACGGTGAAGTTGTAGCCGCCTTGGCCCAGTACGGCGCCAAAAGTAGAGTTCGTCTCCGACTGGCTGCGCGTGAAAACCATCCCGGGCAGATCGACGGGCCCGAACGTGTAACCCGTCCCGTCCGGCGCGATCACGATCCCCGCGCGGCTCGACAAATCGATGAACGGCCCCGCGTATGCCCCGTCGTCGGTCACGAGGGTGGCCATGGCCGGGCTGGCGGCCGCGGCGACTACCGCGGCGGCAATCACCGATCTCAAGCGCAGTCCCATCTTGGCCTCCTCGATGCCGAGAAACCCGGCCTCGACCGGTTCGGAGCAGACGATAGGCACCAGCGCAGCGACCCGCCACCCCGTCGATCGGGGGTTGTATCCGCCTAGGTGATGCCTCCCAGCAACGCCGCGTTGCCACCGGCCGCCGCGGTGTTGATGGTCAGGGTCTGCTCGGCCGTGAAGCGCGCGAGGTGCGCGTCGCTGCGCCACTCGGCGTCCGTCAGCAGCGGCAGGATCGGCCCGGGCCGCTCGGCAAGCAGGCGCTGGACCGCGCGCGCATCGGCATCTCCGCCCGAGATCATGCACACCCCGGCGAGCCTCGGGTCGGCGATCAGGCTGTGGGCAGCCGGGGCCGGCACGTCGAGCACCAGGGGGTCGAGCGCGGGCACGAGGTCGAGCGCGGCGCCGACCAGGACCACCGCATTGCCCGCAGCGAGCGCGAGGCCCACGGCCTCGGCCACGTCGGGCGCCGCCGCGCCCTCGGCGAAGATCGCAAAGATGCCCCGGCCGTGAAGGCGCAGTTCGTTGGACTCGCCGGTCGGACCCGGCAGGGTGCGCTCGGCCAGGCGTGGCAGCGCCGCGTCGAGCCGCCGTGCCAGCACCGGCTGGGACCGCAGCACAGCCGCGCGTTCGGCGAGCGGCCGCGCCGCCCACGGTGCGGCCCGGACCGCCAGGCGCGCAATCGCCGCACCGTCCACCGCGAGCCCCGGCGTCAGCGGCGACATCGGCACGGCGGACGCGACCTTGGGCAGCGCCGCGAAACGGGCGAGGTAGTTCGGCCCGCCCGCCTTGGGCCCGGTGCCCGACAGTCCCTCGCCACCGAAGGGCTGCACGCCGACCACGGCGCCGATCATGTTGCGGTTGACGTAGACGTTGCCCACGCGCGCGCGTTCGGCGATGCGCAGCGCACGGCTGTCGATGCGCGTCTGCACACCGAGCGTGAGCCCGTAGCCCAGTGCGTTGATGCGGTCGACGAGCGCGTCGACCTCGCCGGACCAGCGCACGACGTGCAGCACCGGGCCGAAGACCTCGTCGGTCAGGTCCTCGATGCGGCCGATCTCGAAGGCGATCGGGCTCTGGTGGTTCGGTCCCGCGCTGCCGCGCGGGCTGGCCGCGAGCAACCTCGCGCTGCGGTGCAGCCGCTCGACGTGGCGCGCGATGTGGGCGTGGGCCTCGGCATCGATCAGCGGGCCCACGTCGGTGGCGAGCTTCG